>Ga0308002_1000016_pt1 | contig 74280 bp, 56 predicted proteins | sample Neamet34_FD_203148 | JGI IMG/M metagenome (GOLD analysis project Ga0308002, IMG submission 203148) | Marine microbial communities from water near the shore, Antarctic Ocean - #34 | ecosystem: Environmental > Aquatic > Marine > Unclassified | place: Southern Ocean | collected 2014-06-06
CCCATCCCCAATTTATAATGGGTGTTGCTCCAGCAATGCTTGCGTCCGTAAATGTTAAAGTTGTTCCTTCACAGATTGTAGTCGCTGTAGTATTAAAATCTGCAATTAGAGCTTGTCCAAAAGAAAAATTGGTGGAAGTTAGGAGTAGAAAAAATCCTAATTTTGAAATAATTTTTTTCATATTTAATTCGTTATCGGTTGATAAATATATAAAAGATATATAATATTATTGATGTTTAATTACTATTTTCCTGAAATTAATTCAAATAACTCATTTAAATCAGGTGTGATTATAATTTCAATTCTTCTATTTTTTGACTTGTCAGTAGCATCTTTAGGGTGATATTGAGAACGTCCACCGGCGGTAATTGTTTGTGGTTTCATTTTTGAATTAGCTAACATTATTTTAGTTACAGATGTTGCTCTTAATACACTTAATTCCCAATTGTCATGTGGAAATTGTGAACTTTTTAAAGCGTCAGAGTCGGTATGTCCTTCTACTAAAATATCTATATCATTTTGTGTTTCTAAAACTTTAGCTAAATCAATTAGTGCATTTTTTCCTTCAGTTCCAACATTTGTTTTTCCTGAAGCAAATAATAACTTTGCTTCCATGCTAACATAGATTTTTCCATTTCTTTCTTCAACGGTAAGGCCTTTGTCCTTAAAACCAAGTAATGCTTGAGCAATTTTTTCTTTTAATAATCGTGTAGATTCATCTTTTTCTGAAATAAGATCTTCTAATTCTTTAATGCGTTCTTCTTTTTGGTCTAAAATTTTTGACCTTAGATTTAATTCTTTTTCTAATTCATTAAGTCTATCTTCTTTTCTTTGAAGTTGAATTCGAGTACCTTCTAAATCCTTAATAAGTTTTGAACTTTCTATTGAACCGTTACTTTGTAATGCAACATATTTAGATTCTAATTCACGGTTTAATTCCCCAATTTTATCATATTCTACTTGTAGTGAATTATATTTATTTGATAATTTTTCTTGAGTCTCAGTTAAAGTTCCTAAGTTTTCTTTTAACAAATTAACTTGAGTGTCAGCTTCCTTTAACTTGTTTTCATAATCAATAGATGATGATTTGAATGTCGTTTGTTCTGTTTGGCTTTTAGTATAGTTTTCTTCTAAATCTTGATATTTTTTTAAAGGAACACAAGCAGTAAATAATACACCAAATGTTAAAAATAGATAAATACGTTTCATTATAATTTGTTTTATTGTCTTTGTTATTTAACAAAGGTCAGTTAAATTTAAGCTACTTATGAGTAAAGGCTGAAGAGTTTTAAACAAAATAATTTTATTAATGTAATTAAATTTTATTTTAAACTGATGAAAAGATAAGATTAAAGAGGGTAGTATACTTGTTGTTCAGTTGTAATTTAATGTTTGGTTAAAGAAGAAGTTGACAATAGCTTCTTCTTTTATGTTTTAAAGTGATAATATTGAGGTTAAAGCTAAAAATAGTCATTAAATTTCGTTAAATTTGGCAGCTTAATTAATTTTTTTAAATAGGATGGCAAAAATAAGAAAACAAGAAGCTTTAGATTATCACTCAAATGGTCGTCCAGGAAAAATTGAAGTTGTAGCGACAAAACCTTATCATACGCAAAGGGACTTAAGCTTAGCTTATTCTCCAGGTGTTGCGGAACCATGTTTAGAAATAGCTGCAGATAAAGAACTGGTTTACAAATATACTGCTAAATCAAATTTAGTAGCTGTAATTACAAATGGTACAGCTGTTTTAGGTTTGGGTGATATTGGACCTGAAGCATCAAAACCTGTAATGGAAGGTAAAGGTTTACTATTTAAAATTTTTGCCGATTTAGATGTTTTTGATATTGAGATAGATGCAAAGGATCCTGAAAAATTTATTGAAACTGTTAAAGCTATCGCGCCAACTTTCGGAGGTATTAACCTTGAAGATATTAAAGCGCCTGAAGCATTTGAGATTGAAAGAAGATTAAAAGAAGAATTAGATATTCCAATTATGCATGATGATCAGCATGGAACTGCAATTATTTCTAGTGCTGCATTATTGAACGCACTAGAGTTAACTGAACAGAAGATTGGTGATATCAAAATTATTGTGAGTGGAGCTGGTGCAGCTGCATTTTCATGTTCAAGTTTATATTTAGCATTAGGTGCAAAAAAATCAAATATATTTATGTTTGATAGTAAAGGATTGTTAACTAAAATGCGTAAAAACCTTGATGTTAATAAGCAGGAATTTGCAGTCCACTCTAAAGATTTAACTTTAGATGAGGCCATGGTAAATGCTGATGTGTTCTTAGGTTTGTCAAAAGGAGGATTAGTGTCAAAATCAATGATTGCTTCTATGTCTGATGATCCGATTGTTTTTGCATTAGCAAATCCAAATCCAGAAATATCTTATGATGATGCTATGTCGGTTAGAGATGATATTATTATGGCTACTGGTCGTTCTGATCATCCTAATCAAGTTAATAACGTACTTGGTTTCCCTTATATTTTTAGAGGAGCAATGGACGTAAGAGCAACAGGCATTAATGAAGCAATGAAGTTAGCAGCTGTTAAAGCAATTGCATCACTAGCAAAAGAAATGGTACCTGAAGAGGTGAATGAAGCATATAATGAAAAAAACATATCATTTGGAAAGGATTCTATTATCCCTAAACCATTAGATCCAAGGTTAATTACGACAGTTTCTCCTGCGGTTGCTAAAGCAGCAATGGAGTCTGGTATAGCTAAGAACCCAATTACAGATTGGGAAGCTTACGATAAAGAATTAAGAGCAAGATTAGGTTTGGATAATAAACTACTAGATGTTTTAACAGAAAAAGCATTAAAAAATCCAAAACGTGTTGTTTTTGCTGAGGCAGATAATTATAAGATTTTAAAGGCTGCTCAGACTGCACTAGATGACGGTTATGCTATTCCGATTTTATTAGGTAGAAAAGAATTAATTGAAGAGTTAATTGAAGAAAATGGATTTGAATTTCCAAATGTTGATATTATTGATCCAAAATCTCTTGAGATGAAAGAAAAATGTATCGAATATGGAGATATCTTTTTTGAAAAAAGAAAGCGAAAAGGATTTACTGAATTTGAAGCGCACAAAATAATGAGAGAACGTAATTATTTTGGCGCTATGATGGTTGAAGTTGGTGAAGCTGATGCATTAATCTCAGGGATTACAAGAAGTTATAAAGATGTTATTCGTCCTGCTTTACAAATTGTTGGTAGAGATGAAAGTGTAGCAAAAGTAGCAGGAATGCATATATTGGTAACTAAAAGAGGACCTTTGTTCTTAGCTGATACAACTGTTAATTTTGACCCAACTGCTGAGGAATTAGCAGATATTACATATCAAGTAGCTAGAACAGTAAGACGATTACAAATTCATCCAAGAGTAGCTATGTTATCATATTCTAATTTTGGATCAGCTCAAGGGAAAGATGCTAAAAAAATGGCTGACGCTGTTAAGATATTGAATGAAAAACACCCAACATTAGTTGTTGATGGTGAAATCCAAGCTAATTTCGCATTGAATAATGATTTATTGATGGAAAAGTTCTCTTTTTCATCATTGGCTAATAAAAATGTAAATACATTGATTTTCCCTAACTTATCAGCGGGTAATATTGCATATAAATTAATGCAAGAATTAGGTGATGATGTGGATGCTATTGGACCAATATTATTAGGGTTGAAAAAGTCTATCCATGTTTTACAGCTTGGAAGTACAGTTAGAGAGATTGTAAATATGATAAAAGTAGCTGTTTTAGACGCACAAATTAAATAAATATGATTGCACATTTAAATGGAATATTAACTGAGAAAACGCCTACAAACTTAATTGTTGAATGTGGTGGCGTTGGCTATTTTGTGAAAATCAGTTTAAATACTTTTTCTCGCATTACGCAGGAGAAAGGAAAAGCTATTAAAATTTTTACTAACCTACAAGTTAAAGAGGATTCACAAACTTTGTTTGGTTTTTTCTCTATTCAAGAACGTGAAATGTTTTTACATTTAATTTCTGTTTCAGGTATTGGAGCTAATACTGCTATGTTAATGTTGTCCTCTTTAAGTTCAGATGAAATAGCGCATGCTATTACTTCTGATGATGTAAAGACTATACAAAGTGTGAAAGGTATAGGTTTAAAAACAGCACAACGTGTAATTATAGATTTAAAATCGAAAATGAACAAAATCGAATTTTCTGCTGAAAATATTTTCTCAGGGAACAATACAAACAAATTTGATGCGTTAACTGCTTTGTCTGCTTTAGGGTTTGATAAAGCAAAATCAGAAAAAGCAATTAATAAAGTGCTGACTGATGATCAAACTGTTGAAGAATTAATTAAAGGTGCATTAAAGATTTTGTAAATTGAAGAAATATAAAATAATACTGTTTTTACTCGTGTTTATGACTGGTTTTCAAATGAAAGCCAATGATAACGCAGTGTTTTATAAATTGAAAAATTTAAATTATTCAATTCAATTGAATAGTTATGTTGAGTCAGATACACCAAAAGTAAACCTGCCTTACCCTATTTCTGACTATAGAGATTATTCAACAAAACCTAACACTAGGTTTGATTTTAATCCGCCAGCTAATATTCAAACTGAAATTAAGTACAATCCAGAAACTGGAATGTATGATATTTTTCAAAAAATTGGTAACAGATATTATCGATACCCAACTTCAATGACTTTAAAGGAGTACATGGCTTACGAAAGAAAAAAAGCTATGAATGACTATTTTCAAGAAAAAATTGAAGATGAAGATCAAGCTGCTGGAGATTTAATTCCGCCATTGAAAATTGAAAGTAAAGGATTTGATATGATTTTTGGTGGAGATGAAATATCAATCCGTCCCCAAGGTTCTGCTGAATTACAATTTGGAGTAAATATTTCAAAATACGATAATCCATCTTTACCAGTCAATCGAAGAAGGGTAACAACATTTGACTTTCAACAAAAAATACAATTAAATTTAGTAGGTCAAATTGGAGATAAATTAAAATTAGAAATATCACAAAATACTGAGGCTACTTTTAATTTCCAAAACCAAGTAAAAATAGGTTATACTGGGTATGAAGATGAAATTATTCAAAAGATTGAAGCTGGTAACGTTACATTACCACTAAATACTTCGTTAATTCAAGGGTCTCAAAGTTTGTTTGGAATAAGAACTGATTTGAAATTTGGTAGATTAACGGTTAATACAATATTGTCACAACAAAAAGGTAAACGACAAGAAATTAATGTAGAAGGTGGTGCCCAAATGCAAGATTTTGAAGTGAAAGCGGATAATTATGAAGCGAATAAACACTACTTTTTAAACTTTTATCACAGAGAACATTATGATGTGGCTATGAAAACTATGCCTTTTGTTAATTCAGGAGTTAATATTACAAAAATTGAAGTTTGGGTAACAAATAGAATTAACAAAGTAGAAAACACAAGGAATATTATAGCCTTTACTGATTTGGGAGAAACAAGTGATGACTATACGGAAGGTAGCCCAATTGTTACTAATAGTGTTGTGTTGCCAGATAATACAGCTAATAATTTATATGGAAACTTAAAAGACAATCCATTGATTAGAGGTTTTTCTAATTCTGTTTCTGTATTGTCAGGGACAGCTATTCAATCAGGTCCATTTGTACAATCTAAACATTACGAAAAAGTAGAAAATTCAAGACAATTATCGGAGCAAGAATTTAGTTATAACGCATTGTTAGGTTATGTGTCTTTAAGACAACCATTAAATCAAGATGAGGTATTAGGTGTGTCTTATCAATATACTTATGAGGGTAAAACTTTCCAAGTAGGAGAATTTTCTACAGATGTTCCAATCGAAGAAGGATCTAAAAGTGCATTAATATTAAAATTAATTAAACCTACAGTATTAAATCCTCAAAATAAATTATGGGATTTAATGATGAAAAATGTATATTCATTAGGCGCTTATCAAGTTGGTCCAGAAGATTTTCAATTAGATGTTTGGTATAATAACCCAAGAACTTCTGTTGATGTTAATTACCTCCCTTATGAAGGTGTAGATGATAAAGTTTTAATACAATATTTAGATTTAGATAGATTAAACTTAAATACTGAGGCTTACCCTGATGGACGTTTTGATTTTGTACCATTTCAAACCATTGGAAATCGTGTTACAAATGGAGGGACAATTGACACTAGAACAGGTAGAATATATTTTACAACAATTGAACCGTTTGGGACAACTTTAGGTGATAAACTGGAAGCGACTAATGCAAATGGTAATGTTATTTCGCCTTATCAAATTGATAAAATTAAATTTCAAGAATTATACGATTCAACAAAAACTGCAGCTCAACAATTACCAAGTAAAAATAGGTTTTTAATTAAAGGTAGTTATAAATCATCTGTTAGTTCAGATATTGCTTTAAACTCATTAAATGTGCCAGAAGGAAGTGTTACCGTAACGGCTGGAGGTGTAAATTTAATTGAAGGTGTTGATTATAGCGTTGATTATAATTTAGGACGTGTAAAAATATTAAATCAAGGAATTTTAGAAGCTCAAACGCCAATTAAAGTGCAATTAGAGAGTAATTCATTATTTGGTTTTAATTCCAAATCATTAGTTGGCGCACATTTTAATTATGAATTTAATAAAGATTTTAATTGGGGTGCAACAGTAATGAACTTAACTGAAAAGCCAATGACACAAAAAGTGAATATTGGAAATGAGCCAATTAGTAATACTGTTTTAGGAACTGATGTAAGTTTTAGAAGAGAAGTACCTTTTTTAACTAAAATGGTTGATTTTTTACCTGTTATTTCAACTAAAGAAAAGTCATTCATTACAGCTACAGGTGAGTTTGCATATTTAATCCCTGGCACTCAGCGAGCAATTGGTAGTGGAGGTGTGTCTTATATTGATGGTTTTGAAGGAAGTCAATCCTCAATAAATATATCAAATGTTGGGTCGTGGAAGCTCGCTTCATTACCACAAGGGCAAGAAAATTTATTTCCGGAATCTGTTTTTATTAATACAGCAGGTTCTGTTGCTTCTGGTTTTGGTAGGTCTCATTTGTCATGGTATGTTGTTGATCCAACTGCTTTTTATCAATCATATTCTACTACACCAGCTCATATTAAAGGAAATGATGTGATTTTACAGGACAGTCGTCAAAGACTAGTACAGCAACAAGAGTTGTTTCCTCAAACATCTGCTGTAATTGGAACATTAAATAATGTATCAACATTAGATTTAGCATATTATCCTAAAGAAAGAGGGCCTTATAATTATGACCAAAACATCACGAATATAAACACGGATGGTTTGTTTACAAATCCAGAGAAAAGGTGGGCTGGAATTATGCGTTCTTTAACGACTACGAATTTTGAAACTGCAAATGTTCAATATATTCAATTTTGGATGCTTGATCCATATAATAATGATGCGACAGAAAACGGGTCAATAAATTTAGATGATGGTGCATTGTATTTTAATCTAGGAAATATTTCTGAAGATGTTTTACCAGATTCAAGAAAAAGTTTTGAAAATGGTAACCCAACAACATCAACTTTTATTACGACTGACTATGATGAAACGGATTGGGCAATTGTTAGTAATCAACAGGTAATTGTAACTGCTTTTGATAATGATAATGGGACAAGACAATATCAAGATATTGGTTTAGATGGTTATAATGATACAGATGAATATACAAAGTTTAATAGTTATACAACTTGGGCTTCAGGTTCAGCATTGTCAGCTTCTGCAAAATCAAAAATTAGTAATGATCCTTCTTCAGATAATTATAATTATTATTTAGATGATGTATATGATGCTAATGAGTTTGATATTGTAAGACGTTATAAATATTATAATGGAATGGAAGGGAATTCACCAACTGCTGAGATATCAGATACTATGAATGTAACTGGATATCCAACTCAAGCTAGAACAACACCAGATATAGAAGATTTAAATCAAGATAATAACCTAAGTGAGACTGAAAATTATTTTCAATATAAGGTAGATATTAGTTCTACTGGATTAATTGTTGGTCAAAATTACATTACAAACGAACAGATAGTAACTAAAAAAGATGGGTCAACTGAAACTTGGTATCAATTTAAAATTCCTTTAGCACAACCAAGTAAAGTCGTAAATAATATTGCTGATTTTAGATCTATTAGATTCATGAGAATGTTCGTGAATGGATTTGAAAATGAAAAAGTATTTAGATTTGGTAAACTTGAATTAATAAGAGGAACTTGGAGAGAGTATAGTGAGAGTTTAGCAACAGGAGATAGTGATATACCAGATCCGGGTTCAACGGAATTTATCATTTCTGCAGTAAATCTTGAAGAAAATGAGGGTAAAACACCTGTTAATTATGCTATTCCACCGGGTATTAATCGTGAAAATGATGCAAGTTCTATTAATCAAAGACAGTTAAATGAACAATCATTAGCTTTAGAAGTTTGTGGCTTAGAAGATGGAGATTCAAGAGCAGCCTATAAAAATATTACATTTGATGTACGTTCATATTCTAAAATTCAAATGTTTGTTCATTGTGAAGCTAAAGATATTGAAGCTAATTTAAAGGATAAAGATTTAACTTGTTTTGTTAGATTAGGAACTGATTTTAATGAAAACTATTATGAGTATGAGTTACCTATGGAGGTTACACCTTGGGGAACAAATTTTAGTCAAGATACTGAAATATGGCCTTCTGCTAATGAAATGGTAATTGATTTAGATAGATTAACAGCATTAAAAAGACAGAGAGACATACAAGTTGATTTAGGGCTTACATCTACGATTGCTATTTTTAGTGATACAACTAATGTAGATCATCAAATAAGTGTAAAAGGTAATCCAAACTTAGCTGGAATGAAGGTGATTATGATTGGTGTTAGAAATCCAGATGTTAAGTCTAATGTATTATGGGCTGATGATGGTAATGAGAAATGTGCTGAAATATGGGTGAATGAATTACGTTTAACTGATTTTAAACAAAATGGAGGATGGGCATCTACTGCAAAAATTACTGCTCAATTGGCTGATTTTGGAAACGTTTCGGTTGCTGGTAACTATTCTACTCCAGGTTGGGGAAGTATTGAGAAAAAAGTTAGTGATAGACAAAGAGAATATAAAAAAGGATTCGATTTTACTTCAAATTTTGAAATGGGACAATTCTTTGGTCGTAAAGTAGCTATTTCGTTACCACTTTATTTAGGATATTCTGTAAATGCAATTGATCCAGAATATGATTTATTAGCACCGGATGTTAAACTACAAGAATATGATGCTGCCGTTAGAAAATCAAAAATTGAGAATTCTAGAGATTTAACAGTAAGACGATCATTTAATGTTACAAATATTAGAAAAAGTAGAAAAGCAGGTAAAACAGCTCGAATTTGGGATGTAGAAAATTTATCTTTAACCTATTCGTATAATGAATTGTACAGAAGAGATATTAATACAGAAGAAGATAGAACCAAAACCTATAGAGGCGGATTGAATTATGCATTTTCTGCAAAACCAATTTTGATTGAACCTTTCAAAAAGGTGGCGTTCTTAAAAAAATCAAAATGGTTAAAATTAGTAAAAGACGTTAATTTTTATTTAGGACCAAAATCTCTTTCATTTAACAATAACTTACAAAGAATGCATAATGTACGTCAAAACAGAAATGCATTAGACGATAATTTTGTGTTCTTACCTACGTATTATAAAAACTTTACTTGGGACAGAGCTTACACATTGAAATATGACTTTACAAAGAATTTAAAGTTCTCGTTTTCTGCAAATAACCAAGCAATAGTTAGAGAGCCACAAGGTAATATTGACAGTGATGCTGTTGCTGGTACGGTTGGTGAACAAAATGCAATAAGATACAATGACATATTAAGTAAAACATTTAATCCGTTTGTTACAAGAAGTGCATCTGATACAATTAAATTAGGTGGTTTTACTAAGAACTACGGACATAACTATGATTTTTCATACAAGGCGCCTTTAAATAAATTTCCATTAACTAATTGGATTTCTGCAACAGCTAAATTAAGAAGTAGTTATGATTGGCAAAGGGCACCATTGTCACAAGTGAATTACGGGAATACAATTCAAAATTCTAGAAACTTTAGTATTAACGGTCAATTTAACTTAGTAACGCTTTACAATAAAATTGGATTCTTCAAAAAAGTAAATAACGATAGGGGAAGTAAGTCAAGAACTCAAAGTGCCAAAAGAGGTTCAAGAAGTGACGGTAAAAGTAAAGGCGGTAAAAAGGAAGATACTGCAAAGAAAAAGAAAGAAAAAGATATTAACCCAATACTTAAAGGTGTTGTTAGAGCAGTAATGGCAGTTAGAAGTGTTAATTATAATTATTCTGTAACAGATGGAATGTTATTGCCTGGTTTTAATGGAGAAACATCTATGGTTGGTTTAGATAGAAACTTTAATGCACCAAGTTTTGGTTTTGTGTCCGGTAGACAAAATTTTGATTTACTTGGTAATTCAACTCGTGCTTGGGGAACAGATTCTTCTTATGCTGAGCATGCTTCAACTAATGATTGGTTAGTAAAAAATTCTCAAATTAATACACAACACACAGTTGCTCACACACAGAACTATAGTTTAAAAGCAAATATTCAACCTTTAAAATACTTTAGTATTAATTTATCATTGAATAGAACTGAATCTGAAAACCAAAATAGTTATTACCGTTGGTCAGAAGATTTGAATTCACCAGGTGATAGTTTATTTCAATATCAAAACCCAATTAATACAGGTAATTTAAATTTTACTACGATTACTTGGCAAACAGCATTCACGACTTTTGATGATACTTATGTGTCTGAGATTTTTGAAAAAATGAGAAATTTAAGACCTTATGTATCTCAGCTGTTAGGAGAAGATGAAGGTGGTGGATTAAATGATAATGGTTATTATGATGGGTTTGGTGCTAATCAACAAGATGTTTTAATTGGATCGTTTTTGGCAGCTTATACAGGAAAGAGTAATACAGATAAATTAAAAAATGTATTTAGTCAATTGCCTTTACCAAACTGGGATATTAGATATGATGGTTTGTCTAAATATAAGTTTATGAAAAAGTATGTTAGAAATTTCACCTTAAAACATGCTTACCGTTCAACAACTTCTATTTCTAACTTTTCTACAAACTTAGCAGCAAGAGATAATGCAGGAAATCATTTAAGAGATGATTCTCAAAACTTTATTGCAGACAAGCAAATTCAACAAATTACTATGTCAGAACAGTTTGCACCTTTCTTAGGTGTTGATGCCACTTGGATTATTAAAAAGAATGGATTAATTACTAAACTTGAATATAAAAAGGACAGAAGTTTAGCTTTAAATATTTCTAATGCCCAAATAACTGAAATGAGAGGTAGTGAGTGGGTATTTGGTACAGGTTATAAATTTTCGGATGTGAAAATGCCGTTTAAGTTTATGGGTAAAAAATTAAAAAGTGATTTAAACTTTAGGTTTGATTTGTCTATTAGAAATAGTGTTTCAATTAGTAGAAATATTATTGAAAATACATCACAAGCGACTTCTGGTCAAAGCATGTATTCAATTAAATCATCAATTGATTATAATTTTGGGAAAAACTTAAATGTTAGATTGTATTATGATAGAGTGGTGAACACACCTATTCTTTCAACATCATATCCAACTGCAAATACGAGAGCAGGTTTGGCGTTAAGATTTAATTTAGCACAATAAAAGAGTAAGGCCTTAGCTTTTATAATAGATTAACTATTCAACTTAAAATGAATATAGCCATAAATACAAGATTTTTGTTACCACATAAAATGGAAGGTTTTGGGTGGTTTACTTTTGAGGTGGTTAAGAGAATTGTAGAGCAACATCCGGAACATCAGTTTTTTTTCTTTTTTGATAGGTCATATGACAAGAAATTTGTTTTTGCAGACAATGTTGTACCTGTTGTTCTATATCCACCAGCAAGACATCCTCTTTTGTATAAAATCTGGTTTGATTATTCGGTTACAAAAGCATTGAAAAAGTATAATATAGATTTGTTTTTTTCTCCAGATGGTTATTTGTCACTAAAAACTAAAGTGAAGCAAATTGCCGTTATCCATGATTTGAATTTTGAACACTACCCACAAGATTTACCAAGATCTTTAAGAAAGTATTATAAAAAATATTTTCCACAGTTTGTTAAAAAATCAAACCATATTATTACAGTCTCAGAATTTTCAAAGCAAGATATTATCACGCAATATGGTGTGGATGAGAAAAAAATTACGGTAGCTCATAATGGTGGAAGTGATAAATTTAAACCACTTGCGATTGTAAAGCAATTAGAGGTCAAGAAAAGATATACTGATAATAGTGATTACTTTGTTTATGTTGGCGCCTTACATGCAAGAAAAAACACAGAGAGACTACTCCAAGCTTTTAACGAATTCAAAACAATAACAAATTCAAATTTGAAATTGATTATTGTAGGTGAAAAATTATTTAAATCAGAAAAAGATACTAGCGATTTTGAAAATTTAAGTCATAAAAAAGATGTGATTTTTACTGGGCATTTACCTATCGAAAATGTGGTTGACATAGTTGCTTCTGCAAAAGGATTGTTATTGGTGTCTTATTTTGAAGGTTTTGGAATACCATTAGTTGAAGCTATGCGTTGTGGAACGCCTATTATTACATCAAATGTAACGTCTTTACCAGAGGTGGCGGGTAATTGCGGTTTGATTGTAGATCCTTTTATCGTGAGTGATATATCACAAGCTATGACCACGTTAATTTCTGACAAGGAACTTCAAGAATTATTAAGTGAAAAAGGTTTAGAAAGATCTAAATTATTTTCGTGGCAAAAATCATCCGAAATTATTTGGACTGAGATTGAGAAGTTGCTTCATAATTAGGTTTTGGATAGTCAATAAATAAATGTATATTTGTTTAATGCGATACTTCTATTTAATAATTACAATATTATTTTTAAGTTCATGTACTCCTACTGTTGTTGAGTCATGTACTGATGGTTTATTAAATCAAAATGAAACAGATATTGATTGTGGTGGAGATTGTGTCTTGTGTGAGATTACCTATCCAAATACAGCTAATTACGGTGTGAATGTTCTTGATTCAATCACTCAAGTTTTTGAAGATAATATTGATTATAGTTTTGCGTGTGATTTACCAATTGCTACATCCGTAATCGTTGAAATTATTGGAGATACAATGCAAGGTACAAGTTCTTGGTTTTATGATGGTGCAACTGTTGATGGTTGGATAATTAGTGATGTTACAAATAAAACACAAACCTTTACTTCAAATAAGTTTGGTGACTTAGATCTAAAGTTTGAATTTTTAGGGGTTGGAAATGGTGTTATTAATATTTATGAAAATAATTCATCCGTAATAACACGCTCAAAAACATTTAATTGGTAAAAACATCTAATGAGGTGAATATTTTCCAACATAAGGTTATCATTAATGTTAGTGCCAATAAAAGAACAAATGAGTAACCAACTCTTGTGCTTTGTTCTTTTGTAGAATCCAATAAAAACCATCCTTGACCAAAATTTTCATTTGGTTCTTTCATTTTCCAATGCTGATTACACTTCCGGCATTTATATAATTCAATATACAGATCACGTTCTCTTCTAATAGACTTGATATTAACTAATGTTTTGGAAGCCAATTTCCTTGTCAATTCCAAATCAAAAGCCAACCATTCTTTAGAATCTTGGAATTGGGCTCTTTCATTTAAGAAACATTGTTTACATATTTAATGGTTAAGTTTATTACCTACAACGTTTAGTGTATGCGTATTGGCGTATTTCAGAGCTTTTCACTATCAAACTGAAATGGTGTTGAGCGAGACAAAACCCTTATATTTAATGCTTTCCACGCCATTACGTATGACACATTGTTGGCAGTAGTTTTATTACAAAGAATTAGAATTTAAAACTTACCAAATCTATAATTTATACTTACTTGACCAATTACACTTATGAGCTCCAAATTTCCAAATAACGAATTGTTAAGTGGAGAAGATGTTTTTACAGAATAATCATAATAAGTTACTTTTTTCCAATAAGATGAAGGGATGGAACTGCCAAGACCAAATGTGAATCCAAGACTCAACTTACTACTAAATTGTGTTTTGTACCCTATAAGCCCACCCAATGAAATCTTATGGGTCCTTAAGGTTCTTCTGTAATTAGTACTAAGAGCATAATCTTTTTGTTCAATCGTCCAGTTATCATTATCAATTATTGACTGAGCCTCCATCCAGTATCTAATATATCCACCATAGAAAAAGCCTGCATTATTAAGTTCCTTTGCTGAATATCTTTTAATCATTGCATTAACATAAAAGTTAACCTCTTTGTCTTTAATATCAGCATTAATAAGATAATAATTTGTCTTCTTTAGCCAATAGGAACTTCCTAATTCAATTCCAATGTGCTCATTTGTAAAGTATTCAATACCAACACCTAATCTTTCAAAACCAGTCGTGTATAGCTTTAGCTCTGTCTGGGTATATCCTTTTATTCCTGTCAAAAGAAATATTATGCAAAGAAGATGTGCTGTTTTCATGATTATTCTTTTTCTAATTACTGCCAACAACCGAGTATGTGTACCATTACACATGCTCGCATTATATGTTTTACCAAATATAACAAAAATAATTAATGATAGTAAGTCTTATGTATTGTATTATTAAAACCGTTTTAATGTTAATCATTAACCGTTTCGATACGGTTAAGTAGTTGTCTGCTGTCTGCTGTTTGCTGTATGGTAAACAAGCATTAAAGCTTCCTCTAAACAAGTCTGTAAATTTTACTATTTATAAAACAACCCTATTTTACCGCATTAAAAAACCCCATTAGAAATGATTTCCAATGAGGTTTCAATACTGTTTAAAAAGTTTATATTTTGTTCTAATTCAAGGCGGAGTAAAAAAATAATAATTGAACAACCAAATGGTTGTGATTGAATTATTTTTTTAGGACAACGTAGAAGTTGAGCAAAAGATAGCTTTTTTTTTAGTTTTTTGCTAAATAATCAGCAACACCATCATGAGTTGCAGTCATTCCTGCATCACCTTTGTTCCAATCTGCTGGACAAACTTCTCCGTTTTCTTCAACAAATTGTAAAGCATCAACCATTCTTAAAGTTTCATCAACACTTCTACCTAAAGGTAAATCGTTTACAACTTGGTGTCTTACAATCCCTTCTTTATCAATTAAGAATAAACCTCTATAGGCAATCATTACGTCAGATGCAGTTAAAGTACCGTTTTCATCATAAGCATACTCACCAACTAATACATCAAATGCATCAGAAATAGTTTTGTTTGTATCAGCAATAATTGGGTATTTAACACCTTTAATTCCACCGTCATTTTTAGCCATTTGTAACCAACCCCAGTGAGATTCTTGTGTGTCTGTAGAACAAGCTACAACTTTACATCCTCTTTCTTCAAAAGCTGCTAATTTTGATTGAAAAGCGTGTAATTCTGAAGGGCAAACGAATGTAAAATCTTTTGGATAAAAGAATAATACTACGTGGTTTTTCCCAATAAACTGATCTAATGAAAAGTTATCAACTACTTCCATTCCATTTACAACAGCTGGTGCTGAAAATGAAGGGGCTTTTTTTCCTACTAATACTGCCATAATTATATTTTTTTAATTTGATTTAATTTCTTGTACAAATTTACATAGAAAATTGATATAGATTATAATTATTCAACTATAAAAGATATCGATTTTATTTATTATGGTATAGATATTCTTTACCTAAGGATTAATGTAATCTATTTACACCAGTTTTTGGTTGGGTTGGAGGTCGAATTCCTTGGCGTTATTCTATACACGATAAACTAAACTATTGATTTATTTTGAGATGTATTTATTTGGAGGTATAGCTATACCCACTTATTTTCTATTAAATGTTTGACAACGCTAAAAACCAACCATGAATTCTTCTTTATTAAAGTAGGGTGAGTATTGTAAGGTTTTTGAAAGATGTTGCGTTGTAAACTTGTTTAAATGTGAGGTTTAATCGTTGCGGGTAACAGTGTTAGGTTTATACTCGTAAATGTTCCGAATCCGTTTAAATTTAAAATATCTAAGCGTAAGTAATGAAAATGATATGAAAAACAAATTGTTGATATCGTGTTAATAACCCACTTCTTACCACTTAAGTGTTTTTCCTTCTATTATTGATTAAATAAGGGGTTTTGTAACCTTTTTGAATTCTTCTCGTTCTATTGTAAACGGTAAAGTTATCAACAAACTGAATTTCGGTGGTAAGAAGTGGGGATAAATAAATATCTTTACAACTTCAATACCAATACGAAAAATTGAGATACTGTAGTTAAAAAGTGAATATGGCTGGATTAGTAGGAGAATATGAATGTAAAATTGATGCTAAGGGGAGATTTCTTTTCCCTTCAGGATTGAGAAAGCAATTGTCTCCACTGGCTAATGAAGTTTTTATGTTGAATAAAGGTTTTGAAAACTGTTTAACATTATATCCTATAAATGAGTGGGATAAAGTGAGTGAAAAGTTATCAAAATTAAATTTATTCAAACCTAAAAACAGACAGTTTTATAGATTGTTTCATCAAGGGGCAAAACAATTAGCTTTAGATAAGGCTGGTCGTGTGTTAGTGCCAACTGACTTGATGAAAAGGATTACGTTAAAACGTGAAATCATGCTTACAGCTTATAACGACAGAATTGAGATTTGGAGTAAAGATGAATATTTAGAATTGATGGAGGGGAGTATGTCAGATTTTGCAGATTTGGCTGATGAAGTGATGGGAGAACTTGAACCGGATAATGGATAAACAAATATACCACGTACCAGTATTGTTTCATGAATCGATTGAAGCAATGAAATTGAATGAAGGAAATGTCTTTGTAGATGTTACCTATGGTGGTGGCGGTCACTCTAAAGAAATTCTTAAAAACATAAGTGATGATTCGTTCTTAGTAGCGTTTGATCAAGATGATGACGCATTAGATAATATTGTGGATGATGAAAAATTAGTATTTGTTAATGCTAATTTCCGTTTTCTTAAAAACTTCTTAAAATATCATGAATTAGATGAGGTTGATGCAATTTTAGCTGATTTAGGTGTGTCATCTCATCAGTTTGATGAAGCTGAAAGAGGGTTTTCAATCCGTTCAACAGGTCAGTTAGATATGAGAATGAATCAAAATGCTGATTTAACTGCTTTTAAAGTCGTGAATAAATATACTGATAAAGAATTATATCGTGTATTTAACTCTTATGCTGATTTAAAAAATGTTGGAAAAGTAGTTCCAACAATTATAACATCAAGAAGACAAAAAGCGATTGAGACAACTGCAGATTTAGTTAGTTTGATGGAACCTTTAGTAAAGGGTAAAAAGCAAAACCAATTTTTAGCACAAATTTTTCAAGCCATAAGAATTGAAGTGAATGATGAAATGGGAGCTTTGGAAGATATGCTAGAACAAGCATCTCAAGTTTTAAAACCAGGCGGTAGATTAGTTGTTATTTCTTATCATTCGATTGAAGATAGATTAGTTAAAAACTTTATTCGTTCAGGAAAATTTGATGGAAAAGTAGAACAAGATATGTTTGGTAATGTTGAAAAACCATTATCAGCTGTAAATAGAAAACCCATTATTCCAACCTCAGATGAGAATGTGAGAAATACAAGAGCAAGAAGTGCAAAAATGAGAGTGGCAATAAAAAATGGATAATAATACCTACATAGAAAATAAAGCAGAAGAAGCTAAGCCAAAAGCTAAACCGACTACTAAAAAGAAAAGTAAGTCGAATAAGTCGATAGTTAAGATTTTGAGTGGAGATTTTTTGTCCGAAAAAACATTAGTAAATAATTTGCCTTTTGTTGGATTCGTAGGGTTTTTATTGATTGTACTAATCGGATGGGGTTATTATACTGAATCTATAGCTAAGGAAGAAGCTAGCTTAGAGAAAGATTTGGGAGAATTGAATTCTGAATACTTTACATTAGGAAGTGAGTATAATAGATTAAGTCGCCAAACACAAGTTGCAAATAGATTGAAAGAAACAGGGTTAACTGAAAGTGTTGATCCTCCAAAAAAGATAAAAGTAAAAAAGTACGTTTTTAAATAGATGTCAGAAAACAAAAACATAGCGATAAAAGCTTATATGCTTTATGTAATTATAACAATCTTAATGGTTGTTGTGGTGTTTAGAGTGGTTGCTATTCAGTATGGTGATGTTGTTCGACCTGTGTTAAATTTAAATGATTCTACCGCATCTGTATTAGCTGAACGTTTAGATTCTGTAGCGCCTTTACGTGGTAGAGTGTTAACCGAAGATGGTAGTGTTTTAGTAACATCAATTCCACTTTATGACTTACACATGGACTTAAAAGTGGTAAATTCTGATGTGTTTTCAGAGCATATCGATTCTTTGTCTTGGAATTTAGCGCAAATATTTCCAGAGCGTTCAAAAAGCGAATGGGAAGTTAAATTACGTAAAGCAAAAACTGTTGATAATCAATATTTCAGATTAAAGAATAAAGTGAAATATACTGTGTATCAGAAGGTGAAAAATTTTCCAATTCTTAGAAATGGTAAATTTAAAGGTGGGTTTATTGTTGAGCGTTATAGTAAGCAATATAAACCTCATGGTTTATTAGCAAGACGTACTTTAGGTTATGTCCGTAATAATAAAAGTATGGTAGGTATTGAAGGTGCTTACAATGCTTATTTACAAGGAGAATACGGAACAATAATTAAAAAGAAAGTAAATGGGTCGTGGAAGCCAGCTGGAGATTACATAAAAGACCCAATAAATGGCGCAGATGTTATTACAGCTATTGATATTAATATTCAAGATGTTGCTGAGAATGAATTATTGAGACAATTAGAATACCAAGGTGCTAGACATGGTTCTGTTGTGTTGATGGAAGTGGAAACGGGTTATATTAAAGCAATTGCAAATTTAACCTTAGCCGGTGACGGTGAGTATTATGAAATGTATAATCACGCGATTGGTTCTAAAACAGTTCCAGGATCAACATTTAAATTAGCAACGTTAATGGCGTTAATGGAAGATGGAAAAGCAGATTTAAATCAAATAGTTAACGCAAAAGGGGTTTACCATTTTTATAAAGATAAATTATCTGATTCTAATAATGGATATGGCTATGGAAAAATCACATTAAAGAGAGCGTTTGAAGTATCATCAAATGTTATTTCTCAAATAGCTTATGATGCATATAAAGCAGATCCACAAAAATTTATTGATAGACTTAAGTCTTTTGGTTTAGGTGATGCTTTAGGTTTAGATTTATCAGGAGAACCAAAACCAACACTAAGTAATGTTGGGGAAGGAAACTGGTCAGGAATTTCTATTCCATGGATGAGTATTGGTTATGAGGTGCAGCAAACTCCACTTCAAACTTTAGCCTTTTATAATGCAGTAGCAAATGGAGGTCAATTTGTTAAACCATTGTTTGTAAAAGAAATTAGAAAAGATGGAAAGGTTGTTAAAAGATTTAACAAACAAGTGATTAAAGAGCAGGTGTGTTCAAAAGAAACAATTGCTAAATTAAAACTTTGTTTAGAAGGGGTTGTTGAAAATGGAACAGCGAAAACGTTAAGAAATTCAAATTTTAAAATTGCAGGTAAGACAGGGACAGTCATATTATCTAAAGGTGAAAAAGGATATTCTGAAACGAGTAAATATCAAGCCTCATTTGTAGGGTATTTTCCAGCAGACAATCCTAAGTATTCTTGTGTGGTTGTTGTTGCAGGTCCAACACAACAAATATATGGGGCTAAGGTTGCTGGTACTGTTTTTAAAGAGATAGCTGATAAAGTATATGCTAATTCATTACAATACCATGCATCATTTAATGTAACAGAAAGTAGTGATGTGTTACCAAATGTAAAGTATGGCTGTACTCAAGATATGAATACTGCATTAGCAAATATTGGTGTCAACTATAAAAATAATATTCCAGGACAAGACTGGGGTGTAGCTATTAAAAAGGATAATGGAATTAATATAGATAAAAGAATTGTGACTAAAGGACTTATTCCAAATGTAATAGGTATGCCATTAAATGATGCTGTTAGCTTGCTAGAAAATCATGGTCTAAGAGTTAAAGTTGAAGGCCATGGAACTGTAAAAAGCCAAAACATAAAAGGAGGTAGTAAATTAATAAAGGGAACGCAAATAACAATTGAACTAAGATAGTGAGAAACTTACAAGACATATTATATAAATCAGGGATGACTGAGGTTCACGGATCGTTAGATAAAACCGTGAATAGCATTAATTTTGATTCAAGACTAATTAATAATGGGGATGTGTTTGTGGCTGTAAAAGGTTTTGTGTCAAATGGCCATTCTTTTATAGAAAAGGCAATTGATTTAGGAGCAGCAGCAATTGTATGTGAAGATTTACCTGAAAAATTGAATGATAGAATTACTTATGTGGTGGTACCAGATGCTTCATTTGCTTTAGGAATAATAGCTTCAAATTATTATGATAACCCTTCAAAAGAAATTAAATTAATAGGTATTACTGGTACTAACGGTAAAACAACGACTTGTACATTGTTACATGATTTATTTATTGATTTAGGTTATTCTGCAGGCTTGTTATCAACTGTTGTAAATAAAATTGATAGTACTGAAATTCCATCAACACATACTACTCCAGATCCAATGGCTTTAAATGAGTTGTTAAGAAGAATGGTAGATGCTGGTTGTGACTATTGTTTTATGGAAGTTAGTTCTCATGCCATACATCAAGATCGTATTGGCGGTTTGGATTTTAATATCGCTGGGTTTACAAATATTACACACGACCATTTAGATTACCATAATACGTTTAAAGAATACATTCATGCTAAAAAGAAATTCTTTGATAATTTATCAAAGGATGCCATAGTTGTTACAAATTCTGATGATAAAAATGGATTAGTAATGGCTCAAAATTCTAAAGCTACTATTAAAACATACGCTTTAAAATCAATGGCTGATTATAAAGTTAAAGTAATAGAAAATTCATTTTCAGGTTTAGTACTTAGTTTTAATAATCAAGAGGTTTACACGTCTTTAATTGGTGGATTTAATGCTTATAATTTAAACTTGGTTTATGCCATTGCAACAGAATTAGGATTAGATACTATGGAAATTTTAACTTCTATTTCTAAGTTAAAATCTGTAGATGGTCGTTTTCAGCATTTCAAATCTGATAAAAATATTATAGTAATTATTGATTATGCACATACGCCTGATGCCCTAAAAAATGTGCTATCAACCATTGATGATGTAAGAACCAAAAATGAAACAGTGATTACTGTAGTTGGTTGTGGTGGAGATAGAGATAAAACTAAGCGTCCAGTAATGGCTGAAATAGCTGCTAAAAACAGTGATAAAACAATTTTAACCTCTGATAATCCAAGAACTGAAAATCCAGATTTGATTATAAAAGATATGCAAGTAGGAATTCCTGCTGAAAGATCTGCAAGAGTGATGTCAATTACTGATAGAGCAGAAGCAATAAAAGTAGCGTGTGCATTGGCAGTTGAGGGAGATATAATTCTTATAGCTGGTAAAGGGCACGAAAAATATCAAGATGTAGATGGTGTTAAAGGACCATTTGATGATTATAAAATAGTTGAACAATCACTTAAAAACCTAAATAAATAATGTTATACTATCTTTTTACATATTTAAATGAGTTAGGAATGCCAGGTGCTGGTGTTTTTGAATTCGTTTCGTTTAGAGCGGCAATGGCGATTATCGCTTCATTGTTAATTTCGTTAGTATTTGGTAACAGAATAATCAATTTGTTGCGTAAAAAACAAATGGGCGAAATTGTTAGAGATTTAGGTCTTCAAGGTCAAATAGAAAAACAAGGGACACCTACAATGGGTGGATTAATTATTATTGCTTCAATAGTAATCCCAACGCTGTTATTTGCTAAGTTGGATAATATTTATGTAATTATAATGTTGATATCAACTATCTTATTAGGAACAATAGGATTTATTGATGATTACATTAAGGTTTTCAAAAAAAATAAAGACGGATTAGCAGGTCGATTCAAAATAGTAGGTCAAGTATTTGTTGGTTTATTGGTTGGTTCAATTTTGTACTTTCATCCAGATGTAAAAGTTCATGAAGCTGTAGCTGAAAATGTAGTAATTGAAAATTCTATTGATGTAACGGATAAGCATAAAACCATAGCAGGTGTAAAATGGGTTGAGGTTAAAGATATGACAACTACAATTCCATTTGTTAAAGGAAATGAAGTAAACTATAAAGATTTACTAGGAGATAACATGGGATGGTTAATTTTTATTCCAATGGTAATATTTGTAGTTGTAGCTATTTCAAATGGTGCTAATATGACAGATGGTTTAGACGGTTTAGCTACTGGAACGTCTGCCATAATTGGATTGGCATTAGCAATTTTCGCTTATGTATCAGGGAACATAAATTTTGCCGATTATTTAGATGTCATGTACATTCCTTATTCATCAGAATTAGTAATATTTATTGGTGCTTTTGTAGGGGCAACAATTGGATTTTTATGGCACAATTCGTACCCAGCAAAAGTATTTATGGGTGATACTGGAAGTTTAGCAATCGGTGGAATTATAGCAGTGTTTGCAATCGTTATTCGTAAAGAATTATTAATACCAGTTTTATGTGGTGTGTTTATCGCTGAAAACTTTTCAGTTGTTCTCCAAGTAGGATGGTTTAAATACACTAAAAAGAAATTCGGAGAAGGAAGAAGAATCTTTAAGATGGCCCCTTTACATCACCATTATCAAAAATTAGGAATGCATGAAGCAAAAATCGTTTCAAGATTCTGGATTGTAGGAATTCTATTAGCAATCATTACAATAGTAACATTGAAATTAAGATAGGAAAAAACAAGAAAAGACACAAGAACGCTACGCTTCTAGATACTAGACACAAGACAAAAAAAATGAAACAAGTCACGGCCTCTCACTTGAAAAGGGAGACCGAGCGGTGCGCTGAGCCTGTCGAAGTGAGGGATTGAAAAACACAATACAAGCCAAGGGTAGCATTTTAAAACACAAAGCTTAAAAAACATAATTAAACAACTATCAAACAATTTAACTACATAACAATTCTAGGGGCTGGCGAAAGCGGAGTAGGTTCAGCACTTTTAGCAAAAGCTAAAGGGATAGATGTATTTGTGTCAGATTTTGGAAAAATTAAACCATCATTTCAACAAGAGTTAGAGGAGAATAAAATTGAGTTTGAACAAGAGAAGCATACTGAAAAAACCATTTTATCTGCAGACTTAATTATTAAAAGTCCAGGGATACCAGAAACGGCATCAATTGTTATTAAAGCATTAGCTAAAGGTATAAAAGTAATCAGTGAAATTGAATTTGCTAGTTACTACACAAATGCGAAAATGATAAGTATTACAGGAAGTAATGGAAAAACAACAACGACAATGTTGATTCATCATATTCTGAAAAATGCAGGACTAAACACATCTATTGCTGGTAATATTGGCAAGTCTCTCGCAAGACAAGTTGTAAAGAATACAACAGATGTTTATGTCTTAGAATTAAGTTCTTTTCAATTAGATGGTATGTTTGATTTTAAAGCGGATATAGCAATTCTATTAAATATTACACCTGACCATTTAGACCGTTACGAGTACAGTATGCAAAATTATGCCAATTCAAAGTTTAGAGTAATTCAAAACTTAACTGAAGCAGATCATTTTATTTATAATGCAGATGATGAAATCATTGTAAAGGAAATTGAAAAAAGAGAAATAAAAGCAAAATTATTACCATTCTCAATCAAAAAAACTGAGAATATAGTAGCGTATATAAACAACAACCAAAACCAACCTGATGAAAATCAGATAAATATTAACCTAAAACCAAAATTTATTATGTCGATTCACGATTTAGCCTTAAAAGGAAAACACAATGTTCAAAATTCATTAGCGTCAGGTATTGCGTCTAAGATTTTAGAAATTAGAAACGAGTCTATCAGAGAGAGTTTATCAGATTTTAAAAATGTAGAACACAGATTAGAATTTGTAGCTAAGGTGAATGGGATTGAATTTATCAATGACTCTAAAGCAACTAACGTAAATTCTACTTGGTACGCCTTAGAAAGTATGGAGCAAAAAACTGTATGGATTGTTGGTGGTGTTGACAAAGGAAATGATTATGATTCTTTAGTTTCATTAGTTAAAGAAAATGTATCTGCTATTGTTTGCTTAGGAAATGATAATGCAAAAATTATTGAAACATTTTCTGATGTAGTAGATGTAATAGTTGAAACTGGTTCTGCTTTTGAAGCCGTAACAAATGCTTACCGTTTAGCTAAAAAAGACCAATCAGTTTTATTATCTCCAGCTTGTGCATCATTCGATTTATTTGAAAGTTATGAAGATAGAGGTAAGCAGTTTAAAAGAGCAGTAAGAAACCTTTAATAAAGTTAAATGAATATAAGGTGACTGATTATGATACATTTAAAAGCTTAGTCGCCTTGTACCTTAAAAAATAATGAATAAAATATTTACATATCTAAAAGGAGACAAAAACATTTGGATTATAGCCATATTACTTGGTATGATTTCAATAGTTTCTGTATTTAGTTTTATTCCAATACTTGTAAAGGTAAAGGAATTGAGTTATTCGTATTTGTTTTTTAAACATACTTTCTTATTATTAGCGGGGTTTGGTATTATGTTTATTATTCATAGAACACCATTTAAAATTATTTCAAAATTATCAAAAATTGCATTTTATCTATCCATTATTTTATTGGTTTTAACAATGGTAATAGGGCAAAGTGTAAATGGCGCGGACAGGTGGTTGAAAATACCTCTAATTGGGTTTTCATTTCAAACTTCAGACTTTGCCAAAATTGCATTAGTCTTATATGTTGCTAAACAATTAATTAAACGTAAAAACGATTTTGGTGATTTTAAAATTGTTGCAAGATATATTCTTTTACCTATTGCGTTGTCTATGTTTTTAATTCTACCGTCAAATTTATCTACAGCAGTTTTAATTGGTTTAATTTCTTTTGTATTATTAATTTTAGGAAGCTTTCCTTGGAAATGGATTGGGTTGTCAATTGGTGCTTCTATTTTAATGTTTGTTATTTTATTTCAGGTCGCAAAAGTGGCTCCTGATGTTTTGCCAAGGGTAGAAACTTGGCGAATGAGATTTGTTAGAATGGCAGATGCTAATCCTGACCCACAAGAACAAATGCAAATTAACAATTCATTAACAGCCATAAAAAATGGTGGTGGTTTTTTTCCAAAAGGCCCAGGTAATGGTGAATTAAAAAGATACATTCCTGAAGCGTATGCCGATTTTTATTTTGCAGCTCTAACTGAAGAGTTTGGTTTGTATGGTGTGCTTACAATTATTAGTTTATATTCCATGTTATTTTTAAGAATAATTAAAGTAGGCTTAAAATCAAAAGATGAATATGCAACACTTGTCACAATTGGAATAGGGGCCACTATTATGTTTCCTGCTTTAATAAATATGATGGTAAGTACTAAGCTTATGCCAGTGACTGGACAAAACATGCCATTATTAAGTATGGGTGGAACATCTGCTTGGTTTACGTGTATTGCATTAGGAATAGTGTTGAGTATAAGTAGAGAAAATGATAAGCAGAAGCTAGAAGATAAAACGACTGAAGCGTAGTAAATTACCTCAAATAAATCAAATGACTAAAGGTTTAAATAAAATAATTATTTCAGGAGGAGGAACAGGAGGACATATCTTCCCTGCAATTGCTATTGCAAATAAAATAAAAGAAAAATATCCAAATTCAGATATTCTTTTTGTTGGCGCAGAAGGTAAAATGGAGATGGAAAAAGTACCTCAAGCAGGTTATAAAATAATTGGTTTACCAATAAGAGGTATTCAAAGAAAATTAACATTAAAAAATTTAGCAGTTCCTTTTCAATTGATTTCAAGTTTATGGAAAGCTAAAAAAATAATTAAAGAATTTAAACCTGATATCGCAATAGGTGTTGGCGGTTACGCAAGTGCAGCAACTTTAAAAATGGCTGCTATTGCTAAAGTACCAACTTTGGTTCAAGAGCAAAATTCATTTCCAGGTATTACAAATAAATGGCTAGCTAAAGATGCTAAAAAGATATGCGTAGCTTATGATGGTTTAGATCGATTTTTTTCTAAATCAAAATTGGTGAAAACTGGTAATCCGGTGAGAAATGAAGTTGTACAAATTAATGGTAAAAGAGAGCAGGCTTTTGAGTTTTTTGGATTAGATAATACTAAAAAAACAGTATTAGTAATTGGCGGTAGCTTAGGTGCAGGAACTATTAATATTAGCTTTAAAGAAAATATTAAGCAATTAATTGAAAATGATATTCAAGTGATTTGGCAATGTGGAAAAGGCTATGTTAAAAACTTAACAATTTTCAATCAGGAATTAAATTCAAACTTAGTATATTTAAGTGATTTTATTTATAAAATGGATTTAGCTTACGCAGCAGCAGATGTTATTGTATCTAGAGCAGGAGCAATGTCTGTTTCTGAATTATGTTTAGTGAGTAAACCAGTAATATTGGTTCCTTCTCCGAATGTGAGTGAAGATCATCAAACTAAAAATGCAATGGCATTAGTAAATGAAAATGCTGCCATTATAATTAAAGATAGTGAAGCAAAGTCAAATTTAATAAATCAGATTGTAGAATTATTAGATGATAATGAATTACAAAAATCATTGTCAAGTCAAATTGCCAAATTAGGAATTTCTGATGCAGCAGATAGAATTCTAAAAGAAATTGAAAGTATAGTATAATTAAATAATAGTAAATTAAGAAACAAAATACGTAATCTAAAAACCGAATACCTAGTAGCTAAATTATGAAATTCAACCAAATACATACAGTTTATTTTATCGGGATTGGCGGAATAGGAATGTCTGCAATTGCACGATTTTTTAATAGTCAAGGTAAAAGGGTGATGGGTTATGATAAGACTGAAACAGCTTTAACTAAAACGTTAAAAGATGAAGGTATTGAGATACATTATTCAGATACAGGTAAATCAGTATTGAATCGATTAAATAAAGCAGAAACATTAGTTGTTTATACGCCAGCAATTCCTGCAAGTCATGGAGAGTATAATGCATTAAAAGATTCAGGTTTTAATATTATTAAAAGAGCAAAGGCATTAGGTATAATCTCAGAAGAGAAAGAAACGTATGCCGTTGCAGGTACACATGGTAAAACAACTACAAGTTCAATATTAGCTCATGTTTTATATGAAACAGAACAGTCATGTAATGCTTTTATTGGTGGAATTACAACTAACTATAAGTCTAATTGCTTGATTAATGAATCATCTCAAAAAGTAGTTGTAGAAGCAGATGAGTTTGACCGTTCATTTTTAGAATTATCTCCTGATTATACTATCATTACTTCTATGGATGCAGATCACTTAGATATTTATGGTGAAGCAGATGAACTTAAAAAATCATTTATTGAATTTATAGAAAAAACAAATGCATTCGGAATTATTTTAGCACATGCTAACTTAGATCTTAATTTATATACTGGTAAAACACAGGTTTTAACATATGGTTTTAATGACTCTGCCAATTGGAAAGGACAAAACCTGAGATATATTGATGGTCAATTGTTTTTTGACATAAACAATAAAGGTGAAATTTATGAAGATGTTCAATTTGGATTACCAGGTAAGCATAATGCTGAAAATGCATTAGCTGTATTTGGATTACTTATTGAAATTGGCGTGAGAGAGATTGAGATTAGAAACTCATTTAAAACTTATTTAGGTGTAAAAAGAAGATTTGAATATCATATCCGTAGAGATGATATAGTAATCATTGATGATTATGCACATCACCCTCAAGAATTAACAGCCTTTTTAAATTCAGTAAAAGAGATTTATCCAACGAAAAAAATAACAGCTATTTTCCAACCTCATTTGTTTAGTCGAACAAAAGATTTTATGGATGAATTTGCTACAGCTTTAGAATTAGCCGATAATTTATATTTATTAGATATTTATCCAGCACGTGAATTACCTATGGAAGGTATTACAAGTGAAGTGTTATTAGCTAAAGTTAATTTGAATAAGAAACAAATGTCTACAAAATCAACAATTGTTGAAGATTTAAATAAGTCTGAACATGAAATAATTGTGATTGTTGGCGCAGGAGATATTGATAGATGTATAAACCCAATTGTTAGGAGTTATGAATAGTTGGATAAAAAACATAGCATGGTTAATGTTTGTTGTTACCATTTTTGTGGTGATGGGTTTTATTAATTCGTCAAAAAATAATCAAATATTAGGTTTGCCTGATGTTAAAATTAGTGTGTTTGAAGATCAAGTGTTTTTAACTGAAGATGATATTATTAATAGGTTAAAAGGTCAAGGCTTAGTGAATGTTAACATGAGGTATTCAGAAGTTGACATTAATAAAGTAGAACAGTTTTTGGAACAAATGAATGAAGTTAAAAGTGTAAAAGTTTTTATTAATTCAGGTAATTTTTGGGAAGTGAAAATTGAGTTAAAACAAGCCATTTCGAGATTGTTTAATTTAGACGGTTCAAGTTGTTATTTAGATAAAGATGGTAACCTGCTGCCAACGTCAATAAATTATTCTGCTCATGTACTAACTGTGAATGGATATATTAATGAAACAGATTTTACAAAGAACGTTGAAACGGTTATTAACAATGACAGTTTAAGAACTCTTGAGGTTCTTGATGATTTGTACGCTATTTCAGACTATGTTTGTTTAAGTAACTTTTTGTCTGCACAAATAACACACATTTATGTCAATGCAAATAAAGAATTTGAGTTGATTCCGAGAGTAGGAAATCAACGCATTTTGTTTGGTAAAGCAGAAAACATTGCAGGGAAGTTTAAAAAGTTAGAAGTGTTTTATAAAGAAGGTATTTCAAATGCCGGATGGAATAAATACGATACAATAAATATAATGTACAAAAACCAAGTGGTTTGTTCAAAAAGATAAATGAATATGTCTGAAGAAAGAAAAAATATTAATGTAGTAGTTGGGTTGGACATAGGTACAACAAAAATTGCTTGCTTCATAGGTAGAGAAACTGAACACGAAAAACTTGAAATCCTTTCAATGGGTAGAGCTGAAAGTATTGGTGTAACACGTGGTGTTGTTGCTAATCTTGAGCAAACCGTAAATTCAATCAAAAAAGCTGTTCAAGAGGCTCAAGATAGATTGGAAGGAGACTTGGTTATAAAATCTGTAAACGTTGGTATTGCAGGTCAGCATATTGGAAGCATTCAACACAGAGGAATGATTATGCGTGACAATTTAGATACTGAAGTTTGTCAAGCAGATTTAGATAAATTGATTGAAGATGCACTTAAATTAAGCGTTCAACCAGGTGATGAAATTATTCATGTTTTACCTCAAGAATGGATTATTGATGGTGAACCTGGTATTAAAAATCCAGTAGGACATGCAGGAATGAAAGTGGAAGCTAATTTACATGTTATTACAGGTAATGTTGTATCAGCTAAAAATATTAATAAATGTGTGGAAATGGTAGGTTTATCTATCAGCCAAATGGTATTAGAACCATTAGCATCTTCTGAGGCAGTATTGTCTCATGAAGAAAAAGAAAGTGGAGTTGTTTTAGTTGATATAGGTGGTGGTACTACTGATGTAGCTATTTTCCATGATGATGTAATCAAGCATACTGCTGTTATTCCTTTTGGAGGAAATGTAATTACTGATGATATCAAACAAGGTTGTTCTATTTTGAAAAAGAATGCAGAGCAACTTAAAGTTAAATTTGGTTCTGCTTTACAAAGCGAAAGTCAAGATAACGAGATTGTATGTATCCCAAGTCCAAGAGGTAGAGCACCAAAAGAAATTTCAATTAAAAATTTAGCTGGAATTATTCAAGCAAGAGTTGAAGAGATTATTGAACATGTACATTATGAAATTAAAAATTCAGGATGTGAAAAAGACTTAACGTGTGGTATTGTTATTACAGGTGGTGGTGCTCAATTAAATCACATTACACAATTATTTGAATTCATTACAGGTATGGATACTAGAATTGGATATCCAAATGAACATTTAGCACCTTCAACAACTATTGAAGGATTAACTAGCCCAATTTATTCTACAGGTATTGGACTTGTGCTTAAAGGAATTCAATTTGACAAAGCAAGAGCTAAAAAGCTTGCTATACTAGAAAAAACAAATCCAGAAATGGAAAAAGAATCAACTGTTAAAGGACATTCTAAAGGAAAAATTAAAGGAAAGTTTTTTACAAATGTACTTGACAAAGCAAAAGAGTGGTTTGAAGAAGAAGACTAATTCAACCAATTAAAATATAATTATAACCGGCTTAATTTTAAGTCAAAAAACAGTAACAACAAACCAAGTACTAAGTATCAAATCAGCACACCAAAGTAATACCGAGTGAAGCAAGCGTACTAAGAACTTATAAAAACCAAAAAAGATATGGAATTTGATATGCAAAAAGACCAATCATCAATCATCAAAGTTATTGGTGTAGGTGGTGGCGGAGGAAATGCCGTGACACACATGTATAATGAAGGTATCAAAGGAGTTGATTTCATCATTTGTAATACAGATCAACAAGCATTAGATGTATCTACTGTACCTCATAAAGTTCAATTAGGTGCAAGCTTAACGGAAGGAAGAGGTGCTGGAGCTATTCCTGAAATAGGAAAAAATGCTGCTATTGAAAATATTGATGAAATTAAAGAACTTTTAGGTGTAAGTACTAAAATGGTATTTATTACTGCTGGAATGGGTGGTGGAACAGGAACTGGTGCTGCACCAGTTATTGCTAAAATCGCAAAAGAAATGGGGATTTTAACTGTCGGTATTGTGACAGTTCCTTTTGGATTTGAAGGTAAAAAAAGAATCTTACAAGCTGAAAACGGTCTAGAGACTTTAAAAGAATGTGTAGATACTTTAATTGTTATTAATAATGATAAGTTACGTGAAATGTTTGGTAATCTTACATTAGGTAATGCGTTTGCAAAAGCTGACAATGTATTAGCAACTGCTGCTAAAGGTATTGCTGAAGTGATTTCTGTAACAGGAATTATTAATGTTGATTTTAATGATGTTAATACTGTGATGAAAGATGGTGGTTCTGCAATTATGGGGTCTGCTACTGCTGAAGGTGAAACAAGAGCTATTGATTGTGTGACAAGCGCTTTATCTTCTCCATTGTTGAATGATAATAATATTGAAGGGGCTAGATTTGTATTGTTAAATCTAACGTCTGGAGATAAAGAAATTTCAATGGATGAAATGGGTGAAATCACTGATTACATTCAAGAAGCTGCTGGATCAACTGCTGATGTTATTTTCGGTCATGCTCATGATGAGACTTTAGGTGATGCTATAAATGTAACAATAGTAGCTACAGGTTTTAATTCAACACCAGTTACAGGATTTGAAAAAGAAGCTGAAAAAACTATTCATACTTTAGGAGAAACTAATATTACAGCAATAGAAACGCCTATTGAAACACCTACTCAAGCACCACTTGTTAATTCTTGGAATCAAGTTTCTGAAACGCCAAAAGCGTCTAAGGAAGAAATTTTTGAAGAAACAGGGTTCTATATTAAAGATAAAGAAGAGTCTGGGATTTCTTGGGATTTTAATGAAACTTCAAAGGATGAAACAGAAGAAGTTGTTGCTGTAACAAAAGAAGAGGTTGTAAGACATTATTTATCTGATGATGCTGAAGAGATCGTAGAATTAGAAAATAATATAGCTAAAACTGTATTATCTCCAGCAGAACAAAAACAAAGATCTGCTGAAAGAATGGAAAGAATCCAAACTTACACATCTAAAATGAAAACGTCAAATGGTATTGCTGATTTAGAAAATGAACCAGCATACAAAAGAAGAGATGTTAAATTTGAAGATGTAGAGCATTCTTCAGATAATAACCGTTCTCGTTATTCAGTTAATGAATCAAATGAAAATGGTCAATCTAAAATTGGATTGAAAACAAACAATTCATTTTTACATGACAATGTAGACTAATCTATTTATTTAGATATCAATTTTTAGAAAAACGAGTCTTTCAATTTTGAAAGACTCGTTTTTTTATTACCCAAATTATTATTTTAGTGTAACAATTGTCATATTAATTAAGCTTTGATTTCCTATATTTGACTAAAATAGAACTTATGAATAGCAGTTGGCCGTATATAATTTTTGGAATTGTGATGTTGCATCTTGTGATAGGGTTTGCTTATCTATTTTATAAAATGAATAAGAAAAAATAAATTAAATATGACTACAATAGATTACATTACTGAACTATCTGAAGATAGAAAAGTACCTTTTCAAAAACTAATGACTATTATTTCAGAAAATCTGCCTAAAGGATTTGAAGAAAATTTCATATATAAAATGCCAGCTTTTGTAGTACCTAAAACGTTATATCCAAATGGCTATCATTGTGCTCCTGAATTACCTTTACCATTTATAAATTTAGCCTCCCAAAAAAAGTTTATCGCTTTATATCATATGGGACTATATGCCGATACTGAATTACATGATTGGTTTGTGGCTGAATACCCAAAGCATTGTAAATATAAATTAGACATGGGTAAAAGTTGTATTCGTTTTAAAAAAATGGAAGACATTCCTTATGATTTAATTGCAGAGTTAATGAAAAAAATGACAACCAAATATTGGATTGCATTGTATGAGAAATCTTTTATAAAGAAATGAAAATAGAATACCGTGAAATTCAACCGTCAGATAATGAAGGCTTGGCGAATATAATTAGAACCGTGTTGACTGAGCAAGGTAATAATGTTGATGGTACTGTTTTTACAGATTCAGCTACAGATAAAATGTATGAGGGTTATCAAACTGAAAATTCAGTATATTATGTTGTACTAATTGATGATGTTTTAATGGGCGGATGCGGTATTGCGCAATTAAGTGGTGAACCTATAAATTGTTGTGAACTACAACGTTTATTCTTATTAAAAGAGTCAAGAGGGAATGGAATTGGACAACACTTAATGAAAAAATGCGTTGATTTTTCTAAGCAACTAAATTATAAATTAATGTATTTAGAAACTTTTCCAAATATGAAAGAAGCGATTGGCTTATATCAAAAAAATGGCTTTCATTTAATTGATAGCGCTATGGGAAATACAGGTCATTTTTATTGTACTACTAGAATGACAAAAGAGATATAATCTCCAATCACAATTAAAAAATCATAATTCGTAATTATTTAATTCGTATTTAATTACATTTGTAATCAATGAAAGGACTTAGACAAGTATTCAAATTAGCATTTAGCCAAAAAAAATCGGCTTATTTAACAATTGTCAATAACTTATTTTACGTTATTTTTAATTTAGTGTCTTTAGTACTTTTTATTCCATTTTTAAAATTGGTATTTAATCCTGAAACTGTTGATGGTGTTATTGTTAAATCATTAAAGCCTGATTGGGAATCAAAAAAAGATATATTTGTTTACTTTGCTGATTACTACGATTATTTAATGCAAAGTTTTATAAACAGTAATGGAAAAGTAGGTGCACTTACGTTTATTTGTATAACAGTATTAGGTGCCTTTTTTCTAAAAAATCTATTCAGATACGGAGCTGTATTTCATCAGTCGTATTTAAGAATGGCTGTGGTTAGAGATTTAAGACGAAACTTGTTTTCAAAAGCAGTAAAATTACCATTATCTTATCATTCTGAAGAGAAAAAAGGAGATTTATTATCAAGAATGACGTCTGATTTAAATGAAATAGAAATTGCTTTAGTTTTTGTTTTAGAATTAATTTTTAGAGAACCTATTGCCATAACTATTAGTTTAAGTTTCTTGTATTACATAAGTCCTCAATTAACTTTGTTTTCGTTAATATTAATACCCGTAAGTGGTTTGATAATATCTAGAATTGGTAAAAGTTTAAAAAAGACATCCAATCAAAGTCAGGAACAAATGGGGACTTTATTGTCTAGAATTGAGGAGTCAATTGGTGGTGTAAGAATTATTAAAGCATTTGGTGCAGAAAAAGAAAGTGTAGCGAAATTCAGTGAAGAAAACTTAAAACATCAAACTTTAGCAACTAGCACATTCAGAAGACGTGATTTAGCGTCCCCTTTAAATGAGTTTTTCTCAGCCATGGTACTAATGGGTATTGTCTGGTTTGGTGGAAAGTTGATTTTAGAGGCTGTAGATCATGGCGGGGTTTCTAACCTTGATGGAGAAGATTTTATTACGTTTATTATTGTGTTTTCTCAATTATTACGTCCAATCAGTAATGTAGCAAAAGGTTTATCTGCATTGAATAAAGCAGAGGCCTCATTAAATAGAGTAAATCATATTTTGGATATTGAAGATACTATTAAGGATCCAAAAAAACCAGTAAGCAAAACTGACTTTGTTTCAGCTGTTCATTTCAAAAATGTATCTTTTGCATATAATGAAGTAAATGTGCTAAATAAACTTAGTTTCTCAATCATAAAAGGGCAAACTGTTGCGCTTGTAGGTGAGTCAGGAAGTGGTAAATCTACAATCTCAGACCTTATTCCACGTTTTTATGACGTAACAGAAGGTGAAATCACTATTGATGATACAAATGTTAAAGATTTAACAAAAAAGAATCTAAGAGAATTTATTAGTATTGTAACACAAGAATCTATATTGTTTAATGATTCGATTACGAATAATATAAAATTTGGTAATCCAAACGCAACAATTGAACAAGTGATTGAAGCTGCAGAAATTGCGAATGCACATGACTTTATTTCAGCATTAGAAAATGGATATGAAACCAATATTGGAGATAGAGGTAATAAATTATCAGGTGGTCAAAAGCAAAGGGTAAGTATTGCAAGAGCCATTTTGTCACAAGCACCAATCATGATCCTAGATGAAGCAACTTCTGCTTTAGATACTGAATCTGAAAAAGTAGTTCAAAATGCGTTAGATAATTTAATGAAAAATAGAACGTCATTAGTTATTGCCCATAGATTAAGTACAATTAGAAATGCTGATGTAATTTTAGTACTTAAAAAAGGTGTAATTGTAGAGCAAGGAAGTCATCACGAACTGATTGAATTGAATGGATACTATAAATCATTGTGCGAAATTCAACAAGTGATTTAATAGCCAACTGGTGTTGGTTAAAATAGATATTTGTGTTAAAAATAATTCTTTCATATCCAGAACAAATAGATAATGAAGTTGAAAACCTAAATCAGGAGCTGTTAAATACTGATATTGATTTCTTTCATCTTAATAAACCTGACTTTGATTACATTCAGTTTAAAGAATTAATTCAATTAATTGATGCCGATTTACATTACAAAATAATCATACATTCTCATTATGGTTTAATTAATGAGTTTGATTTAGCAGGTATTAATTTAGACAAGAAAGCATTGAGTCAATTAGCGTATGCTGATGAAGTTGATAAATGTTTTATTCAGCCTTTAGTGTTAAATAATAAACAGATAGAAGTAAATAGACAACAACCAAATATGGTTACCTATTCAGCTTTTTCGTTAAGTGAAATTACTGGATTACCATTTAATGTTGAATATGCTTTTTTAAGCCCTATATTTGACAATGAATCAATTAAAAACAGGAAACCGATAATTGGGTTGAGTCAATTAAAAGAATCGCTAAAAACGGTTAATACGAAAGTTATTGCATTAGGCAGTGTAACAATAGAAGATGAACGTCAATTAAAAGAAACAGGGTTTTCTGGTATGGCACTATTTGGTGCTTTTTAATTACATGAATGATAAGAAATTTCTATTACTAAAGACTACTAGAATATGAAAATTGTAAAAAGAATAGTATCAATAAGTGGCGTTTTATTTGTTGTTACGGGTGCTTATTTTAGAATAATACATTGGCCATATTCAATTATATTAATGGTTAGTGGGCTAATTCTTTATTTTGTTTCAGTAGTATTATCATTTTTTAAAAATGAAAATAATTTTAATCCGGATAATTGATAAAAAATCCTTAATTACATAATGCCTAATTAATTATTCGCACAAATTGATTCTTCAATTTTTTTCAACTTCAATAAACATTCATCATATTCTCCCTTTGCAGTCGATTTAATAGTGATGGCCCCTCCAACTGAAATACTTGTCGTCTTTGTAACTAAGTTATGAATGATAGAACGTATAACTACGCTAAAATCCATATTATTATCAGGATCTATAAACCCTACAGTTCCAGAGTAAATATTTCGCTTAAACGTTTCAATGCTTTCAATAATTTGAATGGCACTTAATTTTGGCGCGCCAGTCATTGAACCCATAGGAAAAATATGCTTAACGATTTCGCTAAATGTTAAGCCGTTTGGAATGTCTGCTTTTACGGTTGAAATTAATTGATGAACCGTTTCAAATGAATAGAGTTTACACAGTTCAGTAACGGAAACAGAATTTTTTTCTGCTATTTTTGATAAATCATTTCTAACTAAATCAACAATCATTATGTTTTCAGAAATCTCTTTCTGGTTATTCAATAATTCGGTCTGAATTTGTAAGTCTTTTTCTTTATTTGAAGATCTAGGTGCAGTTCCTTTTATAGGTTGACTAAGCATTGTTTTACCTTGCTTGTTGAAAAAACGTTCAGGTGATGCAGATAATATTAAAGTAGAGTTGAACTTGAAAATTGTAGAGAACGGTGCTTTTGTGTTTTTCTTTAATTTTTTAAACGTTTCAATACAGTTTAAATCAGTATTGGTTGCTGTAAAATTTATACAATAGTTCATTTCATAAATATTACCTTGTTGTAAATGGTTATGAATTGAGGCAATATTTTTTTGATAGGTATTAAAGTCAGTATTACAAATCAAGTTTACAGATTCAATTGATTCTGCAGACTTATATTTTTTAATGGTAATGGACTTAAATTTAGTATAACCAACGGTTGTACCAAAGTATACTAATGCTTCACCTTTTTTAAATACAATGTGCTTAGGGACATAGAAAATTGATTCTGGTAGCTTATGAAAATCAGGATTATGACTTGCTTCTGATTTAAAGAAACTGGTCTTAGCATCATACCCTAAATACCCAAATAAATACTGATTTGAGTTTTGAATTTCAAAATCTAAAAGTAAATCAGATGAGAATTTAGTTTGAACTAGTTCCTTTTCACTTCCCCATGCAAATGTGTAATCCCCATTATTAGAGTCAATAAAAGTATATTCGTCCGAATTAATTGTAGTAATTAAGTCGATCCAATTAAAATTTGACTCTAGTTTATGGTAAGTTTTCAAATTGTAAAATTCAAATGATTAATGGCCTAATTAAAATCCAAATGTAACACCACCTAATACTTGAAATCCATATACTGGATAATTCATCCAACGGTGGTATTTCTGATTAGCGATATTATTAAACTGTAAGAAAGCAGAAATTCTTTTATTGTATCTGTATTCTAGATGTAAATTTGCATCTGCAATTAAATCAGCTTCAAATTGGTTTTCATTCGTAGGGTCAGGATTCAATACTCCGTTTGGACTTTTTCTACCACCTTTCATTGTGAAATCTAATTTAGCATAAATCTTATCATATATATTATAAGAACCTCTCAAAGTTATTTCTAATTGGGGTAAATACCAAGCATATTTTTGATCTGTTGCATTGTAAATATTGTAATCTACTATGGCATCAATTTTTAGCTTTTCCTGGTTTTGATAAGTTATACTTCCTCCAAATGTCAATTTTGAAACATCATCATAAAGTACATTGAATTTATATTGGTCACTAAATATAGTGTCATTAATAAATAGAACCATGTCACTAAATTTAATGTGTTGTGCATGAATATCAAATGAAATGGTTTTTGATAAAGTCCCTTTTATTCCACCGTATATTTTAAACTCCTTTGTGTTTTTTAAATCAACTGCAGAATTTATATATGGATTAGCTCTGTTTAAGTTGTGAAACGTATTTTGTTTTAGTCCACCGTCTATCCCAATGTATGGAATAAACATACCATCTAATAGCGAATATTTTAAGTTGGCTACAACTAAAGGTTTGAAAATTGAATTTGCTGAAAAGTCAAAATTAATATCTACTCCTAGCTCTATTTTTAGTTTATCATCAAACCTATATGATGATATAGTTGGTCTAAAATGTAGAATGTGATTGCGTTCATTTTTTCTATAGGCTAATAGAGTTGTATCTGATTCTCCAAATTTATATGAATTAAATCTAAAATCTAAATCTAATGCAAAAACATTTAATTCATGTTTGTAGCTTAAATTAGTACCTAACCCAAAATTATTTTCACGTGCATTGGTAGAAATGGCAGCAGAATCTTTTAAAAATTCATGGAAAAAGCCATAATCTGCATTGATTTTGTATGCTAACCTTGCGCTGTCTTTTCTTAATAGATTTGAAAAACTAACTTTACCTTGGTATGCACCAACTCTATTTCTTAAAGAATCTTTTGGAATAGAATCATTTTTTATTCCATAATAATTATAACCATGATTTAGCCAGTTAATTTCTGATTCAATTAAGTGCTTTGAAAGATAAAAGTTGCTAAAAGCTTTTGCTTTTGTATGGTCAAATTGTGCAGGTGCATAATCTTTTATTTTACCAAATGAAGATAAATGCTTAGCGTGAATTCCATAAAATAACTTTCTATTTCTAATTGAATTATAATACAATTCACCCAAAGGCATTGTGTTTGTACCAAGTCCAACTTTAATGTACCCAGGGTAAATCTTATCTAGTTTATCTACAATCTTGATTTTTGAAGCCTCAATGTCTTCTGTTTGAATTGAAATTTTCATATTTCTACTCAATAATGGATATGTAAACTGAGGCGTTTTTACAATAGTATCTATTATTTTTGGATTCTCAGTAATTCTATATGACGGTGAAATTTCTCTGTTAGCTTTAGATATAATATGTACTACTTCTTCCTGAGAAAAACTATGTGTAGATACTAATCCAATACTAAGTCCGATTACTACTTTGATATAATTAATCATTTTTACCTCCTTCATTTATTTCAATTGTATTATCGGAATCGTCCAGGATTCCTATAACACAATTAATTGTGTTATCTGGATCTTCTTCCAAATCTTTTGCTTTATTCTTAATACTTAATAAGACTAGCATGACTTCATTTGCTTCATCAAGTATGCCGTCATCTTTAACGTTATATCCATTTAATACAGAATTTAAAGTATATTCGGCCTGAACATAGTCTTCTTTACCCATAGAATTCTTAGCTTGTAGTATTAAGGCTTTTGCAACCCATAAACTATAACCAGAATTGTTTTTCATTAATATTCTCACTTCCTCTTCTGATGTTGTATAGTCCTCTTGTAAGTTATAGATTAATGCAATGTAATATTGTGACTCTGCTGCCATTTCTCCATTTGTATTTTGAACTACAATACTAAAGTGAGTTTTAGCATTGTCAAGGTCTGTATTTAGCATTAATGCTTTTCCTATCACGAAATGTGATTCTGTTTTCACATAATCTAATGCTTGATCACTTATTATAATTGCTTCTGCACTTTGTTTAGCTTCTTCAAACATGTCTTGTAAGGCATAACTACGCATAATACCAATATTGGCAATTAATTTATTTTGCGGATAAGAGGCAGATTGTAATAGTTTTTGAAATTGTATAGCAGATTGACTATAGTTTTCATTTTCATATTCGTATTGCGCACTAAAAGAAGCTGACCTTTCAGTAAATCTATTATGTGGTTTCAGTAAAAGTGTTGAATGTCTTGCATTAGCATTTTCATCATCTCCATTTTTTTGATAAGCATCCGCACTAAAGAATAACGCTTCTAATTCAAATATTGGATTAGTAAATTCTTTAAAGTATTCATTAAAAGCTGTTGTACATTTAGTCCATGAAGAATCTTCATATAAGTCATAAGCATTTTCAAAGTATAAGGTGTCTTTTGCACCATGTTCAAAGTTAATGCCATATATTTCTAATAAATCGGTGTATTTCTTTGGTTGATTTAATGCTGTGTATACATTTTTCAACCTAGCCATGGCTTCTTTCTTTTTAGCTTCATCATTGAATTCATTCAAAATTCTTAAAAATTGTTTTTCTGCTTGAGCAAACTCTAAATTTCTAAAATGTAACATTCCAATTTGAAAAACTGCATCTTTAACTAAACTGTGTTTTGGGTAATCAATAATTAGTTGTGTGTAATGCTGTTTAGCTTTTACATCATTTTCAATCAAACGGTACGATTCTGCAACTTCATATAAAGCTGGAACAGCAAATGTTGAACTTGGGTAATTATTTACAATGTCAAGCATAATTGACGCCTTGTTTTTATAGTCAGCTTTATAACCATAAGATTTACCCATTTGAAATTTGGCATAATCTTCTTGTCCGCCTTCTGTATCAATTGCTTTTTGATAAAAAAGAATGGATTGATCATTTTTTTCTTGTTTGTAATAAGCGTCACCAATTCTTAAATAAGCATCAGTGATCTTTTCTGTATGTGTTTCATTTTCATCTTGCGTAAATGTTCTAAACGATTGAATAGCTGATTCCCAATCCTCTTGTTTAAAATAAGCGTAAGCTATATTGTAATACGCATCATTGTGCTCAATTAAAGAGTAACTACCAGGTTCTTCTAAAAACGTACGATACCAAATAATTGAATTGCTAAAATCCGAAAGTTTAAAATAGGCTTCCCCAATCCAATAAATACTTTGTGAGTTTAATGAAGGATCGATTGGGTATTTATTTACTTTTTTAAATGTTTCGATTGAACTCGTTAATTGTGAGTTTTGGAATTGTTCTACCGCATGATTAAATGCCATCATTTGGTAAGTTGATTTCATTCTAATATTTAAATCACTAACGTTTTCTATTGCTGCCATGGCAGATTTATAGTTTTTCATTGTAGTGTAAACATTAATCAAATACTCTTGTACGTCTTGACTACGTTTAGAATTAGGATATTTACTTAAATACTGTTTTAGGGCAATTACTGCTTCATCAAAAGGATTGTAATCTAATTTGTATGATAGGATGGCATAATTATATAAAGCATCTTCTTCAATTTCTTTATCAAAAGACAGTTTTGAGGCTAATTCAAAAGCATTTCTTGCATAAAAAAAGTTATTTTGCTTTAAGTATGCATCTCCGATATGATATAAAGATATTTGTGCTAATTTGTCTTTTACATTTGCTACTTTATCAAACATTGTAATAGCTTTTTTATAATTGGCACTTTTAAAATAAGCGTAACCAAGTTGATAATCTTCATCTCTGGTTGTTGCAGATTTATTATTATATTCTTCTAAAAATGGAACGGCTTCATCATATTTCCCAACTTTATAAAATGCATCACCAATTAAATGAGACATACCAAGTTCATATTTTACATTGTCTTTTTCGTTTAAAACTGGCGCTATACTAATTACTTTATCATATTTACCTTGTAAGTAATAGATTTGAGTAATATAATAGGGTACAGTTTCTTTAAAAGCAGGATTATCTTTCAAGCTTATAAAGCCATCTAATGCCGTTTGGTAACTTTTTTCGGTATATGCAATATGTGAATAATAGTATAGTGCCGGTGCTTGATATTTAGTATCACTTGCTATGATTTCGTGAAAAGCATTTCTTGATGCTTTTAAATTGTTTTCTCTAAAGTTAGAATAGCCTAATTTAAAATAATATTCTGCTTTTTCATCTTCTGATAAATCATAAGTTTCCATTTTAGATAACCATTCGATTGTAGCTTCATATTTTCTTTTTCTATAGTAATGCTTAGCTAATTCAAAGTATATCTTTGGTCTGTAAATTGTTTCCGGGTAATCAGTTAAGAAATTTCTCAATAATAACTCTGCATCTGAATGATAAAGATATAGCGAGTTTAATGCGTAATAAAATTTGGCCTTAATTACATAAGGATGATTATTATCTTTTTGTTCAATAATAAATGTTTCGTATTCTTTTTGAGAAGCACTATATTTTTGTTTTTCAAATAAATCTTCTGCATTGTAAAATCTAGTAAATTCAGATGAATGTTTATCGTTTATTTGTGCAGTCACAAAAATTGATTGTGCTACAAAAATGAGTAATATAATTGCTTTTAATTTAACCATTTTATATGTAATTATATAGTTTAATATGTAAATTAGGTACTAGTTAATGTTTGTATTAACTGTTTAATCTTACAAAATTAGAATAAGCAAGGCGATAAAGTGTGTCCTGCAAGTAAAGTTATAAACGTGACTTTGTTTAATTTGTTGTTAATGTGAGATTATGAAGTGAGATTTGAACTAAATAACGTTAGTTTAAATTTATTTATAGTAAATGATTTCGTAATACTCAGATTAAAAAAACTGTAAACAAAAAAAGACTTTCATTTCTGAAAGTCTTTTAAGTGGTGATGGACGGGTTTGAACCGCCGACACATGGATTTTCAGTCCATTGCTCTACCAACTGAGCTACATCACCTACTGTTTTGTGGGTGCAAAGATATACATGATTTTGTAGATAACAAATAAAAAATCACTTTTTTTACGAAAAATATATTTATTCTGTGCAAATTTGAATTATGAATTTAATAATTGACCAAGGAAATACATTGTTTAAAGTTGCTTTATTTAGTGAAAATGAACTGATTAGTAAGTCTAAATTTACATATTCAGATGTTAATTTGTTTTATGCTTGGCTTGAAAAAATAAATGAAAAAAATATAAATATAATAGTGAGTTCTGTAGTTAATCAAACTATAGATTTATCAAAACTATCAATAAATAGAGTGATTTATCTTGATGAGAACACTGAATTGCCTATTATTAATGATTATGAGACGCCTAAAACTTTAGGGAATGATAGGTTAGCAAATGCTGTTGCTGCAAATTCTTTAAATCCAAATCAAAACTCATTAGTTATTGATATGGGAACATGTATTAAGTATGATTTAATTAATTCGAAAGGAATCTATTTAGGAGGGAATATATCTTTAGGCTTAACTATGAGATATAAAGCACTTAATCATTTTACTGATCAATTGCCATTGTTAAATCCTAGCAATTTTAAAAATACACATGGAATTGATACCGAATCAAGTATCAGATGTGGTATTGAATTAGCAATTGAGCACGAAATAAATGGGTTTATTGATAGATATACAACCGAATTTAAGCCATTAACAATTTTTATGACAGGAGGAGACCTAAAATACTTTGATAAATCCTTTAAAAATGACATCTTTGCAAATTCAGATTTAACTTTAATTGGGTTAAATGAAATTTTAAGACATAATGCATAAATTTATAGTAGTTAGTTTAGTTATTGTGGTTAGCTTGTTCTCAAATAATGCAAACGCACAAAAAGGAACATCTTCTCCATATAGTGTTTTTGGTTTAGGGGAATTAAATAATGGTCAATATGCTTATTTTATGGGTATGGGAAATGCATTAACTGCAAATACCGATTCAACAATTGTAAATCAAAATAATCCAGCTTCTTATTCTTATATTAGTAGACACAGACCATTATTTCAAATTGGAGTGAATGGAAAGTTTTCTACTTTTTCTGAGACAGGACAAACATCAGCTAAAAAAAATCAATTTGGATTTAATCAGTTTCAGTTAGGTTTACCAATCGCTAAAAGATGGGGTGGAGCAATTGGGTTAACGCCATTTTCATCAACTGGTTATAATGTTGTAAATCAAAATATAATTGAAGGTGATACTATTTCACAAAACATTAGTGAAGGTGCTGGAACAGTTAGTAAATTCCATATAGGGACATCTTATAAGTATAAGTTTAAAAATAGATCATCTGTTTCAGCTGGTGTAAATGTTAATTATATTTTTGGATCAACAAATAAAATTGAATCTATTGAATATACAAAATTCAATGACTTTGCTTTGCATGCTAGAGTTGAGAATGAAACAAGAGTCAATTCTTTCGCATATGACTTTGGGTTGATTTATGAAAAGTATTTAGATTATAGTTCTTTTTCTGTAGGTGTAAAATATTCTCCAGCAATTAATTTAACTGCATACCAAGATTTATTAGCATTTTCTTATTCATTAAGTTATTATAATAATTATTCTTACCCAGGAAGTATTGTTGATACGGCTGAAGTAATTACAGACAATAAAGGTATTGTTAGGTTACCAGAATCTTATAATGTTGGTGTTGAGTATAGATTAAACGGAAAAGAGAAAGCATATTTATTAAAATTTAGTGCAGATGTTAAACACCAAAAATGGTCTGATTATACAGAAGAATTTGGAGATGTAAAAATAGAAAACACGTTTAAAGATAGGACTGTAACTTCATTTGGATTACAATATACGCCTCATGTTGGACGAAATGCTAATGACAATTTAGTTAGTTATGTAGGTAAAATACACTATAGAATAGGTTTTAACTACACTTTAAGTCAACTTTTTGTAAATAATACTCAACTTACTGATTATGGCATGAGTTTTGGATTAGGATTACCAATTACAACCGGTAACTCAAATACAAACATCAATTTTGGTATGACATATGGAAGTCTTGGTACTACTGATTTAGGTTTAATTAAAGAAAAATATATTGGAGCATTTGTTGGAATAACGGTTAGTCCAGGAATTTATGACAGATGGTTTTTGAAAAGAAAATATGATTAAAATAAACAAACAAAATAAAATGAAAAATCTATTACTATTAATAATTTTAACAATTTCAACATTTAGTTTTTCTCAAACAGATGTAGATAAATGCGCAAAAAACCGTGGCTTAACTGGTTTATATGCTGGTCAAAAAGCTTGGCGTGATGCTGCTAACTTTTTTGTTAAATCATATACTTTTTGTGGTATTGAAGGTTTAGAGAAATCGGATTGGAATAATGCTAAGATTATTTATAAACAATTAATTAGAGCTGAAAAAAATGCAACAAGAAAAGGAGAATTAACTGATTCTTTAATTTGGGTTTTTGAATCTGGAGATGCTTATGGCGTAGATGCTAAATGGAAAGCTGATTATGCAACTGAATTAGTTAAGAGTAAGGCTGGTAAGTTTGGTGTTACTGACACATTATACGCAAACAGTATACATACTTTAAAAGCAAATGCTTCTACTACTCATATTAAATATTATTATACTTATTTAGTAAGAAAGTTCATTAAACTTCAAGGAGAACAAGATGAAGAGAAATTGGAAGCGTCTAGAACTTTTGCTATTGAAGAATATTTAATTTTATCAGATTACATTAGTGTAAATTTAAAAAAATATACAGATTTAGGTAAAACTAAAAAAGTTGGATACTGGAATAAAGCTCAAAAATTATTAGATCAGTATTTTGTTAAATTAGCAAAAGACTGTGATGTTTTGACTGAGGTATTAGGTAAAAAAATAACAAATTTACCAATAGATAAAGAGGCTAAGATTGCTAAAGTAAAAGGGTTTATTGCTATTTTAGAAAAAAGAGGTTGTGATAATTCTGATTTATATGGTCAATTAGCAGATACTTTAATTGTGTTAGCGCCAACAGCAGATGCATTTTATGCACAAGGAACTTTTTTCTATGGAAAAAACGAATATAATAAAGCGAAAGGTTATTATTTAAATGCAATAGCTTTAGAGGCTGATGGTGAAAATAAAGATAAATACACATTAGGCTTGGCAAACGCACAGTCAGCAACTAGAAGTTATAAAGCTGCATTTAAAACTGCTAAATTAGTAGGTGGAGAATATAGAGCTGCAGCAATGAAAATTTGTGCAGGAGCAATTGTAGCAACTGCTAACAGTTGTGGAGACACTTCTTTCGATAGAAAAGCAAATTATTGGTTAGCTAATGACTATATGAGAAAAGCTAATTCAAGTTCAACTTCATATTTAAGTAATGCACCAAATGATGAAGATATCTTTGATGAAGGAAAATCTAAAGGATCAAGAGTGTCTTTACCATGTTGGGGAGAAAGTACAACAATTAGATAAGATTGAAAATTCTTAAACAATATAAAACAATTAACATTCCTACTACTTTTGTGGTGGGAATGTTTGTTTTGTTAATGTTTGGATTAACGTCATGTGAAAATGATTTAGATCACGTTAAAAGAGTAACGGCTACTGATCAAACGCCTGATCAAATTACTAATGACTTACATACTTTTTATTCAGATTCTGGTATAGTGCAATACGAAATTATTGCGTCACGTATGGAGGTTTATCAATCGCCTAATCAAAAAACATATTTTAAAAATGGTTTTGAAGTAAATTACTTCAATAAATCTGGTGAAAAAATATCAAAATTAACAGCAGATTATTGTGAAATTATTGAAAAATCAAATTTAGTAGTCTGTAAAAATAATGTTACCTTTACGAACTACGAAAAACAGCAAACTCTTAAGACTGAGGAGTTGTTTTGGGATCAAAAATATAAAAAGATTAGAACAACTAAAAAGTTTTTTATTGACTCGCCAACAACAGAAGCAAAAGGAGTAGGCTTAGAGGCAGATGAGACATTTAGTACCTATTCAATGCATAATTTTTCACTAATTTATAAAGATACAACAGATGGATTTATTAAAAATGAATAAAATTTTCGAAAAATTTTGGTGGTCAATGGCAATCATTATTTTTATAGCATTAATTTATTTTACCATAGTAGATGGTTTTGAAAAATGGAATTTTTACTTTGTAATCCCTGTTTTATGTGTAGCAATGGCTATGATGCGTAGGTTTATGATTAAAAGATTAGAGGGTAATCAAAAACCGTCTAATAAGAAGAAGTAACCGTTTAACCATTTTTTTGTTATTTTTCACGTAATTCTTTGTACTTTTAAAGTTTAAAACCAATTATAATGAAAAAACTAGTACTAATGTCAGCCATATTATTTATGGCGATATCATCAATTGCTCAAGAAAAATATTCTAGAGTGAAAATTTACGCTACAAATGCTCAATTGGCTCAAATCTCTGAATTAGGGATTGAGGTAGATCATGGTGAACGTAAAAAGAATGTTTGGCTGTCTACCGATATTTCAGTATCTCAAATTAATATTTTACAAGAAAATGGATTTGATTATGAAATTGAAATCGATAACGTAAAGGATTTTTATTTAGAAAGAAACCTAAATCCAGAAATTCAAAAAGACGAAAGAGATAATTGTGGTGGTGCTCAAACAGGTTCAGAAGCATTTAACCCTGAAACACCTTCTAATTTTAATTTAGGAACAATGGCAGGTTTTTATACTTACCAACAGTTTTTAGATGAGTTAGATGAAATGGCAGCAGCTTATCCAAACCTGATAAACGCAAAAGCACCCATCTCTACATTTACTACGCATGAAGGACGTCCTATTCATTGGGTAAGAATATCTGACAATCCAAATGTTGATGAAAACGAAAATGAAGTAATGTACTCTGCCATTCACCATGCACGTGAACCGGTTTCGTTAACCCAAACAATTTTCTACATGTGGTATTTATTAGAAAATTATGGAACTAATTCTGAAATTACTTACTTATTAGATAACACTGAATTATATTTTGTGCCTATGATAAATCCTGATGGATATATTCATAATGAAGTTAATTCTCCAAGTGGAGGAGGAATGCATAGAAAAAACAAAAGAAATATAGGGTCATCAAATCCAGGTGTAGATTTAAATAGAAACTATGGTTATCATTGGAATGAAACGGGTACATCTCAAAATGTAAACAACGATACTTATGCTGGTACTAATGCATTTTCAGAACCAGAAACAGAAGCTATTAAATGGTTTTGTGAAAATCATGAGTTTGAATTTGCTCACAATGCACATGCTTATGGTAATTTGTTATTATATCCTTTAGGTTGGGAAACAGCTCCAGTAGCTGTTGATCATGATTATTTTGCTGCTTTTACAAATCATCAAGTAAAATTTAATAATTTTAATAATATGAAAAGTTCTGGATTATATCCTGCATCTGGAGATTCTGATGACTGGATGTATGCTGATGACCTAGCTACAAAGCCAAAAATATATGCTATAACTCCAGAAGTTGGTAATAATGATGATGGGTTTTGGCCGTCACAATCTAGAATTATTCCTATTTGTAAATCTACAGTTTGGATGAATTTAATATTGGCACACTTACCTCATGTTTATGGTGTGACAACTGACACTGAACCAAGTAAAATTGCTACATTAACTGGTGATTTGCACTATTCTATTGAAAGGTTAGGGTTGCAAAATGGGCCAATAACTGTTAATGTTGAGCCTTTGGTTGGTATTCAAACTGTTGGTGGAGGTAATGTTCATAATATGAATTTGATGGACATAGAGAATAATACGATTTCATTTGTGTTAAACCCCTCTATTAGTTTTGGAGATGACATAAAATATGTTTTAAAAACCAGTAATGGTTTGTGGACAAGAAATGATACAATCGTAAAATCGTTTGGTACTGGAACTACAGTTTTTACTGATGATTGTAATACGTTAGATAATTGGACTGGAGACTGGGGAATAACATCACAACATTACTATTCTGCAGGAAGTTGTATTACAGATTCACCAAACGTAGATTATGAAGATCAAGCTGAAACAGAAGTAGTTTTAAATGATGTATTAACTTTTGAACATGCAACCTATGCATATGCTAACTTTTATGCAAGATGGGAAATTGAAACTGATTATGATTTTGTTGAGTTTATGATTTCAACTGATAACGGAAGTTCTTGGGCACCATTGTGTGGTAAGTATACTAATGAAGGTACAAATAATCAAGATCAAGGAAATCAACTGTATGATGGTTTTCAAACTACTTGGGTACAAGAGGAGGTTGACTTGTCAGATTATATCGGTATGAGTGATATTCGATTTAAATTTAGATTAGTTTCAGATAATTATGAAGAGGAAGCAGGATTTTCATTTGATGATTTTCAAATATTTACAGATGGATTTAGTGATGTAGGTTTAGATAAGTATTCTGAAAAAGATTTTAATATTTATCCTAATCCGGCTAATTCTGAAATTAGCATTTATGCCGCAGGTCAAAATAATATTAAAGCAATACATATATATAATAACTTAGGGCAATTAATTACATTTAATGATAACACATCATTAAAAACTACAGTTAACATTAGTGATTATGAGAATGGTATTTACTTTGTTAAAATAGCGACTAATTCAAATCAAATAATTACTAAAAAGTTTACGGTATTGAAATAAATTTAAAGTAAATAATATCACTTTAAAAACAGTTAATAGAACTATGTCTAGTTTTGTTAACTGTTTTTTTTGTGCTTGTTTTTTATAGTAGTATTCGATTTTGACTTTAGTTTAAACTCAAATATATTCCTTATATTTATAAAAAAAAGATATGATAGTAACAACAACAGATAACATACCAAATAAAGAAATTACTGAGATAATTGATATTGCGAGAGGTAGCACCGTGAGAGCTAGAAATATTGGAAGAGATATTTTTGCTGGATTAAAAAATATAGTTGGTGGAGAAATTAGTGAATACACACAGTTACAAGCTCAATCAAGAGAACAAGCTATGGAGCGAATGATTAAAGATGGCGAAAGAATGGGTGCAGATGCAATTGTGAACGTTAGACTGACTACATCAATGGTTATGCAAGGTGCTTCTGAAATTTTAGCTTACGGTACAGCAGTTAAATTAGCTTAAAAATGGATGATGCTATAACGTGTACTGTTTTAGGAGTTGAAGGTTTGTTCTTTTTAGTATGTTTTGTAATTCTAATCTACTTAATTGTAAAAAGAGTTAAAGCTAAAAAGAAGGAAACATTTGAAAAAAGAGATAATTAAATAAAAACCCCAGATAATATTAATTGTCTGGGGTTTATAAAATGCTATAACGGTAGTTTAAATAAACTCACTCAAAGCAAGCCATCTGTCTTCTTTTGTCGCTAATAATTGAGCGATTTCAGACATACGTAAACTTAATTTTTTAATTTTTTCAGTGTCCGTTATGCCAGCGTTTAATTTTTCAGCTATTTCTGAATTTTCTTTATTTAAAGATTCCATGTCTTTTTCAAGGCCATCAAATTCAACTTTTTCTTTATAGCTTAATTTCTTTTTTTCTTTAGGCGCTTCAACTACTTTAGGTGCACTAATTTCTGATTTACCTTTGTTAGTTTTATTAGATTTTTTCTTATCAGCTTCTTCTTGCTTTAAATATTTACGGTATGCTGTGTAATTACCTAAAACATCTTTAATTTTACCTTCACCTTCAAAATAGAATGTGTGCTCAACAATCTTATCTAAAAAGTATCTATCGTGAGATACTATAATTAAACAACCTTCAAACGCAGCTAAATAAGTTTCTAAAACACTTAAAATAAATATATCTAAATCATTAGTAGGCTCATCCAAAATTAAAAAGTTTGGATTAGTCATTAAAATGGTCATTAGGTATAATCTTTTCTTTTCACCACCACTTAATTTATACACAAAATCATAGTGCATGTCACGTGGAAAAAGAAACATTTCAAGAAAACCAGCAGCAGTCATTTTTTGACCTTTTGCTAAAGGAATATAATCAGCAATGTCACGAATAATATCAATTACCTTTTTTTCTTCATCAAACTTTAACCCATCTTGATGATAATATCCCATCACTACAGTTTCTCCAACTTCAATACGTCCAGATGTTGGTTGCTCTGAACCTGTAAGCATATTTAAAAATGTCGACTTACCAGTTCCGTTCTTTCCAACAATCCCTAATTTTTCACCTTTCTTAAATACGTAATCAAGATTTTTAATTAATAAATTGTCATCAAAAGATTTACTTAATTTATGAATTTCAACAACTTTTGAACCTAAACGACTCATTTGAACTTGAATATCTAACTCATCTTTATTAACACGTTGTGTTGCTGTTTCTTTTAAACCATCAAATGCATCAACTCTGGCTTTTTGTTTAGTACCCCTAGCTTTAGGTTGACGTCTAATCCAATCTAACTCAGTACGCATTAAATTTTTTGCCTTACCAATTGTTGCAGATAAAATAGCTTCACGTTCAGCTTTCTTTTCTAAATAATAAGAGAAGTTACCATTGTATTTGTAAATAGTTTCATCTTCCAACTCATAAATAGTGTTACAAACTACTTCCAAAAAGTAACGGTCGTGAGTTACCATTATTATAGTTGAATTAGATTGAGATAAAAAAGTCTCTAACCATTCAATCATATCTAAATCTAAATGATTGGTAGGCTCATCTAAAATCATGATATCTGGCTCGTTAATAAGAATTTTAGCTAATGCTAATCTCTTTTTTTGACCACCAGATAAACCAGCAATTTTTTGATGCTTGTTATCTAATTTTAATTGTGCTAAAACTTGATTTACTTTAACTTCAAAATCCCATGCATTTGTCATGTTCATTTGTTCAAAAGCTACTTCATATAAATCCATATCTTCAGGATTTAACATGGCTTTATCATAAAGCGCAATAGCATCTGTTTGAGGTGTTTTAGTTGACAGTACTTCTGCGAAAATTTCTATGTCTCCATCAAAATTTTCAGCTTGTTCTAAATAATCAACTCTAATGTCTTTTCTGAAAATAATCTCTCCAGTATCTTTTTCTTCAATGTCACAGATCATTTTAAGAAGTGTTGATTTACCCTTACCGTTTTTAGCGACAATGGCAACCTTATCTCCTTGATCTATTCCAAATGTTAAATCTTTAAATAATACTTTTGCACCAAATGATTTGGTTAGGTTCTCTACTGATAAATAATTCATTCTATCTTAATCGGTCTAATGATTTAACTAATTTTTCGTCTGCTCTTATGCCTCTAACTGCTAATAATAAAAATGCTATAGAAATAAATAAAAGGTAATAACCTAAGCCAAAACCAAATTTTAATTCCATATTATCAATACCTGTTTCACTTAGTTTGTTTAATAATGTTGCTTTTCCAAATAATGAAAAGGCTAAAAATCCGATAGCAACTAAAATGTGTACAATTAGTCCTAAACGAACCACTTTTATTTGCTTGTTTCTTTTTTTGTAAAGGAAAATACCTGTAAAAGAGAATAATGCCATAAAAATGTATAATAAATAGAATGGAGTACTTTCAGATTCTATAGTCGTAGATTGAAAACCGTAGGCATTAAACTCAGAAATAGAAACAATTTCATTTACTGTTGAAGTAATAGAAAAAATAGGAAAGTTTAGTAATAATGTGATACATATAAAAGCTAAAGCTAAGTATATGGTTTGTATGCGTTGTAACATGCTTTTAATTTTTTGTAAAGATATGTTTTTAGTTTATCTTTGGGGAGTTATTTCTTTAATGATTTTACCGTTTTCATAATTGTCTATCATTAATACGGTTCCGTCTTTTTGATAATAGATTGTGTAGCCATGTAAAAGGCCATCTTTGTAATTAGCCTCTAAGTATGCTTGCTTTGAATTAGGGAAATTATCCGAACATTTCCCAGTATAAAGTGAATTTTTTAAGTAGTGTTTTTTAACTCCATTTTCATCTCTCCTGTCTAAGTCCATACAGTTACAATTTGGTTGGTTTTCTAAATCGCTAAAAGATGTACCTTTATTATATGCCTCAGAATATAATAAGTCACCATGTTTATCAAAATAAGTTACCTTTCCATGGTAGTCACCTTTTAAAATCTCTTTTTCTATGTATTTTTGATTTGTATTTGGGTAATTAGAATAACACCTTCCTGAAAACACTTTAGATTCTAATGTGAGTAATCCAATTGCGGTTGTTTCTAGTGAATCACAATTACAAAGAGCAGACATGTCAACGTCCTGATTTTCGCCAAGTTCAATTGTAGTTGTGTTTTCATTTGAATTACATGATATTAACAATGTTATCAGTAATAAATTAAATATTATTTTTTTCATAATTTTAGAGTATTGAAGTCGCTTTTAAAAATGACTGTGCATAATTTATAATACTATCTCTTTTGGATTTAGTTGGATTGAAATTTGAAAATACAAATGTAGAGCTAAAAGATAAAATATGTAATAATTGCTTTAACATGGTAACAAAACTAATATGTTTTTATAACTTTAACCTTACAAAAAGTAACAAAAATGTCTCAAATAAAAAACGCACAACTAAGATACCGAATCATTGATAGAAGAATTCGTGATAAATATGCGGGTTATCCTACAAAACAAGATTTAAGACAAGCTTGTGAAGAAGGGTTGTATGGAGAGGATATTGGAAATAATATTTGTGATTCTACTATTGAAAAAGATTTATTCGCTATGCGAATGGATCATGATGCACCAATTAAATATAGTAAAATAGAAAAAGGATATTTTTATGAAGATGAGGACTATTCAATTGATAATATTCCACTTTCTGAAGATGACATAGACGCAATTAAATTTGCTACTAAAACTTTAATGCAGTTTAAAGATGTTGGTATGTTTAAACAATTTGGTTTTGCGATTGATAAAATATTTGACAGAGTACACATTTCTGCTGATCCTTTAGAGGAGTCGGTTGATAATTTTGTGCAATTTGAATCTGTTCCTGAAACTTTAGGTACTGAATTCTTACCGCTTATATTAAAGGCGATAAAAGAAAAGGTAATCATTGAATTTACGTATAGTAGTTTTGTTACTGAAAAAGAAAAAACAAGAAAAGTGGTACCTTTACTTTTAAAAGAATATAGAAATAGATGGTATTTAATTTCTTACTCATTACTAAAGAATAAAATAATGACATTTGGACTAGATCGAATTTCTAATTTTATAGAAACGGGAGAGTTTTACATTAAAAAGATTGAATTTAATCAAGATAATTATTTTAAACATTCAATTGGTATTACTTCATTTGATGAAAGTCCTAAAAAAATAATTTTTAAAATTGATAAAATTGGAGGAAAGTATTTAGAAAGTCAACCTATCCATAGCAGTCAAAAGATGATTAAAAATGGAAAGAAAAGAAATACTTACGAGTTAAATGTATTGTTATCTGAAGAGTTAAAAAGATTGTTTTTAAGCTATGGTAATCAAATTGAAATTATTGAACCAGAGGAACTGAGAAATACAATTAAAAACGATATTATTGAACTGTCTGAAATGTATAGTTAAACAGTAATTAATACTACAAAACGATTTAAAATCTAGATAATAGACTATAAAGAAAAGAGCCTTCAAATAATGAAGGCTCTTTTTTATGAGATAATATTTTGTTGGATAACTAAAATTAGATAGTTATTTCATTTGTAGTACAGCTTCACTAATTTTATGCGTTGGCATTTGGCAACTTCCGTGCTGACAAACAAAAATAGTGGTCTCATCTAAAAATTTACCATCTAATAATTCTAACTTACTTTTTAGACCACCCATCATTAATTTATTTGGAATGTAATGCGTGTTTAATTCACTTAGTTTATCCTTCCAGTCGTTTCCTGTAATAGCTACTTCATAAAAAGTATTAGTTAAATTTAATGCTAGTATCGACCAGTTCGAATAGCCTGAAGGATAAGTATGCATATTTTCATAAACATTAGATAACATTTGCTTAGATTTAGTAATGTATGATTTGTTATTTAATACTGTACCTAGTTTAAAAAGTACGTTAGCCATTTGAGAATTAGATGCTGGAATTACATTGTCATTGATTTCCATTTTTCTTGCAATTAAATTCCCACTTGAATTTGAAGTAAAATAAAACATTCCCGATTTTTCATCTTCAAAATGAGTAATTGAATAATCAGTTAATTGTTTTGCCTTGGTTAACCATTTTTCATCAAAAGTAACTTCATATAATGCTAAATAAGCAGAAATCGTAAAAGCATAATCATCTAAAAAACCATCAATTTTTGATGTTCCATTTTTATAAGTGTGAAACAAACTACCATCTTTTTTTGTTTGCTTTTTTAATAACCATTTAGCATTTTTTAAAGCAGCTTCCAAAAATGTAGCATCATTAAAAATAGAGTAGGCATCACAATATCCTTTTAACATCATAGCATTCCATGCTGTTAATGATTTGTCATCTAAGCCTGGTCTGATTCTTTTTGACCTTTTTTCTAATAATTTAGCATTGATGGGTTTCATTTTTTCGTAGATTTCTTCAGCGTATACTTTGTCAGCATCTCTTAGTAAAATGTAATGACCTTCCCACAATCCTTTAGGATTAATTTCATAATAGTCTTTTAAAACTATGTATTCTGCTTCAGTTAAAGCTTCTTTTAATTCTGTTTTTGACCATACATAAAACTTACCTTCTTCACCTTCACTATCAGCATCAAGTGCTGAATAAAAAGCGCCTTCTTTTGTAGTCATTTCACGTTTAACCCATTCTAATGTTTCATATACAATGTTTTTGTAAAGTGGATTTTGTGTGCGTTGGTATGCTTTCGAATATAATGATACCATTTGTGCATTATCATACATCATTTTTTCAAAATGTGGCGCTTTCCATTTTGTGTCAGTAGAGTATCTTGAAAAACCACCTCCAACTTGGTCGTAAATGCCACCATGAGCCATTTTAGTTAATGTTAAGTCAACTTGATTTAAAATAGTTTTGTCATTTTTATAATGACCATATTGCATCAAATAATCATAATTATTTGGAATGGGGAATTTAGGAGCTCTATTCATTCCGCCTTCTTTGTTGTCAAATTTACTTTTCCAAATTTCAGCTAATTCATCAAGCTTTTCTATTGTAAATTTTGAAGGAGGTGCAGGGGATTCAATTAATTCTGTTTGTTTAATACCAGTGGTAAGATTTTCAGCATAATCAAGCATCTTCTGTTTGTCTTGAGTATAAGTTGAATATAAATTTTGTAAAATATTTGTCCATTGCTCTTTAGGAAAGTAAGTTCCACCATAAACAGGTCTTCCGTCAGGTAAAGTGAAACAGTTTAAAGGCCATCCACCACTACCAGTCATTAATTGAACAGCAGTCATGTATATTTGATCCACATCTGGTCGCTCTTCTCTGTCTACCTTTATACATACAAAATAATCATTCATCATTTTTGCTACAGTTTCGTTTTCAAAACTTTCATGCTCCATAACATGACACCAATGACATGAAGAGTAACCAATACTAATCAATACAAGTTTATTTTCTTTTTTTGCTTTAGCAAAAGCATCATCTCCCCAAGGCATCCAATTAACAGGATTGTGGGCGTGTTGTAATAAATAAGGACTGCTTTCGTTAATTAAAGCATTGGTATGCTTATGTTCTTTTTTAACTTCTTTTTCTGTTTTTTGACTATTTGCACATGAAGTTATCATTGTAAAAACAATTAATAATCTAATTCCATAATTTATAGTTGCCGTACTTAATGATTTCATACCCTTTATAATTTTGTGCGTTTCAATTTTGTAAATATACGTATATTGCAATCCAATTAAATATTTTTTTAATATTTTAAAATAAAAATTAGACTTAACCTAAATTTATAAAATGAAATTAACTGCATTAATACTTATCTTATCTTCAACATTCTTAAGTTATAGTCAATCCTATTTTCAACAAACTGTTGATTATACAATTGATGTCACATTAGACGATAAAAATCATACTTTATCAGCTTATGAAGAGTTTGTTTACACAAACAATTCACCATGTGCTTTAGATTATATTTACGTTCACTTGTGGGCTAATGCGTATAAGAATAATAAAACGGCATTAGCATATCAAATGTATGAACAAGAAGATATGGTTTTGCAGTATGCAACTGATGAGGAAATGGGTTTTATTGATTCTTTAGATTTTAAAGTAAATGGTGAAAAAGTAAAATGGGAATTAGATGGTGAACATATTGATATTGCTAAAGTTTTTCTTAAAAATACTTTAAACCCAGGAGATAAAATGACAGTCTCTACACCTTTTAGAATTAAAATTCCTACAGGTGATATTTCAAGACTAGGTCATGTAGGTGAATCTTATCAAATTACACAATGGTATCCAAAGCCAGCTGTTTTTGATGCGAATGGTTGGAATCAAATGCCTTATTTAGGAATTGGAGAGTTTTATTCTGAATATGGAACTTTTGATGTGTCAATTACTTTACCAAAAAATTATGTGGTTGGTGCTACTGGAGACTTACAAACAGAATCTGAAATTAACTTTTTGGATAAGCGTGCAACTGCTACTAGGACAAAGTTTAATAATAATGAATTTGAAGAAGCTACATCAAAAAATGAGACTAGTTTTCCTAGCTCATATCATGTTTTTAAAACAATTAGATATACACAATCAAACGTCCATGATTTTGCCTGGTTTGCAGATAAAAGATTTGAAGTATTGAAAGGTGAAGTTGAATTACCTCATTCTAAAAAGAAAGTAACAACATGGTGTATGTTTGTGCCTCATCATGCTGATTTATGGAAAGAGTCAATTGAGTATATTAATGATGCAACCTATTGGTATTCTAAATGGAATGGTGACTATCCATATAATCAAGTTACTGCAGTTGATGGAACTATAAGTGCTGGTGGAGGAATGGAATATCCAAATGTTACAGTAATTGGAAATGCAAATAGTAAGATAGAATTAGAAGTTGTAATTGTTCATGAAGTAGGACATAATTGGTTTTATGGTCAATTAGGTTCAAATGAAAGGGTACATGCTTGGATGGATGAAGGTATGAATACAGCTAATGAAATTAGATATATTGAAACTAAATACCCAGAGAATCAAAATCTGTCTGACATGATGGGGGACTTAGCAAAAGCTGTTCATTTAGATCACTTAAGTCACCATGATATGAGTCATATGAGTTATGAAGTTGCAGCTGGTTTAGGTTTAGATCAGCCTATTGAATTGCACTCAGCTGATTATTCAATGGTAAATTATGGCGGAATTGTATATTCTAAAACTGGTTTAGTTTTTAATTATGTAAGAGACTATTTAGGAGATGAACTATTTGATAAATGTATGCATCATTATTACTCTAAATGGGAGTTTAAACATCCTCAACCTTATGATATGAAACAATCATTTGAAGAGGTGACTGGAAAGAATTTAAATTGGCTTTTTCAAGATATTATTACAACTACAAAACAAATAGATTTTAAAATTAAAAAAGTTAAAATTGGTGATCAGGGAACTGATGTGACTGTTAAAAACGTTGGTCAAGTAAATTCGCCTTTTAGAGTAGATGTTTATAGTTTAAATAAGTATAGAGGTACAAAGTGGGTTGAACCAGGAAATAAAAAACAAACTGTACATTTTGATGAAAAAACAATTGATGAGGTTAAAATTGATGGGGATAAGAAAATGCCAGAAGTTAATCGATCTAATAATTTTTGGAAAAAGAAAGGATTGTTTGGGAAAATTGAACCCATTAAATTTGAATTTTTGGCTGGTGACAATGAACCTGGTAAAACTCAAGTATGGTGGACACCAATGATGGGATATAATGTATATGATAAAGCCATGCTAGGTGTTTTGTTTCATAATCAAACGATTGCAAAAAATAAATTTGAATATACTTTACTTCCAATGTATTCATTTGGACGAAAGAATGTATCAGGTTTTGTAAATATGAAGTATAACTTTACACCAGCTACAAAATTCAGTATGATCTCTGTAGGCGTAAAAGCAAGAACATTTAAAAATGAATTAGCTGGGTACAATTCAGAGTATATGGTAGCAAATCCTTTTGTTGATTTTCAGATTGGAAAACCTAAATCAAAAAAACACTATAAACAAAATGTACTAGTTCAAGGTGTGTCTTTATTCGAGAAAACACAAGGATTATTTAATGTAATAGAAAATTGGACTTATGGTGGTTTTGCAAAGTATGAATTTGATTTTTCACATAGGGTAAATAAGTTCAATGCAAAAGTAAAAGTAGATTTCTTGAATCAAATAACAAATAACGTACAGTTATCGAATCTAAATGTTGAACTAAAATATACGTTTGAATATTGGGATGAAAAAAATAAGTCAATTGAATTTAGAGGTTATTTTGGAACTAATTTATTTACTAATGGACTTACACACAATATCTATGCTTTTTCTCCTTCAGGTCAAACAGGTTCACAAGATTATTTTTATGATAGCTACTTAATAGGTAGAAACCAATCAGAAGGAATGTGGGCACAACAACGATTAAATAATCAAGGGGGAATGAACACTGGAAGTCCATTTGGAAATTCAAATACTTTGTTAGCCACTTTAAACATTTATGCTACATTACCATATATACCTCTTGTTGGTCTTTATTATGATTTAGGTGTAGCTGAATTGGGAGGTACAACTGAAGTAATGTATGATTTAGGTTTAGGAATCAAATTACTTAATGGTAATTTAGGCGTATATTTTCCTTTGTTAGAATCACAAAATCTATTAGATGCATACCAGGATGGAGCAACCTATGGACAACGTATCAAGTTTGTTTTAAATATGAATGCTTTGAATCCTGAAAAAATAATGCGAAAGACATTATAAACTAGAGTGTAACAATAGTTACCACTTAATTTGATAAAACGTGATACTTTTGTATCCAATAATTATAAAACATATGAACCTTATTAAAAAATATATTCCTTTTTTTAATTGGATTTCGAGCTATAACAAGCAAATGTTAACCGGTGACATAGTTGCAGGGCTGACCGTTGGTATTATGCTAATTCCACAAGGTATGGCTTACGCTTTGTTAGCTGGTTTACCTCCTGTTTATGGTTTGTATGCAGCATTAGTCCCTCAAGTTATTTATGCATTTTTAGGAACATCACGTCAACTGGCTGTTGGTCCAGTTGCTATGGATTCTTTATTAGTTGCCACTATTGTGTCTGCAATAGCTGTTAATCCAGAAAATTATATTGAATTGGCCCTTTTATTAGCCATGATGATGGGAGGAATACAGCTGTTTTTGGGTGTTTTTAAATTTGGGTTTTTGGTTAATTTCCTTTCAAAACCAGTGATAAGCGCTTTTACTTTTGCAGCTGCATTAATAATTGGCTTAAATCAAATAAAACACCTTCTAGGTATATCTTTTGATAAAACTATTCTTTTAAAAGGCGTTGAAGAAAAAGTATCAACAAGTACATTACACGATTTGGCATCTCAAATTTATTTGCATATTGGTGAAACAAATACAGTAGCTTTAATTATCGGAATTGTAGGGATAGTTATAATTAAATTAATTAAGAAGTTTATACCAAAAGTACCCGCAGCATTAATTGTTGTCATCATAGGTATTGTTATCGTTTATGTGTTTCGATTAGATAATTATGGCGTAAAAATAGTAAAAGAAATACCCCAAGGTTTACCCCAAATAGGTTTACCAAATTTTGATTTTGAAAGTTTTAAAGCATTAATTCCAGCAGCTTTTACTTTAGCTTTAATCGCATTTATGGAATCAATTTCAGTGGCAAAAGCAATTGAAGAAAAACATGATGACTATAAAGTAGAACCAAACCAAGAGTTAATTGCATTAGGAGCGAGTAATTTTATAGGGTCTTTCTTTTCATCATATCCAGTAACAGGTGGTTTTTCAAGATCTGCTGTAAGTGATCAAGCTGGTGCTAAATCTGGCGTTGCTGCAATCGTTAGTGCATTATTAATTTTGTTAACGTTATTGTTTCTAACAGACTATTTTTATTATTTACCAAATGCCTTATTAGGTTCAATAATAATGGTGGCTGTATTTGGCTTGATAGATATTAAGGTTCCAAAGCAATTATGGAAAACAGATAAAGTTGAATTCGGGATTTATTTAATAACATTTTTATCAACTCTATTTATTGGAATTCAACAAGGGATAGGTATTGGTGTTTTACTATCTGTAATAATGGTTATCTATAATGTGTCTTATCCTCATATTGCTGTTGTTGGAAAAATTAAAGGAACAAATGAATATAGAAATGTAAAACGTTATGAAAGTTTAGAAATAGCAAATGAATTTGTTATTGTTAGAATTGATGCGCGACTGTTTTATGCAAATATGAATGTGTTTAGAGATAAAGTATTATCATTAATTAATAATAAACACAAAACACAAGCAGTCATTATAGTTGGAAAGGCTATTAATGGTATAGACTCAAGTTCAATTCAAATGCTTAAAGATTTAATTAAAAAATTAAAAGAGGAGCATATAAAAGTATACTTTTCAGGTATAAAAGGACCGATTGAAGATAAATTAAAAAAGTCGGGAGAATGGGATGTTTCATTTAAAGACAAATGCTTCTTATCTATTGATACAGCTATTGAATTTCATAAGAATAATAAGTAAAAAAGGAGCTTTATTTTTTTGAGCTTTAAAGTTGACTTTCAATTGCATTTCTTACATTTCCATGTGTTTTAATAAGCGCTTCTGCTGATGAATAATCAAGTGTTAATTCAGTCATTACCATTTTTATCGCTCGGTCAACTAATTTGTCATTGCTTAACTGCATATCAACCATTTTGTTTCCTTTAACTTTACCAAGTCCAATCATCAAGGTTGTCGAAATCATGTTAAGGATTAACTTTTGAGCAGTACCAGATTTCATTCTAGTACTTCCTGTTACAAATTCAGGACCTACAACTGCAGTTATGGGGTGAGTAGCTAATTCAGACAATGGACTATTTGCATTGCAAGAAATTCCAGCAGTTAACACACCAAAGTTATTAGCAGTTTCAAGTGCGCCTAACACATAAGGAGTTGTTCCTGAGGCTGCAATACCAATTACAATATCATTAGGTTTTATGTTTTCATTTTGTAAATCAATCCAGCCTTGATTCGTGTCATCTTCAGCAAATTCTACAGCTTTTCTAATGGCATAATCTCCACCGGCAATTAAACCAACAACCAGGTCAAATGAAACACCAAAAGTAGGTGGGCATTCAGAAGCATCTACAACACCTAATCTTCCACTTGTGCCTGCGCCAATGTAAAATAATCGTCCACCATTTTGCATTCTAATTAAAGCTTCTTTTACAAATAAATCAATGTTCGGAATACACTTTTCAACAGCTAAAGGCACCGTTTTATCTTCATTATTAATGTTAGTTAATAATTCAAGCGTACTCATTTTCTCTAAATGATTATATTTTGAAGATAGTTCAGTTGTTTTCATGTTTTTTTTATTTGAGCCTTAATCCCACTTTCCGTTTTAGCTTTCATTTACAAAAATAAGTAAAACTAAATTTACAAATGGGTCTATGGTCGCTTTTTCCAATTAATATTTACTAATTCTTTCACCAAAAATGCTGTCAATTCAATCAGGGGCAATTATATTTTTAGTCAACAAGTAAACTCAATTCTTTACCTACTAAACTTCCTATTGCAACTCCCATACCGCCAAGTCTTACACCGCAATAAACGTTTTCAGAAATTTGCTTAACAATTGGCGACTTTTTTGATCCAACACCCATAATCCCACTCCATGTATGTTCTATTTCAAAAGGAGTGTCAGGTAAAATGTTTTCATTTAAAATTGATTCAAGTGCTTTGGTTATTATTGCTGTATTGTCAAATTCAGTAGTGGTTTCACCCTTAACATCTAATTGTCGCCCACCACCAAATAATACACGTTGACCTATATTTCTAAAATAGTAATAGCCTTCATTAAAATGATAAATTCCTTTAAACTTTAAGTTTTCAATAGGTTTTGTTATGATTACTTGTGCGCGTGCAGGTAAAATGTCATCCTCAGGTAAGAATTGCTTAGCAAAGCCATTTGTGCAAATAATAAGTTTTTTAAAATCTATTTTCCCTTTATTTGTATCTAAAAAATCAATATGAATTTCCTTTGCTTCTATTCCGTTTAATACCGTAACACTCTTTTCAATAGCTAATTTATAAAGGTTGTTAATCATTTTTCCAGTGTCAATTTGTCCTTCAGCCTTATGTGATATTGCATTATTAAAATGATTAAAACCTGAATTTTTAACAATGTTGTGATCGACAGAAAATACATCTTTAATTTTTGTGATTTTTTCCAATTCTATATTCAAATAGTCTAATGCATTTGCAGATGATTTGAATTTGTTGTCAGTAAATAATTCATAAGACCCTAGGTTTAAGTAATCAATTTTATCATCCCCTAAAAGTGAACGTAAATTTAATAAACCCTGCCATCTTTTTTCAACGGTTTTAAATACCTCATTTTCATTTGTATGCGTTAAATCATCTAGTAATTCTGACGGACTCCCAATACAACTAAATCCTGCGTTTTTTGAGCTAGCACCAGTAGGTAAGTATCCACGTTCAATTACTGTAACTTTTTTAGTAGGAAACCGTTCTTTTATATAGATTGCTGTAGTTAAACCTACTATCCCAGTACCTATTATTAAATAGTCGGTATGGTTTATGTATGTTTGTTTTTCCCAAAAACTGAGTTGATTAAATGTTAACATAGTTAAATAGTATTAGTATATCTTTTAAAAGTCGTATTTTTTAGGGATATTTGTAGAGTATAACAAAAGTTTAAAGGTAGTGATTTGAAATGTATTAACTTTGAATCAATATCCTAAGTTTCAAACACAAATATGTGTAATTGAACGCTTTTGTTTATTAAATGTATAAAAAATTAATGAAAAATATTTTAATAATAGTATTGATTTTTATTGGTAATATCTTGTTTGCGCAAGGTCCACAAATTGTTTTAGATATAAAACTAACCAATGAAAATACTTCCAAAAAATTGGCAGGTGCATCTGTAGAAGTGTATAAGGATGATTCCAAAATCTCAACGAGTACCACATCTTCTAAAGGTACAGTAGATTTGATTACTATTCCTGTTGGACATATTTATAAGATTAAATTTAAAAAGGATGGTTTTGTTACAAAAATGATTGAGATAGATGGAAATTATGATACAGTTGAAGATTTAGATGATGAAATAGAATATTCTATTCCAGGTAAGTTATTTGAATCTATTGATGGTGTAGATTTTTCCTTTTTAGAAAATAATCCTATACTTAAATTAGCATTTACAGCTGATGGTTTTACCTTTGAGTGGGACAATCAGCACTATAATACTATGAAAGGTGAAATTGCTGATTTGAAAAATAAAATTATAAAAGAAAAGGAAGCTGTAGCAAAAAAAGAGAAAGAAGAACTTAAAAGAAAAGCAGATTTCCAATCGTATGTGGATGCTGGTAATAGAGCAGTTGCGAATTCAGATTATCAAATAGCAATTGACCAATATAATTTAGCTTTAAAGCTAATTGATAAACCAGAGATTAAAACTAAATTATTGAATGTACAGAAGTTGGCAGGGCTAAAAGCGAAAAATGAAAAGGCTAACCTTTTAAATAAAGACTATGCTGATTTAATGAATAAGGCTAAGGAATTATATGATGCAAATAAATTAGAAGAAGCAAGGTCAAAATATTCAGCAGCTTCAGGAATTAAAATTAATGAAGAAGAACCAAAAAATAAAATAATAGAAATTAATAAAATTTTAAATGGTGAAAAAAAATTAATTGAATTAAAAGCAGAGTATGAGAAATTCATGAGTGAAGGGTCTATCTCTTTGTTAGATAATGATTTAATAGGAGCATTAGGCCAATTTAAAAAAGCATTAAGCGTAAAAGAGAAAGATGCTGATGCCATATCAAAAATTAATGAAGTTGAAGTATTAATTAACAATAATGAAGTATCTCAACTTAGGCAAAAAGATTTTGATGCACTTCTTAAAAAAGCTGATAATCTTTTTGAGAAAAAGGAATGGGCAAAATCTAGATCGTTTTATGTAAAAGCTTATGCAATAATTAATGACAGTTTTGTAGATAGTCAAATCAAGAAAATTGATGAGCGTGATGGAGAATATAACAAGAAGCAATATGATAAAATGCTTTCCAAAGCAAATGAATATTTTATAAATGAAAATTATGAAATATCTAAAGAACTTTATGAAAGAGCAATTAAATTTTTACCCACTTATGATAATACGTATCCAATAAATAGAATTCAAGAAATTACAGATATTTTAAATCCCCCATTAGCAGTTGAAAATGATGTAAGAGAATTAGGAGGGAAAGTAATTGGAATGACTGAGAAAGAAATGGACGTTTTATTGGCTCATGATTCTGAGCAAAGAAAATTGAATGAAGTTAATGGAGTGAAAATAATTACAAAAGAAATGGCTTCTGAAAAATCTGGATGGATTGATACAGCTAAAGAAAGTGTTAACCTTACAAAAGACTTGACGGATGAAATAGTTGTGGATCAAAAAAATAATAGAACTAGAGCAGAAGTTGAAAGAATTAAAACTGAAAAAGCAACTAATGAACAACGAAAAGTTTTTAAGGAAGTTCAGAAAGGGAACGCTATTTATGCAAATCAGGCAAGATTTAATCAAAAAGAAGTCATTGTAGATATGAACGCTAATTTAAAAAAGGAAACTGATTTTCAGTCAGCTTCTCAAAAAGACCAGTCATTTGTTCAAAAAGTATATATAAACAAAATGAAAACAACACTTGTTACTCAGTATCCTAATAATGATGCAGCAAGAATAAATACTGAAGTCTATATAATTGATCAGAATGATAAATATACTACTGAGCGTAAAAAAGAAAGTATGGCTCAAGAGGATGCTATTGTGAAAACAAAAGTAAAATCAAATTTATTCTTAGAAGAAATTAGATTGTCAAATTTTGATAATGATATTCCACGTCAAAAAATGGTAAAATCAGTTGTTCTTCAGAATAATGAGATTGCTATAACTAAATCAGAATTTGTAAAGAGTCAAAATGAATCTATAAATTCAACAAAAGATTTAATTACGGAAATAATTAGTAATCAACAGAAAGCTTTTGAAATAAAAGATAAAGAAAGAGCAGAGGATGTAGAAAGTGTAATTAAACTAAAAAATGACTTAATAAAGTCAAGTAAATTTATTTCAGATAAAAATGAAGATGCTTCTTTTACGACAAAAGACTATGTGAATAAGCAAGCCGATATTACAGATGGGATTAAGCAAAAAGGCTATAATTCAAGTAGTGAAAATCAAGATAAAACAGCTGAATCTATCAAGAGATTAAATAAAGATACCGAAGATGAAGTGAATAATAATCAAGAAAAAATTAATACTACATTAGATTATATTTCAAATATGGAAAAAATTAGCATTCAAAAAATTGATGTTAATGTGAAAAACAAATTAGGTGAAGAATTTCCTGAAGGTGTAACAGAGGAGATATACCAAGAGAAGGATGCTTATGGATTACTATTGAGTTTTGTTGTTAGAAGAATTGTTGTAACCGGAGGAGAGGGTAATGTATATGAGAAAACAAAATCTAGACATGGTGTAACATCTTATACTAAAAATGGAGATGCTATTTCAAAACAAACTTGGCAAGACAATACTGCAAATGCAAGCTTAAAAATAAATTAATGAAAGTAAAATCAATTTTAGGATTGTTAATCCTTTTTAATATATCATGTAGTTCTGATGTTCATAATGATCTAAATGATGAGGGTTTAGAAATTGTTTCATCTAAAAGAATCGAATTATTTGGAAATACACAAGGTACAACTTATGCAGTTATAGTAAATGATCAAATTGAATTGTCTCATAAAGAAATTGATGAGACATTGCATCAGTTTGATTTAGCTTTGAGTTCATATATTCCTAATTCTATTTTGAGTAAATTAAATAATTATTCTGCAGGAACTTTTAAATATAAGGATTCGCTAAACTTCTTTAACAGGTGTATTGAACAATCAAGGTTCGTGTATGAATTGTCTTCAGGCAATTTTGACCCTACAGTTTATCCTTTAGTTGATGGTTGGGGTTTTATGAAAAATATAGAACAAGTACCAGATTCTATGACTGTAGATTCTCTAAGAGGTTTGATCGGGTTTAGAGATGGTTATCATTTTAAATTTAATGTAAAAGGTAAAGATTCATTGTGCCGTATAATCAAATACACACCAAATGCTAAGCTAGACTTCAATGCTTTGGCTCAAGGTTTGTCTGTAGATGTGATTTGTGAATTATTAGAAGAAAAAGGTGCTCAGAACTATTTTGTTGAAATTGGAGGAGAGGTAAGAGTGAAAGGTCTAAATTCTGAAGGTGTTTTATGGACAATTGGAATAGATCAACCTGTTGAAAAATCAAGTGCTTTAAATCGTGTATTACAGGAAATTGTACAATTAGACAATAAATCAATTGCTACTTCAGGTTCATATCGTAAATTTTATGAAAAAGATGGTATTAAATATTCACACACATTAAACCCTAGAACTGGTTATCCAGTTAAACATTCATTATTAAGTGTAACTGTTGTAGCTGATAATTGTGCCTTAGCTGACGGTTTAGCAACTGCGTTTATGGTAATGGGAACTGAAAATACAATAAAGTTTATAAAATTAAATAAAGATTTAGACATTGACATTTTTTTAATTTTCCAAAATGTAAAAGGTAGACAAGAAACATATATGTCTAAAGGATTTAAATCAATAATTTTAAAATAAAATGGGATCAATTTCAAAATCAAATTTTGACTTTTTAAATAAGTTAGCAAAGAATAATAATCGCGAATGGTTTACTGAGAATAAGGCGCTTTATGAATCTAATCGTGCTGATATTGTTGGGTTCGCTGATGAGGTTTTAAAGTTGTTGAATGAACATGATGATATTGAGACAATATCTGGTAAAAAAGCTTTGTATCGAGTTTATAGAGATGTTAGATTCTCAAAAGATAAAACACCATATAAAACAAATTATTCAGCAAGTTTTTCTAGGTCTACTAAGCTTTTAAGAGGAGGGTATTATATTCATATTGAACCGGGTAATTCATTTTTAGGTGGTGGTTTTTGGGGGCCAAGTTCTGCAGATTTAAAATTAGTGAGAAATAATATTTTGGAATTCGGTAACGAACTAAAAGAAATTATTTCTTCCGAAAGTTTTATCAATAATTTTGGAAGTTTAGCAGGAAGTCAATTGAAAACTGCACCAAAAGGCTTTGATAAAAACCATAAACAAATTGAATTATTAAGATATAAACAGTTTTTAGCCGTTAAAAAGTTTACTGATGAAGAAGTTTTAAGTAAGGACTTTACTAGTATAGTGAATGAGGGCTTTGCAGCTATGCGTCCATTTTTTGATTACATGAGTGAAGCTTTAACTACTAACGCTGATGGTGAATCATTATATTGATTTTTGGAAAGTCAATTCACCTAATTCTAAGTGGTTCTAAAAAGTTTTCAAGTATTTAAACAGTCATTAATCTTTTCAATGTCCATCTAATTTGATTATTAATCGAACTGTTGTGTTTTTAATTTTGCTAAAAAATAAGGGTTTTTTAGGTTTTTTTTATTGTACGTTAATTCTTCTTTCGTTTCAATATTTCTTATTTCTCCACCAATAGTTTCGTAAATGGCTTGACCTGCTGCAATATCCCACTCCATTGTAGGTGCTAGTCTAAGATAAAAATCAGCATGTCCTGTTAGTAAATCAAAAAACTTTAACGCGCTCCCTTTGTTTATTTGATTTATTTTACCAACTGTTTTTTCAATGTTAGTAATAAAGTTAGTGTCATGTATTGATAAAGGTGAGTTGGAACGAATGATAACTTTTGGACGGTTAGGGCTAGGTTTTCCAAGCTTCCATTTCTCATCTAAAAAATCTTTAGTTCCAAATGGAGTTTTAAATGCACCAATTGTTTTTCCTCCAAATAATATTGTTTTAGTTGTAGGACTAGCTATGAAACCTAAAATTGGTTTTCCGTTTTCTATTAATGCGATACAAATACAAAACTGATCATTCTTTTTAATAAACTCTCTTGTACCATCTAATGGGTCTACTAACCAAATTAATGATTCGTTTTTTCTGTTTTCAAAACTAGGTTTATCTTCCTCTTCAGATATGATTGAGATATTCAATGCGGAAAGAATAGTTGTAATGATTCTGTTTGATGCAATGTCTGCTTCTGTTACTGGAGATTTATCTTCTTTGTAATCTATGTCGAAATCTTTGGCATAAATTTCCATTATTTTCGCTGATGCTTTTTCTAAAGCATCAATAACTATTGGTATGTATTGTTTTACCATAGGTTAAAATCGTGTATTATATTCCTTGATTAAATTGTCGTATAATGAGCTAGCGCCAATTCTTAATAAATTCGAGTTTAACCATTCTTTTCCTAGGATTGAATTGACAATTTTAAAAATAATTAGAGCATCCTCTAAGTTTCTAATGCCTCCTGCTGGTTTTAAACCTATCTTTTTCCCTGTGGATTTATAGTAGTTTAAAATTTCATCACACATATAGTATACCGCTTCTGGTGTCGAACCAATATTCATTTTTCCTGTTGATGTTTTTATGAAATCAGCACCTGCATATATAGCAAGTTTAGATGCTTTTCTGATATTGAACTCTGTTTTTAATTCACCAGTTTCCAATATTACTTTTAAATGCTTGTTTGGTAAGCGTTTTTTTATTTCCAAAATTTCATTTGATATATAGGCATAGTTCTCTGAAAGAAACTCTCCTCTGTTTATGACAATATCAACTTCGTCTACTTTGGTTTCATTTACACATTCAATCTCTATGAATTTTGCCTTTTGTAATGTTTGCCCAGATGGAAAGCAAGTAGAAACAACAGCAACATTTATATCAGAGTTAACTCTTTCTTTTACAAAGTCTCCAAAATTTGAAAATACGCAAACTGCAGCAGGGAAAGTATCCTTAAATCCTGTATTCGCTTTATTAACTAAAACGTTTATATTTATTTTTGAATCTGTATTATTTAAACTTGTAAGGTCAATAATAGAAATTAAATTTAGAATTAATTCTGGTGAAATTTCTAGTTTTTGATTTAATATGTCCTTTAATGAATTCATAAAAATAAAAAATCCTCTCTACAATAGTGTAAAGAGGATAAATATAATGATTAATTGTGATTTTTTAACCTAGTTTAGCTTTAATTGGAATTGTATAACGAACGTTCACTTTTTTTCCAGCTTGTTCACCTGGTTTCCATTTAGGCATTCTTCTAACAATTCTTTTAGCTTCTCTATCTAAGCTTTCTGAAACACCTTTAACAACTTTTACATCTTTAATTTTTCCATCAGAATAAACAACGAATTCAATCCAAATAGTTCCTTGTTCTCCCATTTCTCTTGCCATTTCAGGGTATTCAAAGTTTTCTTGTATAAATAAAGCCATTTCTCCTGGTCCTCCAGGGTATTCAGGACTTATTGCTACAACATCATAAACTTGGGCAACAATTTCTTCTTGCTCTTCAGGTTCAGCATTTAAATCTACTAAAGATAAATCAACAGTTTCAATTACTTCAACTTCAATGTTATCTTCAACCTCTTCTACTTCTTCAATTACTGGAGGTGGAATCACTGCTGCTGGTGGCGGTGGCGGTGGAGGCGGTTCGTTGAATATCATCTCCTCAATAATTTCATCTTCAATTCTGTTTTTTTCAACATCATTTTTAGCTATATTTTCTAACTCTATTGAGCTGAAAGTAAAAGCCATTAAAACAACTGATGCAGCAATAACAATCCCTAATCCAAAAAAACCAGCTCTTTTGGCTTCTAAATCAGCATCTTTTGATTTTTTATTATTCATAACATGTTAAGTTTAATAGGTAAAGATACAAAAACCTTACCAAAATTTATAATTATTCATTAGATACTTTAGATAAATTAACATTCCTACTAGAATTCCTAAACTGTTTGCAATAATGTCTGAATATTCAAATTGTCTATTAGTGATAAATTCACCTTGTATATATTCAATACTCCAACCTATAAAAATTCCAATAACAATAATACAGATAATCGATTTATAAAAAGGTTTGCTTTTTTTTAATCGAAATCCAATATTTATTAATAACACCAAAATGAAATAGAAAATAAAATGTACAACTTTATCTAATTCAAATAAATCAAATTTAACTTCTGGTAATTTATTACCTGGGGTTAAACTTAATATTGATACTACTAATAGCCAAATCACCCAAGGTAAATGACGAGTCAATGTTTTAGCTAATTAATGATTCATATGCTTCCGCAGACAATAAATCATCTAATTCAGATAAATCTGACATTTTGATTTTTACCATCCAACCTTTTCCATATGCATCTTCATTTACAGCTTCGGGAGTTCCTTCAATCTCTTCATTGAATTCAATAATCTCTCCACTAATAGGCATAAATAAATCTGAAACAGTTTTAACCGCTTCAACTGATCCAAAAACTTCTTCTTTGTCTAAAGTTTCACCTTCAGTTTCAATTTCAACATATACAATGTCTCCTAATTCACTTTGCGCAAAATCAGTAATTCCAATTGTTGCTACATCTCCTTCAATTTTTAACCATTCGTGGTCTTTTGTATATTTTAATTCTGCAGGTATATTCATTTTTTTATAATTTCTTTAACTTGTAACACAAAAGTAAAATTATTTTCAAAATATAAACTATTCTTTTGATATAAGTTATTAATAATTTATTAAACTGCTGTTTTTACTGTTTATTCAGTATAATATTGCTATTTTTACGGCTCAATTACAATTTTTTTCAAATGATAACACAAGATCAGTTAAAGGCATTAGAGACTAGAGTTCATGAATTATATGATTACCTTAAAATTGAACAAAAAAATGTTGAATTAGAAGAGAATGAATTAAGAACTCAAGATCCTGAATTTTGGAATGATCCTAAAGAGGCTGAAAAACTGATGAAAAAAATAAGAAACACAAAGTATTGGGTTAATTCTTATTTAGGTGTAAATGCTAAAGTTGAAGATTTAAGTGTGCTTATGGAGTTTCATGCAATGGGAGAGTCCAATGAAGAAGAGATTGATGAACAATACAGAGTGTCGATTGAAGAATTAAACGAAGTAGAGTTTAAAAATATGCTCTCGGCAGAAGAGGATGTGCTTAGCGCAGTTATACAAATTACTGCTGGTGCCGGTGGAACAGAAAGTTGTGATTGGGCGTCTATGTTAATGCGAATGTATATAATGTGGGGCGAGAAAAATGGAATGAAACTAAAAGAGTTGGATTATCAAGCTGGTGATGTTGCAGGTATTAAAACTGTAACTATGGAGATAGCGGGTGATTTTGCATATGGTTATTTAAAAGGTGAAAATGGAGTGCATAGGTTAGTGAGAATTAGTCCTTTTAATGCACAAGGTAAAAGAATGACTTCCTTTGTTTCTGTTTATGTTTTCCCTTTGGTTGATGAGACAATAGATATAAAAATCAACCCAGCTGATATTTCTTTCGAAACATTCCGTTCTGGTGGAGCGGGTGGTCAAAATGTGAATAAAGTTGAAACTGCAGTAAGATTAAGGCATAAACCAACAGGAATTGTTATTGAAAATTCTGAAGGTAGATCTCAATTAGGAAATAAAGAAAAAGCCTTGCAATTACTTAAATCTCAATTATATGAAATTGAAATGAGTAAAAAAATGGAGGCTAGAACTGAAATTGAAGCTGGTAAAAAGAAAATCGAGTGGGGATCTCAAATTCGTTCTTATGTTTTAGATGATAGACGAGTTAAGGATCATAGAACAAACTTTGTTAATAATAATACAGATGCAGTACTTAATGGCGATTTAGATGGGTTTATTAAATCCTATTTAATGAGTAAGGGTTAGGTTTCAATATGATATTTATTATTATAAGAGTAACATTTCTATAGAATCCACGTTTAACTTAATATTAAAGTTATAAATATATGAAAGGAATTGTATTAGCAGGTGGGTCAGGAACAAGGTTGTATCCACTAACAAAAGCAGTGTCAAAGCAAATCTTGCCTATTTATGATAAACCAATGATATACTATCCATTGTCAGTTCTCATGTTATCTGGAATTAAAGATATATTGTTAATTTCGACACCAAGAGATATTGTGGTTTTTGAAGAGTTATTCGGTGATGGGTCACAGTTAGGTATTTCTATTTCATATAAAGTGCAGCCTTCTCCAGATGGATTAGCGCAAGCTTTTATTTTAGGTGAAGAGTTTATTGGAGATGATAGTGTATGTTTAGTTTTAGGGGATAATATTTATTATGGCTACGGGTTGGCTGATATCTTAATGCGCTCAGCTAAAATTACAAGTGGAGCTACTATTTTTGGTTATTATGTAAATGATCCTGAAAGATATGGAGTTGTTGAATTTGATGAGAATAAAAATGTAATTGACTTGGAAGAGAAGCCAACGAATCCAAAATCTAATTATGCTGTTACAGGTTTGTATTATTATGATAACACTGTAGTTGAAAAAGCTAAGCAATTAAAACCTTCTCTAAGAGGTGAATTAGAAATTACTGATTTAAATAAGTTATACCTAAAAGACGGTTCGCTTAAAACAGAGTTACTAGGTAGAGGAATGGCATGGTTAGATACCGGAACACATGAATCTTTAATGCAAGCTTCTAATTTTGTAGCTTCAATTGAGCAAAGACAAGGTTTAAAAGTAGCGTGTCTTGAAGAAATTGCATATCGAAAAGGGTATATTAACGATCAACAATTACGAGACTTAGCTGAGCCTTTAAAGAAGAATCAATACGGTCAATATTTGTTGAGATTGTTAGATAAATCAAAACAAACATTCTAGTTATTTTTTCAATCGAGTTTATATAACTCTATGTACTTTCTGATTGTTAGATTTTTTTAGTAGGAGGAATTCTTGTTTAATAAGTCATCATTAGACTTAAATAATTGTAATCCTTTCTTATTCTAATTTCAAGGTAGTGTTGTTTATTGTTTTTTTGAAATAAAACCATATTCAATAATTTAAGTAAATACGGTTCGAAGATTTAAATAATATAACCACTACATCAATTGAAAATAATAACTCGAATCAATATAACTTAGCGTTGATATTTTATTAATAAAGTAGTTTCATGTCATTTTTATACATGTTGCAATATATGATTTTCACTTTTAGAGGTGTCAAGGATGTTTATTTCCCTCTGGTTTATACTAGGTAAATTGTTTTATTTATCTTTTTACCCACAAGTAAAATAGATTAATTTTGATCTAACATACTGAAAACGAAATAAGTGTTATTAAAGTTAAAAATAACCACTTTTTTTATTAAAAATAGTAGTTGTTTGTTAAAAAAGAGTGAGTATCTTTGCACTCGCAAAACAACAACGGTTGTTTATTTCGGATGTAAAATTTGAAAGTGTTTGAATCAAAAAAGCAAATAATTTTTATTTAGAAATATTAGTTGTTTATTAAAAAAGAGTGAGTATCTTTGCCCTCGCAAAACAACAACGGTTTGTTTGATTAAGGTTTACTAAAAACTCTTAAAACATTTATTAAAAAAGGTCTTGTTAATTAAAAATAA
>Ga0308002_1000017_pt1 | contig 71496 bp, 55 predicted proteins | sample Neamet34_FD_203148 | JGI IMG/M metagenome (GOLD analysis project Ga0308002, IMG submission 203148) | Marine microbial communities from water near the shore, Antarctic Ocean - #34 | ecosystem: Environmental > Aquatic > Marine > Unclassified | place: Southern Ocean | collected 2014-06-06
TTAGCTAAAGAAGTGGCTAGTACTATAACAATAAGCTATAGGAAGTTAATAATAGAACAAGACATACAAGAGATCAAGCTATTAATACTATACGTGCTTGACAATAAAATAAGCAACGAGCAACTAGACATCAAAGCTAAAGCAGTAGCAACACTGTGTGCCAACTATCATAATGCTAACAAGCAGCTATGTATACTACGCAGCTGAACTGCTTGATATTCCTGTTGCTCATCAACGAGATATGATAGGGTATAACATATCGCTTACGTAAGCATGCCCATCTTCTGTAAAGTGTCCGCGATCTTCTTGTAAGTATTCTGGCGGTATACCGTTATCGTTATTACGACTAATGTGTACAACTGGCAACCCACTGGATAGTTCTTCTACAATGCGATGATCGGAATAAGACCAACAACACAAGAATACTACATTAATGTTATTAGCTAATAGTGTATTACAAAAGTTATAGTGGTTAACGCTAAACACCTCGCTATTGTATTTCGTATTAACAAACTCATTTTGGTACTGCTCGAAGAATTTCGAAGTTTGCTTGTTATCTTGCCATTCGTGCGCACTATGTTTATACTTAACTGTAAAGCCAAAGTCTTCATACTTTTCTACTAGATCAACAATACCGCTGTATCCTTTATGTCGTTTAGCGATATTACTAGTCCAGAACTCTTGTCTATTGATCTCTGTATACTGTATTATTAATTTGTCGTTGCTTGTTATCTCACCAGACATTATCATACTGGTGATAATTCTCCATATGCGCTGGTTACTTCCACAACCAGCGGCTTTGTGTATGTACTCTGTGTTAAGTAAGTTGCTTAGTATATCACCATAGCATTGATTGACATATGTTCTATCACTGACACTGCACCCTGCTACTATTAACTTGTTTTTAATCACGTCATGTCATACCTTAGGTCAGAGCCCATTAAGTTCGTAAAGAAGCTAACCTTGTCTTCATACGCCATGTTAATATCAGTCTGAGTTAATGCAGTTACTACGTGTTCTTGTAGTTTATTAAAATGGTCAACTGTGGCTGCATTTAGTGTTAGTCCGATGCTATTGTATATTGTGCTTACATGGTTAAGATGGCAGCTAATATCTGGATGAGCATCGTATGTTGTGTTATTAAATCTAGTATTAGTAGTAGTATCAAAGATAACTGTTTCAGGTAAGTTGTCTAATAGATAGTCATAGCCTGGCAGAGTATAACTGTCAAAATCTACCATGTGACTCTGAAAATTTATATTAAACATTTTGTTGGCAGCTATAATAGCCGATGCATTTTTTACAGTATCATTGTGTTCGTTCCAGTACTGGTTAATAAATGATTTATTAAAATTAACATTATTAAAAATGTTGCCGCCACACATCCATTCGCCATTGGCTGCTAACCTATCTTCACGAGTCCACGAACTCCAGTTTACTAATATCGTGTCATCAGCATTGAACTTGTGTTTTAAATCGCACTCTATCATTTTATGTAAGATGGATACATTGCCTATGCCGCATACACCCCAATTATAATATCGAGTATTTAAATCAAAATTTATTATGTCAGCCCATGTTGGCCATAGGTAGCGAGTAAAACTACACCCGAATGTAAATAATCTACCTGACATTTCTAGTATTACCATAATGTATCACGTGGCAATCGTCATTAACGTATGCGCGCCATGGATCAATTACAATACTATTAACAGGCACATTGCAATATAGTGTGTCTGCGATATCTTTTCCGGTATATTGATACGTAGTGCTTGCACTATGCGCTAATAAAAACACACATGGTTCAGTTGGTGCGTAGTCATCGCCTGTCAGCGGGTCTACGTATACTGGTTCGTGTCCTGCTTGAGAACAGTAATGACCTATTAGTAAACTATAACTTCCATCGCAATACTCTACATTAGGTTTAAATGCTTTGCCATGTATAACAATTTGCATATTATTATGCAACTCTGCTTGTTGTATTAGAGCTAATGCAATATTCTTTGCTTGTATTTCTCTAGCAGCCATTATACTGTCAAACAGATCATATCCTAGGTTTAATTCTTCAGCCATGTAACGTAGTGCAATATTATCACGTGGATGGCATCCACCACCATCGCCCATTCCAGCTTTCATATACTGTGGGCCCATTATGCGCATTGTACTTTTTGCTAACGCATTAGTAACTACGTCTACATTAATGTTTCCTTGTTTCTCTGCTACATCTTGTATCATATTAACAAGACCAATTTTAGCACTAATAAATGTATTGTAGAATACTTTAATACATTCACATTCGTCCCAAGTACCAATCTCATAACGTGGATTGTTTTCCATTATAGTCTTATAAAAGTCCACAATAATCTTTGCATCACCGGTTGCATTTCCATCCTCTGTGCCGATCATTACCATTTCTGGATTAACCATGTCCCATGCAACACTGCCCATTGCAATTAAGTAAGGGTTGTATATAAAACGAGTGTTTGGTACAAGGCTAACAAACTCTCTGCGTACTGTACCAGGTAGTACTGTACTAATGAGAACAAGTAATTGATCTGATGTCATATGCTTGTTCGCTTCAGTTAATACACTTTTTACTATATCATAGTTAAAATCTTTTGGATCAAGGTGTGCTGTTGGTGCCTTGCCATCGTAATTACTATCGTGTGGAGTAGGAACTGCAACAAATACAATGTCACGACCTGCTACACAATCTGCAATGCTACTATGCATTGTAACTAATTCACTTGTAGTTGTTACAACATCATATCCTGTTACGCTATGTCCTTTGCTTGCAATAGCTTCTGCACATGGCATTCCTAATTTTCCAGTTCCTATAAATCCTATTTTCATGTTAGTTTCCTATTTTCATTTCCAACAACTTCAAACTGTGGCGTACAGAAAATAAGTTTTCCTCCGCTTGCAATCCAATCTTTCATAATGCGATTAACAAATAAGTCTTTAAAGTGAAATGGGAACACTAAAAAGTAATCAGCATCGGCTTTAGCATCGTCTTCGTGTACGATAGGAATACTACTACCTACTAAGTACTTGCCTATTTTATCTGGGTGTATCTCTGCCGCGCCTGCTATCAGCTCACTGTCTAGTCCATAGTATTGCATAATAGTATTGCCTTTGGTACTAGCTCCCATAATATACACACGCTTACCTTCTGCTACTACGCTACGTAAGAAAGTTACAGTGTCGTCTCTGTTCTGTATAATGTTATCACTCCATTCGCTTATTCGCTCCAATGATACATCTTCTGCGTAACTAATGCTTCCTGTAGTGTAATGCCTAATGTATAGTTGGTAGCTGCCACCATTGATGTCGTTCTCTAGTACTTTGTATATCTCTAGTCCATGCCGTTCCATTAAGTTAACCAGGCTGATATAGCTGTAGTATTCAATATGTTCATGTATAACGTTACCTAAGTCATTGCTTGCTAGCATTGGTGCTGCTGTCATCAACTGACATAACCATACTCCGTCTTCATCTAGTACACGCTTAATATCTGCTACAAATCTATTTGGGTCATCTAAGTCGTAAAACATAGCAACTGTTGTGATGACACTAGCACGTTCTCCATGGCCCACACTGGCTGTCCAGTTGTCGTATGTAAAGAAGTCACCTATCATATACTCAGTGTGTTGCACTAGTTCGCTATGTATGTTCTTCGCTGGATCGCAACCAACTCGCACTACTAGTTCATTGTTATATCTACTAAGCAGTGTTCCATCGTTGGCACCTATGTCCAGCACATAATCGCCTTCTTCTAGTCCAACTTCGATACTGACATCATCTACTATACTGTGTAAGTTATCAACAATCTTTTGATTAAGACGTGATAGGTACCAATAGTTCTCATACAGTTCTTGTTCACGCACTGTATGATCTAGTTGTATTAGATCGCATTCACTGCAATGCACTAGCGTAAGCGGTGCGGTGCCAACGTCTGTGTTTGGTTCTATTGTGAACGCATTAATCTTTAGTTCGCCGATGTCGAACACAGTGTCCATGTTGTCTGTACCACAACTGCGACACTGTGTTACTTTCTTTACTTGTCTCATTTATTTTCCTTTTTGAATTCGTAATCTTCGTTTATTATCACCAGCTTACTAGAATCTACAAAATCTATACGCTTTGATCGTAGGCAGTAATTAAATAATACATCACTGTTGTTATGCATCGATTCACAGAAGTCATCAAGTATTAATATTTGTGCATGTGGGAACCGTTGTTTAATAGACTCTGCATGATCTAACACACACATCTCAGTGTGAATGCCGAATACTAGAATAAGATTGGGTGTTGTTACTGGGCTTATTTGAAAGTCAGTGTGTATGTTAAATATATCAAGTTGCGATCTGACTGGATATTTGCTTTGAACTAATCCGTTTTGTTTTATAACTTGATTAACAAAGTCGTTTTTCTTAGTAAACTCTACAAAACGAGTTGCTATATTGTCCATTTCATTTTCAAATGCAGTATGTATACCAGGAACAGTTATATCTACTGCATAGATTTGTGTAAATTTTGTTCTAGCATGCACATACATTTTATTATCGTCATGTATCGGTGTGCCATTTATAACTCCAGCTGCCATTATTTAAATCCCTTTGTATAACTTATATCAGGATATGTATGGCTGCCAGCGCAATCATCATTATAGTCTGGAAGTGATTGTAGCTTTGCTAATCCTATTTGTGCAGCTTCAGGAGTCATGAAGTAATGCCAACCAGCGAATGTAATATTATCCTCTTCATACGGTATGTTCATATCTCTTCCGTCATGTACCGCACGTTGGGCCCAGTCGTAAAACTCCTTATCGTTTGTTAATATCATTCCGCCTCTACCTGTACTTAATATTTTCTTAAACTGAAAACTAATACAAGTACTTGTATCTTTCACGTACTGCTGGCGTCGTAATCTTGCAGCAGAATCTACTACATTTGTATTACTTATATTATAACATCCAGACCATTTATTGTCAACGAAATCCACAGATAAACCCATGTGAATGCATTGCATTGCAACACTAACGTATGTATTGTTAGGTAACACGACACTGCTAATGTTATGCTGTTGTTTGTAGTAATACAAACTCAAGAACAGTGCGTGTGTGCAACAGTCAGTTGCTATTCCATATCTGGCTCCTGTATAAGCTGCCATTTGTTTTTCAAATTCGTCTACGTGTTTAAATGGGTTTACCATGTTCGTCTACCTTTATAATTGGAGGATTGCTGTCGTGCCATCTCTGTGTAAGCATGCTAACAAATTTAAAATCAGTTAATGCTATAAATGTGTGAGGTGTGTCTTTTGGTATTCTGATACTGTCGCCAACATGTAATACTGTTTCGTATACTTCGTCACTGTATTCTTTAAACATGCACTCGCCTTCTACTATCATCATGTACTCTACAAAGTGTGGGTGATAATGATAGCCTCTGCTATCGCCTTGTTTTGTAATCATTAGATTGTATTCAACAATGTTCTCATCTGGATAAAAACTTCGTATAGTACCTCGATGATCTGTAAACACGTCAGGGTTCATTACTGTTACATTTTTCATATTACTTCTAACCTTTCTATTTTACAATTCTTCATAATGTCTTCTAAGTTAACTGGTTTGTTAATAATATTTCCCAATGGTATTCTTCCTATTTGGCTTACGTCTGTACTTCTGTTGTGTTGCTTCATCCATGTAACAAATTGTTCACTATTGTAAAAGTCGGTAAGATCATTTAACGGATCAATTTCAAATGCATAATGCAAACACTCTCCTACGTTTGTAATGTCTTCGTATGAAGGATCATCATTATCTAGCCAACATTCTCTAAAATCTTTACCCAGTATTCTTTTTGCTAACCACACATCATGATTGTTATTTGTTAACAAATGGTGTACTGGTGCATCAGCAAAAAGAGATATCGTGTCATTGTCTTTAAATCCTTGATCCCAATACTGAGATTGATGCCTGGTGCCGGGAAATGTTGATAAGCCTGGGCTGGTGTAGTTCTTTTCAATTTCGTGTGCTAATTGATTTAAAGTCAGTAGTACTGATAACATATCATCGAACTGTGTTTCAAACAACTGATTAATATTTACCGGAATGTAATCTTTGTCATTTACTATATAAGGTTTTCTGAACATTAAAAATACAAGCCATCGATGAATACGATTAATATGCAATTGAAGAACATCTGTCTGTAGATGTTTAAGTTCGCTGTTAGTAGGAAAGAAGCCAGGTATATCTATTCCCAACTTTATTAATTCAGTAAACCCGTTTGTAAGGTTGTCTATACTATTATACAGTAAGTCAACATGCGTGTTACTAGTTGACCCGAGTGCTACACATTCAGTAGTGTCTAATTCCATTGATGTAACTGTAGTTGCCCAGTTATGTATCCATGGATCATTAATAAGATCTATGTATAGGTTTTCGTTGTTAGTCAATGTTAGTTTTAATTTCATTTTCGCATGCCCTTAAACACAGTAGATTGGAATAAGTCATTAGTGTTGTCGATGCTCTGAAAAAATGTCAGAGGTAGTGTATGTTGATCGCATAAGCGCTGCGTAGCTTTTACATCTTTAGGTAAGCAGGCTCCGCCATATCCACGTAACTCGGGCTTCACATCTAAGTATTCGTCTGGCATATCGCTGCTTCTTAAAAATGCTTCCTTAACTCTATCGTACTCTGCTCCAGTTGATTGGCATATTTCATAAAATACATTAGCAAATGTTATGCGAGTGGCGTTAAATGTGTTCCAATAGTACTTCATCATTTCTGATTCTACTGGAGTTACACGCATAGCGTCTTTGGGATACTCGCCATGGCTTCGTTGTACTAAGTAATAATGATTAACATTGTTGGTTCCTACTAATAATAAGCGATGATTAAAAACAAAATCATATTCTGCACTACGTTCTTTAAGGAATTCCGGAACAAACACTATCTGATCGTTATGCTTATCAATGAGACGTTGTGTAGTTCCTGGCTCTATTGTACTTTTTATTGCAATAACGCCCTTGTATTCTAGTTCATACAACTCATCTACTACTGATTCTACTATAGATGTGTTGCAACTGCCGTCTTTATTCGCAGGTGTTGGTACACATATGTATACGATTTCAGTAGTTAATATATTAACCATACGTGTATTAATTATAATGTCGTGGCATGTTACTTCAAATCCCAATCGGTTGAAGCCAGCATTCAATGCTGATCCTACTATGCCTTCGCTTCCTACTATACCTATCTTCATTTAATATCATCCCATAACTTGATAAATTCTGGACAACTCTCAAATATATCAGTGTCTCTTATTTCATCATGCGTTTTGATAAACTCTTTAAACCCATGTTGCTCGCTGAGTTCAAATCGATGATCTTGATTCATTTTTATTTTAAAGTTGCCGAAACTGTTATTTAAAAATCTTAGAAATTCTGTGTCCGTTTGCTTATCAATAAATTGTTGTATATCATTTACTATTTTTTGTCTATAGTCCAACGGCAAATTATACGCATTCATCCATGTTGGCATGTATACAAAATTAGTGAATACAATATTTTTAATAGACTTTGATTTAGCATATTCTAATAAATCAACTATGCCTCCCAAGTTTAGCGCACTGATAGTAACATCTAAGTTTATTTTATCTTTGTAATATTTAGATGCAAGTGAAATGTTGTGATCTAATATATCCCATTGTGTACCAGTTCTTACATATTCGCCTCTTGTGCCAACTGCATCAATACTAATACCAGCGTGCCAATTTGTGAATTTATCCCAATAATCAAAAATGTGTTTACCTTTGTACTCTAGTTTTAATAGGTTAGTGTTGTATACAATTTTTACATCATACCTGCCTATTCTATCTAGTTCTTCTAGTATATCCCAATGTATTTTATTAAGTATAGGCTCACCGCCTGCAAAATAAAACTCGTTAATGTATGGTATATTTTCCATAATATCATTGCTAATGTAATCTGCATTTACTTCTAGTACGCCGTTGTTTTTTACACTTGTACCTGGTAAGTGTGTAGTAAACTTTGTATCGTGTTTTAGTGATTCGAGATTCCATAAACTACTAAATCGCGGAGAACAGCTTAAACATTTCATATTGCATATATTACTTTGACGTATGTCAACTATTCCCAGTCTGTCGTTTAATAATTCTGCTCTATCGTTATCTACAATTTCTTGATAGTAATCCGAATGCATATTATTTGAATGCTGACGCAAACTCATCACACCATCTTTTTCATCATCCCAGCATATTTTGCAACTCTCTGGTTCAACACCATTGAGCATGTCTTGTCTTACTTTATTCCATTCTACACTGTGTCGTATATCGTGTATACTATTATCTGCTGACACTATGTCATTGTGATGTGGCAATTGTCTTTGTTGCTTGCAACACATAGTAACGTCACTGTTAGGAGTTATATGTAATCCTTTCCAAGCGTATGTGCATATCTTATTCATGTGCTTTTCCATTTAACGCTACACCCGAAACTTGGATTAGGTTTCCAATTAATTGGCTTACCGACTAATGTTAAGTCTAGTGCATGTCTTAAACTGCTACCAGATGGCATTAACTTGTTACTTGTGTGACTTGGATCTAGTTCACCATGGTATACTATAATACCTTCTTCGTTAACAATGTAAAACTCAGGAGTACAGATTGCGCCATACTCGTGTGCTATACTCTGATCTTCATCAAACACATAAGCACATTCTAAATCCCACTTTTCTACAAATGCTGGCATCAGCTCTTCTGCGTCCTCTGGGCTGCTATCATCTGTTGTCGGGCTTGCGTCATTGCTGTTCACTGCTACAATTCTAACTTGATCTTTGTAGTCCTTGACCAACTGGCTGATTGCTGGCATTCTAAATAATACATATGGACAATGATTGCAGATGATCATTATGAGATTAACCCTGTTAGGTTTAACTAAAAGTGTTGGAGTTTCTCCGATCATGTTACTGCTTGTTATTAGTGCCATGTTACGATTCTCCTTGAAGTGAGGTATTGCTTATTAAGTGATGGAAGTTATGCGACACATTTGGATGCGAGTTTATAATTTCCAGTTGTTCTAAGAATTCATTGTGCTGTGCATGTAACGGATCAAACACACTAATAGCAGTTACATGCTCTTGTGTAAAAGCACCAGTTTCCCAATAAACATGTTGTCTAAAGTTAATAGTAAAATCTCCCATCATGTTTTTTGTAATACTGTTAATTAATTCTATTGCCTGATTCATTTCTTTGAAGTTGTACTGGCTTACTACATAACTAAAAACAAAATGTCGTTTCATATCCGTTAAGCCAACTAAGAATTTAATATTAGCAATCAACGAATCCCATACGCCGCCCAACCGTGTAACATTTTCATAAGTCTCTTTTGTACCTGCATCTAAACTGATGTCAAGAATTTTAATATATTCTTGACAGTTAAAGCTATTCCACATTTTCTCGTTAAGTAATACACCGTTGGTAACTAATTGAATTGCATCAATGTTTGGATATTTTAATGCATCAAAGTTAATTAAAAAGTCTCTGTATATTTTACTATAGATAGGATCACCAGAACCCGTTAACATGATTTGTTTAATGCTATCACCAAAGGTATCTTCAATCTCATCTTGCACTGATTGTTTGTTCTTGTGTGCTACGCTGTTTACATTGTCATTTGGAATGATATCAAATCTACAACTAGGGCACTTCATGTTACAGCTTCTATCCTGTCCGTATAATATAGTTTCTACCATTGGAACTGCTGGCGGCACAAAGTTTTCTTTTAATTTAAAGTTGTAAGTTTCATTTGTCCTGCCAGCAATAACTTCACTTAGGTCGGGACACAGTGTGTGATCGCAATAACTGTAACTACCGTCCAACACACTTTCTCGGATCTTTTCTGCTGTTTCTCCAAACCATCCTTTAGTAATAGACACTTCGTCTGGCGAGCCTACATTATTAATACTAGTCGGCAGCCAACTTGGACAACACATATACGAGCCGAAGTGATTCACATCCAAGTAGTTCCATGGTTTAGTACATACCCATTTTTTTAATGTTTCTTCTTTTGACATTATTCCTCCGAAGCTGTTATCTTGAGCAAGACAGGTGATCTGTTCTTACAAGTAAACAAATGTTCTCTGTTGCTAATTAATCTATCTGTAATCTGTGCGTATATTTCCAACCAATCAGAATGGCTAAGATTGCACAAGCGAGTAACTTCATGGAATGTTGCATTCATTCGTGCTGCTGGATCAGTAATAATGTCATAACTATGATCTATAAAATCATCAAATACATCATATCCAAACTCGCGTAACGCTTGCACACTATATGGCTCTGCAAACATTACAAACGGTTGTAGCCAAGCTATTGCTTTAAATGTTTTTTCACTATGAAATATTGTATTTTCTGTATAGTTTGTTTCCACGATCATCTCAAAGTACGAATCCAAATGTGCATTTAATAATTCATTACTAACAGTTCGTGCTTGATTCTTTGTCAAATCAACCTGCTCGTGGAATAAATGCTTCTCTCCATGTCGTACAACCCATGCTGTAAGTTCTTCTACGTTATGTCCCCATATCCTTGCAGTTTTATTAATAGTATTATAAAAGCCATTTATTGTAAAATTTAATCCTGCGCCATGTTGCGTAACTACTCCAAAACTATAGTTAATGTCGTTTTGCAAATTTAAATCATTTATTTTCTTAACAATCTCTATGCGAGCTGGACGTGTTAATCTGTTCTTACATATTGCTTTAAATTTAGCTGGGCCTTTTGGAAATAGCTTTGATTTTGTATACTGTTCTTCTATATACGTGTCACAGTCTGCTCGACGATTAGCAACTGTAAGTTCCCAATAATTAGCATACTGCGAAGATACAATATGTTTAGTACCTTGTTTGTAGTCACCTGAAAAGTAAATAGTACTATCTGCAAACTCGCCTAAGAATTTTTTAAATCTGTGTGCATCAAAGAACACAGCCGGAAATCCTTCAAGTGAATGATCTAATATAATTTTACAACGACCTTGTCGAATGTCAGTTGCTACGTCGTCTGGCACATATAATTGTTCAGTGTTGCCGCCTCTGGCACACACATCTAGTAACTGAAATGTAGCATTGTCTGTATATATGTAATAGTAATAAAATGTGCTAGGACGCGTATACGTTATGTTCATTTTTAAAAATGTTGCAATTGCTTGTCCACCGTTGTCTATTAATAATGTATTCTTAATTAATTGATTTGTTGTCTTTGTATGATCAGTGATATATAATTGCATACAACTATTTATGATAAATATATTAGTAGTTAATGAAAGGATTAATATGATTTTAATAACAGGAGCCAATGGCTTTATTGGAAAACGCTTACGCGAATACGTAGATTGCATCACAGTTGATTATGATAAATGTGATTACAATGGCGACTTGTCTGACCCAGACTTTATAAAAACTCTGCCAGATGTTGATACGGTTATTCATTTAGCTGCGTTTAACAGTACAAAGAACTTTTATAGCACTCCGTTTAGTGTTATTGATAGTATTGTTACTCCCACAATGAATTTACTCAAACGTTATCCAACTGCACACTTTGTGTATGCTAGTAGCAGCGAAGGATATGCTAGCACAGTTAATCAAGGATGGGCGCCCGTGCCTACGCCAGAGGATGTAGCACTTACAATAGAAGATATTACTAATCCACGATGGTGTTATGCTAGTGGCAAAATTGCAATGGAGAGTGCTGTTATTAGTAACAGCATTGAACACAATAGCACATATACTATCATACGATTCCATAACGTATACGGGCCTGGACAATTGAATCATTTTATTCCCGAGTTTGTGGATCGTTTAAAACAAGGCAACAGTGTACTATACGGACACAGCGACACAAGAAGTTTCTGTTACATAGACGATGCATGTGAACTTATTAAGAATGTGTATGACACTAAGAACGAAATTATTAACATTGGATCTGATGCTGAAACGACTATACTAGATGTAGCACATCTAATAATGGAATTAATGAACATAGACATTACGACACTTAAACTGGAAAATGGACAAGTAGGAAGTACGCCGCGGAGGGCGCCTGACATTACTAAACTACGTACAATTGTTCCAGACTTTAAATACATGAGCCTTCGAGCAGGATTAATAAAATGCTTATAAGTATCTAACATGAAAATACATTGGAGCAATGGACAAGTAGCTAATATAGAATTAATTAAAAATGATTTTGTAGAATATTGGCACAGCATTGCTGCTCCGTTGGAAGCAGCTAATAAACGAATCAATACCTGGCACTGGCATGAGATACCTAGCAAGTTAGTACCAGATGAAAGTGATTATATTGTCCGTGCAACACAGATTAAAAAATTCAATGACAACGTAGATTTACTTGCAAACAAGCATGGCATACATTTCCCAGGCAAGATGTATGCTGATCAACCTCAGATATTTTTAAACAAAATACATCATTATATCACACATGGTGCATTTACTCGTAAGTGGTGGGATTTACCCAACGCTAGTATTGCTGATATGGTAAACGCAAAGTACACACACTGGCGAGAGTACGATTGGGATAAGCATCATGGAACATATGATTTTGATTTAACAAACAAAGACGATATTGAAATTTCTAGGATATTGTTTGAAATGAATTGTGAGATTCATGAATACGAGGAGACTATTATAACGCCACGTAAAGAAGAATTGTTTGATATGGGATTTAAACAACAAGATGGAGACCATATCATTCAACGGTGGAGTAACAATGATAATAGTCTAAGAATGTTTGACACATATATAATTGACAACCAGTATAGAAAATATTGCACATTTGACACTGATCCAGACTTATGGTTACCGTTTAGTGTGTTAGGCAAAGAATATCTTACATGCTGGCTAGACATGGACAACCCATTGCCGTTTGATGTTACTAACATAGATCATCACGCTCACATTGGATTCGAATGGCAACCGAATAGTTTTAGTGTACAAGTATTAGGACATGCTAATTTTAAACAATACCTAAACGATCATCACGTACCGCATGATGAATTTATTATAGGCAAGATTCCATTAGGGTACTGTACTAATAAAAGTGAATTAGACTTAGATGAAATTAGTCGTAGTAACGTTACTCACGTAGAAATGTAATTTATATATTTTGCAAAAATATTTTCTTCAATTGGTGCAATATCAAACAAGTGCTTTAAATTATAATCCAATGTTTCTTTTAAATGGTCGGTAATAATATGCGAGTGGTGTATTTTTCCTAAATGTTCAACTTGTGTTAGCACAGCATCCCATCGCTCTGCATCATCTTCAATGTCGTCATAACTTTCATCTATTATATTTCCAAACGTTTTAAATCCTTTGCTACGTAATAACGATAGGCTACCTCGACATCCTACTATTAAAAATGGGGTGCTGTGTAAGATAGAAGCTAGCACTGCATCGCTTATAAATAATTTTCTACCTTCTGCCCAAGTTTCGGTTACTAAACAAAACGCGCTGTTATGATAGTGTGAGCGTATACTGCTTATGGAATCTGCACCAGCGCAATAGTCTGTATTAAAATCAACATCATCTAGTTTACGTGGCAATGTGTCATGTAGTTCATACATGTGCTTTTTAATATCATGCCAGTCGAATGTATTGTTTCTATCAAAATAATCAGGCCAGTTGTCCTTCCTAGATTTTAATTTACCAAACGCATCAATTATAGTAGACGCTGGAAGGCCAGATATTTCTTTTGGAAAACTAAAACAAATGTTACTGAATGCGTCTGCACTGTTTTGTTCTTGCATTTTCTTTAAACGCGAGACAGTATATCCTCTATGTGCTTTGGGAAATCTATTAGGACATATTAAGAAGTTAGATGGCGCGGTATTGTGATTACGTGCAAAGTGTGCAGCGTTATTAATAGAAGTGCTAACAATGTTAACAAAGCTCCACATAAACATACAAAAACTTTTTACATTTATTTCGCTGTGGTTGCAATACTCTTCAGCGTTCATGTCTCCAGTAAGCCATGTAATTTGCTTACAATCAATTCCACGTCGACGAGCATTAGATGCTAATGACAAATGTAAATTTGCACTCTCAACATGATTGATTGTGTTGTCATATACAGGTCCCCAGCTTTCTTCCATTGTATCTATAACAATGTGTATACGCTTTTGATTTATTAAAGGAACCCAGTCAACTGGTATGCAATCTAAAACAGTTCCGTCATATATAGTACTCACGGGCTTGCGCAAACAGTCGCCGTGGTGCTTCAGCCATATAATTTGAGTATCGTGATTTGTAATGTCAAACTGAGTCGATGTGTTAACTGACATACGTGTACCGTATAATACACCGCCAAGCGCAACATCAAACCAGTCTGTATTGGATATCCTAAGAAGGTTGATTGGCTTCATGCTTAGTAGTCTCTAGTATACAAATTTCAAAAAACTCTTTCATTTCAGGAAATGTTTCTAAGAAATTTAGATTCCTACGTTTGTCATACTCTTCTACAAACTTAACAAAATTAATACGCTTCATTGATATTGATTGATTAGTTGAGGTATTGTCTGGAGCTGTTTGATCTTTTATTTGCTGTAGTATATCAATTAATATTCTTCGTAGCTTCAGCGACTCGTTAGCTTCGAACCCCATTAATTCATCCCAGCCTGGGTTAGTTGTGTTCTTATACATAAACTCTACTGCTGGAAACAAATAGTCTTGCACTAATGCTAACGTAATTATGTTTGCATCTAAAAATTCAGGGTGCCTTACATACGGAATATCAATTCCGACACGCGAAGCCTTTCCACTTGGTCTGCCTATATGTAACGGAGATTTGTATCGACCTAGTTCAGCTGAAACATCAAGTCCGCATTCTTCAAACCACTTAACAAGACCATTTATGTTATAAGATTGTTTTAAGAATAAAACATACTCTAGTAATTTCTTAAATGATGTTATGCTAAACACGTTGAACGCAGACATAAATGTAATTCTACTATTGTCGGTATTGTCAAGAAAATATTCTACATTTTCTTTAAACAACTCCCAGTTCATTCCGTGTCTGCTGTATTCGCATTGGGCGTCAGTTGCCTCGGCACTAACAAACAATGTCATGTTCCTAACACTGTTAGTGTCTGTTAATTGTTTTGATAGCGTTGTAAATTTTGTCCAAAGTTTTTCTGGAACACATGCATTGCTGTTTACTGCAAACTCTAAATTTGGATTTGGATTCTCTAAAAGATATTCCATTACTTTAAACGTGTGCTTACTCATTAGAGGCTCGCCGCCTGTTACTCTAAAAGTGTGCATAGACTTTGATGCTTCAGGAAACCATTTCCAAAAAGCCTCGGTGTATGGATTATCCTCTTTGTCTTTGTATTGTGCTTTACCAAGTGCGTTAAACGTAGAGCCGTTTACTTTATACGGACCGTGTGTTGTTATTTCTTCTATCCACTTACTACTGAACATTGGTCCACAGTAACTACATTTTAAATTACATACATTACTAAAACTTACTTCTACATACTTAGGCATGACATCTTCGTCACCAGTCATTTGTACAATGTCGTCGTGTGAATCTAAACTATAAGAATCTAAACTTTTTAATGTACGGTCACTAAATTCTCCAGTGTTGTCTTCTATTCTCCAACAAAAGTCACACTCGCTTGGACGCTTGCCTTCTAACATTGTTTTGCGTTGTTGTTTCTTAAATAATGTATTATGTAATGCGCTTGGGTTGTTAGCAATTTCTTCTAACGGAATCTTGTGTGCAACTGGATGATGACAACTATGAGTCAGTCCCTGACCTAGGTGCATAGTAACCTGTGTCCATTTTGCTAAACAAAAGCCCGGGCCTTTGTCGTTTAACAAATCACGCATTGCAATCTTGTTGTCATGATCAGCATAGATGTTACCATCGTTTGCTACAGTCATGTTAGAATCTTTTAATTTTTTGCTCATACTGTTCGCTCTATGTCCTCTTCGATGCATTTGTCACCTGATTGAATTTCAATAACATGACAGGGCTTGTCTGAATCATTGTATGCCCTGTGCCAGGCTAGTTTAGGTATCACGTTGATATCACCTACTACGGCAACAGTTGTAATTTCAGTATCATCAAGTTGAATTTTGCATTCACCCTTAATCACATGCCACGTCTCGTTGCGAAACGTATGTCGTTGATTACTTAAACTTTTTCCTGGTAAGATAACAAGTTCCTTTACCTTAACAGTTTGTTTGTCATCTAATACTCGCCAGTATCCCCATTCTCGTTCAGTCTTCTGTGTTTTCCACTCGTTTAATATCCAACTGCTAGAGTTTTTCTTATTCTCTCCACCAACACCAAATACAAACTCAACATCATCAACTACCATTTCTGGTACATTCTCATTCGTTCTATCTCCGCCATTAGCAAAGACTAATTTATCGTTGGGATAATGCGCTCGTACTTGTTTTATGAAGTTTATAGCAGTATCATCATCGTCCATGAATGTGAACACTTCGTCTACCATTGATAGATTATTAACTATACAAAGTCGTTCATTCCATGGCATAAAGGCATTACCTTTTTTACGTTCTAACCATTCATCGGAATTTAAGCCAACAATAAGTATATCACCTAATTCTTTGGCTGCTTTAAAATAAGCAATATGACCACTATGTAATGGATCAAATCCACCGGTAACTAGTACTATTGTTCTCATTCCAGCGTGTCCACTACTTGGTCTTCTCTAATTTGCGCGCCCATGCGACTAGGATTGATATATACTTCTTTAAAGAAACGTGAGCCTTCTTTGCCTAAGTCTGCAATTTCAAGATCTAATTCTTTGCGTAAGTCAATGCCTAGTGCTAGACTTGCTGCTTCAACTGCTTTGTAATCCCATCGTGTGCCTGTGCGCTTGCACATCATGTCATTGGTTTCTGTCTGGAAGTGTGGAAGCACTTCGTTATTGAAGTAGTCTGTTAGCCATTTAAAGTCTCTGACATTTTTCCAATCCCAGTCAGTGCGAGTGATGTTTGTCATGTGACAGCCAAGCCTTGCGCCGTATATTGCCCAGATGCCGTTTTCGCAGTCGTCTCCCACACTCATCCATGTTAGCAAACGTTTGTAGTTCTTAACATGCACTTCTTTCTTTAGGTTAGCAGGATTAATGACATCGCCGTCTACTAGTCCCATCTTAACGCCCTCGCGGAACCCAGCGCGCCAGGCTTGCAATGGGCTGCCGTTGTTCATTACATCGCAATACACATTGTTCATTTGTACGTAGCTAATGTTCCAACAGAAATCTACCTGAGCACGTTTGTCGCCCGCTGGTGCATTTTCATGTGTCTTCATGTTGTTAACAACATCTTTGGGCCAACACTTAATGCCGCCGTTGCCATACACTAGCCCATTAGTAATATTCTTGCCAGCCCAACTAACAACATCTGTTTCTTTGATTTTGTCCATGTCTATCTCAACGCTAAAGAATGCGTCATGTACAATATTATCTGCGTCAATTGTAATAAAGCGATCTGTTTCTGCTAATGCAGCAGCAGCTTTGTGTGCAGCATCGCTTCCCTCAACTCCGTGGCTACGTTTTGCCCATGGGCATTTGTCTAGTAAGTTTGCGTAGTTTTCATCCGCGTTTGGTTCGTCGTAGCTAATATACACTATGTCAAATTCATTAATGCTAGTCATGTTGCTCATTGTTCTCTCCATAATAGTTTACTGTTAGCTTTGTATTCTTAAAAGTAAAAACTGGATTAGCTGGCCAGTTTGTAGGCAAGTCTAACTTTATTTCATTGTTAAGCAATTTATTTGTACTAACTGTTAGTGTAGTCACATAGTTGTCTACGTATGTATCCGATATATGCAACTCAAGTCGTTTCTTGTTCTCAAAATAGTATAACATGTCTTTTGATATTTTACTATCGATAATTAACATATCATTTAATATATACATATTTATGTGAGATATTTCTGACACGTTTGCAGATTGATATAATCTTTCATTGTCAAGTGATGATTCGTGTGGCACATCAGTAAACTCAATGCCGTAGTTTTTAAACACAGGCTTTGTGTATACACTAACATCATCCCAACTATTAATGTGCTTCATGATTTTGTGTGGCACATCAAATGTTAATGATGACTCAGTTAATAACTCAACAGGGTCAACAGGAACGATCCCAATTAAATAATCAGGATCGTTCTTTTTGCAAATATAAAGATTAAGTAGATTCTGTTCTGCATTCTTAATAGTATTAATTTGTCCAAGATTAAGTGCCTGGCGAATATTTGCAAAGTTTATTGTAACGTGTATTTGGTTAAGGTCTCTTGTGATTTTAATATACATATCACACGTAGAAGGTTCTTGTCCTTGTTTGATTGCATTTAATTGTGTGTTTCTGGATTGTAAAACTAGCGTAGTGCTTTTAACATCAATGTCCCATGATTGAATTGATTCATCCCAATGCATTGCATATTTGCTAATATTTTTTGATCCAGTTATTAACTCTTGGCAAACATTGTTTGTAGTAACTGATACAATGTCGTCTGGCGTTGTTGCTTTAATAACTCGTGGGCTTACACTGATAATACGCCCGTTTTCTTTTTTAGACTTTACCCACCATCGTTGATTGTTGTGCTCGCTACTTTGTAACGTTTGTGTAATGTTGTTGCTGTTCATCAAATATCTCGTCTGTTAAGAATTCGTTGTCGTAATAGTATATAGTGCCGTTGATTGCATAGTTTTGTATTTTTATCTTGCCTGCTGCACTTGACCAAACGTTTAGTCTATCAGTCCAGTTGCTATCAGCACCTACTCTACTTAGCTTCATATCCACATACGTTAGAATGTTATCATGATAACATGTAACATCATTTCCTGTATGTGTAGCAACTAACGAATGCATTATATCTGCGTCGAACAAATCTGGAACATGTTGCGGTGCAACATACAATGCAAATACATCTTTCCAGTGTTGAAAATAAACATCTGCTAGCTTAAAGTGTGCTAATGCAATATCAGATCGTTTAAAGAAAAACATGTTACTATACATTATATTAATGTTGTATTCTTTATTCAGTTGCAATTGATATTTTGGATTCACAACATTTTGTCTGAAGTCATGTATTTGTGTTGGGAATGCAATGTCATGATGATCCACTAAGTAATCCCACAAGCTAGTATGATCCACTTTAACCAATGACTTACAATCAATTGCAATTGTGTTGTTATACGGGCTGGCCCAATACAACTGCCAATCGTTTTGTCTACAAGTTGTGTGCTTCTTAAATGGTAACTCAGTAACTGCATCGAATCCATCTAAGTACTTCTTTGCTACAGTTTTTAAAGTTGGAACAATAAGCGTTACACTGGCGCCAGGCATTTTACTTTTAATTGTATATGCGCAGCATTGTGCTTGTCTATATTCGGTTTGGTTTACAGCAATGATTACATACCCATTGTCTGCAATGATGTCAGATGTCATTTGAAATGCTCCATTATTTTTGGTCTCATTCTAGCAAGCGCACGTTTGTTCATAACGTGCAAATCTAAATGACTGTGGTTGATTAATATATTTTTCCAATTCTCTGTGTGGTCATGTCCAAGACAAACCCAGTCTTGCAGATTATGTACATCTACAATATCATCCTTTTGAGAAAGGTAATACATCGGAGTATCACTGAAGTTACGCACTACGTTGCTATCTTCCATTCCGTTTAAAATATGAACAGCGATGCTTACACAGTAGTCTGTTCTAAATAGTTTACCTGGGAAGTTATACAAGAACTGATAGAAGTCGTAGTTATCAGCTACGTGTGCCCATGTATCAAAGAACATTTTACTAAACTCGCCGCGGTCAAAATACACAACAGTACTCCACCACATTTTAACACCTGCGCCGTACAATACTCTTTCGTTTTGCAGCGGCAGTTCATTTCTTATGCTCCTGGCTTGATCAAACATAGACACACCTGCAAATTCAAAACTGCTTAACAAGAACTCATTTTTTACAATATAGTCTGTGTCAAGTAGTAATGTTTGTTCAAATGGGCTGTATTCCCAAATCTTATGCTTATTGCCGTTTTGGAACTCTGCCTGAAACTCTGTCCACGGACTGTCAAAGTGTCTGCGTATATTGCTAACAACTTCGTCTTTTGTAATTTTAATATAATCAAATACGTAGTCGATATCTTCTTCTGTTTGAGACTCTATCATCCAATTGTACGTACCTTGGTCTGTCATTATACAAACAGGCAAATCAAGATATTTCTTTACGTATCGAGCTGCTATCATTGCCAGTTCTACATAATCAATTTGTTCATTGTTATATACAAAAAAGCATACGCCTTGTTTATCTTTGTACTCTATCATTTACCAATCCATTATAGATTTAATATTTCTAGCTTTTCGTAGCTTTGCATATTCAACATCGTATTCTTGCATTGCGCTAGTGTGTGCGTTAACTAATTTATCAAGCAAATCTGCATAGTCTGTTACTTTAACAGGATTGTCTTTTGAATCCATTAACACACCAGCATTGTGCGTTAGGTCAATCATTGTTTTCACAAATGCAATTGTTTCTTGGTTTGCAACAAACACACCTGCGTTATGATGCACCAACTGTAGTTGCTGAACACGATTTCTGATGTTTTGTTTTTGGTTGTTAAGGGTAAGCGTGTAGTTAGAAAAATCTAACGCTTTAGTAAGACGTTCGTCCATATACATTTCTCCATATTATAATAACTATAATACTATAGATAAGAGAATATGTCAAGTGTTTTTTAAATTAAACTGGGCCCCAGGCTGTGATTTCAGTTATAGTAGGTGCTATTCGTTGAGCAAATACATAGCTTATACTGTCAACTGTAAAGTATGACGAAGCTACACTGTCAGTGACTGTTGGAGTACTCAGTGGTAACCTATATCCTAAGTTACATACAATGTTAGCATTAACTGGTGATTCATCATCTACATCTTCTATTAAGGTAATTGTTAGAAACACTTGGAATTTTCCACTTACCATTTCTGTTCTCAAAGATAGTTGTAGTCTACGAGCTGAATATTCACCAGATGAGTAGGCACCGTAGTCGACTGTATCACCTACTAATGAGCCGCCGTCGTTTGCTGCTATATCATATATAATTGTGTCTACTGATTCGACTGCATTATAAAATCCACGAAATACAGAACTATTAAATGGAGCATCACCGTCGCCGTCACCATCGTTTGTTGTACTAGTTGCTCCAATTCTAACAACACCTAAGTTATCAAAGAACGCATTCCAAACTGCACTAGGCGTGTAGCTGCCGCCATTTGATGTTGACATATCAACTGTAATCTGTCCACCGCTGTTAAAAAAGTATCTTGCTTCATTGTAATTGCTAAATTCAAACATCTGGGTACACTGTAAGTCGTCTGCCCAGACTAATCCAGCACTGTCAGTAGACGATAATCCAGTGTCAAGTAATACCGAATCAGCATTAATTAAAAGCTTCATTGTGGTTATTGTAGTACTAATTACATTATATATTGATGTGTACACAGACGCTGATATAGCAGTGCTTACTGATCGTTTAGGTTGCAACAGTGTTTGATTGCCAGTTATGTGCCAGATGCCAGCGTTAATCTGAGAAAGCAAATGGTTAGTATGGTCTGCTGTTATGATTGTCTGGGGATCAACTGTGTCTACTTGTGTTTGTCCCCATCCAAATATATGAGTTGTCTTGTCAGTGTCAGATGGCAGTACAGTAGTGTAATCATCTGACCACAGTTTATTATAGCTGTCTACTAGTTCGTTGAACTGTGCAGCCGTAATGTTGTTGCCTGTTAGATAATTACCAATTGGCATGTTACTTTACCCCAACTACGATTTCCACTAACCCAATACCTAAGGTATCTTTATTTTCCAATGCTCTGCCTACAACACGAAACCAATCAACTCCTACTTCTTTTTCATAGTCCGATAATGCTCGTGCTGTTCCTGGTGTATCACTTGCTACTAGGCGCTGTCCTTTTCGAACCTCACCAATGACTGTACATGGTACACGTCCGTCAAGTGCTACTGCTACTGTTGTGCCTTTGCACATACTGTTCATTAAGTATGCTGGATTTGTAGAAACAACTCCAAACACCTCTGGGCAATATTCAACTGTTGTTTGTGTTACTTCAGCTGCTCCACCAATTTTAACTACTGTCCCTGGTGCATACTCTGCATCACTTGTGTAAAGTTCTGCTAAGTCAGCATACTCAGCTGTAGTAGCTGTTCCGTGTAGCTTCATACCTGGAGCTAGTGTGATACCAGTGTTGATAGTATTAGATGTAAATGCACTTGCTATGTACAAATCTTCTGCTGGATTAAGTACAAATGCGTCTTTGCTAAACGATGCAATTGCAGTTCCTGCTGATGTAACAACAAAGATGTCATGCATTGCGCCTGTTGTATCTGCGACTAACTTCTGGTTAAACCCAGTGCCGTTCCATGCTGCGCCGTTCCATACTTTAAGTTGGTTGTTAGCTGAATCAAACCACATCTGGCCTTCAACTCGTTTTGCTAATACAGGTTCTGCTTTTGCAAAATTTTCTAACAAATCAACAAAGTTTTGCGCAATTGCATCACCGTACCCAAAGTAGTCTTTGCCAACTAATGAAAGACTTGTTTCTGTATTAATAGTCCCGTACTCAACTGTGATGGTAGGGATTGATTTTGAATTAACTGAATAAGACATTTTTTATACTCCTGCTCTGATTCTAATTGAATACAGAATTTCTATTTTTTTATTTATGTTTTTCAGAATAGGGTGAAAAACTAAATGTGTTAAGTGGTGCCCTGTCTCTGTGACTAGAGCAATTTCATTTATTACTACATTATCAGATGCATCCTTGAATGCAGCTAATTCTGTATCTAATATAACTTGCACAGTTATATCTGTGTACGGGTTGCTTTCAGCATCCGTCACTGTAATAGATGTAGTTTGTTTTGTAATTGCGTTGTTGTTAACATCTAAAAATGCATTATACAGGCTACCGTTAACGCCGTCTATTTTTGGATTCTTGTAAGTTACATTACCTGATGCATCAATGATTGTAGCGCCGAATCCAAATGCAATCTTATCAATAAAAAACTGATTATCATTTTCTGTTTTGTTTGCTAATGCACTAGCAACAGCAAATGCAAAGTTCTGAAAGTTAATAGCATTATGCTTATCTAACAGAATTTCGTTAGTGGTCATATCTTTAAATTGAACATGCCCATCTACAGAAATATTTAATTCTTCGTTGTAATAGTTTTTCATTCTTTAGTCGCCTGCTCCTTGTATACTATTTAGCATAAAAGATATCTTACTTTTATGAGGTGCCCATTCAGTTAGTTGCTGTCTCAGCAACTAACATCACTCATTCTAATTCCACGTAGTAGGTGTAATGTCAGTTGATACCAATGTTGCAATATCTATTTCATTTATTACTAACGTTTCTGTTACACCAAGTGTAACTGTGTCTGCTGCTGTAACTGATCGGTTAACTTCGCTAATCTTAACATGAAACGGTTTAATCTCGTTTACATAGTTTTCAATTTGCTGCACACTGTCCTTCTTGTATTTCTTCTGTTGTGTGACTGAACTCTGAACCTCTAGTCTAATATACGATGTTTTCATTGCCCAGTCAACCTGTTTATTCCTAGTTAGGGTATAATCTATCATACCAAAGAAGAACTCGTTGAATTTGATTGCATGTCTATCTGCAAACAATAATGTACGCAATATAACAACTATAGATTTCCACCATGCTGCAATAAACTGGTTGTCCCATGTTACACTATCCCACGGTTCCATATCCCACGTATATGATTTGCCCAAACGTTCAATGTTCCATTTAATTGCTGCGTTATTCTTTTTAGCTAATACCCAGCCTCTGTCAAGTGTATGAATATAAAACTCAGTACGATCAATTTTGCCTGAGTTAAGTATTTCTATTCTTGCAGTTTCGTATTCAGTTATATCAAGTGAGTTAAGCTCTTCTATGCTAGACACTTCTGTTATGTATGTGTCCGCTGTATTGTAATCAGCTGTAATGTAGTCTGTCCATGACCATGAATTACGTGGAAGCTTATCCTCGAATCCAGGTGCAGTTGCTGCATTATGTAACGCAATTTCGAATCTAGAATTATAATCATCATATACGTTAACAGATACAAGCAAACGGTTAATAATATTTAGCGCGTTTAATCTTGCACTTGGAATATCATCAAACCAAGCTTGGCGTTTTGTTCTGTCACCGCCGTAACGTGCATATGCATGCAAGTTAAAATCTGGTATACGATCTTCGTTTTCATCAATTACTGCTAGGTTGTTTGACAATCCTGTTACCCAATAGTCTGGAATAACATCTACGTCCTTGCTTAATAACACCCACTGACTATGATTGTTTTCTACTGCTCTATTTAGCTGCACAACAACTGGCTTCTTTACAAAGTCCCAGATGTCAGATATAATAATACTATCATTGTCAACTACTGAGAACCAGTATATGCCATTGGCACTTGGGTCAGTTATAATATTTTCAACTTCGGATGTTGTGATACTCTTACTGCTACTTCCAATTGTTGATTTGTTACGTACCCAAAAGTAGTACACATTTTCGTATTTAGTGACAGTAGGATTCCATTCACTTTGCAATGTAAAGTAGTATTCGTTTTGATTTTTTATAGCATCAAATTCATAGTATGCTGTGCCAGATGCTATTACTCCAAACATTGCTGTCTGTGCTTTTACTGCACTTGCATAGTCATCAGGTGCAACTGAACTCTTTGTCCATTCCCAGATAACAACTTCACTGTCTACAAACTGGCGGCCCCAGTTACTTGACTTGTCTTTTAGATCGCCTTGGTCATAATCATAATATCTAACCTTGCTAGTATCCCACCAACGCTTGCCAACTTCGCTGTCAGTCCATGCGCTATCAACATCCACTTCATATTCTTCTTCAGTTGATGTGTTATATACTGCAACATCATGTACACTCTTAACATCAATTTCTATGTCAGCAACACCAGGTATTATGCCTCGCATTGGATCAAACAATTCTAAGTCAAGCACAGGAGTATTAGTATCATAATCATATACAGTTATGTTGTCTATGTCAGTGTTTAATATTCTAGTGTACTGTTGTCTAACTAATGCTAGTACAGGAGTTAATATTTTAGAAGTTGCATTTGTTGTATAACCTGCACCTGTTATGGCATCTGCACCTGTTGTTGCATATGCGACGTTGAATACATTAACCGAATCTACATCAGTAGTATCTTTGTCTGTCCATATAAATGCACCAGGAGGAGTGTTCCATTGCACAAGTAACATCGCAGCGTCACGGTTAGCTATTGTTTCAAATCTATGTGTGCGCAATGTCATTATACTTGGGCATGATCCACATGTATCTATATATTGATCAATGTAGAATTCTTTATTGCTACCTAGTTTAGTTACTTTATGTATTCCATCTATGTTAGGAACAGTAGTTGTGTTTAACATCATTACAAAGTCACCAACTGCTAAGTTGTGAGCAAGCTGTGTTGTAACTTGTGCATCATTGCCGTCCACTGAATGTGTGCCAGCGCATATTCCACATGTTGCATAGTTTACGCCAGATGGATTGTTAGCCAAGTCTTCTGTGTATAGCTCAGTGTTTTGTACTTGGAATACATTCCATCCGTTAAACTTTGTCTTCAATGCGTTAATTGCAGGCCCTGCGTAATCGGAATCATTTGCAACCCACACATTAAATAATGCAGGATCCAAGTGACTTATATTTAACCATTCGCTATTTACAAATGTGTTGTCTAGTGTAGAATCAATCAATGATGATACTGTGCCTGTTACAAAACCTGCTTGTTGATTGAATATTGTACTTGTAAGTGCAAGAGTGTCGTTAACAGATGTAATTTCAATTTGGTTACTACTGTTTAATGCCACAGTGACACCAGCGATATTCGCTGCATTAATTGCAATAATTGCGTCGCTTGCTAGCGTAGGAGCCTGTACTGGATTAGTCACAGCAGCTTTGCTAGTTGGTAACCCAAAGCTAGTTAATAAACTTCCTGATAATTCTAACAACGATCGCCCTGTGCTTGTAATTCTTAATTTACTACTTGCAGCAGCAGCTATTATGTGCGAAGGACTAGCCGAGTTAATTTGGTTAACAATTTGAGCAAGTGATAACGCAATGCCCTGTGTTACAATGGTTGATGGTGTAATAACATTGTATCCTGTTGCCTTTAATCCAATTAGTGCATTTGTTGCGCTTGGTGTTACTATCAACAAAGATGTTGTATCAGGTGCCCAATATCGTATACGTAGTCTGTTGAAAACTGGATCTAAATCTGCAAGTATTGCATTGTCTACTCCTGCTGTTATACTAATACTAGCAGCAGTTAATGTGTTATTAATAGTAGTCGCAATTTCTGCAGATGTAATTGCAACTGGTGTGTTTGTAATTGTAATTGTAATTTCCGCGCCTGATAGCGGAGCGGTTGTAAACACAACGTCCTGTCCTGCAATGCTATAATCAGTTCCAACTAGATTCAATACATTGTCTACCTTTACATGTTTAATTACACGAGCAGTACTTGTAATATCTTCTACTACAGTGAAGGTATCTTCTAGGTCATCTGCTGCAGCAACAGATGACAATGTAATTATAATTTCAACACTGGGCTCACTAAATGCAGCCCAACCTAGCTCCGTGAAGTCGAGATCTTGTCCTGAGATAAAAGCACCATAGAAGCCACCTTTGGTGTATGCATTTGCTCCGTCTACTTCCACTGTTGCAATTGTATACCCTGCTGCACTTATTGTCTGAGCCACAGTGTAGACAGACTGACCAGCAACACTGTTCATCGTTTCAACTATATTAGCAGGTGTTACTGCATTGTTTATGCCATTAAATTCTTCAGTTGAATCACCAGGCGCTGCGTTGCTAAAGTCAATTGATATACCATTAATTGTTATTGCCTTGCCTGCAACATCGCTTATAACTGGGTTAGCAATTGTACCTATTATTTCAGCAGGTCCTGTAACAACTGCTACTTCTTGCATGTTAATAAATGATATTGTTGCACCATCTATTCCCAATGTTGTACCTGATGCAATAGTTGGATTTACAACTGTACCAGTTGCGACTATGTCTGATCGTACATCAACTGATGATTGGAATAATATATCTACTCCGTCAATAGTTGCTATAGTTCCGTAAGAAAATTCAGGTCGTACGTTACCAGTTTGTTTAATGTCAGTTGACACGGTACTAATAGTTGTGTTAGGAACAATACATTCAAATAGCTGTCCTTGGTACCTGGTTAAGTTTGTTAACTTGTAACTTACTGCTTTGTTCCATGTACTGATAGTTGAGTAATCAGCAATTGTGTCAAACACATTACTAATTTCTGTAGTTGTATTTACTTTGTACTTGGCTTCTATTTCTAGTACCGAACCTGCTGTCAAGTTCTTAACGTTGCCGCTTGTAATTGAACTTGTAGCAAATGCAGTGTTGCCAGGGTTAACAAATCTCTTGTCTCCGCTGTTGTACACTAGCACATCATCATACACTGTTTCAGCATCTGCAAATGATGCAAACTTAATAACCTGTGGCGATGTTTCTAGTTTATTATTTTGTAATGTAAATTCAACACTGTTCAGTCTGTCAGTGTTACCAAAATAACTTCTTGACAACATATACTGTTCATGTACATTAACATCCAGTTTGTCTTCTGCAAACTTACGTTCAATTTTATCAATGCTGTTTCTAGAACCGCGTTGCTTAATTAATCCTTGATAGAAATCACGTTTTGTAATTTCATCAAATTCGTTGCCTGCAATTGTAAGACTGTTGTTTGAGTTACCTATTGTAATATTTTCTAATTTAGTAATTGCTGGATTAAAATCAATGCCATCGGCTCTATAGTAATCGTCGATTGCCTGTACACTACTATCAAAGTTCTCAACAATCTTATTGTCAAATACTAAGTAGCCAGGTGCTGACTTACTACCTGTCCATGCATCTGTGATTAATCCTCTGAACTTAATTTTGTCTTGTCCTGTATTTGACACACTATCTTTTACAACAACACCAAATTTTGTCTTGTTGTTTAATAATGCAATGTGTTCATACTGTACAACAACAAATCCAACTGATCCAATTGTCTCATTTTCTTTTGTGGTAAGTGTCAGTACATTATCTAGACGAGATACGTTAAGTGATTCAGAATCTATAATTGATCCATCAAGTCTTGCTACTGTGTTTTCTTTGAACACACCTTTATTTAATTCTTCTACTACACCGTGTGCAGGACTGAACGTAAGTGTTTTACCTATGTTAAATATCTTTGAGGGATTGCTTGTGTATGCAGGAGCAGTAATTGCCCACTTGACAAATGCAATTGCAACACTATCACCCGAGTATGGAAATTTAAAGCCGATAGATTCTAAGTGAGCATAGTATCCTCTTATAAAAGTATATGTGTCTTGTATTTTTCCTAGCACAGTATTGTACTCTACTATACTTGCCACTGGCGCAAACTTTTTATATTTCTTAACATCAATTCCGCTTATTGTAACATTTGAATATGATGTTGTGTTTGTGTTGTCTGGTTCAAGGAATAAGAATTCTTGTTTGCCGTAGCCCTGGCCGCTTACTTCCCAGCCAGTTGCAACTCGTGTAACTACAATAGAACTTGCAATAGATATTGCAATAGGTGAGCTCTTGTACATTTCAATGTCAAAGTCATTCTCACCAAGTGTATGTGCAGTATTATCATATGTATCTGTTTTCATATCTATTAAATGTTTGCTACTGAATCCATTTAATAAAGTGCCAAGCTGTGTATCAATTCTATTATGTAGGTTATCAATACTATAATCAATATTGTTACGCAATGTGTAGTTATATAATGCCTGAGTGATACCACATGCTACATGTTCAACTTGCTTCATTGTAATTGTAATAGTTGAGTTATTAATCTGTGATGCAGTCATGTTAGTGTACACTGCTGGCTCTGTGGTATGCGATCTACCTCTTCGTGAAATGCTTGCGCCAGTTACAAAATATCTACTAACACCATCTGATCCGATAGTTGGAATAGTTTCATCCAGTGATAATGTAGCTAATGCTTCTACTGCATTATCATCACCTATTAATTTTATATAAGTTGATTTACTAAACTTATCAGTTGCAGATGTTGTTATTGTTATGCCTGCTACAACTTCATTGTAAACCGTGCCTGGTACTGCATACGATGCAGGTGTATGGAAATCTTTATTGTCTCTGTCTAAATAATCAATGTTTGTTTGTTGACTAGTAGTACCTGGGTAATAAAAATCAGAGAACGCTCTTGGTGGATTTAGCTTAACTACTACATTTATTAATGCAGCTTGTCCTGCTGCAGATGTTCTCCAGCTATACTCTAATCCTGCCCAGTCACCAAACACAAACGGCTTTGATTTGTCTAGTTCTGATATACTGTCAGCACTTAGTACAGTTGCTACGTTTTCTAATTGACCATCTGTTTTAACTGGACATTTGCTGACCCAATCCCAATGGTAGTTCGCATGTTTAATATTTTGCTGAGTAGTAGATGATTGACCTGTTTGCAATGCGTTAATAAGTGCAATGCGCTTAGTTGCATCTGTCCAGCTATACGTTGCATCCCACCATGTTGGCTTAAATCCAAACCCTAGCATGTGCCAAGGTGTTAAATGCGGTGTAGATGTTCCAAATAATATGTTATAAGCACCTATCCAATGACCTGGTAGTTGTTGTCCACTTAGGTGCCCTTTTAATATTGTACTGCTAAAATTTATTGTGTCTATGTTACTTGCATCATATGCAACAGTTGTTTCTGTTAAGTTGCTAATTGACTTCCATGATGTGTACGACTTATATAGCATGTCGTTTACTGTTGCTAACGTGTACCACGTAGCATACGTCTGACTAGGCATATAAGATATAGCAGATGCATATTGCACAGTTTGATTGTTTTCACGTTCTGTATTAATGCTATCAGTTACAACTAAGCCGGCATATATTCTCAACTCAAGTTCAAGTTGCGCTGCGTTAATTGGATCAAATTGTGCAGAGTTCATGTTAGTTAAATCGCTGCCTGGGTTAATATCCCATTGGTACCCGTCGTGTCCTATTAAAACATTAGTAGGAGCTGCATGCGGAACCCAACCTGGTGCCATTTTCAGTTTAGTAATACTTGGTGGAATATAAGATGCATCGTCCATTGCGTAATGATATACCGCTATTACTGGAAGCGGTCCTGCTGGCATTGCAACTGGTATATAATCAAATTTTAATGTACTACCTGCCTGTGTGTAATCAACATCTTTTTGTAACATATGCGTTAACAGAACACCACCTACGTTATCTGTTACGTATACATAAACGTGATCTTGTATGTTATCATCACTGTGTATGTTATCATCTAGTGTAAGTGTGGGAGCTACTCCTGCTGCAATTTCAAACTCTTGTACAACTGCTTTTGTGTAGTATGCCATGTTTGATGTTGAGAATAACTTTCCGCCCTTGCGATTGATAGTTATTGATTTTAGTACATCGTCAACTAAACTTTTCACGGATGCATAGTTCTTCTTTCCATACATTCTAACAACTTGGTTTCTAAATCTATTTCTAAAGTTATCCCATTCTACACCTGCAGAGTTTAATGCATCTGTTACACTCACAACACTGCTTGCATACAATGCATCACTTATGATACTAATATCTTTGTGGACAAAAATCTCGCCGCCTAAGTAATTGCCTTTAAACAACTGCGAATAATTGTTAGTGCCGTATACATTTCCAGTAAATCCTGGTGTGTTTTCTAGCATATTCTTCCAATGAGAAAATGTCTCGCTCATTGTGAATGTGGTTAGTAATTTATTTGTTGGGTTACTTTTAATCGTATCAGGTGATGTAATGTTCAATGTATTGTTGCTAACATTATTATCATAATATCTCACATCAACTACATCGCCTAGTGCAATGTGTTCTTTAGCGACTACAATATTAGCTGCGTTAATTGTATATTTGTCTGTTCCTAGAAACACTCCATTTACGTTAACAGTGTGATATAGGCTATCTTGTTTGTTAGTTGGTATAAGTGTGTAGGTACCATTGATTGTTGCATCAACTGGTGCGATAACAATCTTTTCATTGTAAGAAGATAAATCTATCACAATAGTATTGTCTGCTTGGTCAGCAGTTGGTGTAGTACGTGGAACGTCTACTCCGCTTACAGTTTTAATTGTAACTGCTGAATTGAGTAAATTATTATGTATTGTAGTTGATCCTTTATTCACATAAACAAAGTTATGGTCAACATTAGTTTTATCAAGATATGTTCCATTTTTTAGTTCTGTTATTACACAAGTCTGATTTTCATTTTTTAATGCTTGGTGTAATATAAGTTCGTGATCAGTTGGTAACCATGTGCTAGACCCAACATTTATTGTTAGATCAGTTGTTAGATCAGTTACATCAACTGTTATAAGTGTTTCTGCAGCATTGGCTTTTTCGCTTTGCTTGTACACACTACTTAATAAATTATTGTTCTTAAACAAGTATGTGCCATCGATTTTGCGGTACTGATTTACTTTTTTGCTAAACTGAGAAGTAACACTTTGGTATTGAGTTTCTGTTAGAATATAATTTTCAAATTGATATTCTGCAATGCCGTTGACGTCTTTGTATGCAAGAGCAAATCCTAATTCCTTGTCAGTTAGTCCACTGCCAACTTTGTAATTAAATACGCGACTGCCTGCAAATGCAGACCCAGGCAGGTCCTCAAGTGGTGTGCCACTTGTATCGTACAACCTAAATAATGGCATTTGATTAATGTTAATGCGTTGCTGACCAGTACTCCACTTCGCGCCTGTCCACCATGCATCTGAATTTGACCAAGCTTTATCCATTGTGTCTGGTAGTGCTGATCTAATATATGCTGTGTGGTTTGTTTCTAGCACGGCTGTAACTGATTTAGTTATAGTCCAAGTACTAGTAGAGGCATCAAATGATTTGCTTGCTATTGTGTAAACGTTTGTATCAGTTGATGTGCCGTCTTCGTTTATGAATATAACAGTTTGACCAACTTGTACTTCTGATAGTACAGCAAGACTTGATCCAACTTCAACTGCAAAGTCAACTATGCCCAGCCATTGTTTAGCAAGAGTAGGACTATAAGAAGCCCAATCCCATAAGTTCATGTTGCCTTCGAACTCGACAATTGGACGTGATGCAATATTCTTCTGTGCTGTTAACTCTTCTATATTAATGCCGCCATACACTAAATCGTTTATTAATTTAAGTGTGTCTACGTTTGTCCATTTATTATTTCTGCTCCAGGCAGTATTGAACACACTGCTAGTAGAAGATACAACGTAATCCTTTTCTGTAAATATCACAACTGACTTATCATAGTGTGAAGTATCCCAGCCTTTTAGTTTATCTTTGTATGTTGCTATTGCAGCCTCTGTTGTGCCTGCTGCCATTGATTGTGTAAATCCGGTAGCTGTTTCTGTTGCATCAATTAATAATACAAATGCAATATCGCCTGCTTCTGTGCGTGTAGTGTAATATAGCTTATGGTGTTCTACTTCGTTAAGATTCCATTCTTGACTAAATGCAATAAGGTCGCCAACTACAAACTGTGTTTTGTTTGATTCTGCAGACGTAAATGTAAACCCATCAAACAATGGCAATCTTGTTGCGTCTGCATTGTAATGTGCAAGCATGTCTGTTGGTGTTGTTAGATTATGTGTTGTCCAAAATGAACTACTTACATTAGGATCAATTAATGTTGCGATTTTCTCATCCCATAAGCCGCCAACTGTTACTGTTGTTTTTGTTGTTCTTGGTAATATAGTTGTATGTGTTGTCCAATTATAAATTGGAGTAAGCTTAATGCTTGTCCCTGTCCCTGACACTGCGTATGTGTAGTTTTGTGCATCTGCATGCCAGCCACTGCCAGTAAACTTTATATGCATCTGGTCTCTAAGATTAAATGTATTATTGTTATCAGTTAGTATATATGTTAATTGATCAGCTGAAAGGTCGATTGGGTTTATTACATCGCTGAATCCTGCATAGTTACCATTGCGTGAATGTAATATGTTTGTTGGATCACTTAATGTTCGTATACTTTCATATGTTGGCATTTGATCAACCCATGCGTAACTTGCGTAGTTAATAAACTTATGAGTGTCAATTGGAGGATAATAACCATATTGCTTTGTTGCGTATGCTGCGTTGTAATTATATGCGCTAACGTTTACATTAATAGCGTTTGCAATGTCGTCTACTGTAATTGCGTCTATTAAGTTTTTATTTTTATCTCTTACTGTAATCGTTGACAGCATGTCAGTGCTTGGCAAATACACATCATTCACTGATCGGTTCTTGCCTGACACGTCTCCAATGAAGCCTTCCACATTTTTTAACGTACCTTTTGAAATCATTCTATCAAGTGTACTATCTAGCCAATTCTTGTTTACATCAGTATTGAAAACCTGAGGTATTAGACTAGACGCTTTCATCTGTGGAGTATTATAACTTCCTGCTTTTTTCTTAGACATTAAATATTATCCTAGTTTTTATTTCAAATGACGTTACTAACGATATCAATATCGTCGACGCTAACATCAGGTATAAACATTTCATCAATGCTTGGAGTTATTTCAAATAGCTGACCAAACACGCTAGATGAACCTTGTGGTACAATAACAAAACTGCTTATTGACATTGCTAACTCTTTGTGTACAAATGCTGCAAGTTCAGTAAAGTAAAAAGTCTCACCAAAGTCCCAGTTTGTTACATCAAAGAATGTAGCTATTGCTGCTACAACTGCTGATCTTATTTCACTGTCAACTACATTACTGCCTTTGACTTTTACTACATTAAACGTAGCACGTAGTGATGAAATTGCAGAAGGTCCAAACAATGTCTTGTATTTAACTGGTTTGTAAATCACTGTATCACTGATTGTTTTTTGTTGTTCAACTCCTACAAAGTTAGTTGTTAATGCATCACTTGTAGGTGGAGTTGGTTCGTATCCTAAATCTGTTAATAGCCAATTTCTATATTCAGTGTCGTACGTTTTATCAAGTACGTACACATCAATTATGTTTGTGTAACTTGGATCAACTATCTCCCTGTCTGCCGCATAATGGCGCCATTCAAATCTTAAATCAGTTTGTGATACTCTAGTTGGGTAAATGTTAGTTGGGTCAACTATCTCCCTGAACACTAGTGGGTTGTCAGGTCTACTATCAGCGTTGTCATCTACAATTGACAAGAATACATGAGATGGATCAATTACACCATTTGCGTCTTGTTCTATTCCGCTTACATACATTTTGCCAAGTGAAGCAATTGCTCCATTTAATACGCCAGTAAAGCTAATAGTATCTTGTGCTTTTTTCTTTGTAAGCGAATCAAGTCCTGCTGTTAAACTAACATTTGTAAATGCAACACTTGCACTTTCTAAGACATATCTAAGTGTGCGTGTGTATATATTATATTTCTGGTCAGCGAATTCAAAATACATTAACCAAGAATCATCTGTATTATTAAGTATAGCTGGATACGTTGATGTATATGCGGCAGGGTTGTTGTCTAGTTCCCAACTTTGATTTTTATAATCATATCTAATTGCAAATGTTTTCTTTGAATCAATGTATGCTTTAATAATATTTGCTTCTCTGGTCTTAAACAAGCGATTAAAGCTAGGTATAATTATATCAATGATACTACCAGTTGGTACATTCTTATCAAGTGTTATTGCGCCTAATCCGTTTGATCGTAATCCACTTGGTTGTCCAAGTTGCGATCCATCAAGATCTACACCCAATCCATATGCAAATACGTTTAGTACTTTAGCCCATGTTACAGTGCCGTCTAGTGCAACAAATTTAATTAGAGCGCCAACGTTAAACTGGCGTAAGTAATTAGTCTGTGACTTGCCTACACGTAGTTTTGCACCAGATGTGTTGTCTGACAAGTAACCTGTGTTTGCATTATAAGAGCTACTACCAGGGGCATTCCATTGGTATCCGCTAACTGTTTCATCATATGCGTATTCTGTTTTTAGATTATCAAATGCTGTTGAGAATTTAGTATAATATAAGTTAATAAGATCAAAATCAGCTAACTGAGTTTTTACATATTTCTTATAGATGTAATCTTTGTTTTGTCCTGTGACTGTTGTTTGTGTTTTAACTACAGTTGACTGATACAACTTTCCATCTGTGCCGTTTAGCAATAAGTTACTATACTCGCCTGTTGGGTCTGTAAAGTCAACATATCTACTATGTCCACTGAATGTTCTGTTAACACTTTTTACTTTAACTACATTTGATGATTGCTGAGTAAGCAATGTATTATAATCATTTGCCGTTACTAATCTATTTTGACTTGCGTATGCAAGCGGTGCATTTTGTTTAATGCTGTCTAATGTTTCTGATGAACTAGCGTTGGTAATACTTGTTTTCAATTGCAAAGTAAACAATGCTACATATGTATTGCCGTCTAGTCCAGTATAATTTACTGTAACTTTTTTGTTTGTTAAATCATCTGGGCGTACTGTATATGACTCGTTTTTACTTACACGGAACCATACACGGATAATGCCAATTGGTAAATTACCAAATGCACTGTCTGCAAAATTAATTGATACTTGATTATTCTTTCTAGTTTTTACACTAAAAATGTTTCTGTTAGTTGCAATAATTGGATTGTACGCTACACTTTTAACACCTGTCCATTCTTTTACAATGGCGCCTTGCGCGTTAATAGTCTGTACCCATACATCGCTATTATTAATATCGTTTACATTAATATCAATTGTTTGATTGTCAATTGGCTTATCAATCTTAATGTCTTTAAATTGTAATCCACCTTCTTTGACTCCAAAGAAGAAACCAGTGTCCTTGTCAGACAATCCGCGGCCACTATTTTTATAGTAGACACCAAAGCTTCCATTTGGATTAGGAGATTTTTCATAAACAATATTGTCAGCATAATCAACACTTACAATATTGTATTGTGTACTATCGCCATTTGCAAGTCCTGTAATGTCAAACTTGATTTGTTTCGGCTTGTTGTTTAGTTCGTAAAATTGTTGTGTAATGTTACCAACTGTTGTTTGTTTCTTTGGGCTACCAAATTGATTGCCGTATTGTAGTACGCTGTTCATTACAGCAATAAAATCATCTAAGTTGTTTACATTACTAGTTGATTCAAATCTTACTTCTTTGCCGCCTAAACTTGTTCCTGCACTACCAATTACAGGTTCATTTGTTTTTACGCTTATAACTTTCATCTCGCCAAACGCTGACACGTTGCGTCGTGGAGTGTATCCAATAAATTCAGCTAACTTAAAAACACTCTCTTGTCGTTCTGCTGTGCTTAAAAAGTTGTTACGGGAGTTAAGATCAACTCTAAATGCTAAGTTGTGTCCCATTTGTGCAACTACGTCAAGTAGTGCTACAAATTCTGCTGATTCAATCCAGTCGTTGTAATTCTCTGGATAAGTGCTTTGCACATAGTCGACCATTGCAGTACGAATAGTGTCATAGTCAAATGCTTGTAAGTTTGCATTAATGTATGATTCGTAAACTGCTACGTAGTCCTCTGCTGCAAAAAGTTTTGATTGTCTAGTATTTTGTGCCATGTTAAAACTCTGCCTGTTCAGTAAAATCAGTATCAAATTTTATCTGCAAATCTGTTGCAGTGGTAGTTGGTAGATATATTAATTTGACTGATACTGTTATTGTATGTGAATCGTGGACCACTGTAACTTCAGTATCTGATATTTCAAATCTAGGGTCGTACGAGATAACTTGATAAACATCATCATTGATAAGTTCAATTGTGTTTTCGTCAAGTGGTTGAAAGATATAGTATGGCAAGTTGCTGCCAAATGTAGGGTCAGTCCATTTTTCACCCTTGCGGATGTTGAAATGATTTATTAAATCTTGTTTAGCAAGCTCCATGTTTTTTAGTCTTAAACTTGTGCTTGTCTGATTTATAGTTGTGTAGCCTATTATATTATCCATACAAGTATTTATCAATAAAATTCTGTAGGTATTTAACGGGCTATCCTAGAGTGACAATCTCTGCTAAGTGTAGTTTTTCTTCAGGCCAGTGGAGAAAATCCTGCCATGCCATGTCTGGGATGTACAAATCATAGTGTAATGCAGCGCCGTTAATTTGATACCATGTTGGCTTAACTGGCTTAGTTATTGGCCTTACGGGTCTGTCACCTTTTTTAACATTACAAGGTCCGCATGCCGCGACAGTGTTTTCCCATATTAGCTTTCCGCCTTTGGATTTTGGTATTACATGGTCAATAGTTAAGTCAGCGGCTGCGAACATGTTGCTACAGTACTGACAACAGAATTTATCCCGTATGTACAGGTTCCTGCGGCAGAACTTTGCTCTTGTTGGGTGCTTGTGAAATCTATTCATCATAACAACACTTGGTAGTGGTATAGTAAGACTACTGCTTCTTAAAAATCTATTTTCGTAATTTTTAATAACACGAACTTTGTCTCCAAACATTGCTTTTATTGCAGTCTGCCAACTTATAGTACTAAGTGGCAACATACTTAGTGGTTGTGCATCTGCATTTAAAAGTAGTACACTGGCATGCATGTTTCTGTTCCTTTTACAGGTTTAGCATAGATGATAATATCCGTTTTCTAGATTCTGCTGTCTTTGGCAAGAACCGTTTTGTTTCTGCATAATAAACATATTCAGCTTGTGCTTTGCTATGGTCATCTAACAATCTATCTGGATATTTATTTGCTATCTCTTGTATTCCTTGTTCTTTAATTAATGAACGGTCTTTGGCAATTCCATAATCAGCGAGCATAATAACTTTCGCTTCTAGTTGCCTAGCTACTCTGTTATTGCCGCTGTTTGTCATTGCAGTAGCTACGTAATCCCATTGTCTGTTTTTTACGTAGTCATATAGTTCAAATGTTCGCTCTGGCGTGCCGACACGTGTCCAATCACCTGTGAGGTAATACATACTCAGCATGCCGTCATATTGGCTTTGACTTAGTGACTTTAACACAAACACTTCTTTGAATTTACGTTCTTTGTCTTTGAACACTTCAATCCATTTATTGTAAGATGCTGCTTCTGTCAGTCCTGCACTATCAATACCGTCTACTAAATTATACCCAATTTTTGTTATTTTGTCAACATCTTTATACGCAAATCCTTTCCATTTTATAGTACGCAACATGAGATTTATCATCTCATTGCTTGCTTCAAGTTTGTTTATTGCAATCAACGTAGTAGCCGTTATTTTGTTTGCTACTGGAAACAAATCAAACGGCAATAAATCCTTTGATTCAATTACATTTGGTAATACATAGTTTGCCATTAGCCTGTGTTTCCTTTGCCTGTTTCAAATGATTCCTGTACTCCTGTTACACCTTTCCATGGGTGATGCTCTGGTACACGGCTGTTAATGCTTTGTGTAACATTTGAATTTTGTGTTTGTGCTTGAACTGCTGCTTTGTCGGCTGTTTTTGGAGTAGGACCGTTCATGTCAATTCTACTTCCTTGCATATAAACATTTTGAGAAGCAGTTGCATTGATATTGCCGTCAGCATTGCTGTTAAGGTTAAGAGCACTGTACACATCAATTGATCCAACACTGCTTTCTATCTTGACGCCTTCGCTTCCTGAACTTTTAATGTTTACGCCTTGCTCTGCTTGCATGTTAATACTTCCCTTAGCATGCACGTTATAATCGCCATCAGTTGCTATGCTTACACCGGCTTGGCTGTATATATCTACTTGTCCTTCGCTGTCCATTTCTATCCATCCGCTGCCGCCCTTGTTTGTTATGAAAATAAATCCATTTGAATCATCAAGTAATATCTGGGCGCCGCCACGTGTTTTAATTCTAATGTTATCGCTGCCACCTTGTGCGTTGCCGTCGTCTAAGCTTAGTGTGTGTCCTGCTTTTGTTGTAATACCAAATACATTACTTGGGCTTTCACGTCTAGCACTACTTTCACTATGTCCACGTACATAGTCATTTGCTAACCCAGATTTAACCAGATTGTTATATGCTTCTGGGTTTGATGGGCGGGTATCTGGATTCTCAGTGTCGTTTGGATTCTTTTCAGCAGTTGGTGAAAGATAAGTAACATCTTTGTCATCATCAACTCCGTCATACGCGTCGCCACTTGCGTTGCCGCCCATTGTTGCATTTCTATCACGTGGTGGAAGAAATCCAATTAAGAAGCCCTGTTCCATTGATCCAGTAAATGCTACAAGAACATTTGATCCAGGTGATGGTGGCTGTGGCCACATGCCATAAGTTTTAGGGGCTCCGTTAACACTGCTACTTGTGTCGCCATAATCTTCGACGTTATCAGATGAATCTGATATTCTAGTGCTGCCACCAAATGGTGTGCTTAATAATATAATGCGTTCTGCTGTGGGTCCAAGTTCAGGAATAGTTACAGTTATGCGACCATTGCGCTGGGCATCTGAATCATTTATAACTTCAGCTACGTATATACCGTTGAGTACGTTGACGTTATATCCCTGGCTAACGTTTGCACGTTTAGCAATATTAACGCCTGTTGTTTTTATGCCTGAGCCGGCTGCTGATGCCATTATTCTACCTCTAAGTTTATTAGTGTGTCAAGTAACAAAAACGAGCTGCTGTTTGCATCACGTAGCGAACTTACACGTTGTGTAAAAGATCCTTGCTGGAACTTACTTTCAACTTCTGTAATTTTATATATGCCTGTTGTTATCATGTCAACTGGGCCTCTCATTTGCCTAAGTAATAAATCATCTGCATTTGGTTGAAAATTAATAAAGGCCATGTATATTGCATGAGATGCAGAGTTAAATAAATTTGTATTGTTGTTGCCCATGAATACAGGGTCGCCGCGTACTTCAAGTGATAGCATCTGCGCGTCTGCGATTCTACTAGCATGTGCGTCCATTGAAGCAGCTGCTATTTTATCAGTTGATGTTGTTTCGTTTACTTGCTGGCCAGCTGCTCCAACTGTTTGTTCTCTAAATACTGGGCTTTGATTAATGTTATACTTTTGTAATGTTAGATCGCTTAGATACTTCACAGGAGCTGCTGACCTAGCTGACTGTGGGTTTGCTGTATCATCTGTATCATCTGTATTTTCTTTTTCTGGTTCGATATTTGCTTCAAACATATTATTATTATCTGCATAATATATTCCACCCATTGGCGAGAGTGCGTTAAAGAATAGATTTTTTAATGTTAAATCTATATCCATTACTTCTAGGTTTTCACCTGAGTACTGGTAAGAATATTTTTTAATTAATCCTGGCAACACTAGTTCATCAAATCGACGTTCTTGTACAGTTGCCGTATTTCTAAGTTGAGTAATGCTATCCTTTTTTATTGGTGTGCTGTCGCCATGCAGTTTAGTTCTCACATTAAGTGTTATCATTCTGCGTTCAAGATTATATATTGGACACATTATGCCCAGCATTTCAACACTAGGTTCTACTTCTATTGCATATGTAACTCCGGCCTCTCTGGCTACTTTTGAGAATTCTGCAAAGGTAGTAGTGTTGGCAGCTATTAGATTTTTAATAGCTGCGGTTAATTGTGTTTCAGTGTTAATTGTAACTGTTCTTACACCTAGCTTGTCTAGTGTTTCGCCTTGGCCACCAGCTTCGCCACTGTTTGCTGTGCCGCCCCACGGAGCAGATTTTAAATCAAATGCTGGCAGTAGTAGTGCGTCCTGTGCTGCAATAGACATTGAACTATCAAAATTAACTTTATACAACACTAGTGGACTATCTTGGCGTTCGTCCATTGCTGCCCACGATGCATCATTTAGTGATACTTCCAGACCATTTAAAAATGTTTCTACTGTTGTTACATCTTCTACTGTTATTGTACTGGTTGTTACTGTTTCTAGTTGCGCCATGATAATGTGCGGAGCAAAATCCACAAAGTACTTTGCGCCTGCATTGCCAAGTGAACCGGTAATGCCTCTGATTTTGCCTGTGTACAAAAATGGTTCTGGATAATTTTTTGTGGCTCCTGTTATTGGATCTCTGCCTACAAAGTCTAACTTTAGAACATACAGCATTGACTCAAAATTAACGCCGCCGTCTGTTGATTTGTTTAAGTAAGACCCAATTGTTAAAATTCTGTCTAGTAAACTAAAGCCTAATGGTTCTATTAGATCGAATGTAATTTGTGTTACATTTGCATAACCATTTTGCACTGAGCCGGTATTTGACTTAATCATTACGTTTTGCACTGCATAACCAGCTTCTACTCCGTCTTCTGCAATAATAACTGCTTTGCCTGCGTTTAGTGCTGCGTCATCAGATTGGCTAAGCCATGCAAACGGATCATTGAACACTTCACTGTCAACAATATAGAATGTAAATTTGTAGGTGCCTGACGAAACGGTATTGAGCCAGTTGTCTTTTAACATGTTATGTAAACCTTGTTGGTACTTTTATCTTTAGTCCTGCTTCAAAATCAACAATGGGATCATTGAGTTCATCTTGGTTAATTACTGCAAATATCCACCATAATTTAGCATTGCCATATAAATCGTTTGCTAGTACGTCTGGGCGTTGGTGATATTTATTTTCAATAGTGTATGTATTTGTTGATATATTTTTAATGTCTGCAACAGTTGGTTCCCATATCCCAAGGTATTTCTTATCTTCGATTACAGTTGATCTATAAAGGCTATCTCTTCTATATTCTGTCATTATGCAAAGCCTCCAAGTAAATTTCCTTTTGCGAACGTATTAATATTAAATTGCTTTCTAACTTCACTTGGCGCAAGTTGAACAGACAGTTCCAATGATATAACTAACATCGTTGGGATAATTCCATATTCAGTTTCTACGTAGTTAACATCTTCTGGTAACGTGTAGTTGAAACTTCTTATAACTACAGGTGTTGCTTTTGCATGTAGTGCGTTTCTGCCATACACTCTAAGATTTAGTATCGGTGGTGGTGTGCCTGCTGTCGTTCTACGCTGTTCGCCGAAGTCTGGCTTTGTGCATGTTTTAAAGAAGTGAAGCATTGCTGCTGTATGACTTGCTTCTTTGATATCATTTGCTGTGAAATTCGCTGTGATACTTATTGATGGATTCTGTGTTGATATAAAGTATTGCGGTTGATACGCTGTATGTGTGACATCATACGAGCCATAGTTTGCTTGATGTCCAAATTGAATTGTAGGAGTGTATGGAAAAATTAAACCGCCGTCATCCTTTAACGGAGCAAGTATACCTTCTAGATCAAACGGATTACCTGCTTTCACTTTTAGTGATACGCTGCCGTGATATGAATCTATAAACTCGTTGTTAGATGAATCAACTATCATTGGAAGTTATCTCCGTCCATTGGATTCTGGCTTAGTATATTTCGTAGTGCATCATACATTGGCTTTGCAATGCCTGAGCTTGCTGCGCCACTTGCAAACGAATTAAAGTCGCCTGCTCTAACAGCTTGTCGCATTTTACTGGCACTCATTCCTTCTGCGCCATCTGCGTCTGGGTCGCGTTGTCCTGCACTTACTACATTAATACTGTTAAAGTTATATTCTTTGCCGTTATAATCATTTAGAATTTTATTGAACTCGTTAATTCTGTCGCTTCCTGCTACATATATAATATCTGTGTATCCAAGAAGTTCTAACTTTGCCATTGCTTGCATTACAGTTTTAACCTGTGAATCTCCTACTTTGACGTTTGGAAAACTTGCTTGCGCAAATTTAACCTTCATTTCAAATGGCAATGGATCTTTGTTTTCGTATCCCTTTGATCCTGTTGCTTTTGACTTGCTACCAGATGATTGGCTTAAAAATATATAAGCATCACCTTGTTGAGCTGCAACTGCATTAGCTAGTTTCTTGTGACCTATAGTAGGCGGGTTCATTCTACCAAAAGCAAATGCTGCAACTTTAGCAGGATTGTCTTCTGACATATTTATAATTTCATTTATGATCATAACGTATTTTTCCAATTCATACAAGTATTTATGCCTTTGAAATCAACGGTTGACTTGTGCGGAAAGATAAGCTATAATAGTATCAACGGAGGAATAATTATGGCAGCAGCACCTAAACAGTTTTATTTAACAAACAAAGAGTTACTCAAAGAGATCCATAAATCAAAGATGACGTATTGCTATGTCAAAGATGACCAGTACGCAGACTATGACTTGATTGTGGAATCATTTGATGACATTACAACAGAAGCGGTTTCTGAGTCTAAGCAGGCTCGCGCAACACGTATTCAAAAGAAAGCACATGATGTAGAAGTAAAACGTTGGGAAAAGGGGTTAACTGGCAAGAAGACAAAGCCACGCGTAGCTGATTTTTATGTAGATCCAGATTCTATTCTTGATACAGACATTGTTATTCGTGTAATGACATTTGAACATGTACCACTTGAAGCTCGTAAAAACAAACCAAAATCAGAAGCAGACTTACACAGTAAGTGTAACTTTCCACCATTTAAGCATTATGCATACGTTAACAATGAATTAGAAGAAGTAACTCGTAGTCATTGGGAAGGCGGCATGGACAATGGATACTTTAGTGTTACACACGGCAAGACTAACAACACACTAGGCGCTATGTACATTAAGTTGTGCGAACGTTATAGTATGCGCGGCAACTGGCGTGGTTACACCTATGTAGACGAAATGCGTGGTCAAGCACTTGTACAACTAAGCCAAATTGGACTACAGTTTAATGAGTTTAAAAGCCAGAATCCATTTGCTTACTACACAGCAGCAATTAATAATAGTTTTACACGTGTTCTTAACCTTGAGAAGCGTAGCCAGAACATTCGCGATGACTTACTTGAAGAAGAAGGATTAAATCCAAGCTTCACTAGAACTTTCAATGCAGAATGGGAAGCGAAAGAGAAGAAAGAAATTGAATTAATGAGACAAAAGAACTTAGACGCAAAGCTAAAATAAAGGTTAATTAATATATGTTATTTGAAAAAGCAGTAGTTTTTACAGATCTGCACATGGGTAATAAGAACAATTCACGTTTACACAACCAGGACTGTGAAGATTTTATTATATGGATGATTGAGCAAGCACACGAACGTGGTGTTAAGAAATGTATATTCATGGGCGATTGGCATCACCATCGTGCAACAATTAACGTTAGTACACTTAACTATACTGTAAGTAATTTACGTAGATTAAATGATTCGTTTGATGAAGTCATTATGATTATGGGAAATCACGATTTATATTATCGTGAGAAACGTGAGATACATAGTATGCCCATGGCTACTGAATTTCCTAACATACGTATTGTAAACGAAGAGATTTATCAAGAAGGCGACTGTGCGTTTGTGCCGTGGTTAGTTGATGATGAATGGAAGAAAGTTCGTGAAGTAGAATGCAAATTTATGTTTGGACACTTTGAACTCCCAAGCTTTTACATGAACGCACTTGTTCAAATGCCAGACCATGGTGGACTAAAAGCAGAAGACTTAAACAAACCACAGAAAGTGTTTAGTGGACATTTTCATAAGCGTCAAGAACGTGGTAATGTAATTTACCCAGGTAACTGTTTCCCTCATAACTTTAGTGATGCATGGGATGACGAACGTGGTTGTATGTTCCTTGACTGGAGCGGTGATATTGAATACGCAGCTTGGCCCGAGGCACCTAAATACAGAACTGTTCCTCTTAGTAAGTTAATAGATGATCCAGGTGCATATTTGTCTGATAAGACGTATTGCAGAATTGCATTAGACGTTGGTATTACATATGAAGAAGCAAACTTCATTAAAGAGACATTTGCAAAGCAATATGACTTGCGTGAAATTAGTTTAATACCAAGCAAGAAAGAAGAACACACAAGTGATTGGAACAAAGGTGTTGATATTGAAGTAGAAAGTGTTGATACAATTGTATTAACACAATTAGATTCAGTACAAAGCGACACTATAAAGAAACAAATGTTAATTGACATTTACAATGGATTGAGCTACTAAATGCTAAAGATTAAAAATATAACCGTACGTAACTTCATGAGTGTTGGCAATGTGACACAGGCTGTGCATTTTGACAACGCTGGGTTAACACTAGTGTTAGGCAATAACATGGACCTTGGCGGTGATGGTTCTCGTAACGGAACAGGCAAAACAACTATCGTTAACGCATTAAGTTATGCAATGTACGGCGCAGCATTGTACAATATTAAAAAGGATAACTTAGTAAACAAAACAAACAACAAGGGCATGCTTGTAACATGTGACTTCGAAATGAATGGAATTGACTATCGTATTGAGCGTGGTCGTAAAGCCAACGTATTTAAATTCCTTGTTAATAACGTAGATGATAATGCTGAGATTACAGATGAAATGCAAGGCGAAGGACGTGAGAGTCAGCGTGTAATTGAGCGTGTGCTTGGCATGAGTCACACAATGTTTAAACACATTGTTGCATTGAATACATACACAGAACCGTTTCTCAGTATGCGAGCAAATGATCAGCGCGAGTTAATTGAACAGCTCCTTGGTATTACAAAGCTAAGTGAAAAGGCTGACGTACTTAAAGAACTTGTTAGGACTAGCAAAGATAAAATACAACACGAAACATATCGTATTCGCGCGTCCGAGGAAGCAAACGAACACATAGGTAGTACTATCAAAGACCTAGAACGCAGACGTAGCATTTGGGAACAGAAGCGTACTAAAGATATGCAAAACTTTAAAACCGACTTGTTAAATCTACAACACATTAACGTTGATGATGAACTAGAAGCACACGCAAAGTTTGAAATATTTCAAAGTAAAAAAACACAAATAGATACTTTAACTGCGGAAATAGCAAGGCTAACTACTAGTAACGAGCGCGAACAGAAACGGTTAGACAAGGCACAAAACGACCTTAATGCTACGTTGGAACACACATGCTATGCGTGTGGACAAGACTTACATGACGAACAGCATGAGAAGATTGTTGCAGAGAAAAATGAAATACTAACTGAAAGTAAAGAACATGTTACTGAATATGTTACTAAAATAGAAGAGTATACCATTGCATTAAATGAAATTGGTCCACTTGACATTGCACCTAATATGCACTATAATAGTATAAAGGAAGCATACGAACACCAGAACAAATTAAGTGCTACTAGTGCAAACATTGATCGTGCCGTAGATGACATAAATCCATACGATGATCAAATAATTACATTAAAAAGCACTGGTCTGCAGGTTGTTGACTGGAGTGAGGTAAATAGACTAAACGAACTAAGAGAACATCAGGAGTTTTTATTGAAACTACTTACAAACAAAGACAGCTTTGTACGTAAGAAAATCATTGAACAAAACTTACAGTTCCTTAACACACGGCTAGAATATTACATTACACGATTAGGCCTTCCACATGAAGTACAGTTCCAAAGTGACTTAACTATTACTATTACACAGTTAGGACAGGACTTGGACTTCGACAACTTGTCAAGAGGCGAGCGTAACAGATTAATACTTGGACTAAGCTGGAGTTTTCGTGATGTGTTTGAAAGTATGAACCATCCTATAAACTTGGTTTGTATCGACGAACTAGTAGACAGCGGCATGGACACTATTGGTGTCGAGAGTGCATTAGGCGTTCTGAAGAAAATGGAACGTGAACGTCATAAGAACATTTTACTTATTAGTCACAGAGATGAGCTAGTAGGCAGAGTAGACAATGTATTACAAGTTACAAAAGAGAATGGCTTCACTACATTTAATGTAGAATTGGAAGTCATTGACGCATAGAAGAATATAATTTGAGCAGTGAAAGCAAAACTAGCAACTGGACTTATAACAATGTAGCAGTTGATGAACTGCCGGTAGATGTTGAAGGGTTTGTATATTTAATTACAAACCTTACTAACAACCGTAAGTATATAGGTAAGAAGTTAGCAAGGTTTAAAACAACTAAGCCTCCTCTTAAAGGAAGAAAGAATAAGAGACGAGGCACAAAGGAAAGTGATTGGAGGACCTATTGGGGTTCTTCAGATCATTTGAATGCAGATTTATTAATGTTAGGTGAAGAAAGCTTCACTAGAGAAATTATACATTACTGTCCTAGCAGAGGAGTATTAAGTTACTTAGAAGCAAAAGAACAGTTTGATCGTAAAGTTTTAGAATCAGATGATTACTACAACGGTATTATTAATGTGAGAGTTGGAAGTTCTAAGATTCTCACAGAGCATTTAAGAAAGGTCGACAAGCTATAGCATTTATGTTATGCTGCTAACAAGAAATACACAGACACCAAGTCAATTCAAGCACAGACACCAAGTCAATTCAAGCACAGACACCAAGTCACGCTAATACAAACACAAAATACATTTCTAATACATTTCTAATAAAGGCACCACATGGCTCTGTTTGGTCGGGTTTCTCGACTACACCTTGAGGTTACGTGCTAATTCACGTGATCGGATACTGGTGTGCCCTTGGTCAATGCGCTGGTCTGACCAACCAAAATGAGTAAGCTCTCCTGACAATTTGGAACTTACGAGTAGCCTTTAGTCGTCGTTATGGCAATAGGTGTTCTTGCGCTGATAAGCAGTAAGTAAAGAGGTACCGCACAACCGCCTCTTCCGTGTGCTAATACGGTTTTACTATAACGAGTGGGTAACTTTGATGGGAAATGTTCTGACATTTTTATTGAAATTATTTTGCATTTGGCTTTATAAAGCTAAGTGTGAATAACAAATCAAGGAAATAGTAACTAATATATAATCATAAATATAATTACTATGTTGTATATCACTATTAGTTAATCTTAAGTATAAGAGTTCTAAAAATAACATTGAAGTAATGCTTTAGCATTACGAAGATGATGATGTCGTAAGACATCGATATACTAAACAATATATAATCTTAATATGAAATGGACAGCTATGACTTTTGAAGAGTTCTGTATAAAATTTGTCGAGTGGACTATAAGAGATGTAGAAGCAAAAAAACTTGATGGCTTTGCTGTATGTCCATTTGCCCGTAAGGCTAGAATAACTAATGCAATTCAGTTTATGGATTGCAGAGATAATAACTTAGATAGTTATAGAGCATTTGATAGAACTAAATTTGAAATTGGCATTGCGTGGGTAGATGGTAATAATATAGTAGATGTACAGACTGTACTTGACGTCTTGTCAAGCGAACATCCAGAACTACTATACTTTACTAGTACACCAGAATCTGGGCATTTTGTTCAAAACTTTACTAATTGTGTGTTTATACAATCACGAGAGGACATAATGGAAAAGAGAGCAGTAATGCAAAAGACCAGCTATTACGACAGCTGGCCTAAAGCTTACTTAGATAGTATTACTTCCGTGTAACACATTATCGTGTTTTAGCTGCTTTTGCAGCCGCGTTAGATTCTTCTTTGTTTTTGTTTAATCGTTCTACAAATAATGCCAACGCATCAACAGGCATTGTCATTATTTCATTGTATGAAACTAAACCTCCCGATTTGATAACTAAATCAAAATAGCTAGACTCTGTTGCTTTTAAGTCATTGTTGTAACGTTCAACAATTTCATATATTTCACTGGGTTGTCGAGACGCTATCAACCCGCGAAAAAATTTGCAAGATCCAAGTCAATGGTAGTTTCCCACTCGTGTCCACAATCTTGGCATTTTGCGTTAAACGATGTATCAATTTGATTGTCGCTTAGATCTTCTACGCATGTCTTAATTAAATCATAATCAGACTTTGTAATTGACTGTAACCATTCTAGTATAGTAGCATAGTCAACAGTTGCTTCTGACTCAGGCGCAGTAACACTAGTAATTGAGTTAGCAATCAACTTCACTGTAATGTCTGCAATTTCAATAAACGTTTCACCAAATCTACGTTGGCGTTCTTCGTCATCTAATTCAGCGTCACTCAAGTTCTCAATTAACTTTTGTTGCTTAATACGCTGTAGTTGAAGCCTAGTGCGATCGTATAAGTTATACGGCTTGCACGAAAGGTTAAACCCGTTGTCAAAATTAACCTCGTTTGAGCTCTCATTTAATGTTACAGTACCTAGTAACGCATTGGTACTGATGCTTAATTGGTTCATGTGATCGCATTTTGGACATTTTATATCAACATCAATTGCTTCACCGTAACTTGCTTGTCTAATAGCAATTAGTACAACCATTAGATCATTCACTGGCATTTCGTGTGGATCTCCGATACCTGGCGCACAACTTTTAATTAAACTAAAAGTAGCTTCACCGTTGAACAATGCATCTGGTGTCTTAGATACAAGTTCATCTCTTGCTGTCATACTGTATACAGCAAGTTCACCGTCTACACTTAATGTTGGCTTTGTATTATAATACCTGCCGCCACTTGGCAGTGCAACATATAACGCAGGCTTTCTATATGCCTGAATAAGAGGATTTGTCATTTTTTTCTCCATAAATACTGTAGTAGTATAAGTGTATTTATCAAATTAAAATACCAGTTAATTGCAAGGAAACCATGGATCAAGAACTAATACAGCAGGCAATACAGCAAATTCACGCACAATATCCGTGGGCCAGCGAAGATACAGTACAACGAATCGCACAATTGAGCAGAAGCAGCAGCATCAAGACTACTGCATTAGCTGTTGCAATACAGCAAGTAGCAGGCGCCGCTGATGCAAAGCAACTAGAAACCTACATAAAAAATGCAACACAAGATTTAAATCGAAGTTTAGCAGATTCTAACAGAACAACTAATGCAATTGACAAGCACACACGTAACTTGGGCAGCAGTTTAATGTCCAAATCAAGCGGACTTGAAAATATGACCGAGCTTGCTTCGGCTGGATCAGAGGCAATGAACGCAGCTGCGCATGGATTAACAGACATGTTACCAGGAAGAGCAAAAGCATTTAAGTGGGCCGCTACGTCTACTACAGGAGCAGCAGTTGCTTTAACAGGCATTGCAGCAGTGTTTGCTAAACTAATTAGTAGCCAAGAAAAACAATTACGAGCAATGATTGACTTAGGCGTTGTAATGGGAGACGTTGATAATTATACAGAAATGCGTGGACAAGCAGCCGCATTTGGTATGTCTCTTGGTGATTATCAAGCAATATTACAACAGACAGGTGCAGTTATAACATCAACATCTGGAAGCATGATTGAAGGATCAGGTCGCATGTTTAGATTCTTAACTGATGATAACATGGTAAAAAGTGTTAAGAACTTTGGATACACACCAAAGGAAACCGCGGCATTGTTAGCAGATGAGACCGCGCAATTGTTTGCTTTAAACGAAATTAACACACTTGGAGCAGTAGAACAGAAAAAAGTAATTAATAGTTTCGAGGGCGCTAACCAAATGGGTTTATACTTAGCAGACACGCTTGGTGTTCAGCGTTCAGCTATGTTAGCATCGAGGCAGCTACTGAGAGAAAATCAAGACTATCAGTTAGCATTTGTACAAAATACAAAATATTTAAACGAAACATTCGGTGATGGCGCTGCAGCAAGAAGCAGAGAAGGCGCAGATTTCCTAATGATGCTAGCGTCTGGCACAATGGGAGACACGTTTGCAGGACAACTAGCTGATGTAATAGCAGGCACTACTGCTGATATACAGTTTGATCGTAGTGCAGTTAACAACATGCTTGATCCACAATTTACAGAAATGCTACAAGGACTTGGACCTAGTGTATTCCAAGGAGTAGTAAAATTAATAGAAGACAATGCAATTGGTTCAATAAAAACTCCAGAAGATATGGCAACAAGATACACTGAAATACTTAAACTTATAAAAGGTTCATCTGCATTGTTAGGTACAAGCTCATTTGCAGATGATGTAAACATGGCTATTGCTACAGCAACAACAGTGCCTCTTGCGTTTCTAGAAGGAACTGCGGTTGAAATAAAAGCACGACTCGAAGCCGCACAATCAAAAGTTGATGGCGCAGACGACAGTATAGAAATAGTAGGATCTGTGTCTAAGGCATTCATGCAAGGACTGCACACTGTAACGCCAGGATTTAGTTCAATGGGAACTGTAATGACTGTTATGGAAAATTCAGTTGGCACTTTCACAGATTTCTGGTTAGATGTATTTGGATCAGGCAGCAGCAGTTCAATGACAGACGTCATGACAGACTTTCAACGAGATTCAGCAAACGCTTACCTAGCAGCCCCTGGTTTTAACGTCAATGATAATTTGCCTATTCGTACAAACACATCTGTTAGTGGAACACTGACAGTGGAACAAGCAACAACTAGTGTCAGTTCCATTACTGATATAGTAAATAAAGCACAACAAGAACATGATTCTCTTGTGGATCAATTGAATAACTTCGAAGACGGCAGAGAAGTAGATCAAGTACAGGTAGAATTACTTAAACAAAATATAATAGATGCCAGAGCAAAGCTACAAACTATTAGGTTAGACGAATTTGCAAAATCTAAAAGCAGAGAAACATTAATAAAAGACTTAATGGAAACAGGCTATAACATACACAGCGATATTAGATCAATTGCGTTAGAAAACAAACGTAACGACTTAGTTGACATTGAGGCTGCAATAGAAAAAGCAAAGATTGAAGGCGAAACAGCTACAGTTACCGCGCTAGAACAAGAAAGAACACAAGCACAAACTATAGTAAGCGATGCTATACTTAAAGTTACTGAACTAGAAAAGAAAGCAGAAGAAAATCAATTAGAACAAGATTCAGCAGCTGAAGCTGCAATATTAGCACAACAACGATTCAGAGATCAACACATTGCAATTGATATATTAAAAGAACAACTAACAGCCGCAAATGATCCAGATAAGTCGGCGTATGTAGCATTGGAAAATGTGCTAATTGCAAATAATGTGCTCTTAACTCAAAAGCAAGCGGCATTAAATGATGCATTAGTAGTGCTCAATCAGACTAAAAATCAAACACCTGCTACTGTAACAACTAGTAGTAATTTCGAAGCAGGCGCATCATTGCAAGGTGTAATGTTAGCTGAACTTACTAAACAAGGAATAACTGATCCAACAGCACAAGCTAATATACTAGCTATGATACAAGGTGAATCAGGTTGGCAAATGCAATCAGAACGCAGTTATAAAAACACAGACAACGATAGAATTCGATCAGCAATGGGTAACAGAGTACAACATCTTAATGAGTTTCAGCTTACACAGTTAAAGCAAAACGACCGCGAGTTTTTTGATGTAGTATACAGCAATATAGGCGGATATGATTACAGAGGACGAGGTTTTATTCAACTTACTGGTGAACAGAATTATAAATTAGTAGGTGAGATGATTGGTCAGGATTTACTTGGCAATCCAGATTTAATGAATACTCCGGAAATTGCCGCCCAGGCAAGTGCTGCATACTTTAATCTCCCATGGTGGCAAAAATATCAAGATAATCTCGATAACATGTATACAGCATACAAAGTTGTATATGGAATAGACCCTAGAGACATGGCGCCAGGCGCAGCACAGGATATGAGATTAACTGATATTGCAGAACGCCAGGTATTTGCAGGTGAATATTCACAAGCATTGAATTCAGGAAAGCTATCAGCAGCTAATACAATTGCACCAGCAGCAATCGATGCACAGACAAAGATTAGATCTCTTCAACATGATATTTCAATGATCATAGACGAAGACGGCGATGGAATAAATACAGCTACAAAGGAATTATCAAATGACCAACTAGGAACATTGATAGCACTAGAACGTCAACTGACTGCTGAAATTGAAACCTTAGCTAAGTTAATGGATACAAGCGGAGCATAGCATGGCAGAAAAAACAAACAACATTACATTACCAACTGGCGACACAGTATCTATACCTGCCTGGGCTAGCGAAGAAACAATGAATCGAGTTGCTTCATATATGTCAGCTACTAACAAAACAGACCAGCAATTTGTAAAGCTAATGAAGGGAATGGGCAGCGACATGAACTCGTTGCAAAAAACTATTGCAAGCATGGTAGATGCAACTCAGCGCGACAACGCTCAAGACCAAGTACAACAAGAAAGCAATGAAGAATTTAGTAGCAAAGTAGTAAAAGCATCAAAGGGAATAAACAAAGTAATGGGCTTCTTTGACCAAGCAGATAAGCCACTGACTGCATTAACTACAGGCGCTAGCAGCCTTGTGTCAGCTTCACAAAAATCTAAAACTGGAATATTAAATTTTTCTAGCATGATGGATACTGGTAGCGCAGGAATGGCAGCACTTGGCACTGCGGGAAATGTTGCAATTGACGCAGTACTTGCATACGCAGGCTGGAATGCTGCAAAACTAGAACAGTTCGCAGTTGCTCAGTCAAAAATAATAGACGCGGGTGTATTGTACGGTGAAGGCGCATCTGCATTTGACGATATAAGAAAGCGCACAATTGATTCTGGTAATACATACACTTCGTTGATAGACAACGTGCATCAGTTTGGAGAAGGGATGCTAGGACTCGGCGACACAATGGGCGCTGGCGTAAGTACATTTACAAAGTTTTATGCAGCATTGGACCAGACAGCAGAAGGCTTAGGCGATTTAGGATTAAAATCAGTTGATATGCAAAAAGCATATGCAGAGTATATATCTTATTCGCGTAGAACAGGAAGAATTAACAAAGACTTAAACAACAGTGCAAGCCAAGTAAACAAGAGATTCATTGATTTACAAATAGAAGCAGGCGCAGTTGCAAGTCTAACATCATTAGAACGATCTGAAGCAATGAATCGTTCACTGCAATCAGTTGATCAGTTCGGTGAAGCCGCACAAATGACTCTAAGGCAACACGGGTTACCAGGTCATGCAGATGTATTAGAAGCAATCACAATGCAACTTGGAAGAGTGGCACCTGATATGAAGATGATGCAAACAATACTAGATGCGTACCAGCGCGAAGCATTTGAAAAAGCAGGTAATGGCAACATGGCAGATTTTGATATATCTGCAAGAATAGAAACAATGATGCCAGGGCTAACAGCCGCAGTAAGCAATGTAATGCCTGGATTTATTAATGGATTAGAAGAATTAACACGTAGCGGAACAGCAAGTGCAGACGACATATCTGGTTATGTTGCAAAGGCAATAAAAGCTGCAGATGTGGAAATTCGTTTAGCATCACAAGGCTCATCAGCTGACAGTGTAGCTGGTATGGTATCTGAACTTCAGACAGCAGCAATTACCGTGAATCGACAACAAGGAAATTTAGCAGAAGATGGTGCATTAGACCAAGCTATACTAGAACAACGTAATAATTTAAAATCTGCAGGATTAGTTACAACACAAATGAATAACATGACTACACGGTTCTTGCAATTACAAGAAACATTAACAATGGATATGGAAACAACCGCAGGCATGTTTGATAAACTAAATACCGTGTTAGCAGGAAGTAAAGAAAAACTCCAAAAGCTTTTGAAATTCGCTGGCGTTGATAATAATAACGATTTTGGTGGAATCGATGGATCTGATCCAACTGCAAAAACAACATCATTAAACGGCAATGTAGTAGACAATGGTACGTATGTTTCGCCTGTATTAAATAACAGTTCAACTGATACAGCAGGGTTTACCGGAGACGCAACTGAATTAACAAGTGGTACTGGATTGGATATAAACACAGACACTGCTACTAATACAGCATTGGATTCTACTATGGCAACTTTAATTAGTAAAGATATGCTTACAGTTTCTGATTTTACAGATTTTACACAAATATATAATGTTGAAAACACTGTTGCACAATTAAATTCACTTACGCCAGAAATGCGAAGACGCGCAACAGGCGCACTTGTTGATTTTGAAAAACAGTACCAGGGCACTGATATTAAATTAATGATCACAGACGGATTTAGAAGTAACACACGAAGCAACCAGTTAAACAGTAGCGGTATAACAGCAGCACCGGGTGGAAGCAGTTGGCACAATTATGGCTTAGCATTTGATGCACTCGGTGTACAAAACAGCGAAATAATTGAAAACAACAACGGCGGATTTTACAAAGGCCCAAATTCTATCCTTGAAGGAATAATGAATAAGCACGGACTTGATAATGTGCAAGGTGTAAACGACCCAGGCCATTTCCAAGCAATAGAAACATCGGCTGTTGTACCAAGCAATATCAAAACAGGCGTAGTTACACCAATTGCCGCAGTACCATTGTGGCACAACTTTAGTAATCCAACAAGTGAAACAGCTGACGCAGGAACAAGAAGCAACTCAACTACAGCTAGTGCTTCAAAATCTGAAATAACAATTGCCAAAGAAGTATGGGTGCCAGGCACCCAATTCACAGAAAATCAATATGCTGCTGTTACAACAAGCAAAGACCTAGGAAATGAAATAAGTCCTGAAATACAAGTTGCGTATGATTTAGGTCCTAAACCAAGACGTGCAGGCGGCCAAGTTGCAAGTGGAGCCCCTTACATAGTTGGAGATCAAAATGGATTAGATAGTGCTGAACTATTTGTTCCAGATGGCGCTGGAAGTGTAATGAATAACACTAGCTTGATGCAACTAATTAAATCTATTAGCGAAAATAGGTTGACAGATACGTCATCAGGTAATATAATTAAGAATAGTACAGACCTCTCTGAGTTGTTGCATAGCAAAGAAGCCGTTGTTCAAACGCTTAAAACATTACAAACTATCGTAAAACGGTTGAATAATACGCAAAATCAAGCGATTGTAACCGACATGACTAACTCGAGATAAATACACTTACAATAAAGGTACCTTAAGACAATGAGCTGGAAAAAACATTTTACAAAATACGAACCAAACAATGGTAATGCTTTTGGACAAAAAACAAATCGATGGGCAAGTTGGCTTCCAGAAGTCTACAGCGGTCAACCAAACCGAGTAGAACGATATGGTCAATACGACATCATGGACCAAGACAGCGAGATAAACTCGGCGCTTGACACCATTGCTGAATTCAGTACACAATTTGCAGCAGATACCAAACTACCATTTAAAGTTAACTACAAAGACGACGCAACTGAATCAGAAGTCAATGCATTAGAAACAGCATTACGTCAGTGGGTAAACATCAATGAATTTGATCGTAGAATACATGGATTGTTTCGCAGTTGTATTAAGTATGGCGACCAGTTCTTTATACGCGATCCGGAAACATATAAGTTATACTGGGTAAACGTACAAGATGTGTCTAAGGTAATTATAAATGAAAGTGCTGGCAAAGAAGTAGAACAGTACCTTGTAAAAAATATTAGTTTAAATTTACAAAGCCAAGTAGTAGTTGACACTAAGCAAACACAAGATGCTCAGTCTGGTACTGCAATGCTTTCACCTAACAAAACAAATGCAGGCATTGTTAATACTGGCGGCACAAGCTCTCAAATGACAGAGTTTGCAGTAGACGCATCAAACATGTTACACATTGCACTTAGTGACGGATTAACAAACGCTTGGCCGTTTGGTAACAGTATACTTGATAGTGTATTTAAAGTGTACAAGCAAAAAGAATTATTAGAAGATAGTATTATTATCTATCGTGTACAACGTGCTCCAGAGCGTAGAGTATTTTATGTTGATGTTGGTAACTTACCACCGCATAAAGCTATGGCATTTGTTGAGCGTACTAAAAACGAAGTACACCAAACACGTATTCCAAATATGAGCGGTGGCGGAACAAAAGTAATGGACGCTGCTTACAATCCATTATCAATAATGGAAGATTATTTCTTTGCTCAGACAGCAGAGGGTCGTGGATCAAAAGTAGAAGTATTACCAGGCGGTGACAACCTAGGTGAGATTGACGATTTAAAATACTTTAACAACAAGTTAATGCGCGGCTTGCGCATACCAAGTAGTTACTTACCAACTGGAGCAGACGATGGTTCTGCGTCATACACTGATGGACGTGTAGGCACAGCAATGATACAAGAATTCCGTTTTAGTAAGTACTGCGAAAGATTACAAAACACTATACTTCCACCACTGGACAGAGAATTTAAAATGTTCATAAAAAACAGAGGAATTGAAGTATCAAGTAGTTTGTTCGAATTAAACTTTATTGACCCACAAAGCTTTAGCCAGTATAGAGAACTTGAACTTGACACAGCACGTGCATCTTTGTTCTCTAACTTAGAAGGCGTTCCTTATCTTTCAAGACGCTTTATATTATCAAAATATCTTGGACTATCAGAAGACGAAGTTATTAATAATGAGCGCATGTGGAAAGAAGAAAACAACACAGATGAGAATTCGTTTACAAATGATTCAGCCGCAGACTTAGGCGGCCTTGGTGTTAGAAACACTGACATTGATACGTTTGAACCAACTGACGTAGATGCAGAAAACGATCTAGGAGATGACATGGAAGTTGATGTAGACAATCCATCTCCAATGGGTAACACAGCACCAGGAGACACTGATGAGATTTAATGACTTAGCACAGAACGCAGAAGAAGATAACTATAATAAGTGGGAACTCGACGACACTAGACGTCCTAGATTAACCTTGCGTCACTTACACAAAATGAGAAACATGAAAGAACTAGCCAAAGCAGAACATGCAGAACAGGTAGCTGATTATAAAGATATCTATGGTGCAAATGACGCTGATGGCGTGTAAGATAAATAAAAGAGTAATCGTAGTCAAAACTGCGGTTTTATACGTATAATACATTGGTCTGTACCAAGACTTCTTAAATATATATGTTATAACCTGTTTAATAAAGGAGACACAAACTATGAGTAATCGAGATCGTTATAAGAAGATCATTGAGAGCCTAGTGAACGGAGACGAAGCATCAGCTTCAGATCTATTACATGAGGCTTTCGTTGAAAAAGCACGTGAAATCTGGAATGATATCGTTGAAGCAGATGAAATCATTGAAGATGGCGTAGCAGAAGAAGAAATTGAAGAAGCTATCGGCAATGAAGAAGCTGATGATTTCCTTGATGACATCGAAACAGACGAAGAAGAAATTGAAGCAGAAGAAGCATTTGGAGAAGCAGAGGAAGACGAATTAGACGACCTTGAAGCTACAGATGAACTTGGCGACGAAGCACCAGACTTTGACATGGATGGCGAAACTGATGAACATGAATCAGAACACGGCGACATGGAAGAAAAATTAGTTAGTGTGGAAGACGCACTAGCAGACCTTAAAGCAGAATTTGCTAAAATTATGGGCGATGACGAAGGCGAAGAAGAGGAAGGCGAATTTGAACCAGAAATGGACATTGAACCAGAATTTGAAGAAGCATTTGTTGAGTCTACAGATACTGAAGAAGAATCAGAAGAGCTTGAAGAAGCAGCTGACCTTACTAAAGTAGGCAAAGACGGCATGCATCCAGCAGATATGCCAGCAGGCGATGACGGAAAATCATCACCAGTTGCAGGCAAAAATGATATGGGTGGAAAGACAGTTCAAACAGGCGCTAAAGCATCTGAGGGTTCTAAAAAGGGCTTATCAGACGAAAAAGCAAAAGAAATGGGCGTAGCACATCCAGGCAGTGGCGCAAGTCTCAAACCTGAAACACGCGGCCACGGCGCAGAAAAGAAAGGTAACACTGAGTAATGTTAACACTAAAAGAACATCTAACATTTGATCAAGCAAATATCATAACTGAGGCCAAAGATAACGGCCACGGCGGTAAAAGCTTGTATATGGAAGGTATCTTTGTACAAGGTGACAAACGTAATCAGAACCAAAGAGTTTACCCGGTATCAGAAATATCTCGAGCTGTTAACTCAGTTCAAGAGAAAATCCAATCCGGTTATACAGTATTAGGCGAAGCTGACCATCCAGAAGACTTGCAAGTCAACTTGGATCGTGTAAGCCACATGATTGAAAAAATGTGGATGAACGGTGCAGATGGTTATGGAAGGCTAAAACTATTGCCTACTCCAATGGGGCAAATTTGCATAACCCTGTTAGAAAACGGCGTAAAGCTAGGTGTATCATCACGCGGTAGTGGTAATGTTACTGAAGGCGGATCAGTGAGTGACTTTGAAATACAAACTGTAGACATTGTTGCTAACCCAAGCGCACCAGATGCGTACCCAGATCCACTTTATGAACAAATAATGAACGGTAACAGAGGCAATATTTTGCTAGACGTTGCTGCCGCAAATTGTCATGATAATACAGCACAAAAATACCTCCAGGAAGAGGTATTAAAGTTCATTAACAACTTAGATATAAATAATAGGAGAAAGTAATGGCACATGCAATAGAACAACTCCTAAGTTCAGAAGTCCTATCAGAAGAAGTGCGTTCAACACTATCAGAAGCTTGGAATACAAAATTAAGTGAGGCTCGTGAAGAGATCACTGTTGAATTACGCGAAGAATTCGCAGATCGTTATGAAACAGATAAATCACAAATGGTGGAAGCACTAGATGCGATGTTATCAGAAACAATAAAAGGCGAACTGGTTGAATTTCAAGCAGATAAAAAAGCAGCAGTTGAATCTCAAGTAGAGTACAAGCGTAAAATTGTAGAACATGCAGAATTACTTGATGGTTTTGTGATGGAAACTTTAAAGAAAGAAATCGCAGAACTACGCAAAGACAGAAAGCTACAAGAAGGCAACTTCGCAAAGCTTGAAGACTTTGTAATGGAACAACTTACTTCAGAACTTAACGAATTCCACCAAGACAAGAAAGACCTTATTGAACAGAAGGTAAAACTTGTTTCAGAAGGTAAAAATATGATTGCTAAAGCTAAGGCAGCATTCATTGATAAATCTTCAACTAAGCTAGCTAGTATTGTAGAAAGTACGCTTTCAACAGAACTAGGTACACTTAAAGAAGACATCAAGAAGGCTAAAGAGAACATGTTCGGTCGCAAAATATTCGAAACATTTGCAGCTGAGTTTATGGGATCACACCTTGCAGAAGGAACACATATTAATACACTTTCTACAGAACTTTTAAACGTGAAGAATCAACTTGATGAATCACAGAAAGAGAACACAAATAAAGAGGCACAAGTCATAAAAGCACACAAGATCGTTGCTAAAATGAATGAAAGCCGCGCACGTGAATCAGCAATGTCTGAATTGCTTGCACCTTTATCGAAAGACAAGCGTCAGCTAATGACCAATTTACTCGAAACAGTTCAAACAACAAAACTGAAAGCATCATTTAATAAATACTTGCCAACAGTGTTAAACGAAACAGTAAAGAAACCACTAGCAGATAATAACAAGCTATTTGAGACTCAGAAGACTGAAGTCACAGGTAATAAGCCAGCTACAGCAGATGTTACATCTGAAGCTGAAATTATTAACCTTAAAAAATTAGCAGGTATCAAATAAAGGAGTATACCATGTCACAGAATTTATTCGAAAATTGGGGCGCAACTAAAGAAGCCCTTACTGACGGTTTAAACGGCAACAAGAAAGTTGTTATGGAATCAGTTCTAGAAAACACTAGACGTTACATTTCAGAAGCTGCAGATGCCGGAACTACAATGTCAGGCAACGTTGCAACATTAAACAAAGTTATTTTACCAGTAATCCGCCGCGTAATGCCTACGGTTATTGCTAACGAACTAGTTGGCGTACAGCCAATGACTGGCCCAGTTGGCCAAATCCACACACTACGTATCCGCTACTCACAGTCAGCTGGTGGCGTTGCAGCTGGTGACGAAGCATTATCACCATTCGCAATTGCTAAAGGCTATTCAGGTGATGCAGCAACTGGTGGACCATCATCAACAGCATCATTAGAAGCAGAAGCTGGACGCAAGATGTCTATCCAAGTTCTAAAGCAAACTGTTGAAGCTAAGACACGTAAGTTGTCAGCTCGTTGGACTTTTGAAGCAGCACAAGATGCTAACTCAATGCACGGTCTAGACGTTGAAGCAGAAATCATGCAAGCACTTGCACAAGAAATTACTGCAGAAATCGACCAAGAAGTTCTTACTTCTCTACGTACATTAGCAGGTTCTGCTACTGATACATACGACCAGGCAGCAGTGTCGGGCGTAGCAACTTTCGTTGGTGACCAGCATGCGGCACTAGCAGTTCTTATTAACAGAGCAGCTAACCTAATTGCAGCACGTACACGTCGTGGCGCAGGTAACTACGTTGTTGTTTCACCAACAATGTTAACAGTACTACAGTCAGCAACTACATCAGCATTTGCTCGTACTACAGAAGGTCCTTTTGAAGCACCTACTAATACTAAGTTTGTTGGTACACTAAACAACACTATGCGTGTGTTTGTAGACCAGTATGCATCTGATGCTACACCAATCTTAGTTGGTTATAAAGGCGAAGGCGAAATTGACGCAGCTGCGTTCTATTGCCCATATATCCCTCTAATGTCATCTGGTACAGTACTAGATCCATCAACATTCGAACCAACAGTGTCATTCATGACACGTTACGGTTACGTAGAGCTTAACAACCAGGCTTCATCACTTGGTAACGCAGCAGACTACTTAGCTAAGATCGATGTTACATCAGCTAACTTGTCTTTCCAGTAAATCTTACTAGAAATATAATTTACACAAAACAGGCTCTAAGGAGCCTGTTTTTTTATGACTAAACTACCAATGTCGTTGACATTATAAATAATATAATGTATAATATACGTAGATATGATTATATGTATACTGAATTATATTTTAGATAAATACATAGTGTAAAGGAATGTGTATGTAAGTTATATATTTTGCTATGTGATGTTAGCAAAATATATTGTGATAATAGTAATGAATTAAAACACATGAAATTTAATGCTTATTGCACATCTTAGTGTCAATTGTGTTGTACATATTGACACATACTAACAAAGCCCAGCATTGGGTAAAGTTAACAAAGGGAAGTTTATGTCGATTAATGTAAACCACAGTAGTGGAAAGATATCAACAGGTGGCAAAGATCTAGCCCTTGATGCAGAAGGCATTGGATACAATGTTAGTGTATCAAGCAATAGAGTAGTAGATGTACTCGATCCAATTAATCCACAAGACGCTGTAACTAAAATATTTTTAGAAAATGCAGTTAGTAACATAACAGGCGGAGTGGGTGTAACATTAAGCGATGTTCAAAACTTAATCAACAGCGCATTAGACACAATAAGTTTATTAACACCGCAATCACCACCTCAGTTTGCAACTAAAGTACTATCAGTTACTAGCTTATCAAGTTATAGAATTACAGATTTTACACAAACAAACAATACATTAACATCTATATCAGCATCACCTGGTTCCGTTGTTAATAACGTCACACGTTCTCAAAATTTTTATACTAACACACTAAGTGAAGCTGGGCCTGGTAATTCTGGAACAATCAATGTATACAAAAATGGTACAATTACATCAACTAAACTTCTAGATGCAACTATTAACAACGGCACATACACTGACACTGATAATTTAGTAATTAGTAATAATGTAGATTATGGGTCAATAACAGGCAATCCATTGGGATTTGATTATGTTATAAATGCTCAAGTAAGCGGCAATGTTCCTGCAGGATGGAATGATATATATGTTCAGCACGACCTTGTAGGCGGAACAAATTCTCAAACAAATAAAGTAGAATGGTACAGCGACCAAAGTTCACCAGGCAATCCGTTAGTTACAAACAAAAGCATTACACCTAGTAATGTAAACGTTGGTCAGGTATACTCTAGTACAATACCGCACTATACATCACAACAACAATTTGACATTAGCTTTAATGTGTCAAAATTAAGCGGAGATTTTTATCCTGCTACTGACAATTTTATTACAAGCGCAGGCACCAGCTCTAATAGTGCATTAAATACAATAAGCCCTATATCATATCAAGTAGCAGGCCTGCCTACTCCACTACCGAGAAACTATTTAAATGCAACATCGACGCTAATTGCAACATACGTGAATGTTAAAAATTCTACAAATATTGCAAGCGAAACTGAGACGCTAAGTATTAGAGTGGACAACAGTTACGCAACAGCAGTAGAAACATTTACAATAGGTTCCAAGATACTATATATGCGAGATGACAACAACATAACAAACATCATAGATGAAACGCAAGTTTCAGTTGAGTCAGTTGGTTACGGAAACGGCAACGCTAGACGCATATCAACTGTAAACAATGACACACCACCTGAAACAACGTTTAATGATTTTATAGGACAAACAAGTACATTGAATTCATGGGACGCAACAGTAGCAGGCGGCATACTGACACATGATCAAACAGATTACAGTGTTGGTTACTTGCCACCAGGACCTGATTTAAGCACAGGTAGATCTGCATCTCAGTATGTACAGTTTGCATTAAACAGAACAGCAGTATCTAAATTTGCAATAGAATACACTGGTAAAATAAGTGGCTGCTGGGTCAGATTACCAGGTGCTACAACAGATACAACTAGTTCGCAAAATGGTTGGTTAGATGCAACAGTACCGTACGAAGGAGTTGGTGTACCAGGCGACACTACAGCAGCAGGCGGCAATGGGTCAAATGGTTGTGGACTAGCAGGTGTAGTAATAACCGGATCACATCAAGCTAATAAAACTGTAAACATAACGTTTGGAACAGAATCGAGTTCCAATGCAACAGATGAAATGATTATATTAAGAATAAAGCTAGAGTCATTAGATTCCTTAACAAAGCTGAAATTTAAGACAGCAGACTAAGGGGACATTGATTGGCTATTAACGATACTAAAAAATTAGACTATCTTTGGAAGAAGTTAGGATATGGCTCAACTGCCACTGATGGACCTAGTAAAAAGAGTGCATCAAACGAAAGCATTCCAAGTCCTTTATTACTAAGAGGCGACAAGATTTGGGTTAACGCACATGAAGTTTCTGCCGTTATACCCACCACAAGTTCCGAGCATGTTCAGGTTCACAACGATACGCTGAGTACTACAGTAGAGTGTAGTATGGATAATACAGCAGAACCTTTACGTACATGGAAAACTGGTCAAGCTGACTGGGTACCACCAGAGTTTGGTCCAACATATCAAATCAAAGTCTATGTAGACTCACCAAGCGCCGGAGAACCTCAAACCACTGGAACACGACTATTCCCTGACGGGACTGGAAATGACGAATGGTTTTTTGATTATCAATCCGGCGTTATCCATTTTATCGGAGATTTGCTTCCTACTCCTGTTATTAATGGAAAAACTCTTTACATCACAGGTGCAAGATATGTTGGCGACACAGGACTGTCTAACTTCTCTACAGGCGGCGGTTCTGGCTCTGTTGGTGCATACCCTATATCTGACAGCTGGATATCAGACGGCACTGCAACTTCTTATATACTTTCATATTCACCTGCAAATGCAGATGCAATAGATCTTTATGTACATGACGTGTTACAGCGACCAAATGAAGTGTATAGTGTAGCCGGAAATATTTTAACACTAACAGCATCTCCAGCCACAGGCGCAGATATTTATGTTAAATACAGAACATCATTTACGACAGCAATTGGCATACCTGATAACAGCATTGAGCCTCGACATCTCAAAATTGTTTATACAAGTGACCAATATGCAGGTGATGGAATACAAACATTGTATGATATTAATCCCGGTCACACTGCTGACAGTATTTTCGTTATCGTTAACGGCCAGATTATCCCTCCGTCTATCTACACAGTAGTAGGCACTCGTCTTACACTTGCAACAGCGTCAGCTATTAATGACATAGTTGACATAAGATACCTACCAGTATAGTTTTCATATACGTTTACTAAAGTCAAATTGATATAAATACAATACGCACTGTGTGGTTCCCACATAGTGTGAATTCATGCGTATGAAAGAATTGTACGCTTTTATCAATATATTGATTGGAGAAATCTAATATGGCTTTTAGACAAATTAAAGCACCCGCACTCGGTACTGGTTCAGTAATCGTAGGCAAACTGGCCCCATCATCAGTTTCTGGCCAAACTGGTGCAGGTTCAGTCGCATCACTAGATACATTCCTATTGCACAGTGCATCATCGGACGCACTACTTAAAGTAACAGCAGCAGATCTTATCGGTTCATATACAACTGACGATCTATTAGAAGGTGCTAACAAGTACTTTACTAATGCCCTTGCTAAAGCAGCAGTAGTAACAGACATCGCAGATGCGGTTTCAGCAGAAGCAGTAATTGCACGTGCAGCAGAAGTAGCTAACACAAATGCAATCTCAGCAGAAGCAACTCGTGCAACAGCAGCAGAAGGCGTTAACGCAACTGCTACATCTGACGAGGCAACACGTGCAACAGGACGTGAAAATGCAATTGAAACTGCGTATCAGCTAGCTGATACAAATATACAATCACAAATCGACAATATTCTTACTAACGTCGATCCAGCAGCACTAGATTCACTTAGTGAAATTGTTGCTGAATTCCAAACACAAGACAGCGCACTATCTTCATCTATCACAGCTAACGCTAACGCTATTGCAGCAGAAGTTACAGCACGTGCAACAGCAGACGCTAGTCTAGCAGATGACATTGCAGCAGAAGCAGTAACAGCTAGAGCAGCAGAAGGCGCTAACGCAACAGCTATTACATCTGAAGCAGCAACACGTTTAGCAGATGATAACGCACTAGCAGCACGTGCAACAGCAGTAGAAGGCGACATTGTTACATTAAATTCAGGTCTAGCATCTGAAATTGCAACAACTGGTTCTGAAATTGCAACACTACAATCTGACTTAGCAACTGAAGTATCACGCGCAACTGGTTCTGAATCAGCTAACGCAACAGCTATTGCTTCAGAAGCAACAGCTCGCGCAAATGCAGATACAAGTGTTCGCACTGACTTTGCAACAGCAGACGCAGCAGTAACTACAGCTATGCAGACATATGCAGACGCAGCAGAAGCAGATGCAATTGCATCAGCAGAAGCAAAAGACGTAACTCGCGCAGCAACAGCAAGTGCAGACGCAACAGCTAAAGCTGATTCAGCTCAAGCAGCAGCAGAAGCAACAGCAAGTGCAGACGCAACAGCTAAAGCTGATTCAGCTCAAGCAGCAGCAGAAGCAACAGCAAGTGCAGACGCAACAGCTAAAGTATTAGCAGAAACAACACGCGCAGGCCTAGCAGAAGTTGCAAACGCAGACGCTGTTACAGCAGAAGCAACTACTCGTAGTGCAGCAGACGTTACATTACAAGACAACATTGATACATTGGAAACAACTGTAAACAATGTTATCTCTAACGTTGACGCAGCATCACTTGATTCATTAACTGAAATCGTTTCAGCATTTGAAACAGCTGATACCGCTCACACAGCAGCAATCAACGCAGCAGCAACAGATCGCGCATTAATCCGCACAGAAGTTGGTATTTCAGAAGGCGCTATTACAACAGCATTGAACGCAGAAATTGCAACTACAGGCGGCGAAATCGCAGCATTAGTAGCGGCAGACACAGCAGAATCTGCAAACCGTGTATCAGGCGACGCAGCATCAGTTGCAACAGCAGCATTAGATGCAACAGCTAAAGCTGATCAAGCAGTAGTTGACGCAGAAGCAAAAGACGTAACTCGCGCAGCAACAGCAAGTGCAGATGCAACTACTAAGGCTAACGCGGCGCAAGCAGCAGCAGAAGCAACAGCAAGTGCAGACGCAACTACTAAAGCTGATTCAGCAGAAGCAGATGCAATTGCATCAGCAGAAGCTAAAGATGTAGCACGTGCAGTAACTTCAGACGCAGCAGATGACGCATTATCTTTACGTGCAACAGCACTTGAAGGCGAAATGGATGCAGTTGAAGCAGATATTGCAACTAACGTAGCAGCTATTTCTCAAGAAGTATCTGATCGCGCAGCGGCAGACTTAACTCTTACTAATGGATTATCAGCAGAAGCAACAACAGCTAGAGCAGCAGAACTTGCAAATGCAAATGATATTTCAGCAGAAACAACACGCGCAACAGCAGCAGAAGGCGTAAATGCAACTAACATTGCAAGCGAAGTAACACGTGCAACAGCTAAAGATGGTGTACATGATACAGCAATCGCTACTAACGTAAGTGATATCGCTACTAACGCAGCAGCTATTACAGCAGAAACAGGACGAGCAACATCAGCAGAAGGTGTTAACGCAACAGCTATCTCAGATGAAGCATCACGTGCAACAGCAGCAGAAGGTGTTAACGCAACAGCTATCTCAGATGAAGCATCACGTGCAACAGCAGCAGAAGGTGTTAACGCAACAGCTATCTCAAGCGAAGCAACTACTGCTAGATCAGCAGAAAGTGCAAATGCAACAGCTATCTCAAGCGAAGCAACTACTGCTAGAGCAGCAGAAGGTGTTTTAACTACGGATGTGGCAACAAACGCTACAGCTATTTCAAATGAAGCAGCAACAGCTAGAGCAGCAGAAGGCGTAAATGCAACAGCTATCTCAAGCGAAGCAACTACTGCTAGAGCAGCAGAAAGTGCAAATGCAACAGCTATTTCAAATGAAGCAACACGTGCAACTGGAATCGAAGCCAGCCTACGTACAGATGTTGACACTAACTTAGCATCAATTAACAACATTATCAGCAACACTGATTCTGCAGCACTAGATTCACTAACAGAAATTGTTACTGCATTCCAAGGCGCAGATTCAACTATTAATGGTGCAATTACTGCACTAGCAGCTACAGCTTCAACAGATCGCGCAGCGATCCGTACAGAGTTTGCAACAGCAGATGGTGTTTTAACTACAGCTATCTCAAGCGAAGCAACTACTGCTAGAGCAGCAGAACTTGCAAATGCAAATGCTATTACAGCAGAAACAGGCCGAGCGACATCAGCAGAAGGTGTTTTAACTACAGCTATCTCAAGCGAAGCAACTACTGCTAGAGCAGCAGAGGGTGTTTTAACTACAGCTATCTCAAGCGAAGCAACTACTGCTAGAGCAGCAGAAGGCGCTAATGCAACAGCTATATCTGATGAAGCAGTAACAGCTAGAGCAGCAGAAGGTGTTTTAACTACTAACGTAGCAACAAACGCAACAGCTATCTCAAATGAAGCATCACGTGCAACAGCAGCAGAAGGTGTGTTAACTACTAACGTAGCAACAAACACAACTGATATTGCTACTAACGTAACTGATATTGCTACTAACGTAACTGATATTGCTACTAATGCAACAGCAATTACATCTGAAGCAACAACAGCACGTGCAGCAGAAGGCGCAAATGCAACAGCTATCTCAAATGAAGCATCACGTGCAACAGCAGCGGAAGGCGTAAATGCAACAGCAATTACATCAGAAGCATCACGTGCAACAGCAGCAGAAGGTGTTTTAACTACTGATGTAGCAACAAACGCTACAGCTATTGCAGACGAAGAGATTCGTGCAACAGCAGACGCAACTACTAAAGCAGACGCCGCTCAAGTAGCAGCAATTGCATCAGCAGAAGCAAAAGACGTAGCACGTGCAGCGACTTCGGACGCAGCAGACACAGCAGAAGCTGGCACACGTTTAGCAAATGACACAACACTACAAAGCAACATTGACGCAGAAGCAATTACAGCTCGAGCAGCAGAAGTTGCAAACGCAGACGCTGTTACAGCAGAAGCAAGCACAGCACGTTCAGCAGAACTAGCTAATGCAAATGCAACGGCAGCTAACTTAGTTGAAATTACAGCTACACAAGCAGGCGCAGGTTTATCTGCAACTGGTACGTATGTTGCTCCAACTACATCAAACTTCCATAATACAGCATCATCTCTAGCAGACGCTGACATGAAGATTGACGCAGCAGTTAAAGCAGAAGAAGTTGCACGTATTGCAGCAGACTCAACTCTAACAGCTAATTTAACAGCAGAAGCAACAACAGCACGTGCAGCAGAATCAGCTAACGCAACTAACATTGCAAGCGAAGCAACACGCGCAGGCGCAGCAGAAGTAGTTAACGCAAATGCAATTAGTGGTGTAGCAGCAGATCTAGTAACAGAAGCGGCAACACGCCTAGCAGATGATACTACTCTACAAACTAACATTAACACTTTATCAGCTACAGTAGCTAACGTGATCAGCAACGTTGACGCAGCTTCTTTAGACTCACTAAGTGAAATTGTTACTGCATTCCAAAACGCAGACGGTACTTTAACTGGAGCAGTTGCAGCTAACGTTACAGCTATTTCAGCAGAAGAAACTCGTGCATTAGCAGCAGAAGGCGCATTGTCAAGTGCAATAGCATCTGAAGCAGCTGATAACAATACAGACCACGCTACAGCAACAACAGATCGCGGAGCAATCCGTAGTGAATTTGCAGCAGCAGACGTAACATTACAAGCAGATATCGACACACGTTTACCACTAGCTGGTGGAACAATGTCAGGTAACGTTGCAATGGGCGGCAGCATGGTATCAGGCCTAGGCACAGCTTCACTACCAGGTGACGCAGTATCAAAGTCAGTACTAGATGCAGCAATCTCAGCACAAGATATGTCTCTTTATACAACAGATGATCTAGCAGAAGGCACGTCACTTTACTTCACAGACGCAAGAGCACGTTCAGCACTAAGTGTTGTTGACACAGCAGGCGCAGGCTTAGCAACATACGATTCAGCAACAGGTGTTATCACTATTGACACTAACGAATCAGTTCTAGACTTAACAGATGTATCAGATACTGATTACACTGGCAAAGCAGAATATGTATTAGCAGTTAAGCAAGACTTATCAGGTATGGAACTTGTTGACCCACTTACAATCTTTGTAACATCAGGTCGTCAAACTATCCCAGGTGATGGAGTAGCAACAACGTACTCACTAACTATTAATGCTACGCAAACATCAGCTTTGGTATTTGTAGGCGGTGTTATACAAGATCCTGCAACTCACTATACTATCAATGATGCAGCAGCAACAATTACTTTCGTATCAGCTGTTCCAGTTGACACACAGATAGTTGTAATTGCTCCAACAGCTGGACTAGATCCAACGTTAATTGATGGTCAAGTTACTAAAGAGAAGCTAGCAGCAGACATTAAAGCATATGTGCAGAAATCAGCAGTATCAGCTACAGGTTCAACTGTAACAGATACGTTTGACGGAACAGCATATCGTTCAGCTAAGTATGTTATCCAAGTGGATGACGGAGCTGGCAATTATGAAACACGTGAAGCACTAGTAGTACATGATGGCACAACAGCTTATATCACTGAATTCGCTATGGTTTATACCGGATCTGATTTAATTGGTGATGCAAGTGTGAATATGAATGGCAACAATGTTGAACTTACATATACACCTACATCAGGTACAGCAACAGTGAAGGTTATTGCAACTTACATTGATGTGTAATGTAAACTAAAAAACTAGGGTGTGGCAATGATGCTGCACCCGACATACCTGCTTTAATATGTAAATATAAAAGCAGTTAATATGGGAAAATTAATGGTAAATACATTACTACTCAATGTAGATTACTTTTTTCGCGAAAAAGGAAAATTAAATTATGGCACAGAAAAAATTTATAATCGACGGTGGATTCCAAACTAATGCTGATTCAGTACTAGCTGGCAATCTATCAATGACGGGTTCAATCATCCCGACAATTGATTCAAATGGTACAACAGGTTTCGACCTTGGTTCGCCATCAATGAAGTGGCGCGACCTTTATCTGTCGCAAGGTTCACTATACATTGACGGACAAAAGGTTATCGAATCTGACGCTGGTACGATTGTTGTACAAGCAGATGCAGGTCAGTCATTAACAACTAAAGTTTCAGGACTTGGTGTAATGACACTGTCGTCAGCTACAACAGTTAATATGGCAGCAACATTACAAATGCAGCCAGGTAAGAAGATTACTGACTCTGCAGGAAATGCAGTAACGTTTGGTGATAAAGTTGACATGGACAACAACCAAATCATCAATGTAGCAGCACCAACAGCAGACGGTCATGCAGCAAACAAAACATATGTTGACTCAGCAGTTAGTGACATACTTGGCGGAGCACCTGGTGCATTAGATACACTTAATGAACTAGCAGCAGCATTGTCAAATGATGCAAATTATGCAACTACTATAACAACTGCACTAGCTTTAAAAGCAACTACAGTTTATCTTGATGCGCAGGTTGCATTAACAGAAACATTTGCTACAGACCAAGCAACTACTAAAGCTACAGCAGCACAAAACGCAGCAGCAACAGATGCAACTACTAAGGCTAACACAGCAGAAGCAGACGCAATTGCAACAGCAGCATCAGATGCAACTATTAAAGCTAACTCAGCTGAATCTAGCGCAGCAACAGATGCAACTACTAAAGCTAACGCGGCACAGGCAGCAGCAGCAACAGATGCAACTACTAAAGCAAATGCAGTATTAGCAACAGCAGCAACCGATGCAACTACTAAAGCTAACACAGCAATCAGTACAGCAAGTGCAGACGCAACAGCTAAAGCTACAGCAGCAACTAACACAGCAAGTGCAGACGCAACTACTAAAGCT
>Ga0308002_1000021_pt1 | contig 67050 bp, 54 predicted proteins | sample Neamet34_FD_203148 | JGI IMG/M metagenome (GOLD analysis project Ga0308002, IMG submission 203148) | Marine microbial communities from water near the shore, Antarctic Ocean - #34 | ecosystem: Environmental > Aquatic > Marine > Unclassified | place: Southern Ocean | collected 2014-06-06
TAACCAATACGAATTTAATACGGGTTGTAAGTTTGCGATTTCTGGATCTAACCAGTTTTGGTGTGCAAAGACTAATATAACCGCAGTTAAAAATGTTGTTGCTGCAATTGTTAATGATGATCTTCTACCGAAAATTAATCCGAATAACATGGTTGCCCAAGCAACGTATATAATAGATTCGTAGGCATTACTCCAAGGAGCATTCCCACTAATACCCCAACGAGCTACTAATCCCAATGTGTGGAAAATAAACAATATAATGATAATAGCAATTAATCCTTTTACGAGGTAATTGAGTATTTTTCGGTCTGAAAATATTTGAGTAATTACTACAAATATTAATAAAACGCCAACCAATCCAAAGTATTTAGCCAATCGGCTAAAAATGCTAAATTTATTGTACGTAATTTCTAATGCTATTCTGTTTTCTGAAGGAATAACATTAGCGCCAAATTTCTTTTGGAAGTTCTTAATTCCGTCTAAAATTTTATTTGCTTGCGTGTAGTCTTTGCTTGCTTTTGCCTTTTGTAAAACTTGTTTGTAAACAGGTAATACTTGTCTTACAAAAACAGAGTCGGTTCCTTTAAAGTTAGCGTGTAATGTTTCTGGTTGTGAAACCCATTTATTATTTGGGTCATTAGGAACTGGGAAAATTTTTAAAATATCTCCACCAATAGCTCCGTATAAAAGTCCAACTCGTTTGTCAATATTGATTAGGTCTTTTTCAAACTTATTCTTAACGTTGTTTTTTTGTGCTTCAGCAACTTGCTCTCTAATTAAGTATTCTCCTTTCTTAGTTAATAAGTCAGATAAACGAGCATGTGTAGCCTCTTTTGCTAAACCAAGTTGTTCTCTAATCTGAGTATTACTTTTTTCAAGGTAAATCATTGGAACTTCAATCCAAAAGCTAGGGTTTTCTATTATTGATAATAACACCTGACTAGGATTCATTCCTTTAAAAACTTCTTGGTGCGTCACTTTTCGAACCAATTCAGAAGCAAATGTGTGGGCTGGTTTCATTCTTCCTCCAGCATCTTGAATCACTAAAGTGTTAAACAGTTCAGCATGTGTTGCATCAACAATATTTGCTTGTAAAATGGAATCTATTTGTTGTGATGAAATAGTATGCTCTTTATGTTGCTGTTGTGCAGATATAGATATCGAAAGAAATAATAATGCTGTAATACTTAATGCTGCTTTTTTCTTCCTGATTTTTTTCAAAGATTGCCTTAATGAATCAAAACGAGTTCCTTTCGCAAATAAAATGCAAATCAACCCAAAGAATAATAACGTATACCCAGTGTATGTAATTGAAGTTCCCCAAAAATCATGATTTACAGATAAATGAGTTTCTTCTACTTCTTTAGTGTCATCATAGCTAGATTGGAATAACTTGTATCCTTTGTAATCTAAAATGTGATTCATATAGATACGATAATCAAATGTTTTTTCAGGAGAAATTACCGTTACTTCACTTGCGTAAGAAGCAGCGCTTTCAGATCCTGGGTATTTTTCTAGTTGAAAGTCTTTTAACTTTACATGAAAAGGTGTTTCTAACGTGTTAGAACCATATAGCATTCTAAAGTTTAAATTATCAACAGTAAGTTGTTTAGAGTTTAAAGAATTGTATTTACCTCCAGTCAATTCAATTATTTCTGTTTTTTCATTTGTAGTAACCTCTAAAATAATTAAATCTGAGCTTAAATTTCTGTCATTTTTAGCGCCTCTAACCGTTGTCATATTTCCTTTCATAACAGGATTTGGAATAACAAAAGGCAAGCCAGATACCGTATATAATGAACGTAGCTGAAAATCTTGAATAGAATCTTTGGTAACAGTTCCTTTAAATTGATCTGCCATTCTCATGAAAGTTCCATCTGCACCAGTTTTAATTTTTAAGGCATCACCTGAAGTGCTAATATTTATGGTTGCTGTGTTTGGTGCGTCAAAACCAACTAATATATTGTGAATGTTTTGTACAGTTCCCTGTTTAATATAATGCTCGTGTCTAGAGCCGCTACTTGACTCTACGACAAATAAATAGTTGTCTCCAGCTTCATCTTCAATAAATTTTTGTTCTGCCCAAGGAATGTAATCTATCAATTTAAAATCAACATCTTGTCCTTTAAATTCAGTTGAGTAGTTCCAATTATTCTTTCCCCAGCCAGATAATAAGATTGGTTCGTTAATTGTTGGTTTTTGTTGTTCTCCATCGTCTATAACAATATTTACATAGGTTGTTTCAGATAAAAATTTATTGGTCATTTCTCCTTCTTCAATAACCATAATTCCTTCATAACTTACGTAACGAGTAACTCCAGCTCCAATAAGGATCAATAAAAAAGAGGTGTGAAATAATAATACAGCCCATTTTTCTTTTTTATATAAACGATACCTAAAAATGTTTCCAAAAAAATTGATTACAAAAAAGGCCATAATTGCTTCGAACCACCAGGCATTGTACACTAGAGCTTTAGAGGTTTGTGTGCCAAAATCGTTTTCTATAAAAGTGGCTATTCCCATTGAAGTTGCAAACAGGAAAAATAAGACAGCCGTTAGGCGTGTCGAGTACAGAATATTAAATATTTTTTTCATCAGTAAAGTAGTAATGTAAAAGTTCACAAATTTACGGATAAATGCTTGAATTGCTATTTTAAATACGGTTGTTTTTTGATATTATTTTATAAATAAAAAGCTCATTAAATTTAATGAGCTTTTTGAGATTATTTCTTTTGATTAGGAATAGGAGGTGGTCCTTCAGGAATCATTGCTTTATAAATCTCATTTCCTTTTCTCTTAACATATTCTGCTTTTACTTTTTGAACAAGTTTTGGGTCTTCAAACAAATCTAGCATGGTCATTGACATTGCTTTAGAAGAGTAAATCAACCCTTTATGGCCAATACTCATTCCGCCACAAGCAACTACTGCCCAAGAGTGCCAAGGGGTGTCTTTTGGAGCTGTTGTAACTCCTAAGTTTATGTTTGCTACATTCCAGCTAACATCTCCTACGTCTGTAGAGCCTCCACCTGGATGTTCACGTGTAGCTTCTAAAGGGTTGATGTTACTATCCATACCTACTTGTTCTTTTTTTGTTTCTTCTTGAATTTTTTTTCCAAAACTTATTTCTGCATCAGTATATTTAATCGGCCCAAGAAGTTCGATGTTTTTTTGCATTATCTGTCCACCTTCTCTATTGACTAAAAGCTCATAAATACCAGATATTAGTGAAATTTTATAATCAACATTTGCCATAATTGCAGCTCCTTCTGCCATTTTTCTAGCTTGCTCGTAAACAGGCATCATTCCCGAGCGTTTGGTATCTCTAACACGCATCCACAATCTAGCGTAATCTGGCACTACATTTACTACTTGTCCACCATCTTGTATGTGGTAATGCATTCTAACCGTAGGTCTTACATGCTCTCTGTAATAGTTAATTCCGGTTGTATATAATTCTAAAGCATCAGAAGCACTTCTACCATTCCATGGATCCATAGAAGCATGTGCTGCTTGTCCAAAAAATTCTATTTTAAAATCTATCAATGCAAGAGAACTTTGTACATCTGCTTTTGTATTTGCTGATGGATGCCAGCTAATATTTACATCCACATCATCCCATACACCAGCATTTACCATCCAGATTTTACCGAAAAATTTTTCTTCACTAGGTGTTCCAATAAATTTCACTGTTCCTTTTATTTTTCCGTCTTGAATTAATTCTTTAATTGCTATTGCAGCTCCTAAGCTTCCCGCACCAAAAAGATTATGTCCACAACCATGTCCAGCTGCGCCTTCTTTGAAAGGGGTTTTTATTGGTTGTGCTTTTTGAGAAATTCCAGGTAATGCATCAAACTCACCTAGTACGCTGATAACAGGTTTTCCGCTACCATATGTTGCTACAAATGCAGTTGGTATATTTGCCACGCCTCTTTCAACGTTAAAACCTTGTAATTCTGCATAATCAGCTAAAATTTTTGAAGATTTTGTTTCTTCAAAAGCAGTTTCTGCTAGAGCCCATATAGAATCGCTTATTTTAATTAATTGCGTTTTGTGCTTTTCTACAGACTGGATAAGTAGTTTCTTATTTTTAGATATATTTTTTTGAGAAAAAGTAAATCCAACTTGAAATAAGAAAACTAGAAAAAATAAATTTTTACAATTTTTCATGATACGTTAGTTTTATCAAATATAAATAAAAAAACGACAGTATTAAATTGTTTGTTTTTTGAGTTTTAATAGCTGCAAGGAAGATAGAATGATTTAATATTCAAAATAAAACTACTCAGCTACACTATCAATTAAAATAGTAAGCATATCAATAGCAGCTTGAGAAATTTTAGTTCCTGGTCCAAAAACTCCAACAGCACCAGCATCAAATAAAAATTGGTAATCTTGTGCGGGAATTACGCCACCCACAATAACCATAATATCTTCGCGTCCATATTCTTTTAGTGCTGAAATTACTTGAGGCACCAATGTTTTATGTCCGGCAGCTAATGAAGAGATTCCTAGAATATGTACATCATTTTCTATCGCTTGTTTCGTTGCTTCTTTAGGCGTTTGAAATAAAGGGCCAATATCAACATCGAAACCTAAATCGGCATAGCCTGTAGCAACAACTTTTGCTCCACGATCATGGCCGTCTTGACCTAATTTAGCAATCATTATTCTTGGGCGTCTTCCTTCTAGCTCAGCAAATTTATTTGCTAATTCTGCTGCTTTTTTAAATAATGGATCTTCTTTTATTTCTTTACTATACACGCCAGATATGGTTTTATGAACAGCTTTATGTCTGCTAAAGATAATTTCTAAAGCATCAGATATTTCACCTAAAGTAGCTCTTTCTTTTGCTGCTTTAATTGCTAAATCTAGTAAATTTTTATTTTGATGACTATCAGATTCTTTTAAATTTTGACTTTCTTTAGCGGCTATGGTTAAATCAGCAAGCGTTTTTTTAACTTTCTCTGTATCTCTTGAGGCTTTGACAGCTTCTAGACGTTCAATTTGAGACAAACGTACTGCTTCATTATCAACTTCTAAAATATGTAAAGGATCTTCCTCTTTTAATTGGTATTTATTTACGCCAACAATAGTGTCTTGTCCGCTATCAATCTTAGCTTGCTTTTTTGCAGCCGCTTCTTCAATACGCATCTTCGGAATTCCTTGTTCAATGGCTTTTGTCATTCCGCCTAATTCCTCAACTTCTTGAATTAACTCCCACGCTTTATTTGCAATATCTTCGGTTAATTGTTCTACATGATAACTTCCAGCCCAAGGATCAACAGTCTTGGTAATGCTTGTTTCTTCTTGTAAATATATTTGGGTATTTCTTGCAATTCTTGCTGAGAAATCTGTAGGCAAAGCAATTGCTTCATCTAATGCATTTGTGTGCAAGCTTTGTGTACCGCCAAAGGCAGCCGCCATCGCTTCAATTGTTGTTCTGGCAACATTGTTAAAAGGATCTTGTTCTGTTAGAGACCAACCGCTTGTTTGACAATGTGTTCTTAGAGCCAAAGATTTTTGGTTTTTCGGGTTGAATTCTTGCACAATTTTAGACCATAACATCCTGCCTGCTCGCATTTTTGCAATCTCTGTAAAATGATCCATTCCAATTGCCCAAAAGAAAGACAATCTTGGTGCAAAAGAGTCAATATCCATTCCGGCTTCAATCCCTTTTCTAATATATTCTAACCCGTCTGCTAAGGTATATGCTAATTCAATATCTGCAGTTGCTCCAGCTTCTTGCATATGATAGCCAGAAATAGAAATTGAATTAAATTTAGGCATATGATTGCTCGTGTATTGAAAAATATCTGCAATAATTTTCATTGATGGAGCAGGAGGGTAGATGTACGTATTACGAACCATAAACTCCTTTAAAATGTCATTCTGAATAGTCCCGGTTAACTGCTCTGGCTTAACACCTTGCTCTTCTGCAGCAACAATATAAAAAGCTAAAATGGGTAAAACAGCTCCATTCATTGTCATAGAAACTGACATTTTATCTAATGGAATTTCATCAAATAAAATTTTCATATCCTCAACAGAATCTATTGCAACACCAGCCTTACCAACATCACCCTGTACACGTTCATGGTCAGAATCATACCCTCTATGAGTGGCTAAATCAAAAGCAACAGACAATCCTTTTTGACCAGCAGCTAAGTTTCTTCGATAAAAAGCATTACTCTCTTCTGCAGTAGAAAAACCTGCGTATTGTCTAATTGTCCAAGGTCTACGAACATACATTGTAGCGTATGGGCCTCTTAAGTATGGTGGAACCCCTGCGATAAAATCCTCATGTGAAAAAGATTTTTCAGGGTTGTTTTTAGATGTATTTAAAGCTATGTTCTGTATGTTTTTTCTACTCATATTGTTTAGCTTATTATAGTATCATCAGTTTGTGAACTTTAGAGCCTATTGTTTTTTGTGTTAGTATGTATAGGTAAACTGTTTTTTTTCCTTCTTCCATGTTTTAACGATTATTCGTTTTTTAGGCGTTGCTTTTCGTAAGCTTCTGCTAACCGTTTTTTTATAATTGGAGAGATCAACGTTTTAATAGGTCTTATTTTAAGGAAGGGGTAAAACTCAATATCGCTTTTCATTTTATCATCAATATTAGGTTGCTTGTTTGTTCCTAATAATATTAGCTCATTGTTGTCAAATTTATGTTGCTCTTTATTGGCGCTCTCAGTAATTTTTCTTTGAATTATGCCTTCTTTTAACTGCTTTATAAATCCGCCACCTTTTTCTATGTCTTTGAAAACAAGTAAGGCTTTTTCGGCTAATTGATTCGTAATGCTTTCTATATAGTAAGAGCCGTTGGCAATTGTATTTGCGTTTTCAAGGTGGCTTTCTTGCTGAAGAATCAATAACTGGTTTCTAGAAATCCTTTCTCCAAATTCGTTTTTCTTGTGATATGTAGCGTCGTAAGAAAGGTTGTTGACGGTATTTGCGCCTCCTAAAACAGCACTCATACACTCAGATGTAGTTCTTAGTAGATTTACATTATAATCGTAAATAGTTTTATTACGTGTACTGGGTTGTGTAAATATATGAGTTTCTTTTTCTTCGGAACCGTACTCTTTTAATAGTGCGCTCCAGATGATTCTGAATGCTCTGATTTTAGCGATTTCGAAAAAATAATTACTTCCTATGGCAAAATTAAAATGAAACTTTGAAGCAGCTTCAATTCCAAAATGGTTTAAATATTCATTTGCATGTGCTAATGTATAGGCTAATTGTTGTGTGCTAGTTGCCCCAGAATTTTGATACAATGTTGCATCGACTCCGATTGAATTGCTACTGTGTTTAACAATATTTTCAAAGACTAAATGGTCTTCTTTTAAGTTTTTAAACCAGTTTCCGTTTTGAGCAAGGTTGTTGATAATATCAATTTGAATGTAACAATTATTTGAGTTGATGTACTCAGAGATTTCATTGATAAAAGAGGCGTCTAAAAACTGAAATCTAAAATAGAGATGTACACTTTTTAAATCAAAGTTTGCTAATAGCTGTTTGTAATCAAAAGGATTCACCGCGATAAACTCAATTGCGTTTGCGCCTTTTATTAGCGCATTTTTGGCAATGTAATTCGCAGTTTTTTCATCATTAATATAGATTGATTGAGAAATATTGAATTTAAAATCAGTCGTATTACTTGAGTTGTTTACTCTGTCGCTTTTGGTGTAAAAGGGCTTTACAGTAATTCCCTCGTCAGTTTTCCACAATAAAGCTTCATTATAGTCAGCTCCTTTTAAATCAACTTGAATTTTTTGCTTCCAAGCAGGTGGAGAGGTGCTGTTAAAATGATTAAATAAATTACTACTCATTACTTTAAGGTGTCAAATTCGATCAAATAAATATCTTCGTTTTCTTTTTTCATCAAGTATTTTTCTCGAGCAAAACGCTCTAGTTGTAAAGAATCTTGAAAAGTTTGTATTGTTGTTCTGTCTTCTTTGATTCTTTTTTCATAAAATTCAATAGCAGTTTCTAATTCTGTAATTTCAGAATTAAATTCTTTGTGAACAAGATAAGAATTTCCGTCAAAAAATAACATCCAAATACTAAATCCTATAAGAATTAATACATATCTGTTGGTTGTAAACTTGACTAGTTTATTTTGCCTAAACTGCTTAAATGTCATTTAATAGTTTGTTTGTTATTACAGTTCTAACTATATCAATGGCAACATTATTGTGTCTGTCATTAGGGATGATAAGATCTGCGAAATTTTTTGTAGGTTCTATGAACTGCTGATGCATTGGTTTTAAGGTGTCTTGATATCTGCTTAACACCTCATTTACATCTCTGCCTCTTTCATTAATATCTCTACGAACTCTTCTAATTAACCGTTCATCAGTATCTGCATGCACAAATATTTTAATATCAAAAAGATCTCTTAACTCTTCATTATTGAAAATCAAAATTCCTTCAACAATAATAACCTTTCTTGGATGTGTTTTTATGACATCACTTGTTCTATTATGAGAAACAAAAGAATACACAGGTTGATCTATCGTTTTACCAGCTTTTAACTCTTTTAAATGCTTAATAATTAAACCAAAGTCAATTGCTCTAGGGTGATCAAAATTAATTTTTGACCGTTCATCATAGGGTAGGTTGTCTGTGGCGTTGTAATAGGAGTCTTGAGAAATTACACAAACTTCATCTGTAGGAAGTTCTTGTACTATCTTATTTACAACTGTTGTTTTTCCACTTCCAGTTCCCCCTGCAATTCCGATTATTAGCATATTGTTTTTTGTTATATTTTAAGAATAACTGACAACAAATTTAATAAAAATTCAGTCAATTTTGAGCATAAAAAAAGCCCTTTCTTTTGAAAGGACTTTAAAGAGCCGATGAAGGGACTCGAACCCCCGACCTGCTGATTACAAATCAGCTGCTCTAGCCAGCTGAGCTACATCGGCTTTTGCTTATTTTTAAGCGTGGCAAATATATTATGATTTCTGATATTTACAAACTTTTTTTAAACTTTTTTTCCAAATTTATTTTATAGAAATAAGAGGTTGTTTTTCTTTGCTGTTTATTGTGAATTAAATCAGACAGTTAGTTTTTTTTTGATGAAAAACACCTTGTAAATTCTTGCAGAATTTTGCGGAATTCGAGCCTGCCATATTTAGAATAAAAATTTTTTACATAAAAAAAACCTTGCAAATACTTGCAAGGTTTTGTCGGGGTGGCAGGATTCGAACCTGCGACCTCCTCGTCCCAAACGAGGCGCGATGACCGGGCTACGCTACACCCCGAAAATAGTAAATTTGTCGTGTAGTTTATTTCGAACGAAGTCGAGAGGCTACACCCCAAATATTTCGGATTGCAAATATACTATTATATTTCTATATTGTAGAGCCAAATCATCTTAAATATATCAAATTATGAAAAATAGTATTCGATTAGTAGGTGTCTTTTTTCTTTGTTGTTTTTTCGCTAGTTTTTATAGTGCTCAACAAGAGCAAACTAAAGAATATGAAATCGTAGTTCCTGATCTAAATATTCCTTGGGGATTTACTTTTTTACCTGATAACTCGATGTTAATCACGGAAAAAGAAGGAACACTCATCCATTTTAAAAACGGAAAAAAGCAGATGATAACTGGACTGCCAAAAATTAAAGTCCAAGGTCAAGGGGGTTTAATGGATATTGAATTGCATCCAAATTATAAAAATAACGGTTGGATATACTTTACATATTCATCAGGAAACAGCAAAGGAGCGAATACAACGTTAATGAGAGCTAGAATTAATAGCAATAGATTAATCAACCAAGAAGTATTGTATAAGGCGACACCAAATACTACAAAAGGACAGCATTTTGGTTCTCGTATTGCATTTGATACAAAAGGGTACCTCTATTTTAGTATTGGAGATAGAGGGAATAGAGATGTCAATCCGCAAGATATAACTAAAGATGGAGGTAAGGTTTACCGATTACATGATACGGGTAGTATTCCTAAAGACAACCCTTTTGTTGCTGTTGATGGCGCTAAAAAAGCGATATATAGTTACGGACATCGAAACCCGCAAGGAATGGAAATCAATCCTTTTACTGGTGATATTTGGACACACGAGCATGGTCCACAAGGTGGGGATGAAATTAATAAGATTCAAAAAGGTAAAAACTATGGTTGGCCAAAAGCTAGTTTTGGAATCAATTATAGTGGGTCAAAATTCACTGATAAAACTTCAATTGTAGGCATGGAAAACCCTTTGCACCAATGGACACCATCAATAGCGCCTAGTGGAATGGCTTTTGTAAATTCAGATACGTATCCAAAGATGAAAGGAAACCTATTAGTTGGCTCATTAAAGTTTAGATATGTATCTAATTGTACTTTGAAAAACGGAAAAGTGGTGAAAGAGGAAAAGCTATTAGAAGGTTTAGGAAGAGTGAGATCTATTGAGCAAGGAAATGATGGTTTTATGTATGTTGGGATTGAGCAATTAGGGATTGTGAAAATCAATCCTTAACAGGTTTATGTACTTTACAAGCATTCAATTGATTTTAATTATATAACTATTATAATTTATCATGTAAAAAAAGTTGAGAAATACATTTAAAAAAATACATTTGCATTCATAAAATTAGAAACAATGGCAGAAAAAATTAAATGTTTGATTATCGGTTCTGGTCCTGCGGGATACACAGCAGCAATTTATGCAGCAAGAGCAGATATGAAACCAGTAATGTATACAGGAATGCAAATGGGAGGTCAGTTAACGACCACTACAGAGGTAGATAATTTTCCTGGTTATGCTGATGGAACTGATGGAACTGCAATGATGAATGATTTGCAAAAACAAGCTGAACGTTTTGGAACAGAAGTTCGTTTTGGAATGGTTACTAAAGTAAATTTCAGTAAAGAAGAAGGGGGTATTCATAAAGTGATTGTTGATGAGTCAATTGAAATTGAAGCTGAAACCGTAATTATTTCTACTGGAGCTACCGCTAAATATTTAGGAATAGAAAGTGAACAACGTTTAATTGGAGGTGGAGTTTCTGCTTGTGCTACTTGTGATGGATTTTTCTATAAAGGACAAGATGTTGTCGTTGTTGGAGCTGGAGATACTGCTGCAGAAGAGGCTACATATTTGTCTAATATTTGTAGAAAAGTAACCATATTGGTTCGAAAAGATTTTATGAGAGCATCAAAAGCAATGCAACATAGAGTTAACAAAACAGAAAACATTGAGGTATTATATAACTCAGAGATTGACATCGTTATTGGTGATACTGTTGTAGATGGAGTAAGAGCTGTAAATAATAAAACCGGAGAAAAAATTGATATTCCTGTAACTGGAGTTTTCATTGCTATTGGTCATACACCAAATACTACTATTTTTAAAGGTATTTTAGATATGGATGACACAGGGTATTTAATTACAGAAGGGAAATCTACAAAAACAAATTTACCAGGTGTTTTTGCAGCTGGTGATGTACAAGATAAAGAATACAGACAAGCAGTAACAGCAGCAGGTACAGGTTGTATGGCAGCTTTAGATGCAGAGCGTTATATTGGTGCTTTGGAATAACTGTATATAATAGTTAGTATATAAAAAAAGAGATTGCGAAAGCAATCTCTTTTTTTATGATGTTCATTTTGAGACCGTTAACTGTCTCTTTGATAGTACTAATTATAAAGACCGTTATCAAAAAAAGATAACGGTCTTTAACAAACAACTAAAATTAAAACTAATACTATTTAAGAAGCCTTATTAAAAGCTACTAAAGGTATATCTATTCCGTTTTTTTTTAGAAACAATATTTGTTTTCTGCTTTTACTTTTTCTGCAATTGTATTTCTTAATTCAATTACATTTGGGTAATTCGCATATTTTGTGAAACGTTTTAAGCCCATTAACATCATGCGTTGCTCATCTCCTTCAGTAAATGAAACGATTCCTTCTTTTGCATTTTTGTTGACGATTTCTACAGCATTGTATAAATACAATTGTGACATTGCAATTTCTTCTTTTTTAGAATCTTGACCAAAACGTTTTACGTTCTTTTCAGTTCTTAAAATTCCAGATTCTGCCATGTATATTTCAATCAAGATATTAGAAGCTGCATTTAATAATTGTTGATGTTGCTCTAATTCAGGTCCGAATTTCTGCAGTGCAGATCCAGCAACCATTAAGAAAACCTTTTTCAATTTGACTAACATTTCTTTTTCTTCAGCAAATAATTCTGAATAATCAGGAGTGTCAAAAGAAGGGATGCCTAATAGTTCTTCACCTACAGCCATTGCAGGTCCTAATAAATCGATGTGCCCTTTCATCGCTTTTTTCACTAGCATACCAACAGATAACATTCTGTTGATTTCGTTTGTTCCTTCGTAGATACGAGCAATTCTTGCATCTCTCCAAGCAGATTCCATTGGAGTTTCTTCTGAGAATCCCATTCCACCAAAAATTTGAATTCCTTCATCAGCACAAGCTTGTACATCTTCAGAAACGGCAACTTTTAAGATTGAACACTCAATTGCGTATTCTTCAACACCTTTTAATTCTGCATCTTGATGAGAGTTTCCAGCTGCTTCACGCAATGCAATTCTATCTTCAATGTTTTTTGCAGCTCTATAAGATGCAGATTCACCAATATATGTGTTGGTCGCCATTTCGGCAAGTTTAGATTTGATAGCACCAAACTCTGAAATTGGAGTTTTAAATTGTTTACGTTCGTTTGCATAGTTTACAGCAATACTTGTTACTCTACGTTGAGAATCTAAACAAGCAGCTGCTAATTTGATACGTCCTACATTTAAAGCATTCATGGCAATCTTAAATCCGTCACCACGACCTGCTAACATATTTTCTGCAGGAACAACCGTATCACTATAAAATACTTGACGTGTAGAAGAAGCTCTAATTCCTAATTTGTGCTCTTCTTCACCCATCGTAATTCCGTTTGGATTTTCAGCATCATATTCAACGATGAATCCTGTAATATTTTTATCCCCTTCAATACGAGCAAAAACAATCATCACGCTACAGAAACCTGCATTTGAGATCCACATTTTTTGTCCGTTGATTTTATAACTTTTTCCATCTTCTGAAAGTGTAGCAGTAGTTTTTCCTGAGTTAGCATCAGAACCTGCGCCTGGCTCAGTTAAACAATAAGATCCAAACCATTCTCCAGAAGCTAATTTCGGAACGTATTTTTGTTTTTGTTCTTCAGTTCCATACAACGTAATTGGCATGGTTCCAATTCCTGTATGTGCACCAAAAGCTGTACTAAAAGAACCTGTTCCGCTTGAGATATAATCACAAGTCAACATCGTAGAAACAAACCCCATTCCCATTCCTCCATAAGCTTCAGGAACAGAAACACCTAAAAAGCCTAATTCACCAGCTTTACGCATTACTTCTTCAGTTAACGCATACTCTTTTGCTTCGAATCTGTTTTTATGTGGAATGATCTCACGATCGTTAAATTCCATCACAGCTTCCTTCATCATTGTTTGCTCTTCAGTAAAATCTTCAGGAGTAAACACATCCTCGCACTTTGTTTCTTTGACAAGGAATTGTCCTCCTCTTAATAATTCAGCCATTTTATTTGTTATTTTAAAAATTCATAAACTCCTGCAGCACCTTGACCAGTTCCAACACACATGGTAACCATACCGTATTTCCCTGTCATATCTCTCTTGCGCATTTCATCAAATAATTGCACAGATAATTTTGCTCCTGTACATCCTAAAGGATGCCCTAAAGCAATTGCTCCACCATTAACGTTTACGATATCTTGATTTAAATCTAATTCTCTCATTACAGCTAATGACTGAGAAGCAAAAGCTTCATTCAGTTCAATTAACTCAATATCTTTCTGTTGTAATCCTGCTTGTTTTAATACTTTCGGTATTGCAGCAACTGGGCCAATCCCCATAATCCTTGGTTCTACACCTGCAGCAGCATAGTTTACCATACGAGCAATTGGTTCAAGGTTTAATTCTTTTACCATTTTTTCACTCATGATCAATACAAATGCAGCTCCGTCACTCATTTGAGATGAGTTACCCGCAGTTACGCTTCCGCCTTGAGCAAATACAGCTCTTAATTTACCTAATGCAGCTTGACTTGTTCCAGCTCTAGGACCTTCATCTTTTGTTACTGTATATGATTTTGTTGCTTTTTTACCGTTTGCATCAATATATGTTTGATCTACTTTTATAGGAACAATTTGATCTTGAAAACGATTTTCAGCTTGCGCTTTTAAGGCTTTCATATGCGATTTAAAAGCAAACTCATCTTGGTCTTCTCTAGAAACTTTGAATTGATTTGCTACAGCTTCAGCTGTATTTCCCATTCCCCAATAATAGTCTTCATGACCAGAGTTTACGACATCGTAGTTTAATTCTGGTTTAAAACCTGTCATTGGAACTGAACTCATGCTTTCTGCACCACCAGCAATAATACAATCTGCCATTCCGGCTTGGATTTTTGCTGTTGCCATTCCGATAGTTTCTATTCCTGATGAACAAAAACGATTTACGGTAACTCCAGGAACATCAACAATGTCTAATCCCATTAAAGAGATTAAACGACCCATGTTTAATCCTTGAGCTCCTTCTGGCATTGCATTACCAACAATCACATCATCAATACGAGTCTTGTCAAAGTTTGGTAATTCATCCATCATATATTTGATGGTTTCTGCAGCCAATTCATCTGTTCTTTTAAAACGGAACACCCCTTTTGGAGCTTTTCCAACTGCGGTTCTATATGCTTTTACTATATATGCTGTTTTCATAATTTTAGATTTTTAGATAACTTGATTTTTAGATTTCTACGACTCTAGAAACCTAACAGTCTAATTACGTAATGGTTTACCCGTTTTTAACATGTGTTGAATACGCTCCAATGTTTTTCTTTCTGTACAAAGACTTAAAAATGCTTCACGTTCAATATCTAATAAGTATTGTTCTGAAACTTTCGTTGGTTCAGATAAATCTCCACCAGCCATTACATAGGCTAATTTGTTGGCTATTTTCTGATCGTGTGCTGAAATGTAATTACTATCTTCCATAGAGTCTGTTCCAACTAAGAACATTCCTAATGCTTGTTTACCAAGAACTAATACATCTTTTCGTTTTGCAGGTTGTGTATAACCAGCTTCTGCTAATAGTATTGCATGTTTCTTCGCTTCTGCTAATTGCCTGTCTTTGTTAACAACAACAACATCTTTTCCTTTTTGTAAGATTCCTAAATCGAATGCTTCATACGCAGAGGTTGCTACTTTTGCCATTCCGATTGTTAAGAAATGTTCTTGCAATACATTTAATTGGACATCTCCTTTATGGAATAAATCAGATGCTCTTAAAGCCATCTCTTTAGATCCACCACCACCAGGAATTACACCAACTCCAAACTCTACCAATCCGATATACGTTTCTGCTGCGGCAACTACTTTGTCTGCATGCATTGACAATTCACATCCTCCACCAAGTGACATTCCGTGAGGAGCTGCAATTGTTGGAATTGATGAATAACGCATACGCATCATCGTGTCTTGAAAATATTTGATAGCCATGTTTAGCTCATCATATTCTTGCTCAACAGCCAACATAAAGATCATTCCGATGTTTGCTCCAACAGAGAAGTTTGGCGCTTGATTTCCGATAACCAATCCTTGGAAATCTTTTTCAGCCAAATCAACAGCTTTGTTGATTCCAGCCAATACATCACCACCGATGGTATTCATTTTAGATTGGAATTCACAATTGATAATTCCATTTCCTAAATCTTCGATAACAACTCCAGAGTTTTTCCAAACTTCGTTTGATTTTCTGATGTTATCCAATATGATAAACGAGTCTTGACCCGGTTTTTTTGTTTGTTTTTTCTCAGGAATACCGTAGTAAAAGGTAGCTCCTTCTTTTACAGAATAGAAAGAAGTAGAACCATTCGCTAACATTTCTGTTACCCAAGCAGCTGGCGTTTTACCTTCTGCTTTCATAATTTCAATTCCTTTTTCTACACCAATAGCATCCCAAATTTCGAAAGGACCATTTTCCCAACCAAACCCAGCTTTCATAGCGTCGTCAATTCGGTACACTTCATCAGAAATTTCTGGAATACGGTTTGAAACATATTCGAACATTGCTGCAAAATTCTTTCTGTAGAATTCACCAGCTTTATCTTTCCCACCAACCAATACTTTAAAACGATCAATTGGTTTATCGATTGTTTTTGTCAATTCTAACGTTGCAAACTTTGCTCTTTTACTTGTTCTATATTCTAAGGTGTCTAAATCTAATGTTAAGATTTCTTTTTTACCATTAGCATCCACAGATTTCTTGTAAAAACCTTGTCCGGTTTTACTTCCTAACCATTTATTTTCCATCATTGTATTGATGAAACCTGGTAGTTTAAATAAATGATGTGCTTCATCCTCAGGACAATTTTCATAAATTCCGTTAGCAACATGTACTAAGGTATCTAAGCCAACAACATCAACAGTTCTGAACGTTGCAGATTTAGGTCGACCAATTACGGGGCCGGTTAATTTATCAACTTCTTCTACCGTTAATCCTAATTCTTTTACTTGGTGAAATAATGATTGGATTCCGAAAATCCCAATTCTATTTCCAATAAATGCAGGAGTATCTTTCGCTAAAACGGAAGTTTTACCTAAAAATTTAGAGCCGTAATCCATCAAGAAATCTGTAACCTCTTGTTTACAATTTGGACCAGGAACTACTTCAAATAATTTTAAATACCTCGGTGGGTTAAAAAAGTGAGTTACAGCAAAATGTTGTTGAAAATCTTCACTTCTTCCTTCATTCATAAACTTGATAGGAATACCAGAAGTATTAGAAGAAATGATTGTTCCAGGAGTTCTGTATTTTTCAATCTTTTCAAAAACTTGTTGTTTAATATCTAAACGCTCTACAACAACTTCCATAATCCAATCTACATCTTTTACTAAATGTAAATCATCATCTGTATTACCTGTAGTAATTCTCTCTGCAAATTTTTGCGAATAAATAGGTGATGGTTTCGATTTTAATGAAGTTGTTAATGCATCATTTACCAAACGGTTTCTAACAACTTTATCTTCTAAAGTTAATCCTTTGGCCTTTTCTTTGGCGTTTAACTCTCTTGGAACGATATCCAATAAAAGTACTTCAACACCAATATTAGCAAAATGACAAGCAATTCCGCTTCCCATAATACCAGAACCAATGATAGCTACTTTTTTAATTCTTCTAGTCATTTGTGTAATGTATTAAGCTTTCAATTTTGATTTAGCATAAATCATTTTGTCTGCTATTAATTTATTTATTGTATTGGTAACTTTAAAAAAAGATTCTAACTCTTCTAATGTTATGTTTTCTCTAATTATAGCATTGAATTGAATCACTGATTTTTTAGAGATTTCTCTCATTTCTTTTCCGTAATCAGTTAATTTAATCAATACTCCACGGCCATCATTAGGATTCTTAGTTCTACTAATAGCTCCTTTATCTTCTATAGATTTTAATATTCTAGAGAGACTTGTTGGCTCCATTCCCATTAAAGGGCCTAGTGCTGTAGATGGAGTTCCGTTGTCGTAATCGATGTTTAGTAAAACAAATGCTGTTGCCATTGTGCTATTGTGTTTTGCAGCTTGCTCATTATACAATTTTGCAACTGCTTGCCATGTAGCTCTTAACTGATGATCTATCGATTTATCTTTATCCATTGTGTCAAAGATATAAAAATTTATTATGCACGCATAGTAAATTGAAAAAAATTATGCGTGCATAGTAAAAATAATAATTATCTCTGTAACATAAGCGATTTTAATTGTACTAATATTTTGTTAGATTGTCAATAATAATAGCTTATCAAAGAATATTTCTTAAGTTTGTTATCAATCAAAAAGGAAAGTTTTTTTACGAATAAATTTCAGCAATTAAATGAATAATTTACTAGAAATAAATAATATTGTGAAGAACTATGGGAGTTTCACTGCATTAAATAATGTGTCTTTAAGTGTACCAAAAGGAAGTGTCTTTGGTCTTTTAGGTCCAAATGGAGCAGGGAAAACATCATTAATTCGGATCATAAATCAAATTACGTTACCAGATAGTGGAACTATTTTGTTAGATGGTAAACCGTTAGCGCCAAAGGATGTTGAGCAGATAGGGTATTTACCTGAAGAACGTGGTTTGTATAAAAGCATGAAGGTTGGAGAGCAAGCTTTGTACTTGGCACAATTAAAAGGACTGAGTAAAAGTGAAGCAAAAAAGCGATTAAAGTATTGGTTTGATAAATTTGATATTGGAGCTTGGTGGGATAAAAAAATAGAAGAGTTGTCTAAAGGAATGGCTCAGAAAGTGCAATTTATTGTGACTGTTTTACATCAGCCTAAACTGTTGATTTTTGATGAACCTTTTTCTGGTTTTGACCCAATTAATGCGCAATTGATTGCAAAGGAGATATTACAATTAAGAGATGAAGGTGCAACGATTATTTTTTCTACACATAGAATGGAATCTGTTGAAGAAATGTGTGATTATATTGCCTTAATTGATAAGTCAAACAAGATTGTTGACGGAAAATTAGACGATATCAAACGTGAATATAGAAGTAATACCTTCCAAATTGGATTAAAAACGAATAACTCATCAGAAATAGAAAAGATTCTAAATCAGAATTTTGAAGTTACAACGACAGATTTTAGAATGCTTGATGAAGGATTAACCTTAAATGTAAAAATACCAAAAGGGGAATCTCCAAACAACTTGTTCTCAATGTTAACCAACCACGGAGATGTACAACACTTTTTAGAAATTGTGCCTAGTGCAAACGATATTTTTATTCAAGCCGTAAACAGAAATAGCTAAGCCATGAAGAAGTTGAAATTAATAATTAGAAGAGAGTTCTTAGCAAAAGTAAAAAACAAATCATTTATAGTAATGACTTTTTTAAGTCCATTATTAATGGTTGGAGTCGGGTTTTTAGTATTTTTTATAAGTAAAAAAAACGACGAAAGTGTTAAAGAAATAGTATATGTAGATGACTATAAGTTGTTCTCAAAAGAAGATTTTAAAGATTCTAAAACAGTTCAATACTTAGACTATACAGCTTTCGGTATTGAAGAAACCAAAAAGAAAGTTGAAGAAGGTAATTATTACGGCGTTTTATATATTCCTGAAAAAGAGGATTTAGAAACATTGGCAAACTCAATTGAATTTTACTCAAAAGATTCTCCGAGCATGTCCGTTATTGGGAATCTAGAAAACAAAGTAGAAGCGAAATTAAGAAACCTGAAATTAGATCAATTCGGAATCGATTTAGAGAAAATAAAAGCTTCACGAATAGCATCAGATATTAAAATGTATAACTTCTCTGGAGAAGAATCTTCAAAGTTGATTAATGGATTGAAAATTGGAGTAGGCGCTATTTCGGGCTATATGTTAATGATGTTTGTTATTATTTATGGAACGTCTGTAATGAGAAGTGTTATTGAGGAAAAAACAAGTAGAATTGTTGAAATTATTGTGTCATCAGTAAAACCATTCCAGTTAATGTTAGGTAAAATTATAGGGAATGCTTCTGCTGGATTGTTGCAATTCTTTATTTGGGGAATTATTCTATTGATAATTAGTGTTGTTTCATCATCCATTTTTGGAGTTGATATGACAGAGGTCCAAGCATCAAAATTATCACCAGAACAAATTGCAGCGATGAAAGATGCTGCAGGAGATGGCGCTATGGAAATAGTGATTCAAGAGTTTTTTAGATTGCCATTAGTGACCATTTTTATACTGTTTGTATTTTACTTCTTAGGCGGATTCTTTTTATACAGTTCTTTATTTGCGGCAGTTGGCGCAGCTGTAGATAATGAGACAGATACGCAACAATTTATGTTGCCTATTATGATGCCATTAATTTTAGGAGTCTATATTGGCTTTGCAACGGTAATTAGCGACCCTCATGGTCCCATGTCTATTATTTTTTCTATGATTCCTTTTACATCACCAATAGTGATGTTAATGAGGGTTCCGTTTGGAGTGCCTTGGTATGAAATTGCAATTTCTATGGCATTATTATTAGGTACCTTTGTATTTATGGTTTGGTTGGCAGCTAAAATTTACCGAGTAGGGATTTTAATGTATGGTAAAAAACCAACCTATAAGGATTTATGGAAGTGGTTAAAATATAAAGGATAAATAGAACTCTAAAAATATGAAGAAGATTCTGGAATTTTTAAATTATAAGATACCTTTAGGAGAGGATGCTAGTATTACTGTGCAAATAATTTTATTGCTAATATTTGTATTGATAATAACTGCTTACATCTTAAAAATAGTAAGAAACATCGTAACAAAAAAATTACCAGGTAATGACAAAGCGAAGTTTGTTTCGGTTTTTAATTATTTAAAATGGCTAGCCTATGTTGTTATTTTTCTAGTAACACTGCAAACCTCTGGAGTGAATGTAACAGCGGTTTTCGCAGCTTCTGCAGCGCTGTTAATTGGTGTTGGTTTAGCCTTACAGACATTGTTTCAAGACATTATTTCGGGAATATTTATTCTAGTAGATCAAACGGTACATGCAGGAGATATTATTGAGTTAGAAGGAAAAATAGGCCGTATAGAGGAAATTAATTTACGAACAACAAGAGCAGTAACAATAGATAACAAAGTAATGATTATCCCAAATCATTTATACTTAACCAATACCTTGTTTAATTGGACTGCAAATGGAGAAGAGACAAGAGCATCTGTAGAAATTGGAGTCGCGTATGGAAGTGATGTGCAATTGGTAAAGAAGTTATTGTTAGCCGCAGCAAATAGTCATTCATCAGTTTTAAAAAGCACAAAAGCAAAGGTATTTTTTTCTGACTTTGGAGAAAGTGCATTGAGCTTTAGAGTTGCTTTTTCATTGAATAATAGCTTTGAAGTAAAAGTAATACAAAGTGATATTCGTTTTGAAATAGATAAATTGTTTAGAGAAAACAACATCAAAATTCCTTTTCCACAAAGAGATATACATATCATTGATAAATAGAAAAAAAGATGTCAAAAATATTAATTATAGAAGACGAAGCAGCAATTAGAAGAGTTTTGAATAAGATTCTTTCTGAAGAGAATGATGTATATAATGTAGAAGAAGCTGAAGATGGATTGCAAGGATTAGAGATGATTATGAACAATGATTATGACTTGGTTTTCTGTGATATAAAAATGCCAAAAATGGATGGTGTTGAGGTGTTGGAAAAGGTGAAGAAAATAAAACCTGAAATTCCGATGGTAATGATTTCTGGCCATGGTGATCTGGAAACTGCAGTAAATACAATGCGGTTAGGAGCTTTCGATTATATTTCTAAGCCACCAGATTTAAATCGATTATTAAATACTGTGCGCAATGCATTGGATAGAAAAGAATTGGTTGTTGAGAATAAAAGATTAAAGAAAAAAGTTAGTAAGAGTTATCAAATGATTGGTGAGAGTGCTGCAATTACTCACATTAAAGAAATTATAGAAAAAGTAGCTCCAACAGATGCAAGAGTTTTAATTACGGGGTCAAACGGAACAGGAAAAGAATTAGTTGCGCATTGGTTACATGAAAAATCTGATCGATGTAAAGCACCGATGATTGAAGTAAATTGTGCTGCGATTCCATCTGAATTGATAGAGAGTGAATTGTTTGGACATGTAAAAGGGTCTTTTACAGGAGCAAATAAAGATAGAGCAGGGAAGTTTGAGGCGGCAAATGGCGGAACGATTTTTTTAGATGAAATAGGAGATATGAGTTTATCTGCCCAAGCAAAGGTATTGCGTGCTTTGCAAGAAAGTAAAATTTCTAGAGTTGGTTCTGATAAGGATATTAAAGTGAATGTGCGTGTAGTTGCTGCAACAAACAAAGAGTTAAAAAAAGAAATTGCAGCGGGAAGGTTTAGAGAAGATTTATACCACCGATTGGCTGTGATTTTAATAAAAGTTCCTTCCTTAAATGATAGAAGAGAAGACATTGCTTTATTGGTAGATTTCTTTTCGCAAAAAATAGCAGAGGAACAAGGTGGTGCAAAAAAAACCTTTTCTAATGACGCAATACAGTTATTACAAGAATATGATTGGACAGGTAATATACGTGAATTACGTAATGTTGTAGAGCGCTTAATTATCCTTGGAGAAAAAGAAGTTTCTAAAAACGATGTACATCTATTTGCTAGTAAATAGATTAAATCTATTTTAAATAAAGAGAACTATAAGAAAATCTGATGCTAATATCGAAAATTAGCATCAGATTTTTTGCTTTTAAAAAGAGATGCTTGGTATCTTTGTAGTATCAAAAAATAAATAATAATCAATTAAAATATAGAGTATGGCTACAGCAGTTGGTAAAAAATTTCCAGATTTATTTGTAAACGCAATGAACGATATGGGAGATACGTTTCAAATTAACGTATTAGAAGAAGCAGTTAACAATAAGAAAAAAGTAGTATTATTCTGGTACCCAAAAGATTTTACTTTTGTTTGCCCAACTGAATTGCATGCTTTTCAAGCAGCCGTTTCTGAATTTGAGAAAAGAAATACATTGGTAATTGGAGCTTCTTGTGATACTGCAGAAGTACATTTTGCTTGGTTAAGTACAGCGAAAGATAATGGTGGAATTGAAGGTGTTACATACCCGATTTTAGCAGATAGTAACCGTAATTTATCATCAATCTTAGGGATTTTAGATATTACAAACGAAACGTTTGATGAAGAAACTCAAACAATTCAAGTTGAAGGAGATAATGTAACGTATAGAGCTACTTATTTACTTGATGAAGAAGGAATGGTTTTTCATGAAGGAATCAACCACATGCCAATTGGTAGAAATGTAAACGAATACTTACGTTTAATTGATGCATATGCACACTTACAATCTCACGGAGAAGTTTGTCCTGCAAACTGGGAAGAAGGAAAAGATGCAATGCAACCAAATGCAAAAGGAACGGCTGAATACTTAGCTTCTCACTAATCAATTACGGTTTTATAATTCATTATGGTACAAGAATTAAGTCAAGATAATTTAGGTCAGATAGTTTCAGAGAACAAGACTGTAATAGTGCAATATTCAGCAACATGGTGTGGTAACTGTAGAATTATGAAACCGAAGTTTAAGAAGTTGGCGTTAGAAAATGAAAACATGGTTTTTGTAATTGCTGATGCAGAAAAATTTCCTGAAAGCAGAAAGTTAGCAACGGTAGATAACCTACCAACATTTGCAACTTTTGTTGACGGTAAATTTGTGAATCAAACACAAACGAACAAGTTTGATGTATTCAAGGATTTAGTAAACGAAGTTGTTTAAATAATTGTCATTCCTGTGAAAGCAGGAATCTCATGAAAATAAAATAAATTTCTGTTAGAACAGGATTACAAATTAAAAGTATGAAATTACCAGTTATTAAACACCTAACCAATTTTATCGAAGAGAACGATCAGGATTATGTGATTGAAACGATAGAGACTTTAGAAGCTTTAACAGAAGTTCCCTCTTTAAAAGATGAAGAACTAGATGTTATTGGAGAAATCATTTCTAATTTATATGGAGCTATTGAAGTGGATAAAATGATCAAAGAAGGGATGCCTAAAAAAGAAGCATTAAATGCTTTTATGAAACGCGTACTGGGTTCTATAGATTCTTAATTTTAGTATCGTTAAAAATATAAAATCCCGAGTTTTTACTCGGGATTTTTGCTTTTTTCTTCATTTGCTTTTTTCATAATCGCTTTAAGTTTTTCTTTTTGCTGTATTTTTTCTTGCTTTACCTTATTAATTTTTCTGTTCATTAATTTGGTATGCTTTGCTTTGTTTAGCGTATTTTTTGCTTTTCCTTTTTTAGGCATTGTTGCTTTGATGTTTACGATTCGCTACCGATAATGATGTGTGATGTTTTGTATTGGTCATCATTCAAACAGGTTTAACGCATGTAGCGAAGTTACCAAAAAACAGTTTTAGAAACAAGTAAAACCATTCAATCAATTCCCGTTAAGTTGCCCTATGGTTTTTGAGAATATTTTAAGAGATTATTCAGGCATAAAGTAATCAGATTTATATATCTTTAACCTACTATATATTTTAAGAATAGAACGTTATAAAAATGAACTTAAATTTAACAAAACCAATTGTATTTTTCGACTTAGAAACTACAGGTGTAAACATAGCAACAGACAGAATTGTAGAAATTGCAATTTTAAAAGTGTTTCCAAACGGTAATAAAGAGAGTAAAACGTGGTTGGTAAATCCAGAAATGGAAATACCACAAGGATCAATTGATATTCACGGAATTACAAATGAAAAAGTGGTTACAGAGCCAACGTTTAAAGAATTAGCGTCAGAAGTAAGTGAGCTAATTGCAGGCTGTGATTTAGCAGGATTTAATTCCAATCGTTTTGATATTCCGTTGTTAGCAGAAGAGTTAATGCGTGCAGGAATAGATTTTGATATGAATGATAGAAAGGCTGTAGACGTTCAAGTAATTTTTCATAAAAAAGAACAAAGAACGTTAAGTGCTGGGTATCAATTTTACTGCGGAAAAGAATTAGAAGGAGCACATGGTGCCGAAGCAGATACCAATGCAACGTATGAAATTTTATTAGCGCAGCTAGATAAATACGAAGATATTGGGAATACTATTGATGTGTTGAGTGAATTTTCTACTCATGGTAAAAGAGCTGATTTTGCAGGGTTTATTTTATGTAATGAAGAAGATAAAGAAATTTTCTCTTTCGGAAAGTATAAAAACAGAACGGTAGAAGAGGTGTTTAAAGAAAACCCTGGATATCACAATTGGATTCAAAATGCAGATTTTCCTTTGTATACAAAAAAGGTACTGCGTGAAATTAAAGAACGCATGTCTGCTCCGAAAAGTACAATGAGTGATGAAGAAAAGTTAAATGCTTTACAGCAAAAATTTAATTTTAGATAATTCTTTTGTTGACTGAGTACCGCCGAAGTGAATAAAGAGTGATTACGGAGACTAATTACAACTTAAAATAAACAGAAAATGTTTACAGAATATAAAAATTTACCAAATACGTCTAGAGTTTGGATTTATCAAGCAGACAGGGTTTTTACAGCACAAGAAATCGAGATTATTTCTACGAAAGCAGTCGATTTCATAGATCAATGGACCCGACACGGAGATAATTTAAAAGGATCATTTACGGTAAAGTACAATCAGTTTTTGGTATTAGCAGTTGATGAAAGTTTTAATAACGTTTCTGGGTGTTCTATAGATGCATCGGTTCGCTTTGTACAGCAATTAGAAAGTGAGTTGAAAATTGATTTAATGAATAAAATGAATGTCTCTTTTAAAGATGGAGAGCACATTAATATTGTGAAATTAACCGACTTTCAAAAATTTGCAAAAGAAGAGAAAATTACAAAAAAAACAATTGTTTTTAACAATATGGTGCAAACAAAAGCAGCAATGGAATCAGAGTGGGAAGTACCAGCAAGCCAAAGCTGGCATAATCGTTTTTTAGTATCGTAGTATGAAAAAAATTCTTGTTGTTATTGCAGTTTTAGGTATTGGTGTTATAAATGGGCAATCTAAAGATCCATTAGTAACTGTTGATGCGAAAGCACAAAATACATGGGTGAATAATATTCTTGAAAAGATGACAATCGAAGAGAAGATTGGTCAACTTTTTATGATACAAGCATATTCTAATTTAGAAGATGAACATGAAAAGGGTATTGTCGATATGATCCAAAAATATCATATTGGTAATTTAATTTTTATGCAAGGAACTCCAGAGAAACAAGCTGTTTTAAACAATAAATATCAAGAACTCTCTAAAGTTCCTTTGATGATTGGTTTTGATGGCGAATGGGGATTAGACATGCGTTTAAAAAACACATTCCGCTATCCTTGGAATATGACTTTAGGAGCTGTCAGGGACAATAGTTTGATAGCGAAATTTGGTGAGCAATTAGGGAAGCATTGTAAACGATTGGGAATTCATATCAATTTTGCACCTGTTGTAGATATCAATATCAATCCTAAAAACCCAATTATTGGAAATCGCTCTTTTGGAGAAAACAAAGACAATGTTACAGACAAAGCAATAGCGTTTACAAAAGGAATGCAGAGTATTGGTGTGTTGGCAAACGCAAAACATTTTCCAGGTCATGGAGATACTGCTTCAGATTCACACCATACGTTGCCAGTTATTGATTTTGACATGCAAAGATTGGATACATTAGAGTTGTACCCTTACAGAAAGCTATTTAAAGAGAATTTAGCAAGTGTAATGACTGCACACATGAGCATTCCTAAGTTAGAGCCTAATAAAAAATTACCATCCTCATTATCTAAAATAATTGTAACCGATTTGTTGATTGATAAAATGGGGTTTAAAGGATTAATTATAACCGATGGGTTGAATATGAAAGGAGCAGCTAACTATTCAAGCTCATCAGAAATTAATTTGGCGGCAATATTAGCAGGAAATGATATATTGTTGATTCCGAAAGATGTACCCGCAACCGTTCAATTATTTAAAAAAGCAATCAAAAATAAAAAATTATCTATAAAGAGATTAGATCATTCAGTTCGAAAAATATTGAAAGCAAAGTATTGGGCAGGTTTACACAATTATAAACCTGTTGTTTTAGAAAATTTACACGAAGATTTAAATTCGAAAACAGATGTTTTATTACATAGAGAATTGGTTAAGAAATCGATTACAGTTGTAAAAAACGAAAAAGAGATCATGCCAATTCGAAATTTAGAAAAGCAAAAAATAGCGTATGTAAAGTTTGGAGAAGCAACGAGTGCATCTTTTGTTACAATGCTTAAAAATTATGCTAAAATTGATGTCGTTTCTGGAGTGAATTCTTCAGATTTTCTATCTAAGTTGAAGAAATATAATTTAGTTATTCTTGGGTATCATACCTCTAATGCACATCCTTGGAAAGGCTTTAAGTTTACAAAGAATGATATTGCTACAATTCAGCAAATTGCCAAAGAGAAAAAAGTAATTTTAACTATTTTTTCAAGTCCATATAGTTTGTTAGACTTTAAATCATTCAAAAATATTGAAGGCCTTGTTGTTTCTTACCAGAATAGTGAAATTGCGCAAGAAATAGCTGCTCAGCAATTATTTGGAGCTATTAAAGCTAATGGAAAATTACCAGTTACTATAAGTACGGAGTTTAAAGAAGGTTTTGGTTTAACAACATCAACCTTAAGTAGATTACAATACGGAGTGCCTGAAGAAGTGAAAATGTCTTCTTTAAAGTTAAACGAGATTGATGTAATTGCTGAAGAGGTGATGAAAAAAAAAATGGCACCCGGAATGCAAATTTTGGTAGCCAGAGCAGGAAAAGTAGTGTATCAGAAAAGCTTTGGATATCATACAAATGATACGCTAAAAAAAGTAAAGAACACAGACTTATATGATGTCGCTTCTATGACAAAAATTTTGGCAACCTTGCCAATGGTTATGAAGGCTGAAGGCGAAGGGAAGTTTAGAATAGTAACAGAATTAAAAAACATATTACCTGAGTTAAGAAACTCAAATAAAGACACACTTACGGTAAAGGAAATTTTATCTCACAATGCGAGACTAAAATCTTGGATTCCGTTTTATAAATTGACTCAAGATAGTATTACAGGAGAAAACTTACCAACCTTTTACGCTACGACTAAAACTGAAAAATTCGGAATTAAAGTTGCTGAAAATTTATACCTCCAAACCTCGTATAAAGATTCGATTTTAAAATATATAAAGAAAGTAGATCAACGTGAAAAAGAAGAATATAAATACAGTGATTTAGGGTATTATATTTTAAAAAGAGCCTTAGAAAGAACGTATAAGAAACCATTAAATCAATTAACTCAAGATTATTTTTATCAATCTTTAGGAGCGAATAGAACGAGCTATTTACCTAGAGAGAAATATGCGATGAATGAAATTGTTCCTACAGAAAATGATCAATATTTTAGAAATCAGTTGTTACACGGTCATGTGCACGATATGGGAGCTGCAATGCTAGGTGGAGTTGGTGGTCATGCAGGTTTGTTTTCTAGTGCAAATGATATTGCGAAAATTATGCAAATGTATTTACAGAATGGTTTTTATGGAGGGAATCGATTTTTAAAGAGTGCTACGATCGCGAAGTTTAATAAGCGATACTACGCAGATAAAAAAATAAGACGAGGTTTAGGGTTTGATAAGCCTCAATTAAATCCAAATATTGAAGCGACTTGTGGGTGTGTTTCTGAAGAGAGTTTTGGACATAGTGGTTTTACAGGTACCTATACTTGGGCGGACCCTAAAAGTAGAATTGTATATGTTTTTTTATCTAATAGAGTATATCCAACTATGGAGAATAATGAATTGATTACAGAAAATATCAGAACAAAAATTCAACAAGTAATTCAAGATGCTATTCTGTTGGAGTAGTTGCAAGCTTGCTATAAAGTAATACAATGATGAATGATGCTACAAAATATCCAAATGCAGTTTGTGTATCATACAGTTTGTAAACGATGATTGACTGAATTAAATAAGATAAAGGAAATAGACTTATTCCGATTGTGAATCTAAAAGTATCAACAAATTCAATGTCAGTCACTTTTTTAGAAACCATTTTCCAGAGTAGCCATGGAAAAAGACTATTGATAACAAAAAGAAAATAAAACAATTTAGCAACGTTTATTTCTTGCTTTTGATCGACTATTTTATTGATTTTAATGCTTTTATTTACAGATTCAACATCAGTAAAATCAACATTACTGGCATTTAATTGCTGTAGAATTTTTTGATAATTTTCATCCGCAGGAATATGAACTGTAAGCTCTTTTAATTGACTTGTTACTTGTTTTTTGAGCGCATTTACAGAATTGTTAATTTCTGTAGCATTGTAAAAATCATTTGCTAAAATTGGCTTTCCGTAATGTATGGCAACTTTACTCGAAAATTGACTCGCATTTTGATAGGTAACCCCAACAGGAATAATGGTCACTTTTAAATTTGGATATTTCTCAAAAGCACCAAAAAGAATTCGTGTAAATCCCTTACTAATCGTTCTAATGGTTCTTCTTCTATCATGACTTCCTTCGGGGAAGATCATTAATGCTCTTTGCTTATTTAAAATTTCATAGCAGTCATTAAAAACCTCGTTGTTTTTAGAGAGTTCTTTAACGCCATCTCGAATTCTATAAATAGGCATTAGATTTAAAGAAGTTAATATTTTTTTAATTATTGGCTTTTTAAAAGATGCAGCTCTAACTAAATAGTGCGTTATTCTTGGTGTATTGGTGGTGACCATTAATGGGTCAATCAATCCGTTTGGGTGGTTTACAACAAATAATACAGCGCCTTTCTTTGGAATGTTTTCTTTGCCTACAGATTTTATTTTTTTAGTGTAGAAAAAGACTCCAATTTTAATGTAAAAGCGAAAAATAAGATACCAGATTTTTTTCAATTGTGTGTGAAATTAAAAGCCTTGCGCTATTTTTTTTAGTTCAGAAATACTCTTTAAAGATGTGTTTTTTCCTTTTAAGGTAATAACACCTTCTTTCTTGAATTCTGACAGCAACCTAATTGTAGACTCAGTTGCAGCTCCAATAATGTTTGCAATATTTTCTATCACGAACTCTTCTTTGTTTAAAGATGTTAACTGTCTAACAATAGATTGTTCGCATTTGTTCATTTATAAGTTTTAACTCAATTCAAATATACAGAAAACCTGATGATAACTCAATTACAGTGGGAGATAATTTTTATTATTGTAATGGATGTAGAACTGTTTTTTTTAAAAAGTTAATTGAGTTTGATAATAATGACAAACAAGTATGTTTCTCTAGTTTATATACACGGAATGGTTGATGGTGGACAGATGTATTATTAGAAGGAAGTTGCAGGGGTTCAAAGTTTCAAAGGCGCACTTTTTTAGAGTTTTGGAGTAAAAAAAAGAAAAATTAGTGAGTAATAGAATTGAGAAATTTTATAATTGATAATTATTGTTTTTTCCATCCCCAATACGTTGCCAATGCCATTCCAGAGAATATATCCCAGATACCCCAGAAAGCAGCAAGTAAAGCCATTCCTCCAAGCCCTTCAAAGAACCCAAAGGTTAATAGTAACCCTAAACCTCCATTTTGAATTCCGGTTTCCATAGAGATTGTTTTGGTATCTGCTTTATTTAGTCCGAATGCTTTTGCGGTATAAAAACCAATGATAAAAGCGAAAATATTATGAAAAACTACTAAGAACACGACTAAGTGAATGTAGTTTGTAAAGATGTCTAAGTTTTGAGAAAAGGCGATGAAAATCAATGCAATAAAAACCAACATAGATAAAGGTTTCAATACTTTTTCAATTTTTGAAGCCATTGTAGTGTGGTAATGCTTAATTAACATTCCTGCAATTAACGGAATCCCTAGTATTAATAAAACCAGCTTAAATAAGTCATAAGGATTCAGTTCTACGGTTTGTAAAATAACATTTGTTGGTTCATATAAACTTCCCCAGAAATGCAAATTAAATGGCGTCATAAAAATACAAATCAATGTGGCAAAAGCGGTTAAACTTACAGATAAGGCAGCGTTTCCTCCAGCCATTTTACTAAAGAAATTAGAAACGTTTCCTCCAGGGCAAGCTGCAATCATCATCATTCCTAATGCAAAACTTGGATGAGGTTTGAGTATTAAGATCGCTAAAAATGTAGCAGCAGGCAATAATAAAAACTGAGATAGAATACCTACAAAGACAATTTTAGGGTTTTTAAATAAGCGTTTAAAATCATCAATAGTAATACCCAATGCTACGCCAAACATAATAATAGCAATAGCAATATTTAAGCCCCATAATCCGTTAGAATCAAAGTTGATTTTAACAGCGTCTATATTGGTGATCTGATCAGTTTTTAAAAGCATATTCTATAATGTTTGATCCCATTTTTAATGCTTTTTTTCGCACTTGTTTTGGGTTATTGTGTACAACTGTATCTTCCCAGCCATCACTTAAATCAGATTCGTAATCATAGAAGCAAATCAGTCTTCCCTCATAAAACAAGCCAAAGCCTTGTGGCGGTTTTTTATCGTGTTCATGAATTTTTGGCAACCCATTTTTAAAGGTGAATGTTTGGCTATAGATAGTGTGATTTTTTGGAATCTCTTGGAATTGTAATTCTGGAAAAACTTTTTTAATTTCTCTCCGGATGTAGTTGTCGAGCCCGTAATTGTCTGAGATGTGTAAAAAGCCACCAGAGATTAAATAATCACGTAAGTTTTTGGCTTCATCTTCTGAGAAATAAACATTTCCATGACCAGTCATAAAAACAATTGGAAAATTAAATAATTCAGCATTTCCAACAGTAACACTAGTTGGGTTCTTGTTAATGTGTGTGTTAATATTTTTGTTTGTGAATTCAATTAAGTTGGGTAAAGCTGTAGGGTTTGCATACCAGTCTCCGCCACCATTATATTTTAAAACAGCTATTTCTTGTGCATTTATATTTATGATGACACAAAATAAGAAAAGTGTAAAAAGGAACTTCATCTAATAAATTATAATTGAATTTAAAGCAATATACTAAAATATTGATTAATTCAATTCGTTAATCAAAGCCACAGTTTGTGTTGCAACAATACCAGCCGTTTCTGTACGTAATCTGCTTTCCCCCAAAGTAACGGGAGTGAATTTATTTGCCAATGCTTTTTCAATCTCAGCTGGAGAGAAATCTCCTTCTGGCCCAATCATAACAAGAATATTTGTATTGGGTTTAATCGTTTTTGTCAACGATTTTTTATTTAGTTCTTCACAATGAGCAATGAATAATTCTGAATCAAAACCTTGATTGATAAAGTCAGAAAACTTTATAGGTTCATTTATTATTGGTAACACAAATTTTAATGATTGTTTCATTGCAGATTGTACAATCTTATCTAACCTTTCGGTTTTTAAAACTGTTCTTTCTGAGTTGGAACAAATAATAGGTGTAATTTCATCAATGCCAATTTCTGTTGCTTTTTCTAAAAACCACTCTAATCTGTCATTGTTTTTTGTAGGCGCAATAGCAATGTGTAAAGTGTAATTCCAAGGTTTCGGTTTTGTTTCGGTATTCACAATCTCTACCAAACATTTTTTGTCATTTGCTAAAATTACCTGCACCTTAAATAACTCATTTTTACCATTGGTAATGTGTAAAGTATCACCTTCCTTTTTACGCAACACTTTTACAATATGTCTGCTCTCAGTTTTATCGAATGTAAACTGAGAATTTGTTGAAGTAAGATCTTTATTATAGAATAACTGCATGTTTTATTAGTTTAAGAGTTGCAAAGTTACAAAGTCTCAGAGTAGCAAAGTTCAAAATTTTTAGTTTTGCTTACTGCTTACTGCTTACTGCTTACTGCTTACTGAATGCTCTTTCTATATGTTCTACGCCTTTTGTGTGTAATTGGATCAAAATTCTTCCAAATTTTATTGATAGCTTCGTTCTCTTCAAGTTCTGGCGTTCTAATACAATTCTCTATTCCTTTCGGAGTAAATGTTTTTGTAAACTGATCAAAAAGGATCGCAGTTACACCTTTGTTTTGATATTCTGGATGTACACCAATTAAATAAAAAGTAACATCTTTTGCATGTTTACGTGCTTTTAATAAATGAAAAATCCCGAATGGAAATAATTTTCCTTTAGCCTTTTGTAATGCTTCAGAAAAAGAAGGCATCACAATAGCAAAAGCTACTAGTTTATGGTTTTTGTCAACCACAAATTTGATATATTCAGGATTGATAAAGCTGATGTATTTCTTTTTGAAAAATTCTACCTGTGCATCAGAAATAGGTACAAAAGTTGAAAGCTTAGAGTAACTCTGACTAAATACTTCAAACATTTCATCAACATAAGGCATAATGTCTTTTGTTTTTGTGAAATCTAATGCTTTTAGTTCGAATCTTCTTTTTATAATATTGCTAACACGATTGTAATAAACGGCATCAACATTTTTAAATTTAAATTTACTTTCTAAGTATTCTTTCTCTTTTGTATATCCAAGTTTTTCTAGATGCTCTTTATAATACCGATGGTTGTACCAGGTAATCATGGTTCCTAAATGATCAAAGCCTTCAATTAAAACACCTGTTTTATCTAAGTTATTAAAACCAATTGGACCTTCCATATATTCTAACTGATTCTGGGACCCAATTTCTTTTACTTTTTCTAATAAAATTTTAGTAACCTCAATATCATCAATCATATCTAGCCAACCAAAACGCATTTTTTTGATGTGCTGTTTTTCTACTTCGTAGTTGTTAATAATAGCAACAACTCTACCTACAATTGTATTGTTTTTATAGGCTAAGAAAAAGTGGGCGTCTGCATGCTCAAATACAGGATTTGTTTCTTTATTAAAGACTTCTACTTCGTCTTTAATAATTGGCGGTACCCAATATTTGTTGTTTTTGTAAAGTGAAAAAGGAAAAGTAACAAACTGCTTCAATTCCTTTTTTGTGAAAATTTCTTTTATGGTAATCATAAGGTAAAGATATAAAATGTAAAAGTACTAATTGTCGTTTTTAGTTTGATCTTATTTCTTTTTACCATTCTTCTTTGAAGCTTTTTTTATTGTAGCCTTTCTTCTTTTTCGAGTAGGTCTTTTACGAGAGAATTTTCCTTCTTTCTTCTTTTTAAATGTAAAGAAGTTTATTGCTTTTTCAAGAAATCCGCCAAAAAACTTTTTCTTTTTATGAATGATCAAGTCTCTATGTTTAACGTTATTCCCGTTTTTACCTAGTTCTTTAAAAGTGTTTACATGCCTGTCTAAACGAAAAGAAAAACCAATTGCAGTATATTGTTCTGAAGTTTTACCATTGAAATTATGTCGAGTAGAAGCATCTATTTGAAAATGTCTGCTAGATAAATAGGCAACTCCAATACCGAAATCGTTATTAATTTGATATTTGTTATAGCTTCCTTTGTGCTCAAGAAAAGTAGACCATCTATCATTCAGAGAATAGGTTCCTGTAAGAATGTATGATAATTCAGAATAATCACTTCCAATATTGTCATAAAAAATATTGGTAACAACATTAAATTTGTTACTCAAGTTATTTTGCAGTAAAACACCAACTTTTTGAGTCATTCCCTCCAATTTATAGATGTCTCCAACAAAGTTTGTGTTTATACCTAAATATACCGCAACAGACGGGATTACTCTTTTCCAATCAAAAGCATGACGCCTTTTCCAACTTCTAACTTCTTTAGATTTGTCTTCATACTCTTGTTCGTACACTAAATACTTAGCACCAATACTAAACTTGCTTAAGCCGGTAGTGAAATAATAAGAATTAAAAACATTCTTAAAAGCTACTTTGTCTTTTTGAAAAGTAAGATTGGTGTTAAACTCAAGTTTTTCTTTGAAAAAGGAAGTTCTAAAAACTAAATTACTTCCAAAGGATCTTGGAATCGTAAAAGTTCTTGTAATTTTAGAAGAATTAAAAAAAAATCCAGTTTCTAATTGGTAAACACCCAAGCCAACACTATATGGGCTTTCAGAAAAACTAGGTCTGTTAGAATTAATAACATTGGTATATTGAGCATTTAGTAGATAACTGCTACATAAAAAAAAGAGAAGAAGAATCTTTTTACTCATATCTATTTTGGGGGTGATTTACTAGCAAGGTTCTTTCTGTTTTGCCAATAGACACAAACATACAGCAAAAATACCACACGTCATATTCGGGAAAATGCTTTTTTAAGCTTTTACGAACGTTTTTTGTATACTCTTAACATTAAAAGTGATCTCAAATTGTTACTTTTGAAGTAATTTACTGAAACAATTAAAGCATTAAGCATTACAGATGGGTTTATTAAGAACAATAATAGTTATTTTAACTTTTTACTACGTATTTAAAATAATATCGAGATATGTACTTCCGTTTTTCTTGAAACGATTTATAAGTAAGATTAAAGATAACGCAAGGCAACAACATGATGGGCAGCAAGATCCAAAAGTAAATGTTGGTGAAACGATAATTGATAAAAAGCCTGTGAAATCAAATCAAAGTAATAATTCTGTTGGAGAATATGTTGATTATGAAGAGGTTGATTAATATGAGAATAAAGCAACTAGCACCTTATCTAATCGCAATTGTCATCTTTATAATTGCGTCAATCACCTATTTTAATCCAGTTTTAAAAGGACAAAAAATAAAGCAGAGTGATATCACTCAGTTTAAAGGAATGTCTAAGGAAATTGCAGATTATAGAGTTGAAAAAGGAGCGGAGCCTTATTGGACGGGTTCAGCTTTTAGTGGAATGCCAGCCTATCAATTAAGTGCACACTACCCGAATGATTTTATTAAAAAAATCGATAGCTTATTGCGTTTTTTACCGAGACCAGCAGATTATCTGTTCTTGTATTTTCTAGGTTTTTTACTATTACTTACCGCATTAAATGCCGAATGGAAACTGGCCGTATTAGGTGCTTTAACATTTGGTTTCTCAACATATTTAATAATCATTTTTGGTGCAGGACACAACGCGAAAGCACATGCAATTGGGTATATGCCAATGGTGTTGGCTGGTGTAATTTGGGTTTTTAAACGTAAGTATTTACTTGGGTTTATTGTTACTGCGGTAACAATGGCGTTAGAAATAAATACGAATCACCCGCAAATGACATACTATCTTGGTTTTATAATCCTCATTTTAGGAATAGTAAAATTGATAGAAGCCATTAAAGAGAAAGCATATGTGCCTTTTATAAAACAGTCTGCAGTTATTTTGTTTGCAATGATTTTAGGTTTGGGGGTTAATGCCACCAGGTTAATGGCAATGAAAGAATATGCCGATGCGAGTACACGAGGAAAAACAGAATTAACCATTGAGCCAGATGGTTCTCAGAAGAAAGTAACTCAAGGGTTGTCTAAAGCATATATCACAGAATATAGTTATGGAATCACTGAAACATTCAATTTGTTTATTCCACGGTTTATGGGAGGAGGAACCGTTGAGAGTTTAGATGAAGATTCAGAATATTATAAAGCATTTAAAGCAAAATATGGAGTTAAAGCTGCGGATGAATATTCTAAGCAAGTTTTAACCTATTGGGGAGAACAAACCATAATTGAAGCTCCTGCGTATATTGGAGCAGTAATTATATTTCTGTTTTTCTTAGGTGCATTTTTAGTGAAAGGCACTTTAAAGAAGTGGTTAGTAGCTGCAACAGTTTTTTCTATTGTATTAAGTTGGGGAAAGAATTTTGACATAATTACCAACCTATTTATAGATTACATGCCGCTATACAATAAGTTTAGAGCGGTTTCTTCAATACAAGTAATTGCAGAAATTTGTATTCCGATTTTAGGAATCTTAGCATTAAAAGAATTCTTTTCTAAAAATGTTTCTGATCAGAAGAAGAAAGATACACTTAAAAAAGCGTTTTATATTCTTGGTGGAATTTCAATTTTCTTTATTCTTTTCGGATCAAGTCTGTTTGCTTTTGAAGGATTTAGAGATGGAGGTTTAAAACAATATAATATAACGGGTTTAACAGAAGCTTTAATTTCTGACAGAAAATCAATGTTGTTTCAAGATAGTTTGAGATCACTAATTTTGGTTTCGATATCGGTTGGGATTTTATGGTTTTTTATCAAAAATAAACTGAATCAAACCAAAGCAATTGTTGCTTTTGCAGTACTTATACTATTTGATTTAGTTTCTGTAGATCTTAATTATGTAAATACAGCTTCTTTTGAGCGTGCAAAAAACATCGATGTCCCTTTTCAAAAAACAGCAATTGATAAAGAAATACTAAAAGATAAAAGCCATTATAGAGTTGCAGATTTTAATGTAAGTCCGTTACAAGATGGAAGAACTTCATATTTCCATAATTCAATTGGTGGGTATCATGCCGCTAAAATGGGCCGTTACCAAGAGTTGTTTGATTATCAAATGGGAGCGGAAATCAATATGGAAGTATTGAATATGTTGAACGCAAAGTATATTATTTTTCCAAATCAAGGAAAACCAGCGTTGCAATTAAATCCAGAAGCAAACGGCAACGCTTGGTTTGTCTCTAAAGTTAAAACGGTCACTTCTGCAGATGATGAAATGAAAGCGTTAAATAGTCTTAAAACGAAGGATGAAGCTGTACTAAGAAAAGATGCTTCAGTTGTTTTTAATGCTGTTTTCGAAAAAGACTCAACAGCAACAATTCAGTTGACTGCTTATGATGTAACTAGTTTGACGTATCAAACAAACACAACCAAGTTACAGTTTGCTGTATTTTCTGAAATCTATTATAAAAATGGATGGAATGCCTATGTTGATGGTGAATTAACACCACATTATAGCGTTAACTATGTGTTAAGAGGGATGGAAATTCCAGTAGGAAAACATATGGTAGTATTTAAATTTGAGCCAACAGTCATAAAAAAAGGAAATACAATTACAATAACATGTTACTTCTTGTTACTGATAATCCCTTTAGGATGGTTTTTTGTTGAAAGAAAGCATAAGTTTATTACTTTAAAGACTTAATATATTCTGAAGGGGTTGTGCCAAGTTCTTTTTTAAATGCTCTTGTAAAAGCAGAAGCATTTGTGTACCCGATTTCCTCTCCTAGATATTGTATTGTATATTTTTGATATTGTTCTTCCGTATTTAGTTTTTTAATTAAATAAGAAATCCTAAGTTTGGTAATATATTGCTTAAAACTCTGTTTTTTACTGTTATTTATGATGTAGGAAAGATAAGATGTGTTGGTTTGTAGGTTTTTTGCTAAAATTTTGATGTTAAAGTCACAACTTAAAAAAGCTGTAGAATTTTCTAGTGCTTCCAATTGAAGTAAAATATTTTCCTTTAAATTTTTCTCAATATTATAGTCTTTCTTTGGAGTAACTTCCATTGTTTGAATTCCATCTAGTATTATATCAAAATCTTGCAATGTTTTTTTTCTTTTCATTTTTGAGATGTAGAAAAGATATAGAATAAGCAATAGCGCAACTACTGAGATAGATACTACTTGTATAATGTGAGTTTTATGTTTTTCACTTAGAACAATTTCATTGTTTATTTTTATTTGATTAAAGTTGTATGAATAATGCGCTTTATTAATTTTATTTTTGTTAGTTGTTAATTGCGATAGTCCTTTTAGACCTAATCTAGAGTATTTATAAGCGCTGTCGGCTTTTTGTAAATTGTTATACTGATTCGCTAAAATATCAAAAATCACTATTTTATTTTCTTCAGTGTTTGGTGTGTTTTTATCATAGCACAAAAACTTGTTTGCATAAAATAATGTTGAATCGCTTCTGTTTAAGTTGTAGTAGATTATTGATTTGTAGAAATTCACATCTTGTATTACGCCACTATTCACATCTTTATAGTTGGTCGATAATAAACTCTCTATAGCTTCGCTGAACTTCTTTTTTTGAGCAAGGACTTTTACTTTTCTTAAGTTATATAGTTGTTCAGAGTTTTTGTGAGGTGGTACAAAAGTTTGTGCAACAGTATATGCTTTTTTATAATATACAGCAGCAGAGTCTAAATATGAAGGTATAGAGTCTCTACCAATATTAAAATACGTATTTCCGATTATATTTAAATTACTTGTATGTAAAACTTTTAAATTATTATAATAATATGAGTTTACGTCACTTAGTTTTTTTATATCTCTATTCGTTTCTTTCAGTATGCTTAAAGCTTCATTATGCAACCCAAGAATATCTTTAATGCTTGCAATATTATTATGAACACTTAATTTTTGTAGCTGATAATATAGACCCTTTTCAGGGATTGTTTCTATTGCCTTCTCTTTTTCTAGTAGGTAATAAAAAGCTTTGTCATATTTACCCTGATTTTTTTTTATCCAAAACAATCTATTGTATGCAGAAAGCAAAACTTTAGGATTGCAAGAAGTAGCTTCATTATTTAAATTTTGAATTACTTTTAAACAAATTTTCTCAGAAGTTTCAAAATCTCCTTTTTTATAATGCGCACTTGCCTCATTAATAAAACCTAAGTTTTTAGTACATAAATTTATGGATTTTTGATTTTTTTTAGCATAGAAAAATAGACTATCAATGTTTGTGTTTCCAAATTCTTTAATTTTATTAGCGCTGTCATTTTGAGCACTGACTATAGATAAACTTGATAAAGAAAAAAGGAATAAATATAGATACTTCATAAAATATTGATATGTATTAAGTTATAAAAGTGCTAGGCACTTGTCTTTTTTTAATATGCTTTTTATAAAAAGAGGAATACATAATTTTATTAAGGTAAATATAATAGGTATTTTTGAACTATCAAACAAAGTAGTGTAAAATCACTTGTTATGAAAAGGAAAAAAAAAGAGAGCAATTGCTCTCTTTTTTTATTTTATAAGTTTTAAATGTTATAATGATTGTATACATTTGAAAGTTATATTTAAATCCTAACTTAAAAGAATAACATTAGTATTGTGAAGATGAATATTGGAATGTTATTAAACGGGAATTATCCGGCAGATATACGAGTAAGAAAAGAAGCAGAAACTTTAGTAAACAATCATTCGGTTTTTGTTTTGTGTAAAAGAAACCCTGATGAGAAAGAATACGAAGTTGTTAACGGGGTACAGGTTATTCGTAAGATTGAATATAAGAGTTTGGCGCATGAGGGAATCATTGATGTAATCGCTTCCGTAAGTTTTATGCACCCTTTTTTTAAAGCCAAATTACCTTACTTTATTAAAGAGAATACTATTGATGTGCTTCACGTACATGATTTACCACTTGCAAAAACAGCCTTTTTAGCAGCAAGAAAATACCATTTAAAAACGGTTTTAGATTTACACGAAAACTATCCAGCTGCATTAATGACATGGTTTTCTTGGAGGAAAAACCCCATTATTAGATTAAAGAATAAATTATTTTTCGGATATAAACGATGGCGGAATTATGAATCTAGGATGCTAAAAAAGTACCACATTATTATTACAGTTGTTGATGAAATGAAACAACGTTTAATAGCACAACACAACTTGTCTAAAGATAATATTGTAATTGTACCAAATGCAGAAAAGAAAGAATTCGCTAAGAATTTTGACGCTAAAACGCCTAGTTATTTTGAAGATTTTCAAGATCGGTTTATCATCTCTTATGTAGGTGGATTTGGCCCACATAGAGGTTTGCATACGGCAATTCTAGGGATGAATGCTATTTCTGAAAAAATACCCAATGCGTTGTTAGTATTGGTTGGACCAGCAAATAAAGATGTAAGAAGTCACTTGCAACACCTAATTAAAGAAAATAATTTAGAGCACTTTGTTCAGATTAGAGGAAGAGAACCTTTTGAAAATGTTGTAAACATTATGAAAAGTTCTTCGGTAAATATAATTCCACATATTTCTAATGAGCACACAGAAAGTGCTGTTCCACATAAATTTTTTCAAATACTGCTTTCAGGAAAACCATTGTTAGTTTCAGACTGTGCTCCAATGAAAAGGTTGATTAATGAACATGCAATTGGGAATTGTTTTGAATCTGAAAACCCAAAAAGTTTTGCGAATTCAATCCTAAATATCCATTCAGATTATAAGGCAGCATTAGAAAAAGCTAAAAAAGGAAATGAAGAATCTTTAAATGGCGACTTAAATTGGGAATTTACGTCTAAAAACTTAGTACATTTATACGATAACTTAGAGAAGTGAAAGTATTAATTATTACATATTATTGGCCGCCTTCTGGTGGTTCTGGCGTACAGCGTTGGCTAAAGTTTGTAAAGTATTTACAAGAATTTGGCATTGAACCAATTGTGTACACAGTTTCAAACCCAACGTACCCAATACTTGATGCTTCTTTAAAGAATGATATTCCAACGGATATTACAGTTTTAAAACACCCAATTTGGGAGCCGAATAATTTTTTGTATTTTTTTAAAGGAAATCAGAAGAACGAATCTGCGGGTTTTTTAAATCCGAATCCTACTTTTTTCGGAAAAATTCTTCAATATATAAGAGCTAATTATTTTATTCCTGATGCCCGGAAGTTTTGGGTAAAACCATCCGTAAAATACTTAGAAAAGTATCTTTTAGAAAACCCTGTTGATGCAATTATTACTTCGGGTCCGCCACATAGTTTACACTTAATAGGTTTAGAATTAAAGAAGAAACTATCACTGAAATGGATTTCAGATTTTAGAGACCCTTGGACAGAAATCGATTATTTTGAGCAATTACCATTAACAAAAAAAGCGAAGAAGAAACATCATCAATTAGAAGAAGCAGTATTGCGATGCTCTGATGCTGTTTTAGTAATTGGAAACACAATGAAAGAAAAGTTTCAACAGTTTTCTGATTCAATTTATGTGCTTACCAATGGTTTTGATACAGAAGGAGATCAAAAAGAGATACCATTAGATACCGATTTTACCATTACACATATAGGTTTAATGAATGCAGACAGAAACCCGTATTCATTTTGGCAAGCCATTAAAGAGCTTTCTAACGAAAATGAACAGTTTGCTAAAGAGTATAAAATTCAATTAGTTGGTAAAGTTGCGCCAGAAGTAACACGTTTGATTAAAGAATTAAAACTAGAAAATGTGACTGATATTGGGTATGTGTCACATAAAGAAGTGAACGAATACCAATGTAAATCGCAGGTATTGTTATTGGCCGTAAATAATGTAAAAAGCGCGAAAGGAATCATTACAGGAAAAATATTTGAGTATTTGCAAGCAAAACGACCTATCTTAGCTATTGGCCCAGTAGATGGAGATTTAGCAGCGATAATTAACGATACAAATGCAGGAGTTATTGTCGGTTTTAAGGATGTTAACTCCATAAAGACTGAACTATTAAAAATGTATAACTTGTATACAGAAAACAACTTAAAAGTTGAATCAAAAAACACACATCAATATCATAGAAAGAATTTAACAAAAAGACTTTCAGAAATAATTAAAGAAACCATTTCGTAAATATTTATGAAAAAAATAGTAACAATTTTAGGAGCAAGACCTCAATTTGTAAAAGCGGCAGTATTAAGTCGGGTATTACATGAACACCAAGAAATTGAAGAAGTAATTGTTCATACAGGTCAGCACTTTGATGCAAATATGAGCGCTGTTTTTTTTCAAGAAATGGACATCCCAAAACCTACATATAATTTAGAAATAAATAGCTTAGGTCATGGTGCAATGACTGGGCAGATGTTAGAGAAAATCGAAGCTATTTTGATTATTGAAAAACCAGATGCTGTTGTTGTTTATGGGGATACAAACTCTACAGTTGCAGGCTCTTTAGCTGCAAAAAAAATGCACATTAAAGTAATTCATATAGAGGCAGGTTTGCGTTCTTTTAATATGAATATGCCAGAGGAAATAAATAGAATTATAACGGATAGAATTTCTGATTTATTATGTTGTCCAACAGATGCTGCATTGTTGAATTTGAAAAACGAAGGCTTTGATAATTTACCGATTCAAATAGAAAAGAATGGTGATATAATGAAAGACGCGGTTGAATATTACGGTAAAATTTCAGCCCAAAAATCAAACATAATTTCTGATTTAAACTTGAAGAAAAATGGATTTGTTTTAGCAACGATCCATCGACAAGAAAATACAGATGATATCGAAAAATTGAAATCAATTTTTGAAGCTTTAGAAGAAATTCACCTTGAGTGTGAAGTGGTGCTGCCAATGCATCCAAGAACAAAAAAAATAGTAGAAAAGCATAATTTAAAACCTGCTATAACGTGCATAGATCCTGTTGGGTATTTCTCGATGTTAGAGTTGTTAAAGAATTGTAAAATGGTAATTTCTGATAGTGGAGGATTGCAAAAAGAAGCATTTTTCAATAAAAAGAACTGTATTATTGTTCGAGATGAAACGGAATGGGTTGAATTGATAGAAAATGGCTTTGCAGAAATAGTTGGTAGTAGTACACCAAAAATTGTAGCGGCTTTTTCAAAATTTAAAAATGTAGAATCAAATTTTAATATAGAATTATATGGTACTAATGTTGGTGAAAGTATTCATCGATCAATAGTAACATTGTTAAACAACTAGAGCTCATTGGGAATTGTATTAAAACAATCGTTTAAGAACACCATAGTGACCTTTGTTGCTTTTGGTATTGGTGGTGTAAATGCATTGTTTTTATATGTCAAATTTTTAGGTGAGGAATATTACGGTTTAATCACGTATTTGTTGTCTACAGCAAACTTGTTAATGCCCTTAACAGCTTTTGGTGTTCAATATTCAATTGTAAAGTTCTATTCTTCTTATACATCAAAATTAGAAAGAGATAAGTTTTTAAGCTCTTCGTTATTTTTCCCTTTGTTAATCGCCTTGCCTTTTGGCTTTTTAGGATCTGTTTTTTATGAGCAAATAAGTGCATATTTATCAATTAAGAATCCTATTGCAAAAGATTTTACTTGGGTAATTTATTTGGTTGCAATTGCGACTGCCTATTTCGAGATTTTTTACGCCTGGGCAAAAGTTCAAATGCAATCTGTATTTGGGAATATATTAAGAGAAATGTTTTCTAGAGTTGCTACAATGATTTTGTTATTATTGGTTTATGCAGATGTTATTACTCAAAAGGAATTTATTTATTACTTAACCGCAGCTTATTTTATTAGGGTTTTAGCGATGTTTTTGTTTGCATTAAAATTATACAGACCTAAGTTTACATTACAATTACCGGCGAATTATAAAGAGGTATTTAAATATACCGCCTATATTATTTTAGCGGGTTCTGCAGGTGCAATATTATTAGATATAGATAAGTTTATGATTCCGCAAAAAGAAGCTATAGAAATGGTAGCGTACTATGCGGTTGGAGTTTATATAGCATCTGTTGTAGAAATTCCGGGGAGAGCAATGGCGCAAATTGTACAACCAATTACGGCAAAAGCCTTAAACGAAAATAATGTCACTGAAATGAGTGCTTTATATAAGAGCACTTCTATAAATTTAGTTGTCACTTGTGGATTGCTTTTTTTATTGATAAACCTAAATATTAATCAAGCATACTTATTAATTGACGAGAAATATTCTGATGGAATTTTGGTGGTGTTGATGATTTCTATAGCGAAATTGTATACCATGTCGTTAGGTAATAATGGGGCAATTATTTCAAACTCTAAACACTATAAAATTTTATTACCTTACGCAATTGGAATGGCTCTTTCGGTTATTTTACTAAATGATTGGCTTATTGCTGTTTTAAGTATGAATGGTGCTGCTTTGTCAACATTACTAGTTATTTTAATTTTCAATACTATTAAAGTATGGTATGTTCACAAGAAGTTTAATATACAGCCGTATACAAACAAAACACTCCTGTTATTACTGTTAATTAGTCTGTTTTATAGCCTATTTTGTTTTTGGGACTTCTCTTTTCATCCAATAGTGAATATTGCCTTAAAAAGCATTTTAATAGCATTTGGTTATTTGTTGATTGTCTTTAAACTTAAAATTTCAGCAGAAATAAATAACGCACTCACTAAGTTTATAAGAGGCAATCAATAGCGTCTGCAAGCAGGTGTAATAGCAATGCGATTCCAAAAACACGTGTTTTTTTCCAGATGGCTAAAACCACATATAGTAACATCGCGTAATAAGTATGTAGTGGATGAAAGTTAATGCTACATCTGTCTGGGTCAAATATTGGAGAGGCCAATACGTGATCTATATCTATGATAATTGCAGCAATAAAAAGAAGATATGTTTTTTTCCAGTTTTCTTTGAAAAAAATATAGGCAATGAACCCAGGCACAATAAAATGAAAGCTATAATGTATTATAAATTTTAACTCCATAATTTTCTTTATTTGCACGACATTATATGGTTAAACTGGTATAGTACATCTAAACAAATCGTTATCTTCTCAATGTTAAAGGTGTGTTTTCTAAAAAGCTAATGCTATTTGGACCTTCCATAAATAAAAGATCTAGCACAGAAAGATTTTTTAGAAAGCCGTGTTTGTCATCAAACATTTGAATGTAAGTATCAAAATGGATGTCTAACTCTTGTTTTGAATTTGCTAAAAAGCGATACTCTTTTTCTGTTGTAACTACGTATTCGTTTGTCTTGGAGTACTCTTTATTAATCTGTAATGCATCTGTAATAAAGAGATGTGTGTCAATATTTACATCTAATAAGTATTTGTACTCTTTTGAGAAAATAGGCAATAAATCATCTTCGTAAAACTCAAAAAAGGGTGAATTTCTGTACGAAATTTGTAAAGATTTTAAATGTTGGGATTGCCAAGGTGTTTTATGATCTACTAAAGTGTCTTTGGTTTTCTTTTTACCTGTTCCAGACAAATGATTCACAGGGATGTTCAATAATTGTTTCCCGTTTGGTCCAAAAATGTAGCACCTATTTCTGTAGGTTTGTTTTTGGAAATTATCTTCAACTTCAAAAAGTACCTCATCAGAATTGGTTATTGCCATATACTGAGAGATAGGAGAGAAGTATGTGGGTAAAAATAAAGACATCTATTTCTTCGTTTCTTTTTTCTGTTTGCGGTAATAATTAACGACAAAGTACCCCATTAAAGCCATCAAGAAAAATTTAAAATAAGAATAAGGTTCTCCACTTCCTCCAACGGTTGTAAACATTCTATCCCAACGAATAGATGAGAATTTTGAAAATCCTGTTGCAGCGGGATCCCAGCTTAACCAAATAAACACAGGTTTACCAACGACATGGTCAAAAGGAACATAGCCCCAAGCTCTTGCGTCTAAAGAGTTTTGTCTGTTGTCTCCCATCATCCAATAGTAATCTTGTTTGATGGTGTATGATGTGATTTCTTTCCCGTTTAAATAATATTTATTGTCGGCGATACTGAAATTATTACGTTCATACCTTCTAATGACTTGTTCGTAAAAAGGAATTGATTTTTCGTTTAACTCAATTTTATCTCCTTTTTTAGGGATGTAAATTGGGCCATAATTATCATAACTCCATTTGTATTGTTGATTGTGAGGAAATAAGCTTGGGTCAAAACTACCTTTAGGTTCAATTTTTTTAACAGCACTTTTTACAATAGGATTATTCCGTATTCTTGCAGCTTCCTCATCGGTAAGGTTCAGAATAAACTTTCCATTTTCAGAGCCATACTCTCTAATGTTATATCGTTTTGCTGCTCCTTGACTAAATTGTTTCCCATCGGTATCAACTGTAAAAAAGTATTGTGGTTTTGCTCTATCTGGTAAAACGGTTCTTTTACCATTAATGTACACATACCCATCTCTTACCTCTAAAGAATCACCAGGAACACCAACACATCTTTTTACGTAATTGGTCTTCTTGTCTAGTGGTTTATAGGTGAACTCTCTAGAGGTATCACCCCACATTTTTTTTAATGAATCCGCAGGCCAGCTAAAAACAACAATATCATTGCGTTTTATTTTCTGAATTCCAGGAAAACGCATATAGGGTAACGATAATTTGTTTAGCCATGATTCTTGATTTTTTGAATTTGAAACATAAGATTTTCCAAGAAAAGGTAATGTGTCATGCACCATAGGAGCAGCAACTGCCGTCATTGGTACTCTTGCTCCATAATGGAATTTACTTACAAACAGAAAATCGCCAACATACAATGTCTTTTCTAATGAAGAAGTGGGAATTGTATATGGTTGCATAAAATACGTGTGAACCAATGTCGCTGCAATAATTGCAAATGCAATAGAGCTAACCCATTCTCCTAAAGCCGATCTTGGATCTAAACTTCTGTCTTCTATGTATTTTGCGTCTGTAAAATAATTGATGTAAAATAAATACAACCCTAAAGTGGCGATCACCAATAGCGTATCTTGTCTTTTATGATGCCCAAAACTTCTACAGGTTTCTATCCAAACAATTGGAAACATTAATAAGTTTACAACCGGAACAAATAGTAAGATAACCCACCATTTTGATCGGTTAATGATTTTCATTAAAATGATTGCATTGTAAACAGGAATAACTGCTTCCCAAGCTTGTCTACCAGCTTTTATATATAATTTCCAGGTGGCTAAAAAATGAACCACTTGTATTGCTAGAAAAAATAAAAACCATTCAGTAAATGTCATAATGTGTATTTTTTTGTTTCTTTATTTTGAAACGTACTTTCAATAATAAATAATAAGTCTCTTTTTAATGCTGTTTGTTACCCTCTTTAACCAATATTTAACACATCCTTCATTGTGAAAACTCCTTTCTTGTTCAGAATCCATTCAGCAGCAACAACTGCTCCAAGAGCAAAACCTTTTCTGCTATGAGCGGTATGTATAATTTCAATTGAATCTACTTCTGATGAATACTCAACACTGTGTGTTCCAGGAACATTCGGAATTCTTTTTGCAGTAATTGGGATGCTGTTTTCTGATGTTTCCCCATCAAGTTCCCAGTTGGATTTAGAGCTGTTTTCAATAATTCCGTCAGCTAAAGTAATTGCTGTTCCGCTAGGAGCATCTAATTTTTTAGTGTGATGAATTTCTTCCATAGTGATGTTGTAATCACTTAAGTTATTCATCATTTTAGCAAGTTGATTGTTTAGTTCAAAAAAGATATTTACGCCTAAGCTAAAGTTAGAAGCGTAGATGAAAGCACCTTTTTTCTCTTTACATAAATGTACTGCCTCTTCATATTTTTCTAGCCAACCAGTTGTTCCAGAAATTACAGGAACGTTATTGTTAATGCAGTTTGAAATATTACTATACGCAGAAGTTGGAATGCTAAAGTCTATAGCAACATCTGCTAAGTTAATATCAAAAGATTCATCTGAGCCTGTTTTTATAACAATTTCATGACCTCTTTGTAAAGCGATTTTTTCAATTTCTTTACCCATTCTTCCGTAGCCTAATACTGCAATTTTCATTTAAAAAGAGAGTTTAAATTTTAATCCAACCTTCGGTACTTCATATCTATTAGAATTTGAAATGATTGTTGGAGAAAATGATAAATTATCGTTTGTGTTAAATTGTAATAAATGAGCGTTTACACTCGCTTCTACAATTTGTAATACATAAAACACAAGAGTTGTTAGTAAAGATAAATCTCTATTGCTTTTTAATGTTTTTTGAGCGCTTATTAATCCGTTTCTAGAGATTAATGTTGATCCATCTATATTTGTGAACTCATCTCTTAAGCCCGCTTGACGTAGCTTAAAAGCAGTTCTATACCTGTTGTATTCGTTGTTGTTGTCTAAGTAAAAATAAATACTTGTTCCCATTGCCCCCCAAACTACAGGTGCTTTCCAATATTTTCCGTTGTACATCTGGCCTAAACCTGGTAGGATTGCCGAATAAAATGCAGCTTTTGAAGGAGATAATGGATTAAAATAATTACTATTAATTATAATACTTTCTTTTACGTTAAGGTTTTCAACTTGGGTTGAATCTTTTTGTGCATTGATGCCAATAGACACAAATACTAGTAAAGTAAAAAGTATTTTTTTTAGTGAAAACACTATTTCAAAAGGTTTTTAATTCGATTAAAATCTTCTTCAGAAGAAAAGGGAATTGTCATTTTTCCTTTTCCTTTCGCATTCGCAGAAATGGCTACTTTATGACCAAAAAACGTATTTAAATCAGGTATTGAATCCTGAATGAAATTGGGTACTTGTTTTTTGTTTTTAATAGAAGTATTCCCTTCTTTTAAAACCTTCACCAGCTCTTCCGTTTGTCTAACAGAAAGTTTGTCTTTTACAATTTTCGTGTAAATATTTAATTGACTTTCAGTAGCATCTATATTAATTAATGCTCTACCATGACCCATTGAAATAAAGCCATCTCTCATTCCGGTTTGAATGATTGGGTCTAATTTTAATAAACGTAAATAATTTGTTACAGTAGATCTTTTTTTACCAACTCTGATACTTAATTGTTCTTGTGTCAACTGAATTTCATCAATCAAACGTTGATAAGAAAGTGCAACTTCAATTGGATCTAGGTTTTTACGTTGAATGTTCTCTACCAATGCCATTTCTAGCATTTCTTGATCGTTCGCTATTCTAATATATGCAGGAACGGTCGTGTTTCCAATTAATTTGGAAGCTCTAAATCTACGTTCACCAGAAACTAGCTGGAATTTATTTCCTTCTAATTTACGAACTGTAATTGGTTGAATAACGCCTAGCTCTTTTATAGAGTTTGCTAATTCAGTTAAGGACTCTTCATCAAAATACGTTCTTGGTTGAAAAGGATTTACTTCAATATCACTCAATTTTATTTCAAGAATACTACCTACTAATGTATTCGCATTTTTATCTGATGCTGAATTAATAGAAGCAGAAGTTTCTTTTAATAAAGCAGATAATCCTCTACCTAAAGCTTGTTTTCTTGTTGCTTTTGCCATTATGCGTTCTTCTTTATGATTTCGTTTGCCAAACTTAAATAATTCACAGCACCTTTACTTGTCGCATCATATGCAATAATGCTTTCTCCATAACTTGGTGCCTCTCCTAAACGTGTATTTCTTCTAATGATAGTGTCAAAAACCATCGTGCTAAAATGTTTTCTAACCTCTTCTACAACTTGGTTAGAGAGTCGTAAACGAGAATCAAACATGGTTAACAATAAGCCTTCAATGTCTAAATTTGGATTGTGTATGTTTTGAACACTTTTGATTGTGTTTAATAGTTTTCCTAGTCCTTCCAACGCGAAATATTCACATTGAATAGGGATGATTAAAGAGTCTGCTGCAACTAAAGAATTTAATGTAATTAAACCTAGAGAAGGAGCGCAATCAATTAAGATATAATCATAATCATGTGTCAGATCGTTTAATGCTTTTTGTAGCATATATTCTCTTTGCTCTTTATCGACCAATTCAATTTCAATCGCAACTAAATCTATATGAGCAGGAATAATATCTACATTGGGTGATGTTGTTTTTAGAATCGCATCTTTAGCAGAAACCGAATGCTCTAAAACTTGATAGGTTCCTATTTCTACAGCCTCAACATCAATACCTAAACCAGAAGAAGCGTTTGCTTGAGGATCTGCATCAATCAATAGCACTTTTTTTTCTAAAACACCTAAAGATGCAGCCAAGTTAATTGCTGTTGTTGTTTTGCCAACGCCCCCTTTTTGATTTGCAATTGCTATGATTTTACCCATTAAATATATCTGATTTATAAAAAGTAAAAATACAATTATTTACTGTTATTTAAAATCAAAGATGTTAACAAAATAATAAAAATATAAAATATTGATAATGAGTAGTTTACTTTTATTTTATGTGGGATAATAAACATTTTAAGAAATAAAAAAACCGTTGAGTTATCAACGGTTTTAAATTGTATTTTTATGCTTTATTGGGGATGTTTTTTAGAATTTCTATAAGAAATTTCCAAAATTTTTGAGTAGAAGATATACTTGCTCTTTCGTCTGGAGAATGTGCTCCTAAAATTGTTGGTCCAAAAGAGACCATGTCCATTTCCGGGTAATTTTGTCCTAAAATTCCACATTCTAAACCTGCATGGCAAGCTGCTATTTTTGCTTTTTCTCCGTAAAGTTTTTCGTATAATTTATCTAAAACACGTAGTATTTCTGAGTCTATATTTGGCAACCAACCTGGGTAGGATCCCGAGAATTCAACATCAAAACCAGACAGCTCAAATGCAGCACAAAGCGAATTTGCTAAGTCTGTTTTATTGCTCTCTGAAGAAGACCGCGTTAAGCAATTCACTAAAACATGTCCGTCTTTAACAACAATCTCAGCAATGTTATTAGATGTTTCTACCAATCCGTCAATATCTGGGCTCATTCGGTATACTCCGTTTAAAGCAGCGTGTATAGATTTAATAAATCCTTCTTGAGCTCCATATTCCATAACTAAATTTGGAGTTTCAGTAGCTGTAAATGTAATTGCTAAGTTTGGCTCTAAGCTTTTATATTCTGCTTTAATATCAGTAATCAATTCATTCATTTCAAAAAAGAAAGGCTCTTTAGAAATAGTATCAATAACTATTGTTGCTTTACTTTCTCTCGGAATCGCATTGCGTAAACTACCTCCATTTATTTCATGAATTCTTAAATCGAAATTTTCCATTCCATCATACAAAACTCTATTCATAAGTTTGTTGGCATTCCCCAATCCTTTATGAATATCCATTCCAGAATGTCCTCCGTTTAATCCATTTACGGTAATTGTTAACGCAGTAACATTGTCTGAAGTTTTTTCTTGAGTATATGCTCTTCGTGCAGTAACATCAATTCCGCCAGCACAGCCCATTCCAATTTCGTCATCTTCTTCTGTGTCTAAATTCAATAAGATTTCACCCTCTAAATATCCAGCTTCTAATCCCATTGCACCTGTCATTCCAGTTTCTTCATCGATTGTAAATAAAGCCTCAATTGCTGGGTGTTGAATCGTAGAAGATTCTAAGACACTCATAATTGCGGCAACACCTAAACCATTATCGGCTCCTAAAGTGGTTCCTTTAGCAGTAATCCAATCTCCATCAACATACATTTCAATTCCTTGCGTGTCAAAATCAAATTCAGTGTCAGAATTTTTTTGATGAACCATGTCTAAATGACTTTGCATTACCACAGTTTTTCTGTTTTCCATTCCTGTAGTAGCAGGCTTTTTAATAATTACATTACCAACCTTGTCTACAACAGTTTCTAGGGTAAGTTTTTTACCAAAAGCAACCATAAAGGCAATCACTCTTTCTTCTTTTTTTGAAGGACGAGGTACCGCATTTAAGGCGGCAAAATTATTCCAAACAGTTTTAGGTTCTTGATTTCTTATTTCTGAATTCATTCTGATTTATTTAGGCTTAATTTAATCTTCAAATATACAAATATTTGAAGGTTTTTAGTTGATTTCAATGACTACATCAATAATGTTTTTTCGTACTTTTTTTAAGTCTTTCATATAATCATCTTCTGCTCTGAATCCAACAGGTAAAACTAAAACAGATTTTAAATTATACTTTTTTAAATCAAGGATTTCATCATATTTTTCTGGATTAAACCCTTCCATAGGACAAGAATCAATTTTCTCATTTGCAGCGACAGTCATCAAGTTTCCGAGAGCAATATATGCTTGATTTTTTGCCCATGAAGAAACTTCTTCTTTACTTTTAGCGTTGATAGTATCCTTTAAGAAGTTCTTAAAAGGGTTTATAATTTCATCTGATGTGTTTCTAGTGCTCTTAACTAGATTGAAATAGGATTCTATATCTTTAGAAGTTAATTCATTTTGAATACATAAAACCAATAAATGAGATGCGTCTGCTACTTGTTGTTGATTCCAAGAATGGGCTAAAAGACTTTGTTGAATCTCTTTGTTTTTAATCACTACTAATTTCACAGGTTGTAAGCCGTAAGATGTAGCCGTTAAGTTAAAAGCTTCTTTTAAGATGTTTATCTGTGCTTCTGTAAGTGCTTTATTTTGATCAAATTTTTTAACAGCATACCGCCATTTTAAATTTTCTATACTATTCATTTCGGATTCTTTTAGGGTACAAAAATACTATAATAACTAGCTTTTACCCTTTATGTTTGATTGTAAATGGCAATATGTCTATAGATTTTTTCTTTGGCAATGATATTTGTTCTAAATTGTATAGCGAAAAAGAAATGTATTGCTATGAAAGAAGAGTTCCTTCATTATATATGGAAGCATCAACTGTTTTCGAAAAAAGACCTAGTTACAACAGCTGCTAAGAAAGTAAGTATACACTCTGTAGGATTGCATAATCATAATTCTGGTCCAGATTTTTTCAACGGAAAAATTGAAATAGATAATTTGGTCTGGGCAGGAAATATTGAAATTCATGTAAAATCTTCAGATTGGTATTTGCACAAACATGAAAGTGATGTAAATTACGACACGGTGGTGTTACATGTTGTTTGGGAAGATGATGTGGAAATTTTCGACAAGAGCAATCAGCCGTTGGCAACAATAGAAATTTCTAACTTTATTTCAAAGGATGTATTGGAGAACTACCATCGGTTATTTTCTAAGGAGTTGCGTTGGATTCCTTGTGAGAAGTTACTGAACTCTGTTGATTCTTTTGTGATGGATAATTGGAAAATGCGACTGTACTTTGATCGGTTAGAAGCAAAATCAAAGTTAATAGACGACTTGCTTTTGGTGTCTAACAATGATTATGAAGCGGTGTTGTTTACGTTGTTAATGAAGAATTTTGGTTTAAAAATAAATGGAGAGTCCTTTTTGACTTTGGCGAATTCAATTGATTTTTCAGTGATAAGAAAAGAGCAAAATGATGTATTAAAATTGAATGCATTGTTGTTTGGTCAAGCAGGGTTTTTAGACACGCAAATTGAAGATATTTATTATTTAAAATTGAAATCTGAATATGAATTTTTAAAACATAAATACAACCTAACGTCTATCAATGAAAATCAATTTCAGTTTTTTAAAATACGTCCAAGTAATTTTCCAACCATTAGAATTGCGCAAATAGGAGCGATTTATCATCAGAATCAAAGTTTGTTTTCAAAATTGATGCGCTTTACCAAGTTAGAGGAATTTTATGATTTGTTTACTGTGTCCTTAAATGAGTTTTGGGAAACACACTATACATTTAAAAAAATAGCGCCCAAGAAACTGAAAAAAATGACTACCTCTTTTGTAGATTTGTTATTGATTAACACGATTATACCATTAAAATTTAACTATTTAAAAAGCTTGAATGCGAATATTGATGAAGATTTTTTAAGTTTTTTAAAAAATATAAAAGCAGAAAAAAATGCGATTGTATCTAAGTTCTCAGAATTGAAAATTAAAGCGGATAATGCGTATGATTCACAAGCATTATTAGAACTTAAAAACAACTATTGCGCAAAGAAACGTTGTTTACAGTGCGCAATAGGTAGTAGTTTACTAAGAAAAATTTAGTATAAACTTTTGAATTCTGTAGGTGCTACTTCATTCATTATTTTATATGCAGCTTCAAAAATATCTTCTACAGATGGTTTAGAGAAATAATCTCCGTCCGTACCATAAGCAGGTCTGTGAGCTTTTGAAGTTAATGTATATGGTTTGCTATCTAAATACTGATACCCGTTTTGGTTCTCTAAAATTTCTTGAAGTAAATAAGCAGATGCTCCTCCAGGAACATCTTCATCTACGATTAACAATCGGCTTGTTTTAGCAACGCTTTTTACAGTATCGTGATTTAAATCAAATGGCAGTAAACTTTGTGCGTCAACAATTTCTATATCGATTCCTACTTGTAATAGTTCTTTGGCAGCTTCTTCAACTAACCTTAATGTAGAACCATAAGAAACGACAGTAATATCTGTACCTTTCTTAATTGTTTCTACTTCTCCAATTGCCGTTTTAAATTCTCCTAAATTGGTAGGTAATTCTTCTTTTAAACGATACCCATTTAAACACTCTATAACTAAAGCAGGGTCATCACCTTCTAAAAGAGTGTTGTAGAATCCAGCAGCTTTTGTCATGTTTCGAGGAACCAATACATGAATCCCTCTTAAGTTATTTATGATTCCGCCCATTGGTGAGCCAGAATGCCAAATCCCTTCTAATCTATGTCCACGGGTTCTAATAATTAACGGCGCTTTTTGTCTTCCTAAAGTTCTGTACCTTAAGGTAGCTAAATCATCACTCATTATTTGTAATGCATACAATAAGTAGTCTAAATATTGAATTTCTGCAATCGGTCTTAAGCCTCTCATTGCCATTCCAATTCCTTGTCCTAAAATAGTAGCTTCTCTAATTCCTGTATCAGAAACCCTTGTGCTTCCAAATTTTTCTTGTAATCCTTCTAAGCCTTGATTTACATCTCCAATAAACCCTGCATCTTCTCCGAAAATTAATACTTCAGGATATTTTTTAAGCAATGCATCAAAATTATCTCTCATAATAACTCTAGCGTCTACCAAATTCTCTTCAGTGTTGTATGTAGGTTCTATCGGGCTAATATTAGTTGGAGCAAATTCTGTTTCACTTGTTAAATGGGTAGAGAAAAGAGTGTGTCCATTATTAATTTGCTCTTTAATAAATTTTTGTACTACTATTTTTTCTGTAAAAGTTTCATCTTTCACATAACGTAAAGCTTTTCTACATGCAATCAATATGTCTTTTCTGATTGGTTCAGAAATGCTCTCTAAATCGTTTTTTAGTTTTGTGATAAATGAACGGTTACTACTCTTATTTGCTAAATTGGTTAAGTGAGAGATTGCTGTTGTTACTTCTGTTTTAATCTCATTTAAGTAAGCGTCCCAGGCATTTCTTTTTGCTAGGCTAACAAGTTTTTTAGATTCTTTTTCGATGGCAATTAATTCCTCTTCAGAATTCACAAACTTAAGGGTTTCTCCAGTTTCATCTTCCAATTCAAAATCTAAAATCCAAGACCTCATTTTAGCAACACAATCAAAATCTTTTTCCCATTGCAAACGTTCCGCATTTTTGTAACGCTCATGAGAACCAGAAGTTGAATGCCCTTGTGGCTGTGTTAGTTCTTTTACGTGAATTAAAACAGGAACATGCTCTTCTCTAGCTATTTTTGATGCTCTATTATAAACATCTATTAGTTGAACATAATCCCAACCATTAACAACTATAATTTCGTATCCCTTATTTTTTTCATCTCTCTGAAATCCTTTTAATATTTCAGAAATACTTTCTTTAGTCGTTTGGTGTTTTGCGTGTACCGAGATTCCGTATTCATCATCCCAAACATTCATTACCATTGGTACTTGTAATACTCCGGCAGCATTAATTGTTTCGAAAAATAAGCCTTCACTTGTGCTTGCGTTTCCAATTGTTCCCCAAGCAACTTCATTCCCTTTTACAGAGAAATTTGTGTTGTTTTCAAGATTTTTTACAGTTCTGTATACTTTTGAAGCTTGTGCTAATCCTAATAACCGTGGCATTTGACCTGCGGTAGGAGAGATGTCTGCACTAGAATTGTATTGTTGAGTTAAGTTTTTCCAATCGCCATTTTCATCTAAACTGTGCGTTGCAAAATGACCTCCCATTTGACGGCCTGCAGACATTGGGTCAGCTTCTATATTTGGATGTCCATATAAACCTGCAAAAAACTGCTGTGCGGTTAGCTCTCCAATAGCCATCATAAAAGTTTGATCTCTGTAGTAACCAGATCTAAAGTCTCCTTTTTGAAACGCTTTAGCCATGGCTAATTGAGGCACTTCTTTACCATCACCAAAGATTCCAAATTTTGCTTTCCCAGTAAGCACTTCTCTACGACCTAACAAGCTACATTCTCTACTAATACGAGCAATTCTATAATCATTTAGAACTTCGTTACGAAAATCAATAAAAGATAATTTTTCTGAATTAGAAATTACTGTATCTTGGGTCATGTGTTGTGTGTTTGATGTCTTTTGCAAAGGTAAGTTTTTTGATTGATATTTAAAAATATATTATTCCATTGAGAATACCGCAATAAGTAATGGTGTAAAAGAAGTAATTATGTGAAATATGTAATTAAAAAAGGTTTATAAAAAGCCTCTTCTAAAAAAGTTATAAATAGCTGATGGTCTCATGGTAAGAACAAACCTAATTTTACTGGCATATGCTTCTTGATTTATTTCCCAACCCAAGTTTGAATACATAGGGAGATATACTTCTAGAATGTTATGGATAAAGTTAAATCTAATTCCGTTTTCGTACCCAAAATAAATACGTTCTCCTTTGTTTTTTAGAAAAGCAACATCGTTATAATATTCAAGCCACCTCCAAACCCCTATGCTCGAGTTGAAAGAAAACATAAATTGATTTGCAAACCTTGTTGGTAACACAGATTTAAAGCCTCCGTCATTAATTATAAATTGTTGACTAAATATTCCTGAACTTTCAGATCTCCCAAAATAATTTTGTTCAAATAAATAATCAGAAGGTCTGTCTAAACCAAAGCTAAAATAATTACCTGTTGTATTGTTGTTTAAAAAGGCACCACCAAAAAAGCGAAAGTCCAATTGTCTGTTGTTAGATGTTAAAGACCTAAATCGAATGTCTGTAGATAATTTTGTAAAGTTAGAAGCAATGTCTACATTAAACTTGTAAGAAACTTCTTTAATTATATTGGGTTTAGAATACACGTATTTTAAATTTAAAACACTGTATTTGTCTTGTTCTTTGGTTCTTATGTTTGGTGCAGATTCTTTGTCGATATTTATGAGTTTTGCCATAAAATACTTCCCGCCCACATCTCTTAAGCTTTCTCTTTTAAAATTAAATGAAACATACGGAACAAAAACACTGTAAGAAAGTTCTGGAGCATAATGGTAGTTGCTAGCAGATAAACCATAAACAATATTTTGTAATTTTGATTTCTCAAAAAACTGATTATATGTTATTGATGTTGATCCGGTTAGTGTTTTGCTTTTAGTGGCGTATTTCGGAATGATTTTGAAATTAAAATTCCGTTTAATAATTGGCTTGTTGTGTAATTTTACACCAAGACTCAGGCCGTCATAATAATTGTAATCTATAACAGGTTGGTAAAATAATTGATTGTAATAAGGATCTGATAAATCTTTTACTAACTTGAATTGTAGCGGTTTGTTTAGTAGGGTTTTATTGGTATTTTTCCAATTATCTAAAGAGTTGTATTCAGGGTATATTTGTTCGTAGTTTAATGAGACTTTATCAAAATCTCCCTTTGGTATTGTTACTGTTTTAGTAGAGTCTATTTCGGTGACCCAAGTTTTGAATTTTATTTTTTTATTTTTAACTCCATATAATGCAACGGGAGCGGTAATATTTCTTAAATTCTTAATGACTATTTTTAAAGAATCATTAACGATGTCTACTTTTTTGATTGTGTAATCTATTTTTTTATTGGTGTTAATATAGTCGCCAAAAAACCAGCTTAAATCTTTGTCTGTTTTAGAGGTTATGATTTTTTTGAAGTCAGAACTAGTGCTTAATTGTAATTTTCGAGAACTATAAAATTCTTTAATAGATGTTTTTACGATACTGTCTCCTAAATAACCATTTAAGTATTGCATCCCTAATCCAGCCTTGTATTTATTACCAATTTTTCTATTAAAATTTGAAAGAGAATCTAATTGAGTTGTTAGTGATTGATCTAAGAATTTACGTGTAATGAATTGATATACAAAAGGATACTTGTCGTTAAAATTAAATTTGGAAAAATTAAATTTGCTTAACAACCAAGTATCAGAAACAGATCCTAGAAGTTTAACTTTTGGGTAGTGTTCTTTTACGTATTCCATTAATAAAAACACTTGAATTCCATCTGTTAGCCAGTAATCTGTCCTTCTGTTTAGCAATAAGGTATTGTCAATGTATTTCTTTGCAAGTGCTTTAAATAGGGTTATATCTCTGTCAAAAACATCAGAAAAGGTGTTTAGAAATTTAGGCAGTTGATTTAGTCCGTATATGGGGTTTTCCTTTAGTGTAATTTTATCAACAAGTATTTCTTGATGCGGGTATTTTCCTAAGAATTTTTCTATAAAATCAAGCTCTCTATTTAAGATGCTAGTGGCTAGTGTTTTATTTAACCCTTTAAAAGAGATGTCTGTGACGATATCAATATTTTTTGTGTTGTACGTTGTAAATTGATTGGTTTTATCAATATTTATTATAATGTCTGTTCTGTTTTTTCCGTAGAAATTAAAGACGGTATTACTGCTTTTTTTTGAAGGTAGGTTTGAGGATATAAAATAGTTTTGAGGAGTTTTAAAGGTGATGTCATAATTTGCAACATCCATAAATAAATCATCAATATTTAAATTACTCATTAATTGCCAGTTTTTGTTAAAAACAGCAGGGGTTAAATACCAGAAACGTAAATAATACCCTGTTGCAGTTTTTCCGTAACCAGTAAATTTAGCATTAGGAATTTTTACAGTATAGGTTGCGTTAATGATAATAGAATCATTAGGATTCAAACTTTTGTTTAAGTCTAGTTTAATGATGTCTTCTTGAAACTCTTTAGAGGAGAAACGAATATTAGTATAATTCGCTGTTAGGTTTAATATTTTAGTAAATCCACGTTCTTTTTCTTTAGCAAAGTAAAGAGATTTCTTATAGTCTTCAATTAATCTTTTGGATAATGGTGTTTTCCGATCCTTAAATCCATTTTGCCAATTGTGAAGATATATTTGATCTAATACGTTGTTGGTTTTGTTGTGAAAAACTATTTCTTGTTGGATTTTTATGACATCTGTTTTATCATCTATAACAGCGTCAATTTTTATTCTGTTTGTTTGTGCGTAGATGCCAAACGAACAGAATAGGAAAATAATTAAGGGGAGTAGTTTCTGTTTCAATACACGTGTTTTCTAAAATAAAATCCTGCTATTCTTAAATCTATATTAAAAATAGCAGGAGGAATTTTATTTAAAAGTTTGGTTTTAAACTATATTTAGAGTAAAATCTATTTAGGTGGTCAATTGCTTCATCAGCAGTGTCTACAACTCTAAATAAATTTAAATCTTCTTCACTAATATTTCCTTCTGCAATTAGCGTTTTTTTGATCCAGTCTAATAAGCCACTCCAGAAATCTTTTCCAACTAGAATGATAGGAAAGCGTCCAATCTTTTTAGTTTGAATTAAAGTGATTGCCTCAAACAGTTCATCCATAGTTCCAAAACCACCTGGCATCACAATAAATCCTTGAGAGTATTTTACAAACATTACTTTTCTTACGAAGAAATAATCAAATTCTAAATTTTTATCGCTATCAATCCAAGGATTGTAATGCTGTTCAAAAGGGAGTTCAATATTCAAACCAACAGAGGTTCCTTTTCCTCTATGTGCTCCTTTGTTTCCCGCTTCCATTATTCCAGGTCCACCACCGGTAATTACACCGTATCCGTTCTGTGTTAATTTAAAAGCAACTTCTTCTGATAATTTATAAAATGTATCTTCTGGTTTTGTTCTTGCAGATCCAAATATAGAAACACAAGGTCCTATTTTACTTAGTTTTTCATATCCCTCAACAAATTCGGACATGATTTTAAATATCGCCCAAGAATCATTAGTTTTTATCTGATTCCATGTTTTTTGCTCTAATCTTTCTCTGATTTTTCTATCTTCATTTGGGTTCATAATCTATCTTTTTTATAATTAATTATTTAGCTAAAAATTGCCAAAAATAGAATTTTGGCAAACATGCTAAGATAGTTCTTTTTTCAAAAACTTTGCAGTATAACTTTTAGGATGCATTGAGATTTCTTCTGGGGTTCCTGTACAAAGTACTTGCCCTCCATTTTTACCACCTTCTAACCCGATGTCAATAATATAATCTGCCAATTTAACAACATCTAAATTGTGTTCAATAATTAGCACAGTATTTCCTTTGTCTGCTAGTTTATTTAGTACATCCATTAAAACTCTAATATCTTCAAAATGCAAGCCAGTTGTAGGTTCATCTAAAATATAAAAAGTGTTACCCGTGTCTATTTTAGATAATTCTGAAGCCAATTTGATGCGTTGTGCTTCACCACCAGAAAGCGTGGTTGATTGCTGTCCGAGTGTGATATAACCTAAGCCAACATCTTTAATTGTTTTTATTTTACGATGAATTTTTGGAACTTTCTCAAAGAATACAACTGCGTCATTAATTGTCATTGCTAAAACATCAGCAATAGATTTTCCTTTGTATCTAATCTCTAAAGTTTCTCTGTTAAAACGTTTTCCTTGACAGGTTTCACATTCTACATGAACGTCAGGTAAAAAATTCATTTCTATTACACGAACTCCACCGCCTTGACACGTTTCACATCTACCACCAGTAACATTAAATGAAAACCTTCCTGGTTTATAGCCTCTAATCGCTGCTTCTGGTGTGCGCGCAAATAGACTTCGTATTTCACTAAAAACGCCAGTATAAGTAGCGGGGTTTGACCTTGGGGTTCTTCCAATTGGAGATTGATCTATGTCAATTACCTTGTCTATATGTTCTAGCCCTTTGATGCTTTTATAGGGCATTGGTTTTTTTACACCTCTATAAATATGTGCATTTAAGATAGGGTATAATGTTTCGTTTATTAAGGTAGATTTTCCGCTTCCAGAAACACCAGAAACACAAATCATTTTCCCTAAAGGAAACTCTACAGAAACATTTTTCAAGTTGTTTCCTGTTGCTCCTTTTAGCACTACTTTGTGCCCGTTTCCTGTTCTTCTTTTCTTTGGAATAGAAATTTCTTTTTTACCAGTAATGTAATCAGCAGTTAAAGTGCTGTGCTTTTTTAGTTCTTCAAAAGTACCTTCACTCACAATTTCTCCACCATGTCTTCCAGCTCCTGGACCAATATCAAACACAAAATCAGCCGCTTCAATCATGTCTTTATCATGCTCAACTACTAAAATAGAATTCCCGAGGTCTCTTAACTTGATTAATGAATCAATTAATTTTTGATTGTCTCTTTGGTGCAGTCCAATACTAGGCTCGTCTAAAATATATAGCACACCAACTAGTTGTGAGCCAATTTGTGTTGCTAAACGAATACGTTGCGCTTCTCCACCAGATAAAGATTTAGAAGTTCTATTTAAGTTTAAATAGTCTAAGCCTACATCAATTAAAAACTGTATTCGTGTTTTGATCTCTTTTAAAATTTCTGAAGCAATTATTAATTGTTTTTCAGAGAGTTTATCTTCTGCATTGTCAAACCAATTAGCCAATTCTGTAACATCCATTTTAGCTAAGTCGCTAATGTTCTTGCCAAGAATTTTAAAATATAAAGCCTCTTTCTTTAAGCGATTTCCATTGCACGAAGAACAGGTTACTTCGTCCATAAAATCTTTTGCCCATCTTTTGATAGATGTTGAGTCGCTCTCTTTATATTGACTTGTAATGAATGAAATAATTCCTTCAAAATCTATTTCGTAATTACGAGTTACGCCCATCGTTTTTGAAGCTACATTAAATTTTTCGCTCCCACCATTTAATATGACATCTAATGCTTCTTTCGGTATTTTATTAATTGGGTCGTTCAATTTGAATGTATATCGTTCAGCGATCAATTCTAATTGTTTAAAAATCCAACTATTTTTTTGTTCTCCTAAAGGGATAATTCCGCCATTTTTAATCGAAATGGAATCGTCTAAAATAACCTTGTTTAAATTAACCTCATTTGTAATCCCTAATCCATTACAAGCTGGGCAAGCTCCTTTTGGTGAGTTGAATGAAAAGTTATTTGGTTCGGGGTTTGGATATGCGATTCCGGTTGTGGGACACATTAAATCTCGACTAAAATATCTTGGGACATTAGTTTCAATATCAATAACCATTAAAATATTATCACCAGCATATAAAGCTGTTTTAATAGTCTCTTCTAATCTTTTTTCTACGGAATTGTTTACAACGATTCTATCAATTACAACTTCAATATCATGCGTTTTGTATCTGTCTAAACGCATTCCCTTCTCTATTTCTTTTATTTCTCCGTCTACACGAACTTTCACAAAACCTTGCTTAGAAACTTGTTCAAACAATTCTCTATAATGTCCTTTTCTAGACTTTACTAACGGAGCTAAAACGGCAATTTTTTTATCTTGAAAGTCTGATAGAATTAATTCTTTAATCTTTTCATCAGAATAGCTCACCATTTTTTCGTCCGTATTGTACGAGTAGGCATCAGCAGCTCTTGCAAATAAAAGCCTTAAAAAATCATAAATTTCGGTGATTGTACCTACTGTTGATCTTGGGCTTTTGTTGGTGGTTTTTTGCTCAATAGAAATTACAGGAGATAAGCCGTCAATTTTATCAACATCGGGCCTTTCTAATCCGCCAAGAAATTGTCTTGCATAGGCAGAGAACGTTTCAATATATCTTCGTTGGCCTTCAGCGTAAATGGTGTCAAATGCTAGAGATGATTTCCCGCTACCACTTAAACCAGTAATTACAACTAGTTTTTCTCTTGGAATTTTTACGTCAATATTTTTTAAATTATGGGCTCTTGCCCCATAAACCTCTATATATTCTTGTTGTTTCAAAGTGGTGATTTTACGAAAAAAGCAAAGTTACACAAACCAATTTATTTTATACTAGAAACCAAAGAGCAATTCGTCTTAAAATACTATCTTGCATCTATAAATATTTTTAAATGAGCTTTGTACATTCAGTTAGACATTACTTTGAGCGCCATGGGTTTGCGGTTTCGGTAAGACTTGCAGATAGTTTAGGAATGCGCGCCTTAAACGTAAGGCTGTTCTTTATATACATCTCTTTTGTTACCATTGGCTTATCTTTTGGTTTGTATTTAACCTTGGCTTTTGTATTGCGCTTAAAAGATATGATTTACACAAAACGAAGTTCAGTTTTTGATTTATAATGATACAATTTAAAACGAAGTTTCATAAGGCACTATTTTTTTTATTTTCAGTGATGGCTATTGGGGTAATTGGCTATATGGTCTTGTCTGGATTTAATTTTATTGATGCTGTTTACATGACGGTAATTACGATTTCTACGGTTGGATATAGGGAGCTACATCCAATGAATAACAGTGAGAAAATATTTACAATATTTTTAATTTTAACAAGTATATCGCTTTTTGGATATGCGGTTTCGGCTTTTACAGAGGCTTTAGCAAGTGGCGTATTTTTTAAACAATTAAAATTGAAGAGAATGCAGAAGAAAATTGATAAAATGAAAGGACATGTTGTCGTTTGCGGGTATGGTAGAAACGGTATGCAAGCAATAATTAAGTTGAAAAACTATCAAAAAGAGTTTGTGGTTATTGAGAAAAATAAAGAATTGGTTAGCTCTTTAGAGGAAGCAGGGATTTTATGTATAGAAGGAGATGCAACAACAGATGAAGCGTTGTTAAAAGCAGGGGTAGAAAAAGCAAGTAATTTAATTACTGCATTACCTTCAGATGCTGATAATTTATTTGTGGTGTTAACAGCGAATCAATTAAATAAAAAATGCAGAATAATTAGTAGAGCTTCTAATGAATCTTCCTATAATAAGTTAAAAATTGCTGGTGCAGCGAATGTCATAATGCCAGATAAACTGGGAGGAGCGCATATGGCATCATTGGTTGTAACACCAGATGTATTAGAGTTTGTAGATCGGTTGACTATTGAAGGAGAAACGACTGCGAATTTAGAAGAAGTAGCGGTTAATGACTTGCCAAAAGAATACTTAGATAAAACAATTTTGGATTTAGATTTGCGTAAAAAAACCGGATGTACAGTAATTGGTTTTAAAGCATCAGAAGGGAATTACATTATCAATCCAGAAGCATCTATAAAATTAATAGCAGATTCTAGCTTAATTGTTTTAGGTCGGCCAGAACAAATTGTTAAATTAAGGAAATTGTTTTAATGCAGGTAAAAGTAGTAATTACAGGTAGTAATGGGTTGTTAGGTCAGAATTTAATTGCTCTTTTATTAAATGAAAAAGAAAGCTATAAAGTTTTCGGGTTTTCAAGAGGAGGTAATAGAAGTGGAAGAGCAGGTTTTGAACACCACGATATTGATATAACAAATGAGAACGGGGTAAAAGAAGCGCTGTTAAAAATTCAGCCAGATTTTATTATCAATACTGCAGCAATGACAAATGTTGATGCGTGCGAAAATGATAGAGTAGGTTGTTATGCTTTAAATGTAAACGCTGTTCAAAATTTAGCAGCGGTATGTTTAGAAATAAATGCACACTTAATTCACATATCAACAGATTTTATTTTTGATGGAGAGAAAGGAAATTATACAGAAGAGGATACTCCAAATCCATTAAGTTATTATGGAGAAACGAAACTTCTTTCTGAACAATTACTGCAAAAATCAACAATAAATTTTACAATTCTAAGGACCATATTGGTGTATGGTTTGGTAAACGATATGAGCAGAAGCAACATTGTGCTTTGGGTAAAGGAGTCTTTAGAACAGCAAAAAGAGATTACCATTGTAGATGATCAATACAGAGCACCAACGTATGTAGAAGATTTAGCAATGGCGTGTAAATTATCAATCGATAAAAAGGCTCAAGGTATTTTTAATATTTCTAGCAGTCAGTTGTTAAGTATTTATGAGATTGCTCAAGAAGTTGCTATTGCTTTTCACTTAGATACAACCTTGATCAAGCCGATTTCTACAGTAACATTAAATCAAACAGCACCAAGACCAGAAAAAACAGGTTTTGATTTGTCTAAAACGAATACTGTTTTAGATTTCTATCCAAAAACCTTTAAAGAGGATTTGCAAAGATTTAGACTGAAATTGATGTAAAATTCATATTTAATGGATAAAAGTTGTCAAAAGCTCAATTTTTTATGATATTGCGGTCAACTAAATAAATAAACTAACTTATTATATTATGAAGAAAAAGTTTCTATCGTTGCTGTTTTTAGCAATTCCAATGTTTACGTTTGCTCAAGAAAAAGGTTTAGATCAAAAAATTGACGAAGCCTTTGCTCCGATTTCAAATTTTTTCAGCAGTATAATTTTCTTTCCAATTTACGAAAGTGAAAGTGTAACAATTCCATTTGTACTTCTTTTATTAGTTGGTAGTGCGTTATTTTTTACAGTTTATTTTAAGTTTCCAAATATTTTTCATTTTAAAACTGCAATCAATGTAGTTAGAGGTAAATATGATGAATTAGATCATCACGGAGCAGGAGATGCTGCATTAGCAATTGATGGTGATGTGAAAGGAACTATTAAGGATGAAAGCGCAGAAGGAGAGGTAACACACTTCCAAGCATTAGCTACCGCAGTCTCTGGAACAGTAGGTAATGGAAACATTGCAGGTGTTGCATTGGCAATTGCACTTGGTGGTCCTGGAGCAACATTCTGGATGGTAATTTGTGGGTTCTTAGGAATGTCTACAAAGTTTGTAGAATGTACATTAGGAGTTCAATATAGAGATGTAGGAGAAGACGGAACCGTTTATGGTGGTCCAATGTATTATATTAGTAAAGGATTGAAAGAAAGAGGATTCGGGATGTTAGGGAAAATTACAGCAGTAATTTTTGCTATTTTCTGTATTGGTGGATCATTTGGTGGTGGTAACGCTGCACAATCTAATCAGGCAACAGTAGTATTAAAAGAACTGTTAGGATTAGAAAGTACTGCAGCAGGAGCATGGATTGGAGTTGTATTAGCAATTTTAGTTGGTGTTATAATTATTGGAGGAATTAAAAGAATTGCTCAAGTAACAGAGAAGGTTGTTCCATTTATGGCAGGATTGTATGTGTTAGCTTGTTTATATATATTAGGTGCTAACTTTTCTTTAATTGATGATGCATTTTCTTTGATCTTTAGAGAAGCTTTTAATCCAACAGCTATTGGAGTTGGAGGATTTATTGGGGTCTTGTTAGTAGGATTTAAAAGAGCTGCATTTTCAAATGAAGCAGGAGCAGGTTCTGCGTCTATTGCGCATTCAGCAGTAAAAACTAAATACTCAGCATCAGAAGGGTTGGTTGCTTTATTAGAGCCATTTATCGATACAATAGTAATTTGTACGATGACTGCTTTAGTTATCATTATCTTTAACTTTGGAGGAGATGCTTCAGGGGCAACAGTTTTCCAATATGGAGGAGATGGAGCAGGAGCTGTATTAATTGATGGTGTTTCTTATGAAGGAGCCGGAATTACATCAAAAGCCTTTGCAGAATATATTCCTTATTCTAATGTGTTCTTAACTGTAGCGGTAGTATTGTTTGCAGTTTCTACAATGATTTCTTGGTCTTATTATGGATTACAAGCATGGAAATTCTTATTCGGTAGAGGGAAAGCAGCTGATATGGCATATAAATTATTGTTCTTAATTTTTGTGGTAATTGGAGCAGCAGCAAGTATGAAATCTATTTGGGACTTCTCAGATGCAATGATTTTTGCAATGGTATTCCCTAATATGGTTGGATTATTCTTCCTGTTTCCAGTTGTTAAAAAACAATTGAAAAGATATACAGATGCAATAAAAACAAATGCATAATGTAAATAGTATATAATGAAAATAGTAAAACCCCATTTCTGGTATAACAAAAGCCAAAGAAATGGGGTTTTATTTTTGCTATTACTAATAGTGCTATTACAAATGCTTTTTTCTTTTGTTGATTTTTCTAACAACGAAAAACCGTTACCAGATACTCAAGTCCAGCGTTTGCAAAGTCAAATAGATTCTTTAAAGAAGATTGAGATTGAAAAAAGAAAA
>Ga0308002_1000027_pt1 | contig 61623 bp, 54 predicted proteins | sample Neamet34_FD_203148 | JGI IMG/M metagenome (GOLD analysis project Ga0308002, IMG submission 203148) | Marine microbial communities from water near the shore, Antarctic Ocean - #34 | ecosystem: Environmental > Aquatic > Marine > Unclassified | place: Southern Ocean | collected 2014-06-06
CCAATTTGAGTTGCTAATCTAATACGTTGTGCTTCTCCACCACTTAATGATTTTGAAGAACGGTTTACGTTTAAATAGTGTAAACCAACATCAACTAAGAATTGTAATCTATTATGAATTTCCTTAACTATTTCTTTTCCAATTTTAAGTTGTTTCTCTGATAATTGAGATGGTAAGTCATCAAACCACACTTTTAATTCAGAAATATCCCAATCTGCTAATTCACCAATTGATTTATCGTTAATTTTAAAATAAGACGATTCTTTTTTTAAGCGGGTACCTTCACATTGAGTACACGTAATTTTATTCATGAAAGATTCCGCCCAACGTTTTACTGCAGGAGAAGGATTATCTTCAAAATGACGTAATAAAAAGTTAGTTAAACCTTCAAATTGTAATTCTTCTTTCTTACCATCCACATCAACTAACTCTTCAAAACCATATAAGATTTTATCTACGAGTTCTACTGGTAATTCTTGAATTTTAGTTGTTAGTTTATAACCGAAAATTTCAAGAATAGTTTCTAATTTTTTTCCAATCCAGTTATTACCTACTTTACCCAAAGGTTCAATACCACCTGCTTTAATAGATTTTTTTTCGTCTGGAATGACTTTCTTTTTATCAACTTCAGAAATTTCACCTAAGCCATTACATTTCGGACACGCCCCATAAGGTGAGTTAAACGAAAATAAGTTTGGTTCTGGCTCCACATAAGACACACCCGTTGTTGGACACATTAGAAATTTAGAATACTGAAACTCTTTACCATCTGAATGGTTTTGAATCATCATTACACCATTTCCAAATTTTAATGCTGTATTTACAGCTTCTATCACTCTATTTTTATGATCTGCAGTGACTTTAATTCTATCAATCACAATTTCAATGTCGTGAATTTTATAACGATCTAACTTCATTCCTGATTCTATATCAACAATTTCGTTATCTACCCTTACTTTTGAAAATCCAAGTTTTTGAATTTGTTCAAACAATTCTCTATAATGTCCTTTTCGTCCTTTTACTTTTGGTGCTAATACTATTATTTTTTCATTTTCAAACTTCTCTAAAATCAAATCAACAATCTGATTATCGGTATATTTTACCATTTTTTCGCCTGTATTGTAAGAATAAGCATCACTTACTCTTGCAAACAACAAACGCATAAAATCATAAATCTCTGTTACCGTTCCAACAGTTGAACGTGGGCTACGGTTAACTGTTTTCTGTTCAATAGAAATTACAGGACTCAATCCCAAAACTTCATCCACATCAGGTCGTTCTAATCCTCCTAAAAATTGACGGGCATAAGCAGAAAATGTTTCTAAATAACGTCTTTGACCTTCAGCAAAAATAGTATCAAAAGCCAAAGATGACTTACCAGACCCTGACAAACCAGTAAACACAACTAATTTATTACGTGGAATTTTAAGGTTCACATTTTTTAAATTGTGCACCCTTGCCCCATAAACTTCAATAAATTCTTCTTGTGATTTGACTGTTTTTGATGCCATTTGGTTTGATTTGTTACAAATATAGTCAGTAAAATGTCATATTTATAGAATGTCATTCAATTGATTTTTAAAAGTCATTTTAAAGACAATAATCAATCTTTAAACTTACCTAAAATTTGATTACTTTTGTGTTATGAGAATAAAAGACATTACTAACTATTTAGAAAGTTTAGCACCACTATCTACCCAAGAATCTTATGACAATTCAGGATTAATTTGTGGCGACAAGACGATAGAAGTAACCAATGCATTAATTTCTTTAGACTGTACTGAAGACATTATTCAAGAAGCTATTGACAAAGGATGTAATTTAGTAATTTCTCATCACCCTATTGTATTTAGTGGTTTAAAAACATTTACTGGTAAAAACTACGTAGAACGCACAGTAATAAAAGCCATTAAAAATGACATTGCCATTTATGCAATTCATACTAATTTAGATAATTATGAATTTGGTGTTAATAAAAAAATAGGCGATTTACTTAATATAAAATCACCTAAAATTTTAGCACCCAATGCAACTTCTATTAGCAAATTAGTAACTCTAGTACCAAACAGTCACAAAAATAAAGTTTTAGAAGCTTTGTTTAGTGGAGGTGCAGGTGATATCGGTCAATATTCAGAATGTAGTTTTAGTACTGAAGGGCAAGGAAGCTTTAAAGCAAGTAAAGATGCTAATCCTTTTGTTGGTAATATTAATGAAAGACATTTAGAATCAGAAACAAAAATAGAAGTGATTGTTCCTAATCATAAGGTTAATCAAGTTTTAACTGAAATGATTAAAAGTCATCCCTATGAAGAAGTACCTTATGACATTATTCAACTTCAGAACAAAAATAAAAATGAAGGGTCAGGAATGATTGGTGAATTAGATAATGAAATGGATACCGTAGAATTTTTACAGTTCTTAAAAGACACTTTTAAATGTGGAATTATAAAGCATACAGAACTTATTACCTCAAAAGTTAAAAAAATTGCTTGGTGTGGTGGTTCTGGAAGTTTTTTATTGAGAAATGCAAAACAGCAAGGCGCCCATATTTTTATTACAGGTGATTTTAAATATCATGAGTTTTTTGATGCTGAAAATCAAACAATTATAGCTGATATTGGGCATTTTGAGAGTGAACAATTCACAATTGAGTTAATTAGTGAGTTATTATCGAAAAAATTTATTAAATTTGCACCCTGTTTAACGGAGATTAATACGAATCCTGTAAAATATTTTTAAAAAAAATGGCAAAAAAAAATTCAGCAGAAAGCTCAGTTACAGAAAAAATTGATGCTTTATATAATTTACAAGTAATTGATTCTTCAATTGATAAGATTAGAACAATTAGAGGTGAATTACCTTTAGAGGTTCAAGAATTAGATGATGAAGTAGTTGGTTTAACTTCTAAATTAGATACTTTAAATACAGAATTAAGTGATTTAGAAACTGAAATTTCTAACAGAAAAAATTCTTCTAAAGATGCTAAAGAAGCGATTGATAAATATACTGAACAACAAAAAAACGTTCGTAACAATCGTGAATTTGATGCAATTTCGAAAGAAATTGAATTTCAAGGTTTAGAAATTGAATTGAATGATAAAAAGATTAAAGAAGCGAAATTTAAAATCGAATCTAAATCTACTTTCATTGAAGATGCAAAAAATAAAGCTGAAGAAAGAGCTAAAGATTTAGAGGTTAAGAAAAATGATTTAGCAAAAATCATTGAAGAAACTGAAGAAGATGAAGCTAAATTAATTAAGAAATCTGATAAAGCTAAAAAAGCAATTGAAGATAGATTAGTTACTGCTTATGAAAGATTAAGAACTAATGCAATTAATGGATTAGCTGTTGTTTCTGTAGAAAGAGATGCTTGTGGTGGTTGTTTCAACCAAATTCCACCTCAAAGACAATTAGATATTCAAGCAAGATCAAAAATTATTGTTTGTGAACACTGTGGTAGAATCTTAGTTGAGCCGCCAGTTGACAAAAAGAAAAAATAAATAAATATTTAAAGCTTTCGGATTTATTCGAAAGCTTTTTTTTTGCGCATTCATATTGCTAAAACTATGAGGTATCAAAAAATATTTTATATTTGTTTAACATAATTGAAATCAATAAGACATTAAATACATTTACTAACATTAAAAAAGTCTGGATTAGTCCAGCACAAAATAAAATGGGATTATTAGACGGAAAAGTTGCGATTATTACTGGTGCTTCAAGAGGTATAGGAAAAGAAATTGCTAAAGAATTTATTAATCAAGGCGCTACAGTTGCATTTACTTATTTATCATCTGATGAAAAAGCTAAAGCTTTAGAAGTAGAATTATCTGCTAACGGTGGTACAATTAAAGGTTTTAAATCAAACGCTGCTGATTATGATTCTGCTCACGAATTATCTGATGCAGTGATGAAAGAATTTGGTAAAATTGATATTTTAGTTAATAACGCTGGAATTACTAGAGATAACTTATTAATGAGAATGTCTGAAGAACAGTGGGATGAAGTTATTAATACTAACTTAAAATCAGTATACAACTTAACTAAAGCTGTGTTAAAACCAATGTTAAAAGCTAGAATCGGTTCTATTATTAATATGAGTTCAGTGGTTGGTGTTTCTGGAAACGCTGGTCAATCTAACTATTCAGCTTCAAAAGCTGGAATGATTGGGTTTACAAAATCAATTGCTCAAGAATTAGGATCAAGAAATATTAGATGTAATGCAATTGCACCTGGTTTTATTGAAACTGAAATGACTGCTGCTTTAGACGAGAAAGTTGTTCAAGGTTGGAGAGATTCAATTCCTTTGAAAAGAGGTGGTTCTCCAAAAGATGTTGCTAACACAACAGTATTCTTAGCTTCTGATATGTCTGCTTACGTTACTGGACAAACTATTAACGTTTGTGGTGGTATGTTAATGTAATTATTAGAAACAAGAAAAAATAGAGACAAGATCCGATAGCTATCGGATCAAGACTTACGAATTTTATTCAAAAAAACACTTTCATTAAATGAAAGTGTTTTTTTGTTTTATATACTCTTGTGTCTTGAAACGAAACTATCTCCCGTTACATTGAGTTTGTTATCGAAGTGTATCTTCTTAACCCTAGTTATTTAGTAATATGAATTCAATATTAGAGTACATGTGTAGACATAGTTAAGAAAGCTATTACACTCCTTAAAATGACAATTGCAATTACATTAGATTTATTCAGGTTTTCAGATTAAGTTAAATTATTAATATATTTATTATTCGTAAATAATAATTATCTTTAGCCTTTAAATTTACACTCAACATAAATAATATAAAATGAAAAATATATCAGTAATTGGAGCAGGAACAATGGGAAACGGAATTGCTCACGTTTTTGCACAGAATGGTTTTACAGTTAATTTAATTGACATTTCAGAAGATTCATTAGCTAAAGCTATTGGAACTATCACAAAAAATCTTGACAGAATGGTTAAGAAAGAAAGAATATCTGAAGAAGAAAAATTAAATACATTAGCAAACATTACGACTTTAACTGATATGAAATCTGGTGTATCTGATGCTGACTTAGTAGTTGAAGCTGCCACTGAAAATTTAGATTTAAAATTAAAAATCTTTAGAAATATGGATGAATTTGCTCCAGAAAAAGCAATTTTAGCTACAAATACATCATCTATTTCTATTACTCAAATTGCTGGCGTTACAAATAGACCAGAAAAAGTAATTGGAATGCATTTTATGAATCCTGTTCCTGTTATGAAGTTAGTTGAAATCATTAGAGGATATTCTACATCTGATGAAGTAACAGCGACAATCATGGAAATGTCTAAGACTTTAAAGAAAGTACCTACAGAAGTAAACGATTACCCTGGTTTTGTTGCTAACAGAATTTTAATGCCAATGATTAATGAAGCAATCATTACATTAAATGAAGGTGTGGCAGGAGTTGAAGAAATTGACACAGTTATGAAACTAGGTATGGCTCACCCAATGGGACCATTACAATTAGCAGATTTTATTGGTTTAGACGTTTGTTTAGCTATTATGAATGTTCTGTATGACGGTTTAGGTAATGACAAATATGCACCATCTCCATTATTAGTAAATATGGTAAACGCTGGAAAAAAGGGAATTAAAACTGGAGAAGGTTTTTATTCATGGACACATGGTACTAAAGAATTAATTGTTGCAAATAACTTTAAAAAGTAATATATTATTAGTATTTTCGTCAAAAATTAATTTAAAACAACAAAAATGAAAAAATTAGGATTATTATTATTTTTAGGATTAGGATTATTCATGACTTCTTGTAACGAGTCTACTGATGCAGCGGTTGTTGTTGATGGAACTGAAGAAGTAGCTACTGAAGAAATGAAATGTGAAGCTGGTAAATGTGGTGATGACATGAAAACTGCTTGTGAACCAGGTTGTGTAAAAGCTTGTTGTACTGCTGATTCAACAAAAACTTGTGATTCAACAAAATGTGACTCAACAAAATGTGATTCTAAAAAATCTTGCTCTTCAGTAAAATCATGTACTACTGAAGAAGCTAAAGCTTGTGCTATGAAAAAAGGACAAACTTGTGGTGATACTACTTGTGACGGTTCTTGTGACACTTGTATTTCAAACTGTAAAACAGCATGTACATCTAAATCAGAATCTTGTTCAGCAGATTGTGAAAAAGTTTGTTGTTCAAAAGATGCAGCAGCAGAAAAAGGAAAATGTGCTGACATGAAATGTGAAGCTGGTAAATGTGGAAAATAATCCCCATTTATTTATAATATTTGAAAGACGTCTTTTTAGACGTCTTTTTTTTGTTTTATATAATTTTAAATTTTTATGACTATATTACAACTAGAAACATAAATACTATGACATCAAAAGAAGAAATTGTAAAAAATTGGCTCCCTCGATATACAGGAAGAGCATTAGAAGATTTTGACAAATATATACTACTCACAAACTTTAATGGCTATTTAAATATTTTTGCAGAAAAATATGGCGTTGAAATAATTGGTACAGATAAAGCTATGCCCAGTGTTTCCGCAAATGGCATTACATTGATTAACTTTACAATGGGTAGTGCAAATGCAGCTACCATAATGGATTTATTGAGTGCAATCGAACCAAAAGCATGCTTGTTTTTAGGTAAATGTGGTGGTTTAAAGCGAAAAACTGAAATCGGTGATTTAATACTGCCAATTGCAGCAATTAGAGGTGAAGGTACATCTAATGATTATTTCCCACCAGAAGTGCCAGCATTACCTGCCTTTACGTTACAGCGCGCTATTTCTACATCCATAAGAGAGCATGGCTTAGATTATTGGACAGGTACAGTTTATACAACAAACCGAAGAGTCTGGGAACATGATGAAGAATTTAAGGAATACTTAAGAACAACTAGAGCTATGGCTATTGATATGGAAACAGCTACCTTATTCATTACAGGTTTTTCAAATAAAATACCAATTGGAGCCTTACTTTTAGTATCAGATCAACCTATGACACCTGAAGGTGTAAAAACAGAAGAAAGTGACAAAAAGGTATCTTCAGCTTTTGTAAACAATCATATAGATATTGGAATCGCTTCTTTAATAGAAATTAGAGAAAGTGGAAAATCAGTCAAACATTTAAGATTTCCTTATTCGGAAGAGTAAAAAAACTTGCCGTTCAAATCGTATCAAAATTATCTAATTGATTTAATGCGGCTTGAACGGCTTCTTTTGTCATTATATCTTTGTTTTCAATTATGTCTTGTAATTCATTTCTTGACTTATCACGGTACTTAAATTCAAATCGTTCAACTTTTACTTGATACTCATCTTTTTTCGTTTTTTCTGATTTATGGAGAGTAGAAAAATATGTACCTACATCAGATTTATTCTTTCTTATATTATTAAGACTAATATGAATCAATAAAAAAGAAACAGCAATTATATTTATTGACAAGCTGTTTATACCAAAATAGATTGAATAAAAATTAAATGCTAGAATATCAAAAACATTTAACACGAGTAGAATTGAAAAGATATATACCCAAACTTTTTTATTAAAAATAAACAGAATTAAGCAAATTACAGAAATAATCAAAAAAGGTAAATATTCTAAAAATATCCAATTCACATAATTTGAATAGGCGGACATTAAAATTGAAAGTATCAAAACAATTGCTTTTTCCCAATCTAAAATCAGCAGTTTAGACTTAATATTCTCTATTATTTTATTTTTCAAAACTCGCGACTCTTTTTAATCATCAAGTAATCTAAAATAACCAAAGCACTCATAGCTTCAACTATTGGAACTGCTCTTGGCACTACGCAAGGATCATGACGACCTTTACCTGTCAGCTCAACAGCTTCATTTTTAGAATTAATAGTATTTTGTTTTTGAATCAATGTTGCCACAGGTTTAAAGGCTACATTAAAATAAATATCTTCTCCGTTAGAAATTCCGCCTTGGATTCCTCCTGAAAAATTGGTTTTAGTCTTTACTTCATTGTTCTCCACAAAAAACTCATCATTATGCTGAGAGCCTTTCATTTCAATACAATCAAAACCACTACCTAATTCAAATCCTTTAACAGCATTAATACTAAACATGGCTTTCGCTAATTCAGCATTCAATCTTTCAAATACAGGCTCACCCACTCCAACTGGCGTATTCTTAATCACACAAGTAACCATTCCGCCAATTGTATCTCCAGTTTTTTTAATTGATTTAATTAAGGATTCCATCACTAAAGCAATAGACTGATCTGGACACCTCACCATATTATCATCTGTTAATGACAAATCTAAATCTTGATATGATTTTGTCACTGCTATTTCTCCAACTTGGGAAACATAGGCTTGAATTGTAATTCCTTTTTGAAATAGAATTTGTTTTGCAATTGCTCCCGCAACTACACGTACTGCAGTTTCTCTAGCACTACTTCTACCACCGCCTCTGTAATCTCTTATACCATATTTTTGGTCGTAAGTATAATCAGCATGAGAAGGCCTAAACACATCAATATTATGTGAATAATCTTTAGATTTTTGATTCTTATTCTTTATAATAAACCCAATTGGTGTACCAGTTGTTTTACCTTCAAAAATACCAGATTGAAACTCAACAATATCAGCTTCCTTTCTTTGCGTTACAATTACAGACTGACCTGGTTTTCGTCTATCTAATTCTTGTTGAATTAAATCAAAGTTTAATTCAATATTAGAAGGGCATCCATCAATTATTCCACCAATCGACAAACCATGAGATTCACCAAAAGATGTTAATTTGAATATATTACCGAATGTATTTCCCATATTATATATTTTAGAAACTAGATAAAACAAATTCAAGAATCAATATTACCTCAATTTTCACTTACTGTTGCACTACTTTCTAAGTTTGACATTAATTAGAAAGCAGTCTTTATTTTTATTCAATTTAGCACACCATTCAGGTTAAATAATTTTGTTTGTAATAAACCTGCAAGGAGAAAATACTTCAGTCCTGAAGCGTAGCGTTCTTACGTCTTCTTTACGCTCCTATTGTCAATTTACAATTATCTAACATATGTCTAACTTCTTTCAAAGTTGGTGCTTCAGCATAAGTTCTTAAAACTGGTTCAGTACCAGAAGGTCTAATCATTAACCAACGGTCTTTATCAAAATGATATTTAAATCCATCTAAAGTTTCAATAGACTCTACTTTATATTCACCAAACATGTTAAATTCTTTATTTTCACATTGTTTGATTATTTTCTCCTTCAATTCATTATTAATATGTAAATCAGCTCTTTCAAAAGCAAACTCTCCAACAATTTCATAAACCTCTCCAATTAAATCATCTAAAGTTTTACCAGATTTCGCCATGAATTCCCAAATGGTTAACCCCATCCAAATCCCATCTCTTTCTGGAATAAATGTTTTAATTGCGATTCCACCACTTTCTTCACCGCCTAATAAAACATCTTCATTTTCATCTGCCATAATTCCGGCAATGTATTTAAATCCAATTGGCACCTCTTGATGCACTAATCCATAATGCGCACACATTTGTTTAATTCTTGGTGTAGAAGAGAACCCAGTAACCACTTTACCAGACATTCCTTTATACTTTACCAAATAGTGAATTAATAATAAGATGATATGGTGAGAATCTACAAATTCACCTTTTGAATTATAAAATCCAATTCTATCAGCATCACCATCAGTTGCTAAAGCACAATCAATGTTCCCTTTAGATTTAATAAATTCTGACAATTCAGTTAAATTTTTAGCAATAGGTTCTGGTGCTTGACCATTAAATGATGGATTGTATTCACAATGTAAAAAATCCATATTAGGTAAAAGCCTTTTTAACACATTTTGACCCGCACCATACATAGCGTCATAAGCTAAGTTCATTCCTGATTCTTCAATCGCTTTTAAATCAAATGTGTTTGTAACAGCATCAATGTACATTTGTTCAAAATCTACATATTCAATTAATCCATTTTTTTCAGCTTCTTTAATTGAAACTGATTCTAAGTCGATTGAATTAACATCAGGAATTTCATTTTCAATTTCTGTAACATGCTCAGGCGCTAATGGGCCACCAAAATCACCTTTTAATTTATATCCATTATATGACGGTGGATTATGACTTGCTGTAATTACAACACCTAAAGATGCTTTTAACTCAACAGTCGCTAAAGAAATCATTGGCGTAGAAACAAACCCTTGTTTAGTTGTAATAACTTTTACACCTTGATTTACAAATACTTTAATTGCCGTTTCTGCAAATAAATCACCTGCAAATCTACAATCATGACCAATTGTTATACTTGGTTTATTATAATTTTGTTTTAACCATCCTGCAACAGCAATAGAAACTCTTGCTACATTTTCAACAGTATATTCTTTTGCGATTATCGCCCTCCAACCATCTGTTCCAAATTTTATTTTTGTCATTCTTAAATCTCAATTTAAATATCAGATTATTAATCTGAACATATTATTATCACTTTCGCTTTTAAACGAAATAAAAAATATTTTAGTGTTTAATTCTAAATATTTTGGTTCGACAAGATACACATTTCAGTACAATTTCATTCACAATAGCAATATTATTGACCGTTATACTACTTGAAGGTTAAAAGATTTGAATAAATGATTCATTTTTACTTAAAAAAATTTACCTTTGCAAAAAAAAATTGAGTGGAATTTGCCATTTTAGACATAGAAACATCAGGTGGAAAACCTAAAGAAAGTAGAATTATTGAAATCGCTATCATTATACATGATGGTGAAAAAGTAATTGATACCTACGAAACATTAATCAATCCTGAAAAAAAAATTGATTGGTTTGTTCAAAAACTAACTGGAATAAAAGACAAGGACGTTGTTGACTCTCCTGTTTTTTCAGATGTTGCTGATAAAATTTTAAACATTTTAAAAGATAGAGTTTTTGTTGCTCATAATATTAGTTTTGATTATCCCATTGTTAGAAATGAATTCAATAGACTTGGTATAGATATCAGATTACCTCACATGTGCACAATAGAAGCATCAAGAGTATTATTACCTGGTCTAGAATCTTATGGATTAAAGAATCTAACCAAACATTTAGAGATTGATTTAGACAATCACCATAGAGCAATGGATGATACTTTAGCTACGGTTAGAATATTTGAACATATATACACATTAGAGAAAAATAATTTTGAAGAATTTATTAAGCAAGACATAAACCCTAGCTATTTACATCCAAAATTAGACTTACAGTTTTATGATGACATCCCTAATAAAATAGGGCTTTATCGTTTTTTTAATGATAAAAAAGAGTTAATATATATTGGAAAATCTACTCATCTTAAAAAATCAGTTGAACAACATTTAAAAAATGTAAGCACAAAAAAAGGCAAGGAAATGCAAAATAAAATTGCACGAATTGAATATGATTTAATCGGTAGTACATTAGTATCTCATTTAAAAGAAATTGAAATATTAAATAAATTACAGCCTAAATTTAATGGCTATCAAAAAAATAAAGATTTTCCTTATGGTTTATACAACTTTAAGGATGAGCAAGGCTACTTAAATTTTAAAATCACAAAAATAACATCAGACAAACCTTTATTTACGTTTACAACTGAAAATAAAGGAATTAACATGTTAAAAAATTGGCAAAAAGAATTTGACCTTTGTCAAAAATTATGTCAATTAGAAAACACTGATACTCAATGTGAAGATGTAGTAAAAAAAGAATGTTCTGGTGCCTGTATTGGTATTGAAAACTCTGAATTTTATAATATAAAAGCTATTGCCTTGATTAATAAATTAAACTTTGATAAAAAATCATTTATTATTCTTGATAAAGGAAAAAATAAAAATGAATATAGTTTTGTCTTTGTGAGTCAAGGCGTTTGTATTGGATACGGAAATGTTTTAAAATTTTTAATTAAAAAAGAAACTAAGAGTTTTAAAAAACATTTAATTAAACTGGAAGATAACATTAATTACAAATCAATTATTAACTTGCACCTAAGTAAAAATGAAAAGTTAATTCAAATTGATTTATAAACATGGCAACTAAACCTGCATACATTAAAGATAAGAACGGTTTATCATCTTGGCGTTTAAAATTACATGAAATAATTTATGAGGCAGACACAAAAGCTGGAAAACTATTTGATGTCTTACTATTAATTATAATTGTTTTAAGTATTACCATTGTTATGCTTGAATCTGTGCCAAGTTTACATAATGATTATGGAGACTTATTTGAAAAAGCAGAATGGATTTTCACAGCACTTTTTACACTTGAATATATTGCCCGATTAATCTCTATTAAAAAACCATTAAAATACGTATTAAGTTTTTATGGAATCATTGATTTACTTTCAATAATCCCTACTTATTTAGGTGTGTTTATTTCTGGTACAAATTCATTAATGGTTATCAGATCATTAAGATTGATGAGGGTTTTTAGAATATTAAAATTAGGTAGTTTTATCAAAGAATCTAAATCACTAGTAGATTCTTTAAAAGCTTCTCGTCATAAAATATTAATTTTTTTACTTTCCATCTTGACAATGGTTACTATCTTAGGAACTGTAATGTACTTAGTAGAAGGGGGTGAAAATGGATTTGATTCAATCCCTAGGAGTATCTACTGGGCAATAGTAACTATGACAACTGTAGGTTATGGAGATATCTCTCCTGTAACAACTTTAGGACAATTTATTGCTTCAATAGTAATGATTTTAGGTTATGCAATTATTGCCGTTCCAACAGGTATTGTGACAAATGAATTGATAAAATCTGAATCTACAAAGGTATCTACTCAAGCTTGTAAATCATGCTCAAAAGAAGGCCACGATTCAGACGCAGATTACTGTAAACACTGTGGATATGAATTATGATTTCTATCATTTATATTTAAACTTAAGCTAAACAAAGAGTTTAACGTTAACCACACAACAACCTACATAACAATACTTTATAGAATAGTAAAATTTAACACTAAAAGTTTTCATTAGTCATTGTTAATTACTTTTACAAAATTAACACAAGCTTTTAGTAAGATACTAAACATAAAACTGTAAATTTGTTATTCTATAAACAAATACGCCGGCTGGCGAATGAAAAAACAATTTATGAGTACGTATGGACAAAAGGCTGAAAACGCCTCTTTACAATCAATTGGGTTAGATAATGTAGGTGATACATTTTGGAATTTAACTCCATCAGAATTAGTAGAAGACATAGTAGTATTAGGACAAGGAGTTTTAACAGATTCGGGAGCTATAGCTATTGAAACAGGTGAATTTACAGGAAGATCACCTCAAGACAGATTTATTGTATGCGATTCTAAAACAGAAGACGCTGTATGGTGGGGAGACATCAACAAAAAATTTGAAACTGAAAAGTACAATGCTTTATACAATCGTATGAAGACGTATTTAGCTGACAAAGATTTATATGTACGTGACGCTTATGCGTGTGCAGATGATGAACACAGGTTAAATTTGAGAGTTGTTACTGAATTCCCTTGGTCAAACATGTTTGCATATAACATGTTTTTAAGACCTACAGAAGAAGAAATTAAAGACTTTACGCCTGAATGGCATGTTGTATGTGCACCTGAATTTATGGCTGATGCTGAATTAGATGGTACAAGACAACACAATTTTGCAATTATCAATTTCACTGATAAAATGATTATTATTGGTGGTACTGGATATACAGGTGAAATTAAAAAAGGAATTTTCTCTGTATTAAATTTTGTTTTACCCCACGAAAGAGACGTATTGTCTATGCATTGTTCTGCAAATGTAGGAAAAGATGGAGATACTGCTGTATTTTTTGGACTTTCAGGAACTGGTAAAACAACTTTATCATCAGATGAAAATAGAAGATTAATTGGAGATGACGAACATGGTTGGTCTGATAAAGGTGTATTTAACTTTGAAGGAGGTTGCTACGCTAAAACAATTGATTTATCACAAGCTAAAGAACCTCAAATATTTGACGCTATTAAATATGGTGCAATTTTAGAGAATATTGGCTTTAAAGAAGATTCAAGAACTCCTGATTATGAGGATGTTTCAATAACTCAAAACACAAGAGTTTCATACCCTATTCATCACATTGACAATATTATGATTCCATCAAAAGGTGGTAATCCAAAAAATATTTTCTTTTTAACTGCTGATGCATTCGGTGTTTTGCCTCCGATTTCAAAATTAACAGCTGGTCAAGCTATGTATCATTTCATTTCTGGATATACTGCAAAGGTAGCAGGAACTGAAGCTGGAATTACTGAACCAGTCACTGCATTTTCTGCTTGTTTTGGAGCTCCATTTTTACCTTTACACCCAACAAAATATGCTGAGATGTTAGGATCTAGAATGGAGAAACATGATGTTAAAGTTTGGTTAATCAATACAGGTTGGTCTGGTGGAGAATATGGTACTGGAGACAGAATCAAATTAAAATACACAAGAGCAATGATTACTTCTGCATTAGAAGGAAAATTAGATAATGTTGACTTTACAAATCATGAGATTTTCGGATTAGCAATGCCTAATGAATGTGAAAATGTACCAACTGAAATGTTAAATCCAAAAAACACTTGGGATGACAAATCAGCTTATGATACAAAAGCAAATCACTTAGCTAACCAGTTTGTTAAAAACTTTGAACAATTTGAAAGTAATGCAAACGCTGATATTATGGCAGCTGCACCAAAAGCAATTGTTAAAGCTTAAAATATAATTATATCTTATTAAAAATGCCTACTATTTAATAGTGGGCATTTTTTTTGACTATATTTAGAATCTCTATGAAATTAAATCAAAAAAAAGCCTTTAACCCCATTGCACAAGGGTATGGCATAGCATTAATCATTATTGGATTAGCATTCTTAAACTTATTAATATACTCTGGATACTATCCATTAGTTGGATTTATTATTTTAACTCTACTCATCTATCTTGGTTTGTGGATTAATTTTTCATCAGTTCAACTCTATAGGAATTCTAAAAATGAATTAATTAGAACATACGGTATGTCCCCATTAATTATCAAAAAGAAAATTAAATTAAGTAAATATGATTGCATTCTAATTAAATCAGAAAAAGTAAGTTATTCAGCTAAATCTACATTAATAGGATCTGGAACAGCAGCAATCAGCAAATATTCTGAAAATTATATAGGCCTTTATTTGAAATACAATAGGAAGTATGATTTTAATTTAATGATAAAAAGTTCAAAGAGAGAGATTATTGAATTTATCAAGTCAGAGCTAATGGATTACAATTTACCTATTTTTGAAGGTGCTCTTAAGAAAGGACAAGAGCTGAAACTCTAACTACAAATCTGATTGTAGAATACCAATAATAGACACTCAATTTTCTTTATAAGCATATCATTATACATTTTAAAACATTAACTTTGCTTAACAAATACGCAATACATGTTAGAAAAATATTTCTCAAAATTCAGAAAGAATATAATCGGAATAGACAAAACTTTTGAAACTCCATTTGGAACAAAAAAAATTGTTTATGCGGATTGGACTGCAAGCGGTCGTTTATATGGTGGTATAGAAGACACATTGAGAAATGAGATAATGCCTTTAGTTGCTAATACACATACGGAAACCACTGTTACCGGGACAGCAATGACTCAAGCTTATCATTTAGCAAAAAACATTATTAAAGCGCATGTAAATGCAAATGAAAATGATGCCTTAATTTTTGCTGGATCAGGAATGACTGGTGTGATAAACAAGCTTCAAAGAATTTTAGGAATCAAATATCCCGAAAACCCTTTACAATATTTAACTGATGATTGTTCAGTTAAGTTTGATGAATCAAAATTACCTGTTATTTTCATTACACATATGGAACACCATTCTAATCAAACATCTTGGTTAGAAACATCTGTTAAGGTTGAGATTATTGGTCAAACTGAAGACGGTTTAGTTGATATTAATGATTTATATCGTTTATTAGAAAAACACAAAAATAGAAAGTTAAAAATTGCTTCTATTACAGGATGCTCAAATGTGACAGGTATTAAAACACCTTATCATGAAATTTCAAAAATAATGCATCAAAATGATGGATTCTGTTTTGTAGATTTTGCATGCTCTGCCCCTTACGTTAGTATTGATATGCATCCTAAAAATGAATTAGAAGCTTTAGATGTTGTCTTTTTATCACCACACAAATTTTTAGGTGGTCCTGCTACATCTGGTGTAATGGTTTTAAATAAAGACTTATATAAAAAAGAAGTTCCTGACAACCCAGGAGGAGGAACAGTTACATTTACTGACCCTTGGGGACATCATGGCTATATTAAAGACATTGAAGCGAGAGAAGATGGTGGAACACCAGGTTTTTTACAAGGAATAAAAACTGCTTTAGCTGTTAGATTAAAAGAAGAAATGGGTGTTGAGAACATCTTAAAACGTGAAGAAGAAATTATTAAAATAGCATTTGAGCATTTTGATAAAATGGGTGAAAAAGTTCACGTTTTAGCCAATCAACACAGAGATAGATTAGGTGTATTTTCTTTTTATGTTGAAGATATACATTACAATTTATTAGTAAAAATATTAAACGATCGTTTTGGTGTACAAACTAGAGGTGGTTGTGCATGTGCAGGAACTTATGGACATATTCTATTAAATGTAAATCAAGATTTTTCATCTAAAATAGTTTGTGAAATTCAATCAGGAAATAATTCTGAAAAGCCTGGATGGGTTCGAATGTCTATACACCCAACTATGACAAATGATGAGATTACTTTTATAATGGAATCTATAAAATCTGTTGTGGAAAACATTGATGAGTGGAGAACAAATTACACTTATAATTCTTCAACAAACGAATTCGTTTTTAATGGAGACTATCCTCAAGTTGATGTTAACGCATGGTTTTAAAAAAAATTAACGTATTAAAACAAAAAAACGAGCTAATTAATTAGCTCGTTTTTTTTATACTCTATAATTTCTAAATCAATTAATTAAGCTTTGAATTTTAAATTTTCTGAACGTCCTTTTTTAAATATTTTATTACTACTAAACGCCCCTTTTCGTAATTCTTTTTGTTCTTCAAAAGATAATGAATTGATAGACTTACATTCATCAGAACAACAATTACTCATTTTAGATTTACAACTATCACATTGAATAAATAATAAATGACATGCCACATTTAAGCAATTTGTATGTGTATCACATGCGCCTCCACATTGGTGACAACTTGATACGACATCATTACTAATACCTTCAGCTAGCCTATGGTCAAATACAAAGTTTTTACCTAAAAATTGATTTTCGATTCCCTCTTCCTTCACTTGACGTGTGTACTCTATAATACCACCTTCTAGTTGAAATACATTCTTAAACCCTTTGTGCTTATAATATGCACTTGCTTTTTCACAACGAATACCACCAGTACAATACATGACTAAGTTTTTTCCATCCTTATCATTTTCTAAATCGGCTTCAATAATATCTAAAGAATCTCTAAATGTATCTACATCAGGTCTAACAGCACCTTTAAAGTAACCAATTTCACTTTCGTAATGGTTACGCATATCCACACAAACCGTATTTGGATCAGCTAATAAATTATTAAATTCTTTGGCATTTAAATGTTTACCAATATCAGTTACATCAAATGTTTCATCATTTAAACCATCTGCTAAAATTTTTTTCCTAACTTTTACTTTCAATTTTAAAAACGACATATTATCTTGCTCTACAGCAATATTCAAACGTACATCCTTTAAGAAAGAAATACTTTCTAAATGTGCTTTGAAAGCATTAAAATTTTCAGCCGGTAAAGACAATTGTGCATTTATACCTTCATGAGCGACATAAATTCGACCTAAAATGTCTAATTCATCCCAATTCAGAAACAAATGATCTCTAAAGATTTGTGGGTTTCCAATATTTGCGTACTGATAGAAAGAAATCGTCATACGATCTTTTCCAGCCTTTTCGATTAAAGCTGCTCTTTCTTTAGCACTTAGTTTATTATACAGTTGCATGCTATATTAATTTTTTAAGTTTAAAGTTCTGCAAATATAATTGGTTTTATTTAATAAATAATTAAAAAAAAGAATAATAAAACTGACATATATCAATAGTCAATTCAATCCAAATATTTATATTTACACCACTAAAACAGACTTTCATTATGGATAAATATGAAGAAGCATTTAATGCAATAATTGAAAAGGATTCGAAAATTGAACCAAGAGATTGGATGCCAGAAAAATATAGAGCAACCTTAAAGAGACAGATTTCACAGCATGCACATTCTGAAATTATTGGAATGCAACCTGAAGGAAATTGGTTATTAAGAGCACCTTCTTTAAGAGCTAAACAAGTTTTATTGGCTAAAATTCAAGATGAAGCAGGTCATGGTTTATATTTATACTCTGTAGCTGAGACTTTAGGCGTATCTCGTCAAGAAATGAATGAGCAATTACATACTGGAAAAGCTAAATACTCAAGTATTTTCAATTACCCAACAATTACTTGGGCTGATATGGGAGCAGTTGGATGGTTAGTTGACGGTGCAGCAATTGTAAACCAAGTATCTTTACAAAGAACATCTTATGGTCCTTACGCAAGAGGAATGGTAAGAATATGTAAAGAGGAAAGTTTTCACCAGAGACAAGGATACGAAATAATGGTTCGTATGGCACAAGGCACACCCGAGCAAAAAGAAATGGCTCAAGATGCTTTAAACAGATTTTGGGAACCTTCATTAATGATGTTTGGCCCTCATGATTCTGATTCTGCCAATTCAAGTCAGTCTATGAAATGGAAGATTAAACGTGAAACTAACGATAATTTAAGACAAAAATTTATTGACAGAACAATACCACAAATAGAATTTTTGAATTTAGAATTACCTGATTCAAGAATCAAATGGAATGAAGAAACTGGTCATTATGATCATCCACCTTTTAACTGGGATGAATTTTGGAATGTTGTAAATGGAAACGGTCCTTGTAATACAGAACGTTTAGATCACCACAAAAAAGCACAAAATGATAATGCTTGGGTTAGAGAAGCAGCTTATCAATATGCACAAAAAACAGAAGGATAATAGTTACTCTATTTAATTGAAGTAATTATCAACTATAAAAAAATTAACAATGGAAAAGGGAGATAAAGTTTGGGAAGTATTTATTCAGAAAAAAGCTGGTATGAGTTTTAAGCATGTAGGAAATCTACACGCCTATGATAAAAAAATGGCTATCCAAAACGCTAGAGATTTATACACAAGAAGAAGTGAAGGTAGAGAAATTTGGGTTGTAGAAACGGAACATATTGTTTCTGTTCCCTTGGATCAAGCAGATGCTTATTTTGACCCTTCTGATGATAAACCATATAGACACTCTTCTTTTTATGAACTTCCTGATGGAATAACAAGTTTATAGAATGGGAATTAAGATACAAAATAAAGAAGCGAAATTTATTATTAGATTAGCTGATACTGAAATAATTTTAGGTCAACGTTTAACTGAAATGTGTAGTAAAGGTCCATTCTTGGAAGAAGATATTGCGATATCTAATTTAGCATTAGATTTATTTGGTAGAGGTGAAGAATTACTTAAAATTGTTTCAAACATTGAAGGCAATACATACACATCAGATGACTATGCATTCAGAAGAAATGAAAGAGAATATTTTAATCTTAAACTGGTTGAACAACCAAATGAAGATTTTGCTTGGGTAATTACTAAACAATTTTTACATGACGTTTATGTAAAAGAAGTGTTTACTCAGTTATTAGACTCAAGTAATATTGAACTTAAAGGTTTATCTGAAAAAGTATTAAAAGAAATCACCTATAGTTTAGAACACTCAAGAGATTGGATGCTAAGATTAGGTATTGGGACTGACGAGAGTAATTCAAGATTACAGGCATCTATTGATCATATGTGGAAATACATGCAAGAGGTTTTTGCTTTTGATGAACTTGACAATGAGTTTTTAACTGACACAGCTGCCATTACTAAAGCTTGGAATACTGAAATTGAAAGCGTTTTTACAAAAGCAAACCTTAATTTACCTGAATCTAAGAAGTTAGATATTAGAGATTATAGAGATGGTTTTCACAGTGAGCATTTAGGACCAATACTTGCTATTATGCAGTATCTTCCTAGATCTTACCCAGATGCTAAATGGTAAAGCTTTTTTAATTTCAAAAGTCTGTTATACAATTAATTTAAATGCGTATGCTGCGCTTAAAACAAATTGAAAGCCTTGATTTTAAAACTAACTTTACTTAGATAAAGAATGAAAACAATTACTAAACAAATAGAACACTTATGGGAATTAATGGATCAGGTACCTGACCCTGAAATTCCTATAATTAGTTTAGTTGAACTTGGTGTTGTTCGTGAAGTTCATTTTAATGATAATAAAGTAACTATTGTAATTACCCCAACATACACAGGGTGTCCAGCAAAAAAATTATTTATCGATTTAATTGAAGAAAAATTAATCGAGAATAATTTTAATACATTTGAAGTCATAACAAAAATTCATCCCGTATGGACAACTGACTGGATGAATGATGAGACTAAAGCTAAATTATTAAAGGACGGAATATCTCCACCTACAGCTGGAGACAAAGAAATTGTTTGCCCACAATGTAAATCAATCAACACGAAAGAAGTTAGTAAATTTGGATCAGTTGCTTGCCAGTCGTTTTATATATGTAACAACTGTAAGGAACCATTCAATTACTTTAAGTGTTTGTAAAAATTAAAACCTCTAAAAATAAAAAAGCCTATATCAATTAAATGATATAGGCTTTTTAATATGTTTAAAATAATCTCTTATTTTCTATCTTCCATTGGAAAGTAATCTCTTTCAGTAGCTCCTGTATAAATCTGTCTTGGTCTACCAATAGGATCTTGATTATCTAACATTTCTTTCCATTGTGCAATCCAACCTGGCAAACGTCCTAAAGCGAACATTACTGTGAACATCTCTGTTGGAATTCCGATTGCTTTATAAATAATTCCTGAATAGAAATCAACATTTGGATATAAACCTCTTTTTACAAAATACTCATCTTCTAAAGCTACTTTTTCTAATTTTTTAGCAATATCTAAAATAGGATCTTGAATATTTAATTTTTCTAATACGTCATCACAAGCCTTCTTAATGATTGTAGCTCTTGGATCAAAGTTTTTATAAACTCTATGACCGAATCCCATTAATCTAAATGGATCAGATTTATCTTTTGCTTTCGCAATCCATTTATCTAAATCACCACCGTCAGCTTGAATAGATTCTAACATCTCAATAACAGCTTGGTTTGCACCACCATGTAAAGGCCCCCATAATGCTGAAATACCAGCAGAAACAGAAGCATATAAATTTGCTTGAGAAGAACCTACGATTCTTACAGTTGAAGCAGAACAATTTTGTTCGTGATCAGCATGTAAGATTAATAATTTATTTAATGCTTTAGCAACAACAGGATCAGTGTTATACTTTTCAGTTGGCATTCCCCAAGTCATATACATAAAGTTTTCTACATACTTTAAGTCATTATTTGGATACATGAAAGGATGTCTAACTGTATTTTTATAAACCATTGCTGCCAAAGTTGGCATTTTTGCAATTAGTCTGTAAATAGTTAATTTAAAAGCTTCTTCATCTCTATTTGGATTTTGAGATTCAGGATAAAAAGTAGACATTGAACAAATCATAGAAGCTAACACTCCCATTGGATGTGCTTTTGCAGGATACGCCTCAAAGAAACGTTTCATGTCTTCATGAACTAAAGTGTGTTGTCCGATTTCTCTTTCAAAATCAGCAAATTGAGATTTAGTTGGTAATTCACCATTTAATATTAAATAAGTAACTTCTAAAAAAGAAGCCTTTTCAGCTAATTGCTCAATTGGATAACCTCTATATCTTAAAATTCCTTTTTCACCATCTAAAAATGTAATAGCACTTAAACAAGAACCTGTATTTTTAAATCCTTTATCCAAGGTAACGTACCCTGTTAAAGATCTCAATTTAGAAATATCAATTGCCTTCTCATTTTCCGTTCCTGTAATGATCGGTAATTCAACAACTTGTCCGTTTAAATCTAGTCTTGCTACTTCACTCATGTTTATCTACTGTATTATTTGTTAATTTTCAAAAAGTAAAGATACTGTGAAATTATTAATTTTAAGCTATCAAATAGCCATTATTTTTTAAATTTGTTAACTAGTTGACAAAAATCATATTTATTTTTCATAATTAAGCTTTATTCTCTTTACTAATCAGCAACAAGAATACTATATTAAGATTTATAAATAGCTAAATTTAACTGACTAGGCTCTAAAAAAATTATAGATTTTTTACAGTAAATTTAAGCAATTTATTAAATAAATGTAACCGTGTAAAACCACCATAAATTCCATGATTTTTATTTGTATAAATTGCCATATCAAAATCAACATTTTTTTCAACTAAAGCCTGTGTCATTTCAAATGTATTTTGAACATGAACATTATCATCTCCAGTACCGTGAACTATTAAAAAATTACCTTTCATTTTTTCCACATGATTAATTGGAGAATTATCGTCATAACCGTTAGGGTTTTCTTGTGGTGTTCTCATAAATCTTTCAGTATAAATATTATCATACCAACGCCAGTTAGTTACAGGTGCCACAGCAATACCCATTTTAAAAACATCAGCTCCTTTTGTCATACATAATGAAGCCATATATCCACCATAAGACCAACCTTGAACACCTACTCTACTAGAATCAACAAAACTCCAATTACCTACAGTTTTAGCACAAGCAATCATATCTTCAGTTTCAAGTTTTCCTAATTGTAAATAAGTAGACTTTTTAAATTCTGCTCCTCTGTACATAGTCCCCCTAGTATCAACACTAATAACGATATAACCATTCTGAGCTAATAACTGATGATAATAATAATTACTTCCATCATAACTATCAGTTACTGTATTATGCCCTGGTCCATTATAAATAGTAAAATAAACAGGATATTTTTTTGATTTATCAAAATCAGCTGGCTTTATAATCCAAGCGTTTAAATCTGAATCATGACCTTTAATTGTTAAGAATTCTTTTTTAGGTAAATTAAATGATGTTATAGTTTCATTTAATTTAGCATTGTCTTTTAACACTTTTAACTGTTTACCTTTTGCATTATGCAATGTGATTAAGTAAGGCTGGTTAGCATTAGAATAATAATTAATGTAATATTTCATTCCAGTACTAAAACTAGCATCATTAGATCCTTTTAAGTCAGAAAGCATACTACACTTTTTTCCTTTTAAATCTGTTACGTAAAGTGATTTATAAATTGCACCTTCCTTAGCAGACACATAATAGACTTGACTTGTAGCTTCATTTAATCCTTTTAATTCAACTACATCCCACTCTCCTTTTGTTAATTGTGTTTCCGAACCATCAAACCCTATTATATATATGTGTCTATAACCATCTTTTTCAGACGTTCTTAAAAAAGACTTTCCATCTTTTAAAAAAATTAAATCATTATCAACCTCTACATAAGTATCTGATTTATCAGTATAAACTACTTTGTTTTTATATGCATTATATTCTTTACTAATAATTACATAATCTAAATTATTTTGATGACGGTTCATAGCCAAAACACATAGCTTATTATCTAAAGTCCATTTTAACCTTGGAAAGTATTCATACGTTTCGTCAGTCTGAATAAGTTTAGCGGATTTATTTGAAATAACGTTGTATTCAAAAATTGTAATTTTAGAATTATCTTCTCCAGCTTTAGGGTATCTAAAAGTATAAGGACTTGGGTATGTTTTTCCATAGTAAAAATCCATTGTAAATTCAGTGACATCACTTTCATTGAATTGGTAATATGCCATACTTTTACTGTCTGGTGACCAATAAAATCCTTTCGTTAATTCAAACTCCTCTTCATACACCCAGTCAGTAGCACCATTAATTATTTTATTTCGTTCTCCTGAAGTCGTAATTTGAATAATTTCAGAAGTCGTAATATCAAAGTAAAATAAATTATTATCTTGAACAAACCCTACTTTTTTTCCGTCAGGTGAAAAGTCAGCTAATTGCTCTTTTCCTTTTCCTGATAATTTACTTACTTTTTTAGTAGTTAAATCAACAATGAAATAATTTGCGGTAAAGCTTCTACGGTAAACTGATTTTACGCTAGTTGCTAACAGCACCATAGTTTCATCAGCATTAAAAGAATAATCATCTAAAGACAATGGTTCTTTGTTAAATGATAAATTAGCACCGTCTAAAATCGTTTCAATTGATTCACCAAATCTTTTATAACTATATTTTTCAATCTTATTATCTTCTAAAGCAGTGAAATGTTCGCCATCATTCATAGAATTAACAGAATATACATAATCTGGAGAAAATGTTCTACTCGCCCAAATTAATTCATTTGACAATTCTTTTTGCTGTGCATTAATTACAGAAGCTACTAATAATAGTGTAATAAGTACAATTGATTTTATATTTTTCATAATTTCTTAATCTAAGGTTGCTAATATACTATTTTTAGGGTAAAAACAGACTCAAAGACCTAAGTTAAAAAGTATGTTCATTGTAATTAACATATCTACTTCTCTATTCAAAATAGACAATACTTCCAGTCTCAACATCATAAGAAGCTCCAACGATAATAATTTCACCATTGTCATTCATTTCTTTCAAAATAGAACTATTTTCTAAAATATTTTTCCTAGATAATTTGATATTTTCTAGCGCTACTTTTTCAATTAATTCTCCTACCACAATTTTATTAGCAGTTCTAAACAGATCTACAGCTGGTTTAATTTTGGCTAAAAGTGACGTGATATTTCCTAATTCAATATTATTACAAGCTGCTGTAACTGCTCCACATTTAGTGTGACCTAATATGACAACAATTTTAGACCCTGCAACTTTACAACCATATTCTATTGACCCTAATACATCTTCATTAATAATATTCCCAGCTACTCTAACACTAAACAAATCACCAATTCCTTGATCATAAACCAATTCAGCTGGTACTCTCGAATCAATGCAACTTAAAACTACAGCAAATGGAAACTGACCGGTACTGGTTTGAATCACTTGATCTTTTAGATTTCTTCCAAATTTGTAATTATTCACAAATCTTTTATTCCCTTCTTTTAAAATAGTAAGTGCATCATTTGGTGTAATACTATTTTGTAATTCTTTTGTTAATGTTTTCATATTTATAATTTTATTTATTTTCACCCATTTTAAAATGTGGTGCTGGAATATTTTCTTTGCCTTTATACAAATCAATAAGTGTTACTTTAATGTTTCTCGTAGTCGAACTAATTTCAAAATCTTCAATAATTTCAGTAACATCATAATGAATAAAATGATTTCTTGATGCATCAATGGTCACATGTGTATTATTAGGGATTTCAGATAATGTTTTTTGAATTGACGCCTTATTTAAAAACGTTACATCTTCTGATAAACAGATTGTAATATTTTCTTTTCCTTCTAGGTTTTCCTGTCTCAATTTATAAGGTATTTTAAAATTATTTCTTAATATAATAAACACAGCTACAACTAATCCTAAAGCAATTCCGGTTAATAAATCAGTAAATACAATCCCTGCAATTGTCACTACAAACGGAATAAACTGATCTAATCCTTGGGTATACATTTTTTTAAATAAGGCTGGTTTTGCTAATTTGTAACCAACTACAAATAAGATTGCAGCTAATACGCCTAATGGAATCATATTAAGTACAGTTGGAATAGCAATAATACTAATGATTAGTAAAATACCATGGAAGATTGTCGCTGCTTTTGTTTTTCCACCTGATTGTTGGTTGGCAGAACTTCTAACAATAACTTGAGTCACAGGTAAACCACCTACAAAACCAGCAAGTATGTTTCCTATTCCTTGTGCTTTCAATTCTCTATTCGTTGGCGTAATTCTTTTAAAATCATCTTGTTTGTCAGACGCTTCTACACATAGTAATGTTTCTAAACTTGCCACTACAGCAATTACAATCGCTGTTACATAAACATCTGGATTTTTTAATCCTTTTCCAAAATCTGGCAATGTAAAATTGCTAAAAAATCCACTTACACTTTCTGCTACAGGAACACTTACTAAGTGATCTGAACTGATTGTTAAACTTGGAATCGCTTTAAACACTAAATTTAAAATCACTCCTAAAACAACAACAACTAAAGGGCCTTGTATAATTTTTGTGAATTTTAAACTCTTCATTAATTTCGTATCCCAAACAATTAAAATCAATAAAGAAACTACAGAAATAATAAGAACACCTGGACTAATACTCTCTAACATATACCCTAGGTCCGAGAATAAATTATGTCCATCCACTTGATAAAATGAAAAATCACCTTCAGGATCCTTATCATATCCAAATGCATGTGGTATTTGTTTAATAAATATGATAATTCCTATTCCGGCTAACATTCCGTGAATAACAGATGAAGGAAAATAATAAGCAATAATACCTGCTTTTGCAAATCCCATTATAAGTTGTAAAACGCCCGCCATAATAACAGATACTAAAAAGATTTCAAAACCTCCTAAATCAGTTATAGCATTTAACACTATTACGGCTAAACCTGCTGCTGGTCCACTTACTCCTAATGGAGACTTACTTAAAGCACCAACTACAACACCACCAATAATACCACTAATTAAACCTGCAAAAAGGGGTGCACCAGATGCCATTGCAATCCCTAAACATAAGGGCATGGCTACTAAAAACACAACTATACTTGCTGGAATGTCATCTTTGAAGTTTTTAAATGGATTTAAGCTATTATTTGTTTTTATTGACATAATTTATTTATTATTTAGAATTAATATTGGTGTACTTATATTTTCAACAATTTCCATTACCGTTTTATTGGTATTGAAAAACTTTTTAAGCAGAGATTTATTTGTCTTTTCTCTAGAGATACTTAGTAGTTTAATATTATTATTAGTCACATAATTCTTAAGATCAAGTAGTGTTTTACTTTCACTTATTGGATTATAAAACACATCTATTTGATTACTTATTGAATACGTAAATGATTTTGATTCATTTCGTCTAATTGACTCCAAAACAATTAAAGGAATTTTTAACTTATCACATAAGAAACTAGGCAGATTTAAATCTGACTGATGTAATGAATCAGAATCACCCGAAAGAATAATAGAATTACCATTATCCATTTTACAAGTTGAGTTAATGATTAACACACTCCCCAAATAACTATTGATTAAAAACTTTGAATAATCTTTTATTTTCCCTTTACTTTCAGCATCAACCACAACAACTAAGTTATCTTTTAACACTTCTTGTTTTAAATTGACCTCTGCTTCCAAATCACCAAATGTATATCCAGTTTTTACAGGAATATTTTCTACCTCAATAATTTCTTTTAAAGCAATTAGCTTGCGTTCTATTTTACGTTCCTTTTCTTTTAAACTTAACAAAACCGACTGAGGGTTTGATTCATCTAAAAAATTCATTTTTTCAAACGAATAAAGTAATTCAATTTCTCCACCTGTGATTTTTACAAAATTGATTAAGTAAGCTAAAGACTGATGACTCTCTAAACTAAAATCAATTAAAAACAAGAAACTCTTTCCTGATACCCTTTTATCTGTTATTACCATTATATTGTATTTATAATGCAATAATACAGTCAGCTTATTAGAATAGAATTAAAGCGAGATTAAAAACAGATTAGAATTTACTTATTGGGTAAAAAATTGAATTATTTCTCAATTGGAAGTATTAAATTAACTTTAGTTTCTTTACCCTCTATAGACTCAATACTCAATTTACCTTCATGTAACGTAATGATTTTTTTTGTTAAAGACAACCCTATTCCAGAACCTTTAACCAAAAATGAATTACTAGCTCTACTAAAAGGAGAGCCAATAGTAGGTAATTCTTTCTGAGGTATCCCAATACCTTTATCTAGTACAGATAATGTAATAAAATCATTTCCCTTTAATAAATTAACCATTACAATTTTGTTTGATGAATATTTACATGCATTATCAAACACATTAAGTATAGCTGTTTTTAATAAATTTTTATTTCCTGAAATTTCATAATCAATATTTTCACTACTTTGAGGAAACTGTAATAAAATATTATGCTCTGGATTGACAAATGTAAAATTCTCTTTTAATTCATAAATAAAAGAATCAAATAATATAGTTTCCATTTTAACTGAACTTTCATTTACCGAAATTTTTGACAACTGTAATAAATTGGTTAAAGTTGAATTTAAACGCTCTGATTCCGTTAATATAATTGAAAAAGACTTTTGATATTCAGCTTCACTTCTTTTTTGACTAGATGCAATTTCAGCCTCTCCCATTATAGCTGTTAAAGGGTTTCTTATTTCATGTGATACATTAGAAATAAATGACTTTTGAGATTCAAATGACTTCTCTAACCTGTCCAACATTCGATTAAAAGCAATAGCTGTTTGTCCTATTTCATCTTTTGGATTAATAACTTCCAATCTTTCGTGCAGATTAGTTGCGCTTATTTTATTCGCTCGGTCAATCTTTTTTGAAATTGGTCTTAAGGTTTTTTTTGTAATGATAAAGAATAGAATAAATAAAATAGGAATACCAAGTAAAATAAAATACATAATTCCCTTTAATAAAAAAGATAAGTCATTATAACCATTTAAATTTTGAGCTGTTACAATTACTAAATAGGTGTTATTTTCTATCTTAAACACCTTACTAGCACCTTGTCTTTTACCATACCTAAACATTAGATTATTAGAGTTTAATAATCTATTTTTAACTTTTTTTGGATAATAATACTTAAAAGTAGCTTTAGAAAATGTATTGATTTTAATAATCTCCTCATACTCTTCATTTAAAGTATGAGAGAATTGAGTTTTAATTTTATCAAATTCTAATGTTGAAAATGAACCTTTTTCTAAAAAATAATTTTCAGTAATATCTACTCTTTTACTTAGTCTATTAAAAAAACTATTCTCAATATTACTTTTAGAATAAAGGTATACGCTTATACCAAATACGATTAGTATAACACTAGAAATCATAGAAAAAACAATGGCTATTCTCGTACTTATTTTCATGCTTTAATCTTTAATAATATACCCCATTCCAATCACGGTTTCAATAATCTTTATATTGAATGGTTTTTCAATTTTTTTACGTAAATAATTAATATATACATCAATTACATTCGTACCTAAATCAAAATCTACCTCCCAAACACTTTCTAAAATTTCAACTCTAGATACTACTCTATTTTTGTTATTCAGTAAAAACTCCAAAAATTTAAACTCTCTACTCGTTAGTTTAACTAAATTACTCTCCCAATAAACTTCTTTTGTATTCAAATTAAGGGTTAAGTCTTTGACTTTTAAAAGTTCTACATTAGAAAAAGAACTATTCTTAAATCTTCTGTTTAGTGCATTTACACGCGCCAATAATTCTTTAAACTTAAAAGGTTTGACTAAATAATCATCAGCACCTGTTTCTAATCCCAAAACAATATCATCAGTTGTACCTAATGCAGTTAGTAACAGAATTGGTGTATTTGATTTATATTGATTTTTTAATTGGTTACACACTTCTATTCCATTCATAAGTGGCATTACAATATCACAGATTATAACATTAAAATCATATTGCCTTGCCAATTTTAACCCAGACTCCCCATCAAACGCTTGCATCACTTGATTATTTTGTTCTTCAAACCCTCTTTTTATGAAGGAAGATACACTTAATTCATCTTCAATTACTAAAATATTCATAATTCAATTACTAAATAAGTTCTCATTTACACATACAAAGTTAATGAATATATAATTATAGTTTAAAAACATATTTGAGAAAATTAAGATAATAGTTAACATTATCTTTAGAAGTATTTTATAATTTAACAGAGTTCTCTACTATTATAATAAAGCACAAATTAGATGAGGAATAGGAGTATTTAACAGATGAGAAAATTTCAGAAGAAACCTTAAAATCAATTAATTATGATGTTTCGGTCACAGAAAAGTATAACAATACTTTTAATTTTAAAATACTCCGATAGATTTACCAAATTCAATAAATGTCATCTTGCCGATATAAAACCTATTTTAAAGAATATGATAAAACAGTAGTACGTACAACTTACTTTAAAAGTGTTAAAGGTGAAAAAAGTTTTATTGTAAAAATTGTGGTTATAAAGACATTACGACATAGACTATTCCTAGATTAAGACGTTCGTCTAACAGAGTTCGATTTTCAGGTGGTGATAGAAGTTCATGTAGTTGGTAAATAGACTGATTTTTAAAATAAACACACTCAAAAGCCTATGCTAGACATAAAACTAACAATAATCATATTATGCTTAATCATTCTAAATAATAATTACATATATATTTGTAAAAATTAAAATAATGCAACCTTATATATTAACATTACACATATTAGCTGCTACCATTTGGACTGGTGGTCATTTAATTTTAGCAACCGTAATTTTACCAAAGGTTTTAAAGAATAGAGACGTTGAAGCTTTAATGGCTTTTGAAATGAATTATGAAAAAATTGGTATGCCTGCCTTAATTATTCAAGTTATATCAGGCTTCTATCTAGTTTACAATATGGTTCCAGATATTAGTAAATGGTTTAGTTTTTCTGATTTTACGACCACCAGAATTGGAATAAAACTAATTTTATTACTAATGACAATTATGTTTGCATTGAGCGCCAAATTATTTGTTATTCCTAACTTAAGTAAAAAAACATTACCAATAATGGCCTTTCATATCATTTCAGTCACTACTATTGGAATTGCCTTTGTTATTATTGGCAGTAGTTTTAAAAATGATTTATTTTAGAGTTTCTCTATTAATCCTTCTAATTTAATACCCCTTGATCCTTTTAATAATATATAACGCGCTTTAATAGCCGTTAAGTTTTCGTGTTCTAATAGATGAGAAATAGTTAAGTAAGTTGAAAATTCTGAATCTTGCTTAGAAAATTCAGTACCAACCAAAATAGCATTTAAATTCTTGTCAATTAAGATATTTATTATCTTTTTATGTTCTTCATCTGAAATATGTCCAAGCTCTAACATATCTCCTAAAATTAACAATTTATCATCTGTTTTAATCAGGTTAAAACTATGAATTGCAGACTGCATAGAAGTCGGATTTGCATTGTAACAATCTACAATAAGTGTATTCCTATCCGTTTTAGTGACTTGCGAACGATTATTTGTAGGTTTATATGCTTCAATTGCATTACTAATGTCATTTTCATTAACATCAAATTCAACCCCCATTGAAATAGCAGCTAAAAAATTAATGAAATTATATTCACCTACTAAATTAGTTTTTAAAACTTTAGATTCAAAAACAGAAGTTGACCATTTAAAATTAACATAAGGTGTTAATTCAATTAACGCGCCATCAACTGTAGATTCATTAGACCCATAAGTTATTGTTTCAACATTAGGCAAAAGTTCTAATAGCAGTTTATCATTTGAGTTTACAAATAATTTTCCATTAGTGTTTTTAATAAACTCATACATTTCTGTTTTAGTATCAATAACACCTTGTAATGAACCAAAGCCTTCAATATGTGCTGTACCAATATTAGTAATTATACCATGAGTAGGTAAAGCAATATCAACTAATTCTTTAATATCACCCTGTTTATTAGCACCCATTTCAATAATAGCTATATCATGAGAACTTGTTAAGTTTAATAGTGTAAATGGCACACCTAAATGATTATTCAAATTACCCTGAGTCATTAATACATTATACTTTTTGTTTAGTACTTCACCTATTAACTCTTTAGTAGTTGTTTTACCATTACTACCAGTGATACCAATAACAGGTATATCAAATTGTCCTCTATGATAATTAGCTAATTCTTGTAATGTTTTTAAAACAGAATTTACAAGTATATAATTATCACCTAATACATATTCTTTTTCATCTACAATAGCAAAACTACACCCTTCATTAACTGCGTTTTTTGCATATTTATTCCCATTAAAATTATCACCTTTCAAAGCAAAAAACAATGCGTTCAATTTTACTTTTCTTGTGTCAGTGCAAATTCCAGTAGAATTAATAAATAACTGGTGTAATTCCTTAATGTCCATAATTAATAATATATACTCCAAAAATAAAAAAAGAAGCAGTAATTAAAATGCTTCTTCAAAACTTTTATAAACAATATATTGTTTTATTTTTTAATTAATTACATTTTAAAATAGCACTCCAAACATAACATCTGATGTAAAATTAGTTAAACACTAACCTATTTACTTTTACAAAACGTTACTCATAAGTTTATTAATTTTAGATACGGAACCTACTATTAATAACTGTTAAAGCATTAAACATAATTTTTTAAATAATTCACCATCTGAAATATTCGCTCCTTTTTGAATCATATTAAAAAGTTCTAACTCTCTTACGTCATGATATACTTTTGACGAATTATAAATTTTTACATTTTTTAAGTTTGACAACCAATCATTTGTTGTAAAATCAATTTCTGATGTATTATCAGAATCTAATCCTATTAATACAATTTCGTTGTCTAAACACTGAAAGCATTTAATACTATTTGGTGTAACAAAATCTAGATATTTAACTTTTCTAAAAATCCCTTCAAAAACAACATCACTAAAACTATCTATTATTAAATCTGCTTTAGCAATATTTTTCACTTTTAAATCTTCCCAAACATCAGCAGTTATACCATTAACAATTAAAAAATCAATAAATTCTTTTTCTAATTCCTTTAATTCATCACCAGATAACTTTCTATACTTCATAGTATTCCTATTATTTATTTAAAAATAAAAAACATTAAATCTTAAGCTATTAATATTATTATATATAACGAAAATTTTAAAAACTCAACATTTATTACAAATCTACAAACTATTAAATGATTATATTCGTCTTTTTGTTTAGAAAAGCATTTATATGAAACACTTATTATATTGTCTTTGTTTAGTTTTTATAGTTATTTCTTGTAAAAAAGAAAAAACAACTTGGAATACAGATTGGAAGATTCCTTTAGTTCATGGACATTTAACTGTCAATGATTTAGATTTTGGAAATACTGTTTCTGAAAACTCTGAAGGATTTGCTTCATTATTTTTTGATAAAAGCGTTTTTTCATTTTCTTTTGATACATTAATAAAACTTAAAGATACTACTCTACTTCATAAAACTTACAGTGCAGCACCAAGCCTTAATTTGTCACCAGGCACAGTGATAAACACACCTGGAATTGACCAAATATATGACTTAGGAGAAATAGAATTAAAACGTGTTATTATTAAAGAAGGATTTTTAAAATTAAAAATTGAATCGCCATGGGAAGGTAAAACAACGCTTAAAATGAGTCTCCCTAAGACGAAAGATGCCAATGGGAATTATTTTGAAAAGACTTACAATATTCCAGCAGCATCACAATCAAACCCCGTGATTATTACTGATGATATAGATTTAACAAACTTTGACTTTGATTTTACAGGGACAAACGGTAATTTATTTAATAATATAACAGCTGACATATTAGTAACTTCAACTGAAGAAGTAAACTCATTTACAATTACAAATACTGACACTGTCTATATTTCTATGGAGTTTAAAGGTTTAATACCTAAATATTCAAAAGGATATTTTGGAGAATATATATTATCTGACACCACTTCAATTTCAATTCCTCAATTAAGAAATATTACAAGTGGACAAATAGACTTAGATTCAATTAATTTAGATTTATCAGTGAATAATGGCTTTAAACTATTAAGTCGAGCTACTATTCATCTTTTAAAAGGTAAAAACACAAATTTGAATAACGCAATTGAATTAACTTTCCCCTTACTAAATTCAACATTAAATATTAACACTGCTAGTGGAGGATTATATAATTATGTACCTTCTGTATATAACTTACCGATACACAGTGGAAACTCTAATGTACTTGCATTTATAGAAAACTTACCTGACTCAATAGACATTGGTTATACTATACACATTAACCCTTACGGTAATTCCTCAGGTGGAAATGATGAGTATTTTCCAAATTCTATTTTTGATCTAAAATTAAATGGTGACTTTCCATTACATTTTGGATTAACAGACTTAACATTAGTAGACACTTTTGATATAGATTTTACTCAAAACGAAACCGTTGGGGTGAATGATGGAAGAATAGTTATTGATTACCAGAATAAGTTTCCTATGGGAGCTGTAGCGACCTTATTATTGCTTGATGAATCAAATACAGTTTTAGAAACATTGACTGCATCATCACCAATAATTTCTTGGCAAGGAAATACGAGTACAGATTCCCAACCAGAATCACACACTACAACATTTACAATACCACAAAACACTGTTGGCCTTTTAACTAAAACAAAAAAAATTAAGTTGCAAATTCGATTTTCAACTTACCAAAATAATTTAGTTAAAATAAACATAACTGATTATTTCAAATTCAACTTATTCTCTGACTTAAACTTAAATATAAAACTATAATATGAAAACATTATTATTCATGACTTCTGTTTTTTGTTTGACTTTTTCATATGGTCAAAACCTGAGTCCCATTTTTGAGGATACTATTAATGTTGGACATCAAATAAATATTTCTTCTTTTAATTTCTACGCTTCAAATTCATTTAACAACAGCCTTACAAATACATTTATTTTTGGGGGAAACATTAGTAATGAATTAAAAGATTATAACAAGTCAAAATTAAGAAACCCCAATACACTAGGTGGAAAAGCTGAGCAAAAAATTGAGTATGTAAATTTTAATATCACACCGTTTAAAAAACTAAAAAAGTTTGGCTTAGTCATTAGTTTAGAAGATATTAACTTTTTATCTTCAAACATAAGTACAGACTTATACAATACTATGTTTTATGGTAACAGTGACTACCTAGGAGATACTATGAATTTTTCACATTCTCATTTACAATACCTTCATTATCAAAAATTAAGTATAGGTTTAATAGATAAAAAATTAAATTCTAGTTTAAAATTAGGTTTTGTAATGGGTACTAAAAGTATTGACTATAGATTAGGAAGTACTTGGATGAGCTCATCACCTGTGGCAGACTCAATACAATTAAGTTTAAATGGTGAAGGCTATTACACAGCTAATACTTCAAATTATTTTGACTCAAAAGGTTATGGTTTCTCTTTTGATTTTGAGCATAACATTATTTATAAAAACAAAAAAGATAAAAATCAGGTCATTAAGTTTACAATGGGTAATATTGGTCTAATTTTTTGGGATAGAAATACTAACTATCAATATGCAGATTCTAAAACTACATATAGCGGTTTTGATATCATGAATTTAATAAATAGAGACACTTCAAATCCACCACTTTCATTAGATACACTTAAAATTCACACTAAAACAAAATCACAAGTAAAATTATTACCATTTGAACTTTCAATGCAGAAATTAGCCAATAGATATTCAGATGAAAAATTTCAACTTATTTTTGGATTAAAAGCTATTATCTCATCAGATTATCGACCATATTTATTTGTAGGTGGTTATTATTCACCAAATCAAAAACTGGGTATATCAAGTAGATTGGCATATGGTGGTTTCGGTGGATTTAAAATAGGATTAAATGCTAATTACTGGATAAAAGACAAATTTGAAATTGCCATAGGAACCTATGATGTAATTGGTTTTGCATCAAATAAATTGGGATATGGGAAAAGTTTACATTTATCTGCAAGTATAAAATTTTAAGATATGAAGAATAGAATATATTTAGTACTTGTTTTAATCACTTTATTCTCTACTAAAAGTATTAGTCAGAACATTCATTTTATCAAATCGTATGGTAATAATGGTTATGATTATGGTAGAGACATTAAACAAGACTTAGACACAGGTTATATTGCAACAGGGTCATCAAGTAGTTTCACTTCAGGAACAGCTGATGCCTTTTTATTGAAAGTAGATTCTTTAGGAAACTTTAAATGGTCTTATAATTATGGCGGTCAAGAAACAGATTGGGGAGAATCTGTAGTTGTAACAAACGATTCATCTTACGCAATTGGTGGTTACACAAATAGTTTTGGCGCCGGAGGATTTGATTTTTATTTAGTTAGAGCAGACAAAGATGGAACGCCATTATGGGAAAAAACTTACGGTGGATCAGATTGGGACAGAGCACATTCAATTATACAATTAGCGGATAGTGGATTTGTTTTAGTTGGAGACACGTATAGTTATGGAAATGGAAATGCAGACATTTATATGGTTAGAACTGATAAATATGGTGACACCTTATGGACTAACACTTATGGTGGTAGTGAAAATGATTTTGGTAATGCTGTAATTTTAGATGGTGATTCATTAATTGTAGTTGGCGGAACTGAGTCTTTTGGAAACGGCATGAGTGATGGTATTATTCTAAAATATCATATTGACGGTACGTTTGGGTGGCGTAAGGTTGTTGGTAAGGAAAGGGATGATTATTTTACGAGTATAGCCCAAAATAGTAATGGTGATTATTCATTTGGAGGAAGTCGAAATTATTATCATTTTGAAGATTGTGATTGTGGTAATGATTTTTGGTATTATCGTATAAGTTCTTCTGGAATAAAGGTTAGAGATACGACTCGAAATGGAGCAAATATGCTTGGATATGACTTAATTAATGATTTAATTATTGATGAAGATAACGCGATTATTTATGGAGGTTCAACAACAACTTTTGGCAGTCCAGATATCGCACAAGGCCATCCAGATGCATATTTAACTAAATCAAATTCATTATTTTATCCCTATTGGTCTTTCATGTCAAATTTTGGAGGCGGAGGTGATGATGTAACAAATGCACTTGATAACTGCTTTGATAATGGGTATATTGGTATTGGTAACTTAAATTACAATTCTGTAGGTGGCTCAAATTTATTTATCGTAAAAGTCGATAAACATAACATAGATGGAAATCTAATTATTCAAAATGAACTTACTAATGAAAACATCACTCTAACAATCAATGAAAACAATAATCAATTAGATCAAATAATTGCATTTCCTACTGTTACAAATAATTTTCTAATTATAAAAGGGGTAAATACACTAGCTGAGTATTCTATTTACACGTTAAATGGAAACCTATTCTCCTCAGGAAATATTAATAATAATGAATATTCAATTAATGTGAGTCTTTTAGAAAAAGGATTATATATCATAAATATTCCTTCAAAAAATAAGAGTTATAAATTTATTAAGAAGTAGATTTTAATTCTATGATTCGATTTGTAAGCGTTTTATATATTTCTTTTTGATTAGGATCTCCAATACCATTAATGTGTTTATATATAACATCCATATCTTCTCTTTGAGCTGGCCCAGTTTGAATATTATCAATACTTTTAGAATCAATTATCTTATTTACGGTCTCAATAAATAAAGGCTTTAAAATTGAACTATCAATATTACTTTTCTTTAATATTGATTTAGACTCTCTAGCCATTAAAGTAGTAAAATTATTTATAAACACTGCTGCTAAATGAATTTGTTCTCTTTGATCAGAACTGTATTGATGTATATTATTTGAAAAGTTTAAACTTACAAAGTTTTTTAATCTTTCGAAAAATATTTTTGAATTAGTTTCCAATAAAAAAGGAACTGTCTCCATTCCTTTAATCTTATCTTTTGAAAACGTTTGTAATGGGTAAAAAACACCACATGTTTTAAACCCCTTTAACGTATCGATACTAACAGATCCTGAAGTGTGAACGATTGGGATATATTTAGGTAAACGTTGAATTATTAACTCAATTGAACTGTCAGTAGATGAAATTATATTTAAATCAACATTTTTTGATAGGCTTTCTAAATCAATTACTAATTTATCATTTAAAAGTTCAGTAATCATTTTAGTTTTAGAACGATTATAAACATTGACTATTTCGATTCTTTGGTTGAGATGAAAAAATAAATTTTGACCTACATTACCAAATCCAATTATGTTTATTTTCTTAATTTCCATATTTATTGTCTCAAACTTATTAAATTTGATGCAAAAATAGACTATAATTTAGAATAAATATGAAAGATGTTTTTATTATTGATGCTGTAAGAACGGCAATTGGAAGTTTTGGAGGTAGTTTAGCACCTGTTAGAACTGATGATTTAGGAGCAATAGTTATGAAAGAATTAATGGCTCGAAATTCTAATTTTGACCCAAAAGAAATTGAAGATGTAATTTTTGGTTGTGCAAATCAAGCAGGAGAAGACAATAGAAACGTAGCTAGAATGAGTTCTTTATTAGCTGGTTTACCTTGGACAATGGGTGGTGAAACTGTTAATAGATTATGTGCATCTGGAATGGCGTCTACTATTAATGCAGCTAGAGCTATTAAAGATGGTGCTGGAGATATTTATATTAGCGGAGGAGTTGAGAACATGACTAGAGGCCCATGGGTAATGTCAAAAGCTTCAAAAGCTTTTGGTAGAGATTCTCAAATGCATGATTCAAGTTTTGGTTGGCGTTTTGTTAATCCAAAAATGAAAGAATTATATGGTGTTGATGGTATGGGACAAACTGCTGAAAATTTAGCAGATTTATATAATATTTCAAGAGAAGATCAAGATCAGTTTGCCTTTTGGAGTCAAATGAAAGCTACTGAAGCTCAAAAATCAGGTCGATTTGCTGAGGAGATTGTTGATGTTATTATTCCTCAAAGAAGAAAAGAGGATATCATTTTTAATCAAGATGAATTTATTAGACCAACAACAACATTAGATATTTTAGGAAAATTAAGACCTGCGTTTAAAAAAGAAGGTGGTTCGGTTACTGCAGGAAATGCTTCTGGTTTAAATGACGGAGCTGTTGCTTTATTAATTGCTGGAGAAGATGCTATTAAGAGAAACAGTATGAAACCTATGGCTAGAATCGTTTCAGCTGCTGTTGCAGGTGTTGAACCAAGAGTAATGGGTATTGGACCAGTTTTCGCTTCAGAAAAAGCACTTAAACGTGCTGGGTTAACAATAAAAGATATGGATATCATTGAAATTAATGAAGCCTTTTCTGCACAAGTATTAGCTTGTACTCGTAAATTAGGACTAGAAGATAATGATCCTAGAATAAACCCTAATGGTGGTGGAATTGCTTTAGGTCATCCACTTGGAATGACAGGTGGTAGAATTTTACAAACAGCTGCTATTGAACTTCAAAAAACTGGTGGTAAATATGCCTTAATTACTATGTGTATTGGAGTTGGTCAAGGTTATGCTACTATAATTGAAAATGTTTCATAACAAACATAAACTTAATCAATTCTTAATTGATTAAATGTCACTTCAAAAGAATTAAAAGCTAATTTTTTATAGAATAGTATTTATATACGCTATAAAAAATTAGCTTTTTTATTTACTCGCCTATTTTAAATACTTAGCACTACTACCTTACCAGTTAATTTGAGGTAAGTTATTTTCTAACAAATAAGTATTCGTTCTCGAAAAGTGTTTACATCCCGTAAACCCTCTATAAGCAGATAATGGTGATGGATGAACTGACTTTAAGATGAAATGTTTATTTAAATCAATTAAACTTTCCTTTTTATGTGCTTGACTTCCCCATAATAAAAACACAACGTTTTCTTTTTCCATAGAGATCACTTTAATAACCTCATCAGTAAAATTTTCCCATCCAATATTTTTATGTGAATTTGTTATCCCTTCTTCTATTGTAAGAATTGTATTTAGTAAAAACACACCTTGCTTAGCCCATCTAGACAAATTTCCATTTTCTGGAACATCAATATCTAAATCACTTTTAATTTCTTTAAATACATTATTTAATGATTTAGGGAAAGGTTTAACATCAGGTTTAACTGAAAAACACAAACCATGTGCATGCGTTTTGTTTGGATATGGATCTTGCCCAATAATTACAACTTTTAGATTATCTAGCGTACATAAATTAAATGCCTTAAATATTTCATTATACTCAGGTAAATAGTTAATACTATTTGATTCTGAATAACAATCATTAATTTGAGAAGACAATTTACTAAAATAGTCCTTTTCAAATTCTTGACTCAAGACCAATTTCCAATCTGAATTTAAATTCTTAACCACACCTTAGTTATTTATACGAGTTAACACAAACACAAAAAAGGCTTTCCTTATTAGGAAAACCTTTAAATACTTTAAAATAATTATTCTTAAGCTATTGCAGCAACGTGCTTAGTCAATTTTGACTTTAAGTTGTTTGCTTTACTCTTATGAATAACGTTTCTTTTTGCTAATTTATCAACCATTGATGACACTTTAGGTAAAAGAGCTACAGCTTCTTTTTTATCCGTTGTACTTCTTAAAACACGAATTGCGTTTCTTGTAGTTTTATGGATATATCTATTTCTTAACCTTTTAGCGTTATTAGATCTAATTCTTTTTATTGCAGACTTATGATTTGCCATACTATTTTGTTTGTTTTTCTTCTTAAATTCTTAAATAAATGTAATGAGAAAGATTGTAGCCCATAGGAGAATCGAACTCCTGTTTCCAGGATGAAAACCTGGCGTCCTAACCACTAGACGAATGGGCCAATAAAATCTTTTCACTACTTGTAGCCCATAGGAGAATCGAACTCCTGTTTCCAGGATGAAAACCTGGCGTCCTAACCACTAGACGAATGGGCCAATAAAGTTGCTTATTACTCTAAGCGAGTGCAAATATAATCCTTATTTTTTTATTGACAAGTACTTTTTTTAAAAAAAAATCATTTTTTTTTAACTAACTTCACTATCTGACTGAAACACAAATCCTAAGCGTTTTCCAGTTTTTAATTTTGAATTGCTACTTATTGTTTGCATTTCATTAACAGAAACAACACTAACCTTATCATAAGGTGGTGTAATTAAGTCAAAATCAACTGCAAAAGCCGCAACCTTCATTATAACATCAATAATAACCTCTTTATTTAAAACTTGATTTAAAAAGTCTTTATAAACAAATTCTAACTGACCTTTACCTTCAATAAAAAAATGATCTTCACTATTCACAAATATTCTAGAAATTAAATATCCATAATCATTTGACCTATTAAACTGATATGAGTCTGCTAAAAAATTATAGATATTTATTATTCCACAATATGCATTGTTTGCATTCTTTTTAATATATGAACTCTGATGAACATAGTTATCATCTGCAATTTTAAATACATTCGTATGCATTTGAAAGATTAACACATCTGACCCAATATATAACTGCAGCTCTGTATCACTTCTATCAACAATCTTAAGTCTTATATCATCTGCGCTACTATCTAAATCCTTTTTAAGTATAGCCACGCAAGAGTTTAACTCTTTTCTAAACACATTAAACCACTTAATGTTATTATGGTAAACTTTCTGCTTTAAAATCGATTTAGACTTTAATAAATCTACTAACTCTTGCTGCGTTTCGTTCATCTTAATATGCTTTTGCGAATACTGCTCTTTTTGATGACGGTTTACCTGTCACCATACACACACCTACTTCATCTTCTCCTTCAATAGGAATACAACGGATAGTAGCTTTAGTTTCTTGTTGAATCAATTCTTCTGTCTCAACAGTACCATCCCAATGCGCTAAAAAGAAACCACCATCTTTTTTTAACTTCACCTTAAACTCATCATAAGTTTCTACTTTCTGAATATTATCCTCTCTTAACTTAAGCGCTCTATTATATAAGTTATCTTGAATTTCAACCAATAAGTTTTGAATAAATCCTGTAATTGTATCTAAAGAAACTGTTTGTTTTTCTTGTGTATCACGTCTAGCCACTTCAGCTTGATTTGCTTCTAAATCTCTCGCACCAATTGCAACTCTAACAGGTACACCTTTAGCTTCATATTCTCCAAATTTCCAACCTGGTCTCTTTTGATCATCATCATCAAATTTAACAGTTAAGTTAGCTGTTCTTAATGCAGTCATCATATCTGACATTTTATCTTTAATCGCTTGTAATTGTTCTTCTGTTTTATAAATAGGAACAATAACAACATGAATTGGCGCCAACTCTGGAGGTAATACTAATCCTAAATCATCAGAATGCGTCATAATTAAAGCACCCATCAAACGCGTTGAAACACCCCAAGATGTTGCCCAAACATATTCTTGCTTCCCTTCTTTAGAAGTAAATTTAACATCAAATGCTTTGGCAAAATTCTGACCTAGAAAGTGAGAAGTACCAGCTTGTAGCGCTTTACCATCTTGCATCATAGCTTCAATACAATACGTTTCATCAGCCCCTGCAAATCTTTCGCTCTCCGATTTAATTCCACGAATAACAGGCATTGCCATATATCTTTCTGCAAAATTTGCGTAAACCTCATTCATTGTTTCAGCCTCTTCAATAGCCTCTGTTTTTGTAGCATGAGCTGTATGTCCTTCTTGCCATAAAAACTCTGCAGTTCTTAAAAACAATCTTGTTCTCATTTCCCAACGCATAACATTTGCCCACTGATTAATCAATAAGGGTAAATCTCTATATGATTGAATCCAACCTCTATATGTATTCCAAATAATAGCTTCAGACGTTGGTCTAATAATTAACTCTTCAGTTAATTTAGCCTCAGGGTCAACTCTAAGTTTCCCTTTATTATCTGGATCTGCTTGTAATCTATAATGTGTAACAACAGCACATTCTTTTGCAAAACCTTCTGCATTTTTTTCTTCAGCTTCAAATAAACTTTTAGGAATCAACATAGGGAAATAAGCATTTGAATGACCAGTTTCTTTAAACTTTTTATCTAAAATCTCCTTCATTTTTTCCCAAATAGCAAATCCGTAAGGTTTAATTACCATACAGCCTCTCACTACCGAATTCTCAGCTAAATCAGCTACTTTAATGATATCTGAGTACCATTGTGAATAGTCTTTTTCTCTTGTTGTTATTTTTTGTGCCATTATGGTATAGTTATTGCAAGTTTTGAATTATTGAATAACAAAGGTAATAATATGTTTTCAATCAAATCTAAAATTATGAAAAAGGTAATCTATTTTTTTACAATCAGCTTAATATTCACTTCATGTAACATTTCTAAAGAAATATATGATGACGCTTATGATACTCCAGAGTATAATACTACAACTACAGTAATGTCTGAAAATGGTTATTCTGATTACATTAAAGATGAAGAAAAAAATTACACGATTGAACCAGAAGAGGATCATTACTCAGTTATTGATAAATCTTCTTCTACTCAAAACGGTACATTTTCTAACACGCAATACGACCAGAACACCTATTCAACATTTGGACAATACTATTATTATTGTGCTTATCATAATTTTAATCATTCTCATTCAACTGATTATTTTATGTGTAGAGAAATAAGTTATATCCACACAGGCTACAACCTCAACTATTACAGCCCATATTATTGTGGTAATCACAACCCATATTCTTATAATAATTACTTCGGAAATAATTATGGTTATAATAATTATGGTTATGCTTATGGTTATGGTTATGGAATAAGTCCATATAATGCATATTGGGGAAATTATGGTAATGTAGATCCTTATACAAACCAATACAATTCATTTAACAACACTAACTATAATAATAATAATACAGCAATTGCATCATCTAATAACCATACTTATGGACATAGAAATGGGACTCACCATGGTTCACGCTCAAACAATAACACTTCTTTTCCAAATACAGTTAAAGTAAGCAATACTAAACCTGGAACAAATAATAAACCAATAAAAGCGGTATCAAGTTCTAAACGTCCAACGCAGGCAAGAATAACAAAACCTGTCACTTCAAAACGAAAAGCAACTCCAAAATATAGTACTTCAATAACAAACCGCCCTACTACTACAACACAGGATATACTATCAAATAAAACAAAACGAAGAAAAACTACATATGTAAAGAAATATAAACCAACAAATCCTCCTACAACAAGTAGGCAAATACCATCCACATCAAGACCTCCATCAACATCAAGACAACCTACAACAAGACCTCCGTCATCAACAAGGCAACCTACAACGACAAGACCTCCGTCAACAACAAGGCAGCCTTCAGTAACAAGACCACCTTCTACGAGAAGAACCCCTTCAACATCAAAACGAACGACTACAAAACCTACACCTAGAAGAACAAGTCCCAAAAGAACAACTACAAGTAATAGAGGTGGAAACAATTCATCATCAGGCTCAAGCTCAAGAGGTGGATCGACCTCTTCTAAAAGTGGTTCAAGAAGATAATTATTACATAAATAAAACACTATGAAAACAATTTTATATTTATCCGTTTTTGCTTTATCTTTCCAAGTCACAGCACAATCAGAAGAAGATGCTTTAAGGTACTCTCAAAATTACTTTGGAGGATCAGCTAAAAATAATTCTACTGCTGGTGCATTATCTGCAATTGGTGGTGATTTCTCAACGACATCTCAAAACCCATCTAGTATGGCTAGGTTTAATAAAAATAATTTTTTATTTACACCAACACTCATTACGACTAATTCAACTTCAGAATTTTACGGAAATAGTCGTGAAGTATCATCTAGAGAGATTAAAATTGGTAATATATCCTATTTAAAATCTTATAAATTAGCGCCAGAAAAGTATAGTGGTTGGATGTCTTTCCAAATGGGAGCAGGGTATAATAGAATTAATTCTTTTGAGAATTTAAATCATTATTCAGGTGAGTTAGACAGTTCTATTCTAGACTATTTCACGAGTTCTGCAAATGGTACTCAACCAGATAATATATATGCTTACTTCCCTTATACTGCTGGCTTAGCCTATGACACATACGCTATAGATCCAGACACTTTAAACTCATATTCTAGTGGTGTAAGTAGTGGAAACACTATTCATGATCGTACAGTTTTCACAAGTGGCTCTATGGGAGAGTTTAGTTTAGCCATGAGTGGTAATTACAAAAACAAACTATATATTGGTGGTACAGTCAATGCTGTAAGTGTAAATTACAGAACCAACTTTATTCACAATGAAAGCTATACAGCTAAGGATAGTTTATTCTTAAATGGGATTAAATATATTGGGAATTTAGGAACAGAAGGATGGGGTTTTAATGCTAAATTAGGACTTACCTATTTAGCAACACCACAATTAAGTTTAGGTCTTGCTTTACATTCAAACACCCTATACAACCTAAAAGACAATTGGGGAAACGATATGATTTCAATGACTGATAATGGAAAATTGACAATCCTAGATGAAAACAAACCAACTGGATCATATAAATACACATTAAAAACGCCAATTAAAACTGTTTTATCTGCAGGGTACATTATTAAAAAGAAAGCCTCTATTGGGGTAGAAATTGAAGTTATGAACTTTAGAGATGCAAAATTAGGTTCGATTAAAGGAGGAAACTCATTTTATAGTTTTTCAACTGAAAATAATCAAATAGAGAATATATACGACACTAGAATAAACTACAAGATTGGCGGTGAATACAGAGTAAACCCAATGCTTTATTTACGTGGTGGATATGCCTACTATAGTTCTCCTTACACTAGAGCAAGTGAAGTAAATACATCTGCTACACAATTCATTACAGCTGGTGTAGGTTTAAATTTTGGCGAATACTATTTCGATTTTGCTGTTGTATCAAAACATTTAAGTTATGACTACTATGCATATAACCCAGACTTAAAAGGGAGTAAATCTAGTTTCTCAGATAATGATTTGAACTTTTCTGCAAGTGTTGGGATTAGGTTTTAACTACTCTACAAACCCTAAATACATCCAAATTCCGTTTTCTTTTACAAATTGTGAATTTTCATGTATGACTTGTTCTGAATTATTTTCAATAAAATAGGCTTTAAACTCTACAGTACCTTTTTCATCATGCTTTAGACCTTTGGTTGTATTCAATATTTCTAACCTACTCCACTCAACAGATTTTGACCAATCTACAATAGCTTTTTTCTCCGATAATGGTCTGGTTGTAGAATGATGACTATTCATTAAATAGTTACCCATAGCTTTAGTAAAAGCGGTGTACCTTGAACGCATTAATTGTTCAGCTGTTTCAACTTTTGAAATATCTTTATGATATAACTGACAACAATTTTCATAGTGCTCAGTAATTCCACATGGACAATTAAATGTATTCGTCATACTATAAATGGTTACCTATATAAAACGTTTAGATTAAAACTATTAAATAAATCAGAACGCATCATTAAACAGCTTCCTATTAGCCTCAATAACATGCTCGTCACAAATTTTATTTGTAAAATAATTATAACTAGCTCTAACCATCTGAATATAAGATGTAAAATCTAAATCAACTCCTTCTTGAATAGCTTTTGTTAAACCTTCAAGCCCTTCATCAATATTTACATCCCATCCTAAATCTTGAATTCTAAGGTTTTTCCATGGTGTGTTTTTACTGATTATCACTGGACAACCATTTGACCAAGCCTCAACAATAGCATGACCATAGTTTTCATGCATAGTAGGTAAAATCATAAAATCAGCATCTGCATATACATTTGCAATCGTATTAGGATTCAATACCCCTTTATATTCTATTGCTACAGATTTATACTTTTTTATTTCTTTATCAAATGTTTTATAGTATTCCTTATCTTCAATATTACCGTAAATATCAAATTCAACAACTATATCAGACTTAATTTTTCGAATGGCTTCAATTGCTAAATGTAAATTTTTAACTTTTGCTATTCTACTAATATAAACAAATTTAACTTTTCCAGTTTTCTTTCTATTTAAAATATCAACCAAATCTAAAGTTTGACTTAAAGGAATATTTTGAGCAATAGATACATTGACTTTTTCACCAAAATTTAACTTAATTTCATTTTTTTCACTTTCAGATGATGCATGCCAAATAATGCGTTTATACCAACCCAAAAATTCAGCAATTTTAATAAAATACTTTGTCTTTTTATATTTTACACCTAAAGCACCTTTCCCCATCATTCCCCTAGGCGCTAAAATCGTTTTAATTTTCATTTTTCTAGCAACAGCTAGAGGTATTAGCGTAAACACTCTAGAAAATAGACTATTTAAATAAAGTACGTTTGGTCCAACTTCTTTAATATTATCAGACATGGCTGACATATTCATTAACGTTCTTTCCAAGTACTTAATAAACACACCTTCTTGTTCATGCCAAATATTTAACTCAACATCTTGATAAGGTTCAGTTTCCCCTAAATCATAAGCTGAAGTTAAAATATAAATTTCAAATTCGTCTTTAAATGCATTTACAATATTAGCCACAGACCTAATAGGACCACCGGCTTTAAAACCAGGCACGTACCAATCAATACAAATTAATATTTTCTTTTTATCCTTCAATGTTATTTTCTTTTATCCAATGTCCTAATATTACTAAATGCCAAACTCTTGACCAACCCACCCTTTTATTACCTTTTTCAAAAGCTTTCCATAGCTTGTCAACTCCTTTTGAATTAATATACGCTATATTTTTAATTTCGTTTAGATTTTCTTCACAAAAAGACTTTAATTCACCTTTCATCCATTTTTCATAAGGTAAAACAAATCCTTTTTTTGGTCTATTATCAATAGATTCTGGTATAATATCTTTAAAAGAATCTATTAATAAGCTTTTCTGTGGAGTTGGTTTTTTAAATTTATCTTTAATTCCTAAAGTATATTCCACCAAGTGGTGATCTAAAAATGGCACACGTACATCTAAATTATTAGCGACACTCATTTGATCAACATGACGTAATGCTGTATTTTGCATATAAGTACTAAACTCTGCAACTGACAATCTACTCAAGGTAGGCAATGCCCATCCATCAGTATTGTAACCTATTAAGTCATGTGTAATTTCAAATACTCTATTCAATGGTAATTTTGGAATATTAATTAAACGACTGACTTGATCGTCCATTAATGTTTGACGAGAAAATTGGTATATATATTCACTGTCAAAATACTCTTGCTTTAATATGGCTTTGATTTTACTTGACTCAACAGTTCCTTTTATGAAATGATTAATAATTCCTGGATATTTTCTAGCATAATTTGGAAAACTAGCTAACCATTTTTTAGCTTGTAACTGTGGAATTTGATTAAAAACAGGATCACCTGTAAACAATTCATCTCCACCTAAACTAGAGAAAGCTACTTTAACATCAGCCTCTACAGACTTATTAGACATAATATAAGAATCCAATCCTTCACCATTTGGATGATCATAAAGTTTCATGGCCGTAGGAATCATATCCTTAAATTGGTCAACAGATAATTCTATTTCGTGATGATTTGTGGCGTATTGCTCTGCAATTTGGTTAGCATAATTCCCTTCAGAAAGTTCATTATCTTTAAATACAACCGAAAATGTATCAATTTTTTGATTGTGTTTTTTAGCCATCAAGCCAACCATGATCGCGCTATCAACTCCTCCTGATAAAAAAGTACCAAAAGGCACATCATTCACCATTCTTTTCTCTACAGATGTAGATAATAAATCACTTATTTTATTGTGGACAACACTTACGTCATTGTCTGGGTAAATAAAAGTTTTAGAAGGACTCCAGTAGGTTTCTAACTCTTGTTTTTCTTCTGTGAAATATAAATATTGAGCTGGCATTAAGCTATACACATCCTCTACAATTGTATAAGGCGCATGCACAGTTTGAAATCTAAAATAATCAACTACTGATTCTTTTCTTAATTTTCGGGTTATTAAACCACTGTTTAAAATTGATTTAACAGAAGATGAAAATATAATTTTATCGTGATCTAATACATAATATAATGGTTTAACCCCCATTCTATCACGTGCTATATACATAGACTTTTCTTGTTTATCCCAAATAGAAAATGCAAAAACACCATCAAAATGGTTAACACACTTTTTTCCCCATTTAATATAAGCAGCTAAAACAACTTCTGTATCTGATTCTGTATTAAAATCATAATCAGAAAGCTGATTTTTTAAGGCTTTAAAATTATAAATGGTACCATTAAAAATAATCACATAACGGTTATTGTTACAACAAAAAGGTTGATTAGGTTTTTTAGACACATCAAGTATTGATAATCTTTTATGTCCAAACAATACATAATCATCTTTATATATTCCTTCTGCATCAGAACCTCCAAGAACCATAGTTTGATTCATTTTAGAAATAACTTCCTTTTCAATAGATTTTAATCCAGAGAATTGATAAATCCCATTTATTCCGCACATTAGTTTATTCCAATATTTTTTAAAAAAACAGGAGAATTAATTAATTTTTTAATTCCCTCTTCTAAAGTTATTAATTCTCGTCCCAGTAACGCTTTCATTTTCGAATTATCTGGTTGACGTCTCGCCATATCCCCATCCTTAAGAGGTGGTAAATGAGTAATGATAGACTTACTATTCGTAATTTCAATGATTTTTTCTGCTAATTTTTTAATTGAAATTATTATTTCACCACCAACATTAATAACATCATTAATAATTTTATTTTCGTTCAATGCTTTTATACAGGTATCTACATTATCATCTACATAACAAAATGTTCTCGTTTGCGATCCATCACCATATATAGTAATATCTTCATTTTTTAAAGCTAAGGCTATAAATTTAGCCATTACAAAATCAGTTGTTTGATTTGGACCGTAAGTATTAAAGAATCTAAAAATTGTAAAATCTAAACCGTATTCTTGTTGGTATGATCTACAAAAAGATTCACCAACATTTTTCACCACTGCGTAAGGCACTCTAGAATTCAATGGTGTGGTGTCTTCATTCTGAGGAATAACAACAGGTTCCCCATACACCTCTGATGATGACGAAAAGAAAAATCGTTTAACGTCTAAATTTTTTGATAGTGTCAGCATATTTCTAATACCTTGAATATCTTCTAACACTTTAACAGGATTATCCTGTGTTCGTTGTACACCAACAAGTGCAGCATAATGAAACACATAATCAAAGTGATTAGCTAGCATAATTTCAGACATTTCTGCTCTGTCATTTACATCTGCTTTGATAAATTGAAAAACATTAGAATTTGAAGGTAATTTTGCTCTAGAGCCTGTAGTCAAATTATCAACAACTGTTATAATTGTATCTTTTTCTACTAAGAGTCTTTCCACTAAAGCAGACCCTACATTCCCTGCTCCACCTGTTACCAAAATTTTTCTCATAGTAAATTCCTTTTTTCAAAGTATCAAATTTAACGATTTTTTAGGGTTTTTCCTCCTAAATTGAACAAAGTTTCCATCTAAACGATACAAGCCTTAAGTGATGAACTTTGGACGAAATTAAAAACCTTATAATTCAATCATTTTAATTAACTCAAATCCGTTTGAATTCAATTTAACTTTTTTAATCAAGTCGTCCTTAATCTTATCTGTTTGAGATTCATAAACTAGATAAAAAATTGGCTCTTTTAAATTGTCCTCTTGAGATTTTTGAGTAATACTTTGACGTAACAATCTAAACTTATTTAAAGTCGTTTGAATGGTTAAAGTTGATAGTGAAAAATCGATAGTTTGATACACAATATACTCCGTATCTTTTTTAATTAAATCGACTACGAATGGCTTTAAAATCAATGGATATTCAGCTGGTAATAATTTATAATTTAATGTATAACTCTGGTAATTTTTGGAAGAAACAAACGTTTGAAATCTTTTTTTGAGCGTGTTATTTTCTTTTTTCGATTTAGTTTTATCAAGTTGCCAAGATTCACCTACAAATTTTAAATATAGTTTCTCAAAATTTGGTGATCGTTTCACTTCAAAAAGTTCAGAATATTGTACCACACCTCTTTTTTTCATAGTTAACTTCTCTAATATTCTTTTAGAATAAGGCAAATCAAATAAAGACAAACCTTCTTCTCCTCTAATGATTTTATTGACATCATTCTCAAGCAAACCAAAGCTACGTTTAATAGCCTTTATTAGATTTTTATTCACATAGCCTAATGCAACCTTTAATTTACTTTGAGAAAATCCAAAATATGGCACCCCATCTATATTTGCTAAAACACCTACACAAAACTTTTCATCTGAAAACTGATTGGTTTTAATATATATTAATGTGAAAAAATTAGTCATTTTATAATATTTGGTTTAAATCACGTTCTACTCTCATTAAATTATCTTCCCCTAAGACAGTTTGAATAAATACCTTTTTATCTAAAGTGAATTTGTATTTTTGATTTAAATAGGTTAAGAATAACATCAATTTATCTCGGTATTGCTGACCTAAAAGAACAAAAAATCGTTCTAAAACATGTTGTATCTGTTTACGTCTCATTTGCTTTACACATTGCTTAAGGAATTGTAAATCATGAGTATGAGTTGTAGAAAAAGGTATTAAGTTAACAAAAAATAATTTTGATTTTAATTGATTATCAGTATAAATATTGGTCAATTTAAAATCTGCCTGAAGTACATTACATAAAAGGTAATACATTAAAACATCTTCTAAATTTAATGTGTGGTTAGTATCCAAATTAAACCTTACAGAATCCTCTAAACACTCTAAATTTTGTGGTTCAACTTCAAATAATTGACTTGATTCCAATTCAAATCCAATTTGTAGTTTAGGAAGTTTCAATTGATTCATTACATCTTGAAAAATTAAACGTGGAAAATCAGATTTAGACAACTTTTTAACATCTAATATATCGCTTGTTAAGCCATTGTGATTATTCCATATTAAAATTTCTTTTTCTAATATCATTACTTATTAGTGTCTTTTAACATAGGCACAAAACTGAATACTCCCTTCTTATAAATATCACATTCTCCATCACTGTTCTTTACGATCAAAATCATTTCCTGAGTTTCACCTTCTCCTAATGGTATAATCATTCTACCTCCTGGTTTTAGTTGCTCTACTAACATTTCTGGAATATGAGGTGCGCCACATGTAATAATTATTTTATCAAATGGACCATATGTCTCCCAACCTTTAAATCCATCACCAAATTTCAAAGTTGGTCTATATCCAAGTTTAGATAAAAATGGTTTTGTCTTTACAAACAATTCTTTTTGACGCTCAATAGAAAACACTTTACAACCTAATTCACATAAAATAGCGGTTTGAAATCCAGAACCTGTTCCAATCTCTAAAACTTTATCCGTTTTATTAATCTCTAATAATTGAGTTTGAAATGTTACCGTAAATGGGTGAGAAATCGTTTGCTCTGCGCCAATTCTAAACGCCATATTAGAATAGGCTTGCTTTTCAAAAATCTCATCTAAAAAAAAGTGTCTCGGCACTCTGTCAAAAGCTTCTAACACTTTCTCGTCTGAAATCCCTTTCTCACGCAATTCATTAATTAAATGTTTGCGCATTCCTTTATGTTTGTATGTATCTTCCATTATCCTAATTCAAATACCAAAAATACAATATTAATAGGCTAAGTTTATAATTAGAATGAAAAACTAATTAACTTAATGATGTTAGAATTTTTTTTTTAATACATTTACCACATGCAAAGCCAAGAAGAAAATAGACGTGAATTAGTTGAAGCTGTGAATTACACAATGCCTTTTGGAGCCCATAAAGGAAAAGCATTATTATTACTTCCTGAACATTACCTAGTTTGGTATCACCAAAAAGGGTTTCCAGATGGAAAACTAGGTAAATACATGCATTTAATGTACGAAATAAAAGTAAATGGACTTGAAAATGAATTACGTCCACTTTTAACACCCAAAGTTAAACCTAAATATAGATAGAAATCTTTGTTTGAAACAAGATGTAAGACTAAAATGATAATTATTTAAATTTCGACTCCATTCTGTTCTCGATACAAATATAATTTTTGTTACCACAAAAAAAATATTTACTCGAACTGACACTAGTCAAATCTCAACCATTAACCTAATACTTCAATCTAGAAGCGAAGCGGTCTAGAAAGCCCTCTTGTCTCTTTTCAAAAACTATCTAATTCTGATAGATTTACCAATATGTAATGTAGTCGTTGGTTTAATACCATTTAATTTACACAATCTTGAAACAGAGGTGTGATTCCTTCTTGCTATCGCTCCCAAAGTATCTCCACTTCTTATTCTATGGTATTTTTTATCTCCTTTTGAATAAGTTGATGACCTACTCGATCTTGATTTAGCATTTGAAAAAATAGCTTTATGCACAAAAAGATTTTCGTCTTTCACAAGTTTAGTCTTGAAATCAAAGATTAGTTCTGGATTAATTGGTTGATCATAAAATCGAACTTCAAAATGCAAATGAGATCCTGTTGAGCGTCCAGTATTACCACCTAACCCAATTGCCTGTCCAGCTTTAACATATTGATTTGGTGCAAGCATTAATTGCGACAAGTGTGCATAATACGTTTCTAATCCATTATAATGTCTAATAATCACTAACTTTCCAAATCCACCACTATGCACTTGAGAATATCTAATTTTACCATCAAAAGCAGCATAAACAGTATCCCCTGTTTCTAAATCTAAATCTATTCCATTGTGATTTCGTCCATGTCTAATTCCAAATCTTGAAGTCACAACACCATCCACAGGAATTGAATAATTAGTATGAGAAGAATCCACAACACACATCCACAATGTATCTTTCATTGCTTTCACTTTGTTTGAATTACAAGTAATTACTACATTGTTTTTCCAATATGATTTATATAAAAAATTACTATCGGTTGTTACTATATTATGTAATTCTGGATTTAAAACACCATCAAATGTAACCTCACTTAAATACTCCCATGATCTGTCCGGGTATAATAAAACAGTACCTGAATTAGTTTCTAAAGTATCAATAGGTGAATAAATATTTTGAGCGAATGTATTATTTAATGACAATACTAAAGCTAAAATTGCTAAAAATTGTTTCATATTTGTTTGTTTTATTTGCAAAAATAAAACAAATATGGCGTTAATCAATAAAATAACATTTAGTTAACAATCACATAATTTCACTTGTTGTTTTTAAACACTAATACACAAACAATTATACCATCAAAATAATTGAATTTTGAGACTCCAATTTCAAGAAGTTATTTTTATTATATAATATGATAATTAATTTCAAAATAAAAATTATATTTGTCCATTGTAAACATTAATACTATTACTATGGCTAGTACAAAAGCGCCTACTAAGAGCACTCGTAAATCAAAAGCATCAAAGTTTTCGAAAGAAACTTATATCAAATGGTATAAAGACATGCTTTTAATAAGACGATTTGAGGAAAAAATTTCTCAATTATATATCCAACAAAAATTTGGTGGATTTTTACACGTTTATATTGGTCAAGAAGCTGTTGCTGCTGGAACCGTTACAGCTTGTAGAAAAGGAGATAAACATATAACAGCTTATAGAGACCATGGTCATCCATTAGCTTTAGGTTCAGATCCTAAAATTTTAATGGCTGAATTATATGGTAAAATTACTGGATGTTCTAAAGGTAAAGGTGGATCAATGCACTTTGTAGATGTTGAAAAAGGATTTTATGGTGGACATGGTATTGTTGGTGCTCAAATCCCAATGGGTGCTGGTATTGCTTTTGCTGAACAATATAACGAAACTGAAAATGTAACATTCTGTTCATTTGGTGATGGTGCTGCTAGACAAGGTGCTTTACATGAAACATTTAATATGGCAATGTTGTGGAAATTACCTGTTGTATTTATTATTGAAAATAATAATTACGCCATGGGAACTTCTGTAGAAAGAACAACAAATGTTACAGATATGTCTAAAATGGGTGATTCTTATGAAATGCCTTCCCTTGTTGTAGATGGTATGAGTCCTGAATCTGTTCATGAAGCAATTGAAGAAGCTGCTGCAAGAGCAAGACGTGGTGACGGACCAACTTTATTAGACATTAGAACATATAGATATAAAGGACATTCAATGTCTGATCCTCAAAAATACAGAACCAAAACAGAAGTCGCTGAATGGATGGAAAATGATCCAATCAAACACTGTATTGATGTTATTTTGAAGAATAAATGGATGACTCAAAAAACAATTGATAAAACAGATGCTGAAACAAAACAAACGGTTTTAGATGCTGTTAAATTTGCTGAAGATTCTCCATTCCCTGGAAAAGAGGAGTTATTTGAAGATGTTTATATGCAAAAGGATTATCCTTACGTTAAAGAATTCTTAGACTGATTTTGAATTATTGAGCATCACTAACGGCGTTATTCTCAATTTAACTTTTGGTCATTTGCACATGCAAACTCTCAAAAATTAAATTTTCGAAAGCCTTGTTATTAATACTCTAAAATCCAAAACTATCATAAGATTTTGAAATAATCAAAAACCAAAACAATAAGTATAAAATTGATTTTGGTTAAAACTTAAAAAGATTAATAGTGTTACACTTAAAAAAATAAAATATTATGGCTGAAGTAGTTAGAATGCCGAAATTATCTGATACAATGGTTGAAGGTGTTGTTGCAGAATGGCACAAAAAAATTGGAGATGCAGTTAGTGAAGGCGAATTATTAGCTGACATTGAAACAGATAAAGCTACCATGGAATTTGAATCATTTTATGATGGTGTTTTATTACATATAGGTGTAGAGAAAGGTGGAGGTGCTCCAATTAACTCTATACTTGCTATCATTGGTAATAAGGGTGAAGATATTTCTGCATTATTAGTGGAAGAACCTGCAGCTAAACCTGAAGTTAAAGAAGAAAAAGTAGTTTCCGCTCCAGCTCCTGTAGTTGAATCAGCTAAACCTGAAGTAACTGAAACAGTAACTGTTGAACATACTGATGGTTCAAGAATTTTTGTATCTCCTTTAGCTAAAAAAATTGCTGAAGAAAGAAACATTAACTTATCAATGGTTAAAGGTTCAGGTGATAACGGAAGAATTGTAAAAAGAGACATAGACAACTATGTACCAGTTTCTAATGCCGCTCCTGTATTTTCTGCAGCAGTTGGGACTGAATCTTATAGTGAAGAGCCTTTCTCTCAAATGCGTAAAGCAATTGCTAGAACATTATCAAAAAGTAAGTATGAAGCGCCACACTTTTATTTAAAAATGGAAGTGAATATGGACAATGCAATTGCTGCTCGTAAAATTATCAATGCTAAAGGTGATGTTAAAGTATCTTTTAATGACATGGTAGTTAAAGCCGTTGCAAATGCTTTAAGAAAACATCCTAAAGTTAATGTAGACTATATTGACGATACAATTAGATATAATAATCATATTCATATCGGTGTTGCAGTTGCTGTACCTGACGGATTAGTTGTGCCAGTAATTAAATTTGCTGATGCTAAAGGTTTTGCTCAAATTGGAGCAGAAGTAAAAGACATGGTAATTAAAGCCAAAACTAAAAAGTTAACACCACAAGATATGCAAGGTGGAACATTTGCTATTTCTAACTTAGGTATGTATGGTATTGAAGACTTTACATCTATTGTTAACCCACCAAACGGTTGTATTTTATCTGTTGGTGGAATTAAAGAAACGCCAATTGTTAAAAATGGAGAAATTGTACCTGGTAACGTTATGAAATTAAGTTTATCTTGTGATCATAGAGTTGTTGACGGTGCTACAGGTTCTGAATTCTTAAAAACATTAAAATCATATTTAGAAAACCCAGTAATGATGATTGTTTAATCATTATTTACTAATTCATATATTTAAAACGCCAATAATTAATTATTGGCGTTTTTTCGTATTATAACTTACCTACTAACAATAAAACTTGAACTTATACGTTCATATATTATTCCAAACTACTTACTATTCTTATAAAACTTTATGCCCCTAAAAGAGTCAACCTACACACCTCCATTTTTTTTAACTAACGGACATACACAAACAGTTTACCCTACTTTTTTTAGAAAGATAAAACCAAACTTTGATTACAGAGTACGACTAGTTACTCCAGATAAAGATTTTATTGATGTAGATTGGAAAAAAAATAAATCAAAAAAATGTGTTATTCTTTCTCATGGACTTGAGGGAGATTCTAAAAAATGGTACATTTCAGCCATGTCTAAGCATTTTACAGATCATAATTTTGATATATGCGCTTGGAATTTTCGTGGTTGTAGTGGTGAAACTAATAAAACATTAAGAACTTACCACAGTGGAAAAACTGAAGATTTAGATTTGGTTATTCAAAATGTTATAAATGATTATGATGAACTTTATTTAGTAGGCTTTAGTATGGGCGGAAATCTAAGTTTAAAATATGTGGGGGAAAGAGGTGAATCTATTCACCCTAAAATAAAAAAATGTGCCGTTTTTTCTGTTCCTGTTGATTTACACGGAAGTTGTCTTGAATTGAATAAGAATAGTAATCTGGGATATATGAAAATGTTTACGTCTCAATTGAAAGAAAAATTAGAAGCTAAACAAAAGTTATTTCCAAATGATATTTCACTAGAAAATTATAGTAATATAAAGTCTTTTATTGATTTTGATAATATGTATACTGCGCCATTAAATGGATTTAAAAACTCTAATGACTATTGTGAAAAATCGTCTTCAAAACAATTTATTGCGACTGTTAAAATCCCTACGCTATTAGTTAACGCAAAAAATGATCCATTTTTATCTGACAGCTGTTATCCTATTAAAGAATGTAAAAATCATGAATTTGTTACTTTAGAAATACCAAAAGAAGGCGGTCACATATCATTTGCACAAAACGGTGGTATTTATTACTCTGAACAACGTGCGATGGATTTTTTTTTAAAAGAAGCCTAAAAAGAATACACTTCTACGTTAGTCTACTAAACAATTAATTATGTGGAAACTATTACTACTTTCAACTCTGTTTTTAACTGCCCTTACAGGAAGTACTACAAAAATAGTGAATCAACAAAAAGTGGTAGAATTACATAACAAGTATCGAAAAAAATTAAAAATATCTCCTTTACAATTCTCACAAGAATGCACTAATTTTGCACAGCAATGGGCCGAAAACTTAGCTAAAAAAAACAGAGGCATAACGCACAGTACCTCTAATAAATATGGTGAAAATATTTATTGGAGTTCTAGCACATCTAGCGAATCTCAAATGATGAACGCATGGCTCTCAGAAAAGATATACTTTAATACAAGAAAAAGAAAATCAACTTTTAAAAATGGACACTACACTCAAATTATTTGGGAAACTACAAAGTTTATTGGTACAGGTATGGCTACTGCTGAAGATGGCAGCGAATACTGGGTGTGTATTTACTATCCACCAGGTAATTGGGAGGGTGAAAAAGCATATAAATAATGGTAAATAACATTTTAATGAAATTCAATTAAAAGGTATTGTCTTTTAATCAATAAAAACTATATTTACAAATTACGATAATTACATTTAAAAATTGACTAACATGACACCAGAACACGATAAAAAATTATTTCTTTTAGATGCTTTTGCTTTAATTTACAGAGCGTATTATGCATTTGTGAAAAACCCTAGATTAAATAGTAAAGGCGAAAACGTATCTGCAGCTTTTGGGTTTACAAATGCCATGTTAGATATAATTAGACGTGAAAAACCAACACATTTAGCGGTTGTTTTTGATAGTCCTGAACAAACTTTTCGTCAAGTTGACTATGCAGATTATAAAGCAAATCGTGAGGCAATGCCAGAAGACATTCGTTCAATGATTGAGCCGATTAAAGAAATTATTGAAGCCTTTGAAATTCCAATTTTAATTAAAGGTGGATTTGAAGCTGATGATATTATTGGTACTGTAGCTAAAAGAGCAGAAAAAGAAGGATTCACAACTTATATGATGACGCCTGATAAAGATTTTGCTCAATTGGTTTCTGATAATATTTTCATGTACAAACCGGGTAGAGGTGGAAAACCTGCTGAAGTATGGGGTGTACCTGAAGTATTAGAAAAATTTGAAATTGACAGACCTGAACAAGTTATTGACATTTTAGGATTATGGGGTGATGCTGTGGATAACATTCCTGGTATTCCTGGTATTGGTGAAAAAACTTCTAAAAAATTAGTGAAAAAATATGGATCTGTCGAAGGGTTAATTGAGAATGTAGCAGATTTAAAAGGAAAGCAAAAAGAAAACGTAATCAACTTTGCTGAGCAAGGTTTAAAGTCTAAAGAACTGGCAACAATTGTATTAGATGTACCAGTAGAATTCAATGAAACAGATTTATTATTAAACAAACCTAACAGAGACAAAGTGAGAGCGATTCTTACCAAATTAGAGTTTAGAAATATTGCTGTCAGAGTATTAGGTGAAGACATTGTTGTTCCAACTAAAATTATAAATACAGAAGGTCAATTAGATTTATTTGGAACACCTCAAATGGACATTCCAAAAACAGAAGGTTTAGCACCAGTTGAAGCCTCAATTAAAACCATTGAAGATACTAAACCAAATTACAAACTATTAACTACTGCAGAGGAACGAGCTGATTTATTAGAAAAATTATTGATGCAAAAATCAGTCTGTTTTGACACAGAAACTTCTGGTTTAGATACTATTAATGATGACGTGATTGGTGTTGCTTTTTCATATGCAAAAGGTAATGGATTTTATGTGGCTATACCAAAAGGAGAAGAGCAGTCTATTTTAGAAGAGTTTAATCCTTTCTTTTTAAATGAATCGATTGAAAAAATTGCACACAACCTGAAGTTTGATTTAAAAATCATTCAAAAATACGGTATTACACTACAAGGTCAGTTGTTTGACACCATGATTGCCCACTATTTATTTAACCCAGAGGGTAAACATAATATGGATTATTTGAGTGAGTTATACTTAAATTATAGACCCGTTTCAATTGAAAGTATTATCGGTAAAAAAGGTAAAAATCAATTGAGTATGGCAGACATGGAGCCTTCAAAAATTTCGGATTATGCCTGTGAAGATGCAGACGTAACTTTCCAATTGAAGGAATTAATGCAGAAAGAAATAGAAAAGCCACATTTAAAAAGCTTATTCTATGATATTGAAATGCCTTTAGTGACAATATTAAAGGACATGGAACTGGAAGGTGTTAACCTTGATGTACCTGCTTTAGAAGTATTTTCTAAAGAATTAGAAATTGAATTAACGGCCTTAACAACAAAAATAAAAACATTAGCAAATACAGAAGAAGATTTTAATTTAGACTCTCCTAAACAATTAGGTATTGTGTTATTTGAACACATGGAAATTGAAGGTGTAAAAGCTAAAAAGACTAAAACAGGTCAATATTCTACAAGTGAAGATACAATTCAAAAAATGACCGACAAACATGAGATTTTTGCTCATATTTTAGATTACCGTTCATTAAAAAAATTAAAATCAACTTATGTAGATGCATTTCCTGCTTTAGTAAATGAAAAAACAGGTCACATTCACACGCATTACATGCAAACTATTGCTGCAACGGGGAGATTAAGCTCAACGAATCCTAACCTTCAAAATATTCCAATTAGAACAGCAAGGGGACGAGAAATGCGTAAAACGTTTATTGCTAGAAACGAAAACTATAGTTTATTAGCTGCCGATTATTCTCAAATTGAATTAAGAATCATTGCTGCTATTAGTGAAGAAACGAATATGATTAAAGCGTTTAATGACGGTATTGATATTCATACTGCTACAGCTGCTAAAGTATTTAATGTAGATGATATTGCAGACGTAACATCCGAACAAAGACGATCTGCTAAAGCAGTTAACTTTGGTATTATTTATGGTCAATCTGCATTTGGATTATCACAAAACCTAGGGATTAAACGTAAGGAAGCTAAACAGATTATTGATAGTTACTTTGAACAATATCCTAAGATTAAAGATTATATGGCAAGTTCAGTAGAATTTGCTAGAGAACATGGTTACGTTGAGACGATAATGAAGCGTAGGCGTTATTTAAAGGACATTAATTCAGAAAACGCAATAGTAAGAAACTTTGCAGAAAGAAATGCTGTAAACGCTCCTATTCAAGGTTCTGCTGCGGATGTGATTAAGATTGCAATGATTAATGTAGCTGCTGCCATGAAAAAAGCAAATCTAAAATCAAAAATGCTATTGCAAGTACATGATGAATTGGTGTTTGATGTAGAAAATTCGGAAATTGAACAACTACAACAAATTGTAAAAGAGAATATGGAATCAGCTGTTAAGTTAGTTGTGCCTTTAGACATTGAACAAAAAGTAGCCAAAGATTGGTTGGAAGCACATTAGAAAATAGAACCTAAAATTATAAAAACCTAAGTAGTAATACTTAGGTTTTTTTATGTCTTTTTGTGAAATTTATTTTATTGTGTTTTACAGAAGTTAGTAATTGTTTGTTTTACACACGAGAAAGGTTTACGTGGTAGGTGTGATTAAAATAGGATTGAATATTTTCACAAACAAAAAAAGCCACTAATTAAAGTGGCTTTTATATAGTCATGTACTATTTAAATGTCAATTACTTCAATACAAATTTATTAGTTCCAATTCTTACACCTTCACACCATAATTCTGCAATATAGTTACCACTTTCAATTTCAGATTTTAACTTATAGAAGATACAAACGTCTAATGATTGGTTTTGGTAATTAATTGATTTCTTGTCAGAATACAATAGTGTTTTACCTTCTTGCGTTCCTAAAGTATTAGAATTACTTGAGTATAAAATCCC
>Ga0308002_1000030_pt1 | contig 58390 bp, 67 predicted proteins | sample Neamet34_FD_203148 | JGI IMG/M metagenome (GOLD analysis project Ga0308002, IMG submission 203148) | Marine microbial communities from water near the shore, Antarctic Ocean - #34 | ecosystem: Environmental > Aquatic > Marine > Unclassified | place: Southern Ocean | collected 2014-06-06
CGCCTATGCTCGCGCCCACGGTTTTGTTGTTGTTGTTTTGAATAGAGGCATAACTCTTTCATGTTAGTTGGATTAGACATAAGACCAGATTGAAGGATTATGTTCAACATAAGTTAAACCTTGGTAATTGAAGAATTCAGCAATGCCGTCTTGATCATTTTCTGCATTGTAAATGAATGCAAATCTTTTAGGTAAGTCGCCAACAGCATAGCCTTTATACTTTTTGCTGTCAAGCATAATTGTTGTTGAGTTAATTTTTTTAAAGTTTTTCATAGTATTATTTTTTAGTTACATTATTATTATCCAATACTTATCGTATTTTGTTTGTAAAATCAGATAACTTTGGCGTGTCCCAATCGAGCACTGGTTCGTCTTTAAATTGCTTTAGTAGCCATTCACATATAGAATCTCCGCCGTCAGGTGTAGAGGTGTTAATTAAGTATCTACGACCATTTATTATTAGCACTTCCATTAAGCAATAGTTTTTGCTAAGTTTTGACGGAACGTCCATTCTTGTTTTCTATGGTTGTAATCAGTACACCATTTACGCCAAGATTTACTTGTAGCTTTAGGACCATACTTAGCCTCGAACTCGTCAATTTGTTTTAGTTTGGCTGCAATTTGGTCAGCCGGATAATCTGTAAATTTTTCAGTCATAGTATTATATTTTAGTGGACATCGTGAGAATCGAACTCACATCAACCATTATGTCTTGTCTATCCAGTTTGTGTATTAATCTGGTTCGGATAGTCACCATTAGTTATTAAAGGTTTGTAGATTTATAGAATTCAATTCTTTGTTGTACATCACTTCTAGTTATATCGCCTTCGAGTTGAAGTTGTATGTAAGAAGTCATATCGATTTGTTTGCCGTTCTGACAAGTTAGTATGTATTGCATAGTTATTTATTTTTAGTTACATTATTATTATCCGTTTGTATTCGTATTTAGTTTGTATTACCAAGTAGTTTCGTTTAAACCATGGATTTCAATATTCTTAACGAATGTTCTTAGTTGTGTAAATCTTAGTAGTAATGTGTGTTTGAATTTTCTCATAATAGTTTTTGTTTATAGGTGTATAATTGTTTATTGGTTTAATTTATAGTTAATGTCTTATGTCATGACACAATGTCAGTGACGATATGTCATACGACAATTAGTCTTAGTTTATTGTCTGCTTGATTACATATATATTATCCAATGATGATCGTATTATGCTTGTAAACTCGTAAACGTACGGGAAAAGCGTAAATATCTGGGGTAAAGGTGATAAAAAAAACGCCGATATATAAGGAAAAACGTATTAAAATGTGGGTGGGGACGGCTAAAATAATTGGATTTTCCTGTAAAAAAAAACAAAAATTTGTAAAATTCAACCCAACTGCCAGTAATATGCAATACTTTTTTAATTACAGTGCGACGCTAGGTACTTAAGTATAATAATAGTAAGCTATTGTCACACTATAGGTTCGTAAAGTAAATATGCTCTTATATATGTAAGTATATATACATATGGAAACGCAAGCATTTATGGGTACCGGGGAATTGATCCCTAGATTGATGGCTCAGGTAGGCAGTGCTAGTTTTGGTATGGCTTTAGCTAAGAAGAACGGCTTTTTTAATCCAGACGGTAGCATGTCAGACTTAGGCATAGCAAGAAACGGTATGGATGCAAAAGGAAGAGCTATAGATAGAGCCGGTGGCACGGGCATATACAATCGATATACTAACAGAGTAACACAATCAGCATGAAAAAATTTATAGACAGACTACAACACGCATGGAACAGCTTATTATACAAACTAATGTTTAAAAAATACGTATAATGGCTATAGCAAACAGTTACCCAATGGGTACACCAAAATCAGGAGATCTACTGCTAGGCACATCTGTACCGGCGATAGGTACTAATGAAAAGCCTACAACCAGAAACTTTGGTATTGAAGATGTGGCCGCCCTTGTCTCAAGAGGCTTCTTAGAAGTAACAAAAACATTGACAAACGCAGAATGGATAGCTTTGCCGGCTACTGGCATTATAGTAGTGCCCGCGGTAACAGGTAAGTACATACAAGTTGTATCCGCGCGTGCTAGTTTTATATTTTCTACTCCTGTCTTTACATTTACCTCTGATTTAGTTTTAAGTAGTAGAACTACAATAGCAGCTCTTACTTTAAAAGACATACAAGCTAGATTGCCTCAGGATTTTGAAGATATAGATGGAAATGAAGTATCGATATTTGGACTAGAAGCTACAAAACCAACATTAAGCGCACCTTTATATTTTAATACTTTAAATACAGCAACTAATGTAGGCGGCGGTACGGTTGCTATTACAGTAAGATATCAAGTAATATAATAACGCATGGCTAGAATAAGTTCGTATCCGTTTGATACTAATGTAACAGACAATGACGCTTGGATTGGAACCAATGCAGGCAACCGACAGACAAAGCAATTTACTGCTTCAGCTGTCGCGAACTATCTTAATATAAATGGTAAAGTTAATATTGGAGGGCAGATGTCATTTAAATGGTCTGACACGCAAAACGGCGGTTTAGGTACAATATCTAAAACCGGCGGCGGTGGATCTGGATCTAACTTTAATACTTTAACTTCAATAAGAATTTCAAGAAACGAAACCAATGGACAACGTGTTGTTGAATTCCTTGAGTACTTGATAGGCACTGATATACTAATAGGGCAAGGTAATCAAATAAGTCAATTTGGGCATTACAAACTAGATACGTATGTAGTCGATCCCCAATCATCTAGTTATTACATAGCAGGCATAACTTTTATTGGAGGCAATGGCATTATTGCGGAGGAAGGTACGATATATACAGTAATAGATTTCAACATAGCATCGGGAGATGTTAATTTAAAACAAAATTTTAATGCATCCAATCAATGGGTGATTAACAATACAACAAGCAAGGCAGAACCATCTGTAACATTGATAGACAATGCAGGGGATGAAATATATGGCGCAGTTGAATACACAAACGCAACAACAATAACAGTAGACTTTAACAGCAACATAGCAGGGTCATCAATCTTAAACTAAACTAACAAAAAACTATGGCAATTAATTATTACGCTAATATTGGAATGATAGGTTCCGATATTGAAATGAACAAAAATGAGCTTAAGTTACCGGTCATTGACAACTTAGCTACGCAGCCCGCAGTGGGAGCGTCTGTTGAAGGGCAAATGTATTTTGATACAACAGCAGGTGACAAAACCATGTACTTCTTTAACGGAACTGCTTGGATTGAAATGGATGGAACTGGGTCTGGTGTAGCAAGTGTAGATACTACAGACGGTACATTTATAGATTTAGCACCAAAAGCTGCTTCAACGGGAGCGGTTGTTGTTACAGCAGATCTTTCTGCAACTGGAACCCCTTCCGGCACAAACTTTTTAAGAGGTGACAATGTGTGGGCAACACCCTCAGGATCATATACATCTTGGAGCTTAGAAGCCGATAGCGGAACAGCTATAAATATAACAGATGGACTTAGAGCTGATTTTGAAGGTGGCACTGGAATTACCACAGCAGTTTCATCAGGAACTCCGAATAAATTATTAATAACGAATTCAGGCGTAACAAGTATTGTAGCCGGTACTAATGTAACAGTCAGTGGTGCAACAGGTGCTGTAACAGTAAATTCTACTGATCAATTTCAAGGAACAGTAAAAAGTGTTAGTGCAGGAGCTGGTTTAGTAAAAACTGGAACAGCGGTCGATCCAATAATAAGTGTAGATTATACTGGAACTGGTATTATTAAAGATGCCACCGATGGAACTGGTGTAGAATCTGATGATGCAATACTTTTTCAAGATGACAGCGACGGAGACGAAGTTAAAAGTATTCAGTTTGTAGATATACCTTTAAGCGTACTAGGTATTCCTACAAGTAACGTGCCTTTCAATAGTAAAAAAATAACTAATTTAGCCAATGGTACTGCAACAAATGATTCTGTAAATTTAGGGCAAGTTCAAGAATTAGTAGCTGGTATTGGTTTATTTAAAGGAGGGTATAACGCAACCACTGGTTTAACAACAGATTTAGGAGCTGGTAATGGTTCTTTAGACGGAGCATCAAACATTGCTTTAGATCTTGGGGATTTCTTTGTAGTAACTACAGGGGGTACTGCTTTCTACACAACAACACTTGAAATTGGAGATACAATATATGCTAATCAAAATATTGCAGCATCTTCTACACCCGCTGAATCAGTATATACAGTAGTTATACAAGATCAAAATGTTGCTGGCGAAGGAGCAAATGATGCTGCTACGCAGAAAGGTGTGGCTGGATTTGACTCTGCTACATTTAGTGTAACATCAAATGGATTTGTTACTTCTGATATATACGGTGGAGGCTCTACACTTGGCGTAGTTCCCGCTGGAGGAACTTCTACTACTTTCTTAAGAGGTGATGGAACTTTTGTTACTCCAACAAACACAAACACACAAAGAGGCGCTGGTGTAGGTTTAAGTCTTAATGGTAATAACTTAGACGCTAACGTCGACGGTGTGCAATCAGTTGCTGCTACTAATTCAAGTACCACTGCTGCTAGAACATATAAGATTCAAGTTGATTCAGGTGATAAATTAGTAGTTAACGTACCTTGGGTTGATACTAACACAAGCGCAGTAACAAGCGTTTCAGCATCTACCGCAGCTAATTTAGATGGTATGTCAGTAACACCTACAACTGGAGCTGTTGTCGTGGGATTAGATATTGCAGGTCTAACTCAAAGAACCGAAGCTCAACTTAATTATGATGACTCCTATTTGGTTGTTAATGACGATTCGGCAGATGAAAACGTTAAAGTATCTCTTGAAGACTTTTCACAATTAAATACTTTTGTATCTGGAACAATAACTGCTTATGGCGCAATAACTCATAGTTTAGCTAGTTTCGATGTAATGGTGCAAATTTATGATGAAACTACAAAAGACACAATCCATATGGGAGTAGAAAGAAATACAGTAGACCAAATTACACTTTCTGGTACTGGTACTTTCCCTTCAGGTGGAGTTATAGTTCTAATAAACAGAATGAGATAATAAAATTCAATTAAATTTAATCAACTAATAAACTAAACAGACATGGCTATAATATATTATGCGGATCAAGATGTAAAAGGCAGCCTAACTGTAGCTAGTAGTGCAACTGCAACTAATTTTATTACAACAACCGATACCGGTATAGATATAAATGGAATAGCATTAACTAGAGTAGCAGCAAATTCTGCTATTAGAGTAGGTGATGGATTAGAAACTTTAGGATTACTAAGAAGTTATTCTAACTTAATTGTGGCTACAACAGGAACTTTTGGAGGAGACGTTTCTGTAGAAGATAATTTATATTTAACTGACAGCGGAACAAATAGAGCAAAAATACAATTAAACTCATCTGATAGAGACGATCTAGATATTATAGCGGTATCTTTAGGTAGTAATATGAAATTTTTTACTGTTGACAGTGAAAGAATGCGTATTACTTCCGCGGGCAACGTTGGTATTAATAAAACTAATCCTGATGCTAAATTAGAAATAGCGCACAGTTTGACAGGCGTTCCAGCTAACAACAATGTTAATCTAAAGGTAACTGATATTAATGCTTCATACGCTGCTGACGCTGGTGGAAGTATAATGTTTTCTGGTATATATGATACAGGTGGTTCAATTCTTGGTCAAGGACCGTATATAAAAGCTTCTAAAGCAAACGCAACAAGTAGTGATTATGGATTTGGATTAAGACTTGGGGTTAGAGCAAGTGGATCAAGCAATAGCAATGTTGCTATGACAATTGCTGATGATAGTAATATAAGATTTAATACTTACGGCGCAGGTACTTTAGTAACTGACGCTTCAGGTAATATAACAGTGTCAAGTGGTGGTGGTGCTGGTGGTCCTTTCTTACCATTAACAGCTGGATCAACAAAACCTTTAAGTGGTGATTTGTATTTAAACGATTCTAAGTTTATAAGATTAAGAACAACAGGCGGTTCAAATGGTAATGCGAGTATTGATTTTAGTACTGGAGCGGCTTTAACTTTTACAGTAAACAGTTCAAGCGCACCTATTATATTTAAGCAAAGTTCAACTGAATGGATGCGTATTATAAACACCGGTAACGTTGGTATTGGGACGACTAACCCTGGCACTAAATTATTTGTTGTAGGTAATGTTTCTGTTTCAGCAGGAAAAGCTTACAGAATGTATAACGCTGCCAACAATGGTTGGGGTGAAATGAGTTTTATCGAAGCTGACAACAGAATACAATTTAATAGAGGTATTCAAAATTCAGGTGTTGATTGGAGATTTCCTGATTCAGGTAATTCTTATGTTAATGCAAATGAAGGTAATTTTGGTATCGGAACGACTAGTCCTGGTAGAAAACTATCAGTATTGGATGCAACGCCGATAATTTCATCCTCAGATGGCACAACAGAAGCTTTATTTTTCGCAAACGGAGGGTTAGCTCGTTTTGGAGCAGGATCAAATGTGCCTATAGCTTTTCAAATTAATGGTGGTGAAAAAGCTCGTATTGACACTTCTGGAAGAATGGGTATCGGGACGACTAGTCCTGGAGCTAAACTTGTAATATCAGGAGGCGGTGGAGCAATTAGTGATAACGGATTTCAAATTAATAGCGGCTACGGGTTTAGTGGAACTGGAGTTTTAGAAATTAATCCTTCAGCCGCATCACATATACCTTTGTCAATCCTTTCAAAAAATGGGCAAACAGCAAACCTTGTTAATGTAACATCTTTTGGTGGAACTGCAGGTAACTTTTTTAATGTACAATCTTCAGGCAACGTAGGAATCGGGACAACAAGTCCTCAATCAAAACTACATATATACAAGTCGTTAAATGGAGGTGTTGGCGGTGAGTTAAGATTAGATAATAATAATGGCGCTGTAGCTAATAAAACAAGAATATTATTTAGCGACGGTGGTGGCGCTAGTGATTTATTTAATAGAGGAGCTATAGTTTGTGAAACAGAAGCTAGCCCTTATATGGGACAACTTCAATTCCAAACAGGTGTAGGAACTATTTCTACTAAAATGATAATACTTGGCACAGGCAACGTTGGTATTGGAACGACCACCCCTGGAGTTAAACTAGAAGTTCAAGGAACAGTACTTGTTAACAATGAAATCCAGTTTGTTGATGGTAATATGCGTATTTTTAGAAGCACTAACGATATGAAATTTCGAACATCAGGAAGTGATAGAATGACTATTCTTGGAACTGGTGATGTTTGTATAGGGACAACAACACCATCTTTTAATAATAATTATGGAACAGGAGATTTAAATGTTGAAAATGATACTTTTGCAGCTGCTCAAGTTTTTACACATAGTAGCACCGTAGGTAATTACTCCTTTTTTGGATTAGGAAAATCAAATGGAACAGGAGCATCGCCAACAATAGTACAAGCACAAGAAACAGTTGGTGCAATGGGTTGGTATGGTTATGATGGTTCTGATTATAGAAGGATGGCAAATATTCAAGTTGATGTAGATGGAACTCCTGCAGCAGGAGATATGCCAGGAAGAATAGAAATTGGAACTACTCCAGTTGGAGCATCAGGACCTACTACCAGGATGGTTATTAACAACGCTGGAGCTGTTAAACTTAACGCTTACAGCGCAGGTTATCTTAAAACAGATGCTTCAGGTAATATTACAGCAGATAATACTGGCGGAGGTTTGCCAGGTGGTCCTTATTTACCACTTTCAGCTGGTTCAGGTTTTCCTTTAACTGGTGATTTGTATATAGCAGAAGCAAGTAATAAAGGACAATTATTTTTTGGAACTGCTAACACTGATTATGAAATAAAAGGCGGTGGGAATTATGGTTATTTAAGTTTAAATGCTCCTATATTACGATTTGATACAGGAGGTTCAGAAAAAATGCGTATTATTGCTAACGGTAACGTTGGTATCGGAACGACTACTCCTGATGAAAAATTAGATATTACAGGTGGTTATTTAAAATTTAATGGTGGTGATTATGGTATAAAAGGATCTGCCTCATTAACGTATAGTGCAGTGTCAGACCATTATTTTTTAACTAGCGGTAGTACTAAATTAACTATTAAAGCAAATGGACAGGTTGGGATTGGAGCTACTACTTTTGAAAATTCTTGGAGTGGTTATGCAGTTTTAAAACTTGGAGCAGATAATGGATTTTTTAGTAACATAACAAGTAGTACTGGCTCCGCTTTATTTATAGCTCAAAACGTTTATAATGACGGTAGCGTATATAGATACATAAGAACTAACGAAAGTGGTTTAGTGGATATGCGAGATGGTAAATTTAACTTTTTAAATGCACCAAGTGGTAGCGCTGGAGCAACAGCCACAATGACAAATAGGTTCACTATTTCACAAGGCGGCAACGTTGGTATTGGAGATACAGCACCAACAAGTATATCAGCAAACACGTTTAGTCTATCTGTAAATTCATCAAGAACTGATTTATCGGGGGCATTAATAAATAAAGCTAATGGAACCGTAAAACATCAGCAATATTGGGATTCAAGTGGATATAGTTTTAACCTGTCAGCTAGTTCAGGAAATTTTCAATTCAATGGCGGCAACGTTGGTATTGGGACGACAAGTCCAGCTACTCAACTTGAAATATTTAATAATAATGATCAACCGGTAACTTTGAGGTTGAATACCAGTGTATCGGATGGAGATTCGGTAGCGGCTATAATATCATTTGAAAACGGAGCTGGTGGCGGAGGAGTTCAAGGTAGAATAGAAAGTATAGCAACAGAAGATGATACAACTTCATTTAAGTTTTATACTGACAATACTTCTAGCCCTGCAATGACTATTAATCCTGGTGGTAGTATAGTTATGGCTGGATCAGCTACCGCTACAAACTTTATACTGTCTTCTGATAAAACATTAAAAGATAATATAAAAAAGATAGACGCTAAACACATAGATGTTAATTGGAAAAACTTTGAATTAATATCTGAGCCTGGTGTAAAAAGATCAGGAGTTATAGCGCAAGAGTTAGAAAAAACAAATCCTGAGTTTGTAAGAACAGATAAAGACGGATTAAAGTCTGTAGCATATATAGATTTACTTATATCAAAAATTGCTGAGCTAGAAGCAAGGCTTGAAAAAGCTGGCTTATAATGGCAGTTCCAGATACAACTACATTTACGCTTCAAAATGTTGTAAATGAAGTAAATCCAACAACTGATGATTTAGTAGATTGCTTTGCAGACGCTGTAGCCTCAAAATTTGATTCTTCTTATGAAGGAAGTAAAAATCAATTATTAAACTTTAGAAATTATGGAGCAATAACTTGCGTTGCTTTTTTAACAAGTTCTTTCAGTTTTAGAAATGGGTGTGATGGCACTGCTGCTCAACAAAATGCCACTTATTATCACAATGGGTCAGGCAACGCTCCTAGCGTAGGGGATACCGTTTACACGGATTCTTCATGCACAACAACTTTGGGGAGCGGAAACCGTCCTTATTATATTACAACAGGAATTAGCGCATCCGGAACATATACTACAAATTCAAGCGGGGTATTAACATCCGGTACAACGGCATGTAATCCTTAAAATAAATAAACAATAAACAATAAACAATGGCAATTACTTACAAATGGGACATCCCACAAATGAACGCTCACATTGAGGCAGAAGGTGAAGACAATGTAATATACACCGTGCATTACAGATACACAGGTTCTGAAGAGTCTGGAGGCAAAACTTATTCATCAACACAAATTGGAACACAAAGTTATACGTATGTAGCAGGCGAGCCTTTTGTACCTTACGAAAATACTGAAGCTTTTGAAGCTGTAGTTATTGGATGGTTGGAAGGATCGTTAGATGTACCTGCGATGCAAGCTGGCATAGCAGCAACTATAGCTATCGAAATTGCACCGGTAAATGAAGACTTGTATTTTACATGGCAAAACCCTACACCACCACCGGCAGGGTAGGTAAATATTAGGTAAAACAGGTAATAATAGGAATATGCTATAAAGCATAAAACCAATGTCAAACTTAAACCAAAACCATGACACTTTTTTACCAGACTAATTCGTGGTCTAGTCAACCACAATTAACACAAGAAACCTTAAACCTTTGGAAGCACGTAGCTGATAAATCAAATTGGCGTATTGTACAATTACCAAACGGTTTTTATCAAACCGAATACAAAGATCCAAATTGTGAATGTGATCCAGAAAAAGACACATGCTGCGAAAAATGGATTGACGTAACCAGACGCGAAACTATTGAAGGTGCTGAACAAGCAATAGATAGTTCCGTGGAACACTACTCAAAGAAAGTTGAATTTCTAAACGGACCAAAAGTAGTAAAAACCTTTAAATAACCAAATCACTTTAATTAAATCAAATCAAATATGGACGCAATTGTCAAAAACCTTAACTTCGGCGAAGAAGCCAGAGTTAATGTATTTAAAGGAATAGAAAAACTCACAAAAGCTGTTAGCTCCACACTTGGGGCTAGCGGTAAATGTGTGATGTTAGAAGATCATACTGGAAACCCCATTATTACAAAAGATGGTGTTACAGTGGCAGATTCAATAATCTTGCGAGACCCCGTAGAAAACATGGGCGCTACACTTTTAAAGGAAGCAGCAAGAAAAACGGTGAGAGAAGCCGGTGATGGTACAACTACTGCAACTGTCTTAGCTCACTCAATATTAACCGAAGCTTATAAGGTTGCGGATAAAACAAACTCAAGAGAGTTGAAAGAGGGTATTAATGCAGCTACAGAAAAAGTAATTAAATACTTAGAATCTGTATCAGTGCCGGTTGAAGGAGATATGATTGATCAAATAGCAACCATATCAACAAACAACGATCCAAAGCTAGGGAAAATTATAGCCGATGCTTTTAGATCCGTAGATAACACGGGGATCGTAATGATGGAAACATCAGCTGACGGAAAAACAAGTGTTGAGATTGTAGATGGTGTTCAATATGATAAAGGAATTACAAATTCTCATTTCATAACAAACACGCAAAACAAATCAGCAGAATTAGAAAATGCATTAGTATTACTAGTTGAATCACCAATTGATACAATTAGACAAATTCAAACAGTGCTAGAGTACGTAATAAAAAACAACAAACCTTTGCTGATTATCGGCGATTTAGAACAAGGTGTTTTATCTGCTTTAGCTATGAATAAAAAGAAAGGAAACATTAAAGTAAATGTTATTAATGCTCCTACTTATGGCATAAACAAAAAAGAAATGCTTGATGATTTAGCTTTATTAACTGGAGCTACTATTATAAATGAAGACTTGGGTGATGATTTAGATTTAATTCAAGTTGAGCATTTAGGCTTTTGTTTAAAAAGCGTTACAACGCACCAAGAGACTATATTGCAATTTAATGAACCTACAGAAGAAGTTTTAAACATTATAGCTGAATTAAAAAAAGAATTGTTAAAAGACAATCCGGCTCATAAAGTAATTAAATTAGAAAAAAGATTAGCAATGCTTGCGGCTAGAATAGCTATTGTAAAAGTAGGTGCTAATTCTGATATCGAATTAAAAGAAAAAACAGATAGAGTTGAAGACGCTATTTGTGCTACAAAAGCTGCGATTAAAGAAGGTATAGTGCCTGGAGGTGGAATTGCTTTATTAAATGCATCAACAAGTATAGTAAGTAAATCAAAAGGTGAGCAAGTGCTCCTAGAAGCCATTAAGGCGCCTTTTAAGACTATATTAGACAATGCTGGTATAACGGAAGCGGAATTACCAAAAGCTAAAGGACGGGGATTAAATGTGGTTACAGGAAAAATGGTAAGTATGATTAAAGCAGGTATTATTGATCCTTTACTAGTTACCAAAAGCGCTCTTCAGAACGCAGCTTCAGTAGCAACTACAATATTATCAACTGATTGTGTAATCAATAATTTAAGAATTGATGAAAGCGATAGGTAGAAATATAATAATAGAAAAGAAAAAAGAAGGTACAACTACTACTAAAGGTGGTTTACTTCTTGCAGAAAACCAACGTGACGATATCCGTTATACAGAAGCCACAGTGTTATCACTGGGAGAGCAAGTAGAAGGGTTAAAAGAAAAAGATCAAATTTTTTTTGATAGGCATGCAGGGCATAAAATAGAAATAAACAAACAAACGTATCATGTAATTAAAGCGCAGGATGTAGTTGTTGTTTTATGAAAAAGCTAAACGCAGACGATCTTAAGGATATGAATCTGTTTAAACATTATCGTATAATACGTAAATGGGCTTGCAGAAACAACAACCTTAATGATGCTGATTTAGAACTTTTAATTTATCTGGATTGCATAGATATGTTTACAAAAAAAGATTTCGAAGCTGGTAGTTATTCCTATAGTTGGGATAACCGCCGCTGGAATCGGTTGCTTAAAGAAGGGTGGATAGTTGTTTGGAGGTCTAGAAATAGAACAACTCAAAAGTATAATATATATAAAGTTTCGTTTAAATGCAAGCATTTAATTAAGCAAATGTATAGAATTATAATAGGGCAAGATGATTTACCTACAAGCACTCATAGAAACAGTATAATGAAGGGTAAGACGTATACAGATAAAGTTCTTATAACTTCAATTAAAAATGTAAACAAAGATAAAGAAAGATAATGAAAGAAACACACACAATGCCAAATGGTGACATGATGCCAGGCGCGTCTCATAGCCCTAATAAAATGATAGGCGGGGTTGTTGGGGCACTTGGAGGCCTAGCAAATTTAGGAGCAACGTCTCAACAAACTGGTGCATTATCTGGGATGACTCAACAGCCAGGTCAAATGCAACAAAGCCCAATTAATCCAGTTGCAATGGGTGGAATGCAATCTCAAATGCCGAACATGTTTGGAATGCCCCAGCCTATGCAGTCTTTTAATAATATAATGCCACAAAATAAATAATTATGGATAAAGAGAAATTAATAATAAACAATCCCAAACTTGACGGACAAGTTGGTGAAAATGCTGTATGGGACGGACCCTTAAGCAAAAAAGGATTTCCTATGGGCGTAGGATCAAGTTCTGGTATTACTGGAATGGAAGTATCTAAATACCCAACACCATATAAAGGAATGCCTATTACCCAATGTGCTAAAGTATATAAATAATGTATACATCTCCGTTTTTTAAAGAATTTCCTAAAATTAAACCAGAGAACAAAGGTAAGTTTACTTCGTGGGCTAAAAAGAACGGCTTTAAAGACGCTTGTTCTGCAGCTAGCTCTGTTATGTCTAAAAAAGATAATTATAGCGAAGAAGTTGTTAAAATGGCTAACTACGCTAAAAACTTTGGTTGTAAAAACAAATAATATGAGTTCAAAATTTTCATCACCGTTTTTTCAAAAATCACCACTTTATGGAGCTTATACTTCTGGAGCAGATGCTGTATTTGCGGTTTCTGATGCACCTCATTTTGCTAAACTGCAGAATGATACATTAGGCGGTGTTTTAGCTTCTGATAAAAAAGACCCATGCCAAAAGCTTGAAGACAGGTACAGTAGCGGGGTAATTACTAAACAAAGATATATGGACGGTTTACAAAATTGTGGTAAAACCTCTAAAAAAGAAATTGATAAAGGAGGATTACAAGAAGGATATGGAGGAGCGCAAACTCAAGCGGGTTATGATTATTTTAATACTATCAACAAATAAAAAATTATGCATAAAGGACATTACGGAGAATACAGCGGAAACGCAAAATGGTCAAAAGTTACAGATTCCAATATGGGGGCTACAAAACGAGATGACGAAGCACATATGAAATATCTTAAAGAAGATGTTGATTATGATAACAAACACGGTCATAGCGACAAAAACATGACAGCTGATGAAAAACACATTTCAAAATTAGCTGGCGATTTAAAATACGACGAAAAAAAACACTAAACAACTATGGAATCTAACAAACAAGAAAAAGCAAACTTATTAGGTATTAATTACTTATCGAAACACATGTCAACCCCTTTAAGTATGGGAGGTAGTAAATCAGGAATGTATATGAACAGTATGGCTCCTAAAATGAAGGGAGATACACCTTTAGAGGGTAATGCTTTTGGAAAAGCAATGGCTGACAATGATGGAAACTATGATGCAGCTAAAGCTAGCTTAGCACCTCAAATGCATGGAGGACCACTTCACAGACAAGGTGAAATGGATAAAGATGACGAAAGCATTGCTGGAAGAATCGGTAAAAAAGGATTAGACATTTCAAGTAAAGATCGTAGAGATGAATCTTTAGGAAATAGAGGAACAAGAACAAAATAAAACAGAGAGGACTGTACAAACCTCAGCCAAACAAATAACACTAACACTAACACTAACACTAACAAAAAATGGCAAAATTTATCAAAATCAACACAACTGCGGTAGCAATACCGACTGTGTTAATCCCAACTGAATACATAGTTGGAGTAGCAACAACAACAGCAGGCGTAGTAGCTACTACAGTAATTACATTAACAACAGGAGCTTGGACTATTACTTCAAACATTCCTTTAGCAGTAGCTGCTGGCGGATCTGGAACTGTTAATGAGGCAATCTTTGCAGCAATGGCTGCTAATCCAGGAGGAATCGTATCTACGGTAGGATCACCAATTTTATTAGCACAAGCACCAGCTGCTCAAACAGGGTTACAAGGTAGAATTTTAGTTACTCAACCTCAAACGCAGATTGCTTACACAGGAGCTTCTTACGCTTAATTATGAAATCAAGAGGTTTAGGAGACAGTATAGAAAAGTTTACTAAAGCTACTGGTATCAAAACAATGGTTGACACAATGAGCAAGGGATTAAACGTCCCTTGTGGTTGTGAAGCCAGAAAAGGCGCATTAAATAAAATATTCCCATATGAATCCAATAATAGAATTAAACAAGATTGGAAAAATTTAAATGGGCAATGGAAATTAATGGGTACAAAAAAATTATAACAGATGGCTTTTAAACTGCAAAACCCTCCATACAAGGAAGACAATGTTCCTGTATACAATGTACCAATGGAAGATGGGGTTATGGGCAAAGCTAACAATAATGGTACTATAATATTAAACAAAGATTTAGACCCTTCACAATGCAAGGAAGTTATTGATCATGAGATGATTCACATAGATCAAATGAAACGTGGTGATTTAGATTACGACAATAATAACGTATATTGGAAAGGTAAAAAATACTCAAGAGCTGACATGGAAGAAGGGGCAAAAAATTTGCCTTGGGAAAACGAAGCTTATAAAAACTCATAATATGGCACACAGACAAGGACACGACTCATTTGACTCAACAACTTTTAGAAGAATGAAAGATAGATTTAATGAAGAACAATTAAGAAGTGAAGACTCTGATATTGTTGGCGGAGTATTAGATTTCCCCCAATTTTCATTTAGAGGTAAAGACGCTTTTCAAAAAAATCTACGAAGCAATGAAACTAAAATAAATAATGCTTATTTTGATCCTCGCGAAATGGAAGACTTCAATCCGTCTAGAAAATACCCATATTTATCATCTCAAAATTTAATAAATCCAGAATTAAAAGATTTTAACGATTTTAATGATACTAACGGTGGCTATGAACCGAATACAAAAAGAAGAGAAGAAAGAATTATTCAGCAGTCGCAAAATGCAAGAGGCATAAGCGGTAATCCAAAAATATTAAAAGAGTATGAAGAAGCTGCAAAAGCATCCTCAAAAATAGGGGATAATTTACGAGAAGCAAGATATTCAAACCCTACAGAAAATGAAATGAGTGATGCAATATTCGATGCAATGGATGCAATTAAAAGTGGCCCTAGAACATTAGGCACAAATCCAAATGCTCCTGGAATGGAAAATAGCAATCACCCTGCTTATAGAAATGCAGCAATGATTACTGCATATAACACCCTAAGAAGAGAGTCAGGGAAAAAGCAAGACGAATCTGACTATTATAGAGATTATTTTGCAAGGGGCGCTAAAAGACCTTTAAAAGATAACTACTTCGACACAAGAGGAGGAGAATAATTAAAAGTTTTATAATTTATGTAATAATATTAATATAACAATTAAATTTAATATTATGAAAAAATTATTTACAACATTATTTTTTGCTTTAACTTTTTTAACAACTCAAGCACAAAAGCAATTTGAAGGCGAATGGGTTACGAATACATCAACATATGTAACTACAATTATAGCCAGTGATTACGCTGTATTGCAAGTATTTGATTTTAGTTTTGAATATGACAACTTTATTAAAGAATCCATTTTATATCAAGATGATTATACTTTTACAACAAGATGCTATAATCCAAGAAATGGATATGATGTAATCATAAAATATAAATTAAAAAATGAAAATACGCTTATTTGTGAATTTAGCGGTGATTTTCATGGAGTAATTAAACTTACTAAAAAAGAATAAAATTTGAAAAAAATTTGGGAATGGTTAAGCGGTAACGTTATCAAAGATGTTGGTGACGTTATTGACAACCTTACAACTACAGACGAAGAAAAACTTCAGATTAAAAAGGAAATTCAAGTTATAGTTGAGAAAGCTGCAGCTAGTGCAGAAGACCAAATAAGTAAACGCTGGGAATCAGATATGTCATCAGATTCATGGCTTAGTAAAAACACGCGTCCAATGGCGCTTATATTCTTATCATTTATGGCTATAGCTTTTATATGGGTTGATAGTCATCACGAAATTTCATTTACTGTAGAACAGGAATGGATAGAATTATTAAAACAACTATTAACAACCGTATATGTGGCCTACTTTGGATCACGAGGTTTTGAGAAATATAAATCAATAAGTAATAAATAAAAAATGGGACAATACTCAATAACAGCCGGAACATTCGGCAAAGCTTTAGCGGTTACACCAGTAGCTATCGGCGCTCTAGATGCAAGATCTGCTTGGGAGTTCGAAAATCAAACAACCTTAGGTAATAATTATACAGGATCACAACTATACGTTGGGGGTGAAGGAAACGTAGATGTTATACTAGCAGGCGTTACAGGAGCTCAAGACACGGTAACTGGTTTTAATTTTGAAACAATATTCAGAGGAGCTAATCCTTCTCCTGCTAATTTTGTAGCGGGATCGGGATATTTTACACAAAATGACGTAGCAACAACAGTTGTAACTGCCGTACCTAATTCACCCGCTACTGTGCCTGCAGGTTTAACAGTAGATATAATAGCGGATTTACCGGGGGTTGATGTAACTGAAGCTGGCTCAGGATATACTGCAGGAAATGCTTTTACAACTACTGTAGTTCCAGCTGGGGGAACGGGTTTAATTGGCACAATTGAGTCAATCACAGGAGGTGGTGCAACAGGACCTATAGATGATGTTACTATAACAAGAGGCGGATCAGGCTATAGCGCAGGAGATGTAGTTACTGTTATTTCTACAGGCGGTACAAGCGCAGAGCTTACTATAGCCGTAGCTAGAAATGGGGCTGTAACACTTGCTTCATTTAAATTTCCTAAAATACGAAATGCAGGATCTAACTATTCTGTAGGAGATATTATAACAGTAAATCAAACTGGTCACGTGGATGATTGTAAATTTGCAGTTAGCTCTGTTGAAAGCTTACTGCCAGGAGTAAATGATGTTGTTAGGTTTAAAGCAGTTCCAGTGGGAACAATATTACCAGCGGCAGTTAGTTATGTTATAATCCCAGCAGCAGACGCCGCAACAGATTTAGTAGCATTAAAATAATAATAAAACACGTAACTATATTAATATAAACAATTAAATTAAATCAAATGAAAAAAGCAGAAGACAAAATTAAAGCAATGATTACTGAAAAGCAATTAAAAACTGTTAATGATCAACAAGTTAAGTTAACGGAAGGGTTAAGAACACTAGGAGTATTAGATGTTCAAAAACAAAATATTCACGGTCAAATAGCAGAGTTATCTAAAGAGATTGAAGCTACTAAAAAAGAACTTGAAGACGAATATGGTCAGATAAACATTGATCTTAAAGATGGAAGTTATACTGAAATCGAAAAAGAAGATGCAGAATAATATAAGAAAAATTAGCATAGGTTCTGATTATAAAAATGAAGCAATGCATTACTCAGTTGGGCAGCAAGTTTATGGTGGTCACGAGATATCGCATATTTTATTAAACGAATCTGATGGCTCTTATAATATTTACATTAAAAAAAGCAATGAGGTAATGCCATGGAAGAAATTTAATTCTAACATGGCAATATCCGTTGAATATGATTTGGAGTATTGAAAAGTATATATGATTTTATTGTAGAACCACTAGGTGATGAATACAGTAATAAAATTAAAATTGGGGATAAAGAGTTAATTGTAAATACAAAAATAGAAGATTTTAAATTTGTAAATAGATTAGCTAAAGTTTTAGAAACACCAAAAGCTTTTAATACAAGTATTAATGTAGGAGATATAATTGTTATTCATCAGAATGTTTTTAGAACGTTTTATGACATGAAAGGCAATAAGAAAAAAAGCAGATCTTGGTTTAAAGAAAGCTTACATTTTTGCGCCATAGATCAAATTTATTTATATAAAAATAAAACAGGTTGGCATTCATTTGGTGATCGCTGTTTTATAACCCCGATAAAAGACAATGAGTCTTTAACGCTAGATAAAGAGCAAAGCTTAGTTGGTATATTAAAATATGGTAACAGCTCTTTAAAAGCACTTAATATTAACCCAGGAGACTTAGTAGGTTATACACCTAATAGCGAATGGGAATTTTTAATTGATGGCAAGCGTTTATATTGTATGAAATCTAATGATATTGTAATTAAATATGAATACCAAGGAAACGAAGTTGAATATAATCCAAGCTGGGCAAATAGCAGTTGAGGAGCTAATCAAAGTAGCTAAAGAAGCTATTGTTGATTCAGGGGATGATATTACTGCAGATAGATTAAAGAATGCGGCAGCTACAAAAAAGCTAGCTATATTTGATGCTTTTGAAATACTAAATAGATTAGAAGCTGAAGAAGCTTTATTAAATGAAAAGCCTAAAGAAATAAAAGAAGAAAAATCTTTTAAAGGTTTTGCAGAAGGAAGATCTAAAAATGTATAAGCAAACTTTATATAAAGTCTTAAAAGACTACGTAAAACCTAAGGTTCTTAATAGAATGAATAGGTATAAAAAATGGGATTATGGTTATAACGAAGAGCATGATTTAATAGTTATAAGTAAAACAGGTGAAATAGGCGAGATTTATGAAATACAAAATCTTAAAATAGCTTTGCCTAAAGTAAAAGATATTGTTGAATTTGAAAAAGACAAGTGGACTTATACACCATACCCAAAAGAATTAAGTAAAATTAAATCTGTGTTTGACTGGGAAGAATACCCGTTAGACTTTAAAGAAAAATGGTATGACTATATTGACAAAGAATTTACAAGGCGTGAAGAAGGTTTTTGGTTCACTAGCAAAGGTGTTCCTACTTACATTACTGGCACTAATTATATGTACCTGCAGTGGAGTAAAATTGACGTCGGGCAACCGGACTTTAGAGAATCAAATAGATTATTCTACATTTTCTGGGAAGCTTGTAAATCGGACACACGGTCTTATGGAATGTGTTATCTTAAAAACCGTCGGTCAGGCTTTTCATTTATGTCCTCAGCTGAATCGGTCAACCTTGCTACAATATCCACGGATTCACGGTACGGCATATTGTCCAAATCTGGTGCCGATGCTAAGAAGATGTTCACAGATAAAGTGGTACCAATATCCGTTAACTATCCATTCTTCTTCAAACCGATCCAGGACGGTATGGACAGGCCCAAGACCGAGCTTGCCTACAGAGTCCCTGCTTCCAAATTTACCCGTAGAAAACTTGATTCCAATCAAACCCAAAAAGAAATTACCGGTCTGGACACGACCATCGACTGGAAGAACACCGGCGACAATGCCTACGATGGGGAGAAGCTCAGGCTCCTCGTCCATGATGAATCGGGGAAATGGGAAAGGCCCAACAACATCCTTAACAACTGGAGGGTTACAAAAACCACCCTTAGATTAGGTAGTAGAGTTATTGGAAAGTGTATGATGGGATCAACATCAAATTCACTTGATAAAGGTGGTGCTAATTTCAAAAAGCTTTATGAAAATTCGGATGTTACCAAAAGAAACGCCAATGGACAGACTCGCTCAGGACTCTATTCTTTGTTCATACCTATGGAATGGAATTACGAAGGATACATTGATTCTTATGGCCTACCTGTATTCATTACACCAAAAAAGCCCGCTGAAGATCCACACGGAACAAAAATAACACAAGGCGTAATAGAATACTGGGACAATGAAGTAGAAGGCTTAAAGTCTGATCAAGATAGTTTAAATGAATTCTACAGACAGTTTCCACGAACAACCAAGCATGCATTTAGAGACGAATCTAAACAATCTTTATTTAATTTAACAAAGATATACGAGCAAATAGATTTTAATGAAGATCTTAAGAACTCAGTTAATGTAACGCAAGGAAGTTTCCAATGGGAAAATGGTCATAAGGATACTAAAGTACTATTTGTGCCAAATAAAGACGGTAGATTTTTAGTAACTTGGGTTCCTCCTGCAAATTTACAAAATAAAAGATATATAAAAAATGGCACTAATCATCCTGGTAATGAGCATTGCGGGGCATTTGGTTGTGATCCATACGATATATCGGGCACTACAGATGGCAGAGGATCTAATGGATCTCTTCATGGCTTAACCAAGTTTAGCATGGAGGATGTGCCTCCTAATCATTTCTTTTTAGAATATATAGCTAGACCGCAAACTGCTGAAATATTTTTTGAAGATGTTTTAATGGCTTGTGTATTTTACGGAATGCCAATACTAGCTGAAAACAATAAACCAAGATTATTATATCATTTTAAACGTAGAGGATATAGAGGTTACTCAATTAATAGGCCTGATAAAAAATATAATAAACTTTCAATAACAGAACGAGAACTTGGAGGAATACCAAACTCTAGTGAAGATATAAAACAAGCTCATGCTGCGGCTATAGAAACATATGTAAATGATTTTGTAGGTTTAAAAGAAACAGGCTATGGTGATGTTTATTTTCAAAGAACATTAGAAGACTGGGCAAAGTTTGATATTAACAACAGAACAAAGCATGATGCATCTATAAGTTCGGGGCTAGCTTTAATGGCTTGCAACAAACATAGGTATGCACCTAATCCGCCTAAAACAGAAATTCAACCTGTGGATTTAGGTATTAAAAAATACGATAATAAAGGTTCAACATCAAAAATAATAAGTTAAATGAGTATATATACTAACACCAATAGCGCTTTTCCTAGTCAAGTAGTAAGTGATGCAGAAAAAGCAAGTTTGGAATACGGGACGCAAGTTGGGCAGGCTATTGAATACGAGTGGTTTGGTCAAGGGCGAACTAATGGTAATAGATATTTAACTAGCTGGAATCAATTCCATCAATTAAGATTATATGCTAGAGGAGAGCAATCAATACAAAAGTACAAAGATGAGCTATCTATAAACGGTGATTTATCTTATTTAAACTTGGACTGGAAGCCAGTACCTATTCTATCTAAATTTGTAGACATCGTAGTAAATGGTATATCTGGAAAGTCTTACGATATTAAAGCTTACGCTCAAGACCCGTCTTCTATAAAGAAAAGAACTGATTATGCTTCTATGCTTTATGAAGATATGATATCTAAAGAATATCTAGATAGTCTTCAACAAACACTAGGTATTAATTTATACCAAACACCAAATATTGATATAGTACCTGAGTCTAAAGACGAGTTAGAGCTTCATATGCAATTAAGTTATAAGCAATCTATAGAAATAGCAGAAGAAGAAGCTATTTCGTCTGTGCTTGCTCAAAATAAATTTGATCTTACAAGAAGAAGATTAAATATGGACTTAACAGTACTAGGCATGGCAGTAGCGAAAACTAGCTTTAATACCGCTGAAGGAATTACTGTTGAATATGTTGATCCTGCTTATGTTATTTATTCTTATACGGAAGACCCTAACTTTGATGATGTATATTACGTAGGAGAAGTAAAGTCTATAACTATACCAGAACTTAAAAAAGAATTTCCAAATATTTCAGAAAAAGAATTAGCAAGAATTCAAAAATTACCTGGCAATAGTCAATATGTAACTGGCTGGGGTAATTATGATAAAAATACAGTTCAAGTTTTATATTTTGATTATAAAACATATCATAATCAAGTATTTAAAATAAAAGAAACTCCCCAAGGATTATTAAAAGCTTTAGAAAAGCCTGATTCATTTAATCCGCCAGAAAATGATAACTTTGAAAGAGTGTCAAGATCCATTGAAGTATTATATACAGGAGCTAAAGTATTAGGCTCTAATGAAATGGTGAAGTGGGAGTTAGCAAAAAACATGTCCAGACCTACGGCTGATACAACTAAAGTAGAAATGAACTACGCTTTATGCGCGCCTAGAATGTACAAAGGACGCATTGAGTCTCTTGTAAGCAAATGTGTTGGGTTTGCTGATATGATCCAGTTAACTCATTTAAAACTGCAACAAGTTTTATCTCGTATGGTGCCAGATGGTGTTTACTTAGATATGGACGGCTTAGCAGAAGTAGACCTTGGCAATGGAACTAATTATAACCCAGCAGAAGCATTAAATATGTATTTCCAAACAGGTTCTATAGTTGGTAGATCGCTTACGCAAGATGGAGATATGAATGCAGGTAAAGTACCTATTCAAGAACTTAATAGTTCAAGTGGTCAATCTAAAATTAATGCTCTTATACAAACGTATCAATATTACTTACAAATGATTCGTGATGTAACCGGTCTTAATGAAGCAAGAGACGGAACAGCTATGGATAAGAACTCATTAGTAGGACTGCAGAAGATGGCCGCTAACGCGTCCAATGTTGCTACAAGGCATATTAACCAGTCAAGTCTTTATATTACTCTTAAACTAGCCGAAAACATTGCTCTTAAAATAGCTGATGCATTAGAATTCCCTCTAACAAAAAGCGCATTACAAAATTCTATATCTACATTTAATATTAAAACATTAGAAGAAATAGTAAATTTAAACCTTCATGATTTTGGTATATTTTTAGAATTAGAACCAGACGATGAAGAACAAGCTCAATTAGAAAATAACATACAAGTTGCATTACAGCAAGGAGGTATTGATCTTGAAGATGCTATTGATTTAAGGAATATTAAAAATCTTAAGCTAGCAAATCAAATGCTTAAAATTAAGCGTAAAGCTAAAGCTAAGCAAGATCAAGCTAATCAACAAGCTAATATTGCAGCTCAAGGACAATCTCAAGCATCCACTGCGGAAAAAACAGCAATGGCAGAAGTGCAAAAACAAGAAGCTATAATGGGTGCCAACGTGCAATTCGAACAATCCAAAAATCAAATGGAAATTCAACGAATGGAAATTGCAGCACAATTAGAAGCAAAAAAAATGCAAACAAGATTCCAGTACGATATGAAGCTTAAACAATTAGATGTTCAAAACGTCCAACAAAAAGAAGGCGCAATTGAAGATCGTAAAGATACTCGTAGTAAAATGGAAGCATCACAACAAAGTGAATTAATAAGTCAAAGAAAAAATGACGGCTTGCCAATAAACTTTGAAAGTCAGCCCGAAGAGGGCATGCAAGCTTTCATGTAGAAAGTAAACAATTATTTAATTATATTATATTATGTCAGAAACAAAAACAAATGAACCTGTTAAACAGGAAGGTGAGTTTAAATTAAAAAAGAAAACTCCTAAAAAATTAATCACACCTAGTGATGAGCCGGTAAGAGTTAACATCAAAGAGCCTTTGATTGAGCTACCACCAGAGATTACAAAAGTGGTAATACCAAATGAAGATGCCATTCAAATCGGAGAAACAGAAAAAGTATCTATGGATGAATCATCCGGAGATAGCGCAGAGGTGGGAGAACCTATACAAAAGTCCAACGAGGATGTTGAAGGGTTTTCTCCAATCAAAAAAGTAACTGAGGATAAAGTTACAGAAGTTCAAGTAGAAAAAGCAATACAAGATGAAAAAATTCTTGGCAAAGCTTTACCTGAAAATATTGAAAAGCTAGTTTCATTTATGGAAGAAACAGGCGGGACAATAGAAGATTATACTAGATTAAATGCTGATTATTCTCAAGTAGATGATATTACATTATTAAAAGAATACTATAAAAAAGAAAAACCTTATTTAGAAGGTGAAGACGTTGATATGCTTTTAGAAGACTTTGTCATTGACGAAGATGTCGATGAGGATAGAGACGCACGCAAAAAAAGAATTGCGTTTAAAGAAGAAGTTGCAAAAGCCAAAAGCTATTTGGAAGAGACAAAGAGTAAATATTACGACGAGATCAAGTTGAGACCGGGCGTTACTCAAGATCAACAAAAAGCCACGGACTTTTTTAACCGATATAACAAGCAGCAAGAAGCGTCTAAGCAACAACACACACAATTTAAAGAAAGTACTAAAGAACTTTTCAGCAATAATTTCGAAGGTTTCGATATTAAAGTTGGTGAAACAAATTACAAGTACAATATTCAAAATCGTGATAAAGTTGCAGAAAGCCAATCAAACATTAATAACCTTGTCGGGAAGTTCCTAGACGCTGAAGGTAATGTTAAAGATACGAAAGGCTATCATAAAGCTATGTATGCTGCTGACAACGTGGATAAGATCGCTTCTCATTTTTATGAGCAAGGAAAAGCCGATGCTGTAAAAGAAGTTGTAAACAGTTCTAAAAACCTAAGTAGTACTAAAGCTAGATCTACTCAAGGAGAAGTGTTTATAAATGGACTTAAGGTAAAAGCAATAAGCGGTACTGATTCCAAAAGCTTACGAATTAAAACAAAAAAATTTAACTAAAAAAAACTAAAAAATTATGGCTTTAACTCCACAATTTGGAAGCTTAATCCCTTCCTCTAGACAGGAGCTATTAAATAGCAACTATCTACAATTTAACGGCGGTGCTAACGCAGGAGATTCAAACTCTTTTGCTCAGCAATATTTGCCAGAAGTATATGAAGCAGAAGTAGAGCGTTACGGAAACCGTACATTGTCTGGCTTCTTAAGAATGGTTGGCGCTGAAATGCCAATGACAAGTGATCAAGTAATTTGGTCAGAACAAAATAGATTACACATATCTTATGACAATTGTGCTATTGGTGGTGCAGGAAATAACACTATTACTGTTGCTCCTGCTGCTGGATTCCCTGGCGTGCAAAACACTATTTCACCAAATGACACTGTAGTTATATTAGATACAGTTTCTGGTTTAGAAGCAAAAGCACTTGTAGCAACTAGTACAGTTGGAACAGCTGCTGTAGCGGGAACAATTGTTGTTACTTTATTTAACGGTAACAATATGAATACTGCTGGACAGGCATTCACAACTGGTAACGTAAAAGTATTTGTATATGGATCTTCTTATTCTAAAGGTACTGCAATAGCTCAAAATACTGGTGCTGGATTACAGGCAGCAGGATCAAGAGTTTCTGTTGAACCTCAGTTTACACAATATTCTAATTCACCAATTATCCTAAGAAGCCAGTACGTAGTGTCTGGATCTGATATGGCTCAAATTGGATGGGTTGAAGTTGCAACTGAAGACGGAACATCTGGATACTTATGGTATTTAAAAGCTGAATCTGAAACTAGATTACGTTTTGAAGATTACTTAGAAATGAGTATGATTGAAAGCGAATACAATCAAGTAGCTGCTGTACCAGCAGGTGCTTTACCTGGGTCTGAAGGTTTATTTGCTGCTATTCAATCAAGAGGTAATGTAGAAGTAGGATTTACTGCTGCTGCTGGACTTGATGAATTTGATGCTATCCTTAAGAATTTAGATACTCAAGGAGCAATTGAAGAAAACATGTTATTCTTACAGAGACAAACATCTCTTGATTTTGACGATATGTTAGCTTCTATTTCTGGCGGATTTGCTGGAGGTACTGCTTTTGGATTATTTGAAAACTCTGAAGAAATGGCTCTTAACTTAGGATTCTCTGGATTTAGAAGAGGTTCTTATGACTTTTACAAAACTGATTGGAAATACTTAAATGATGCTTCTACTCGTGGAGGAATTGTTGGAGTTAATTCAATTGAAGGTGTATTAGTACCAGCTGGAACTTCTACAGTGTATGATCAAGTTTTAGGAACTAACATCAGAAGACCTTTCTTACACGTAAGATATAGAGCTTCACAAGCTGATGATAGAAGAATGAAATCTTGGCTAACTGGTTCTGCTGGTGGTGCATTTACTTCGACTCTTGATGCTATGGAAGTTAACTTCCTATCTGAAAGATGTTTAGTAACTCAAGCTGCTAACAACTTTGTATTATTCAAAGGAATCTAATTGATTCAATATTAATGTAATTGTTACCCTCGTTGCATTAACGGGGGTAATTATTACTTTTACAAACTATTTAATTTTATTATATTATGGCTAAACAAGCTAAAGCAAAGCAAATTGAGGTTGCTCCTCAAGAAGAAGTGGTAACACAAGTTGCTACTCCAGTAAAACCCACAAAACCAGAATGGGAAATTAAAGACAGGGTATATTATTTAAAAGGAAATAAAAATCCTCTTACATTAACAATACCAGGAAAGCATACAAGAAAACATGCTTTACTCTACTTTGATGAAAAAACTGGAAAACAAAGAGAAATAAGATACGCAACAAATCAAGATTCACCTTTAGTAGATGAACAAAAAGGGGAAGTTACAATGGGGCATATAAGATTTAGAGATGGAACTTTAACTGTTAAAAAAGCTCAACAAAATTTACAAAAATTATTATCTTTGTATCACCCTTTAAAAGGTAAATTATACGAAGAGTTTAGTGCAAAAGATGAAGCAATAGATGATTTAGATATTTTAGATCTTCAAATTGATGCTTTAAATGCGGCTAGAGCAATGGACGTAGATCATGGAGAAGCAATATTAAGAGTTGAACTAGGATCTAAAGTAAATGAAATGAGCTCTAAAGAGCTTAAGAGAGATTTATTATTATTTGCTAGATCTAATCCAGAATTGTTTATTAGCTTAGCTAATGACGAAAATGTACAGCTTAGAAACTTTGCAATTAGAGCTACTGAAATAGGTATAATAAAAATATCTGCAGATCAAAGATCTTTCACATGGGGAACAAATGACAGAAAATTAATGAATGTTCCATTTGATGAAAACCCTTACTCGGCGTTTGCGGCTTTCTTAAAAACAGATGAAGGAGTAGAAATTTATAAGTCTATAGATAAAAAACTATAAAAACAAGTAATATTAATATGAGGCTCGTCTACTCGGGCCTTATATTATAATAAAATAAAAAATGGCAGTAAACGTAAACACAGTGTATCAGACGGTCTTGTTAATATTAAACAAAGAACAAAGAGGATATATAACTCCACAAGAGTTTAATGACATTGCTACACAGGTTCAGCTTGAAATATTCAATAAATATTTTGAAGATTTAAACCAACAAATACGTGTGCCTCAAACAGATTTAGATTATGCTGACAGAGTTTTAAATATAGATGAAAAACTTTCTATACTTAAAACATTTGGAACAGCTACATATGATTCTGCATCAATACCCACTAATCCTTTTTGGGCTTTACCCACTACTGATATATATGCTCAAACTGTAGAGTTATATAAATTAGGGGCTGTAACTTTTCAGCCTACAAATAGAGAAGCGGTTGAACTACAAAGACTGCAAAGAAATGATTTTTATAATATTCAAAAATCAAAATTAACAAAATCAACTGAAAATTTTCCTACATATTTATTAGAGAATAATAGACTTTTTATAAGCCCTAGCACTATTACAAGTGCTTTAGGTGTTATTAATGTAGATTTTATAAGAAAACCTTTAGACCCAATTTGGGGATTTATAGTTGGAAACTTAGGACAATACATATATGATATTACTATATTTGATCCTACGGTTTTTCCAAATACAGGATCAAGAAATTTTGAACTAGACGCTTCTGAACAAACCAATATAATATTAAAAATATTGCAATATTCAGGCGTTATTATAAATGATCCTACAGTAATACAGATTGCTTCGCAAAAAGTGCAGCAAGAAGAAATAAACGAAAAAAGCTAATAAGATATGCCAATTCCTAATGGAGGTTTAATAACCGAAACAAATCAACAATATTACGAAGGTGCTCAAGGTTTTGTGTCTCAGACAGGTGTAGCAGGAGAATTTTTTAATACTACATTTAATACAGATCTTGCTTTTAGCACATTTGATCCTAACAATGCTAACTATGCGTTAAATAATTTTAAACTTTATACAAGCGCAAATGGTTTTCCTGGAACATATACTGAATATATTTTAGCGTATACTGTTGTAGGCAATAGAATAACTTTCACTGCTTTGCTTCCAGCTGGAACTTATGTGGTTGTGCAATTAAAAATATTAACTGGAGGTAAGTACGGACAAACAGAAGCTGAAAAAGCTTATGGCCAAACGGTTGAAGACAATTATGAAAGCTATGCTTATGTAACTTTAAACAATATAATAAATAATTTTTTAATAGCATACGTTGGAGCAGGTAAATTAATACCAAGCATAAAACGAACAGATCTTATATTTCATGCTAAAAGGGGATTGCAAGAGTTTAGTTATGATACTTTAAAAAGTATTCACTCTCAAGAGCTTACTATACCCGCTAGTTTAAGCGTTATTATACCTCAAGACTACGTTAATTATGTTGCAGTTTCTTGGATAGACAATATGGGTGTTAAAAGACCTATATACCCAGCTAACAATTTAACTATAAGCCCTTTTGAAACACCTATACAAGATCAAGCAGGTGTTCCGACAAACGATAACTTTGGAGACAATATAGAAGGAACTTCTATTACTGAAGAAAGATGGAAAAAAGCTAATGACAGTTTAATAAACGGTCAACAAGGCAATAATATAGATGAAGTTATTGATTTTCAAAATGCTTATGGCTTTGAAGGTAGCTGGAACTGGGGCAGGCAATACGGGTTGGATCCTCAAACAGCTCAAACAAACGGATGGTTTAATATGAATGAACGAGAAGGCAAAATGTCTTTTTCTAGTAATTTAACTGGAAAGCTTATAGTATTAGAATACATTTCTGATGGATTAGCTTATGATTTAGACACTAAAGTTCCTAAGATGGCTGAAGAAGCTATGTATGCTTACTTAAGTTACTCTGTATTATCTACTAGAATTAATCAACCTGAATATGTTGTTCAAAGGCTTAAAAAAGAAAAAACCGCAAAACTTAGAAATGCAAAAATTAGATTATCTAATATAAAGTTAGAAGAAATAGTTCAAGTAATGAGAGGAAAATCTAAATGGATTAAACACTAAAATTAAATGGCACAAGCAAAAAATAATTTTTTAAGGTCTAGAATGAATAAAGATCTAGATGCTAGAATATTGCCTCAAGGTGAATATAGAAATGCTTTAAATGTTCAAATAAGTAGATCTGAAAGTGATACTGTAGGCTCATTAGAAAATGTTTTAGGAAATAGCGAACTTGTAGATTTTGCCGGAGGTGGATCACAATCAATAGGGTACTTTGCAGACGATTCATCGTCTATGGTATATGTTTTTGTAACAAATTATTTAGACCCTAACGAACCTAGTCCAACATATGACCCAAGTAAAAGTCATGGTATATATTCTTATAACACTTTAACTGGCCAAAGCAATTTGCTTATTTCTGGCGCATTTTTAAATTTTTCTCAATCTAATCCTATTTATGGAGTTAATCTTTTAGAAGAATTATTATTTTGGACGGACAATAGAAACCAGCCAAGAAAAATAAATATAGTAACTGCAACAGAAACGCTAGGATATTACACAAAAGAAGAACAAATATCCGTAGCTAAAAACTTTCCATACCAGCCTATGCAGCTTTGGCAAGAAAGTCAATTAGGCACATCAGCTTCTGAGGTAGAATATGAAACAACTATGTACGATGTTTCGTCTAAGTTCTATCCTAATGGAGGAGAGGCTTTAACTAATGGAGCAGTATCAGCTTTGACAACTTTTCCAATAGATAATATAATTGGTTCTATACCTGTTGGATCAATAGTTACCGGGACTGGGGTAACAGCCGGAACCACAGTTGTCGCATACAATGAACCAAACTTACAAGTTAATCAAGCTCAAACTTTAAGCAATAATGTAGAATTAGTTTTTAATGCTAACCCTTATTATGAATCTACATTTAATGGGGATCCTAGTTATTTAGAAGATAGGTTCGTAAGATTTTCTTATAGATTTAGATATGATGACGGAGAGTATTCAGTTTTTGCTCCGTTTACACAAATAACATTTATACCAAAGCAAGATGGTTATTTTATGCAAAAAACACCGGCTGCAACAGGTATTGAACAAGATGATGAAGAAGCAGCATACAGAACAACTATTGTTGAATTTGTAGAAAATAAAGTAGATAAAATACTTTTAAAAATTCCTTTAGAGTCAACTAATTCTTTACTTCAAAGTGATTTAAAAGTTACGGAAATTGATATACTTTATAAAGAGGCAGACCAACTAGCAGTAAAAGTTGTAGATACAATACCTATTGGAACAGTAGCAAGCCAATCAGGCACCTGCAATGTTAGCGGAAATTTTTCAGGAGTGAGAGATATTGTAGTTGGAAATAGAGTAGGAGGTATACAGGTAGGAAGCATTGTAAATGGAGAAGGTGTTGTTGACGGCACCACTGTAGTTGCTTTTAATCAAGATACTTTTACGATAACAATGAGTGTTAATCAAACTTTATCTAATTCAACACTACTTACAATTGGAGAACCTAATTTTTTTGTATACAATTATCAATCTAAAAAACCTTATAAAACTTTACCCGAAAGTGAAATAGTAAGAGTATATGATAAAGTGCCGGTAAAAGCTTTTGGCCAAGAAGTAATAAGCAATAGAGTTGTTTATTCTAATTTTCAAGATAAACACACTCCTCCTGCAACTTTAGATTATAATGTTAATGCATCCCCTAAAGCTGATTTTAGTTTAAAAGCTGGTACCGTTAATGTTAATGGTACTTTTAATAACGTGGCTACTATTAATTACACAAATGTAACGGGAGATGTTTTTACTGGATCATTTGTTTCTTCAAATGTTACGGGTGCTATAATACCGCCAAATACAATTGTTATTAGCTTTGATCCCTCAAGCTTGGCTATGACTTTCTCAAACAATGTTACTTTAGCAACTGGTGTTTTATTATTATTTACTGCAAATTCCGATGTTGAAGCTAACGTTAGTAAAATTGAATATCCTAATCATTCATTAAAAGAAAATAGAAATTATCAAGTGGGCATTGTTTTATCTGATAAATTTGGAAGACAGTCTTCTGTTATACTTTCAGATAGTTTAGCCAGTTCAGTTGTTGATGGTCAGGAGTATATAGGTTCTACAATATTTTCACCATATAGATCAGCCGGCGTGGTTCCGGCGGAATGGCCAGGTGATTCTTTAAAAGTATTATTTAATAGTCCTATATATCCTTTAGATAGTAACGCTGCAACAGGCTGGCCTGGAATTTACAATGGAGAATCCACTAATTCTAAGTACAATCCACTCGGGTGGTATTCTTTTAAAATAGTTGTTAAACAAACAGAACAAGAATATTATAATGTTTACTTGCCTGGTGTAATGGCCGCTTATCCTGAAAACAATACGCTTGAATTAGGTAAAACATCACATACCGTTTTATTCAATGATAATATAAATAAAATTCCTAGAGATTTAACTGAAGTAGGTCCGTTACAAAGACTGTTCAGAAGCTCTGAAGAATTATTTGGAAGAGTTGAAAATTTAAATATAGGATCAGGGACTGCAGATAAAAATACTCAATATTACCCAGGGAGAGTTTCAGAAGTAGTAAGTTCAATAGCTGGCATGAATGATTTGTTTGGATTAAATCCAGCCTCAGTAGGATATCCAGTTGCGGGCTATAAAGAGTTTTATCTTTTTGAATCTAATCCTTTAATAGGAAGAATATCAACAACAACTCAGTTCGGTGTTCCCGCTACAGTTGTTCAAGCTACTGTTAATGGGATTATAACAAATAACATTGACATTACTGTAGATGCTTTTTCTAGTGATGTATCGCTACAGCCAAAACCTGGAGATATAGTTTCAGGAGCAGGTATATTAGCAGACACTTCAGTTGTAAGTTTTACTGTAGGCATTGGAACTGTTAGAGTTAATCAAGCTCAAACATTAGCGGACGATACATTGCTTTTGTTTTCACCACAAGTTGCTCCTATTAATATACAAAATTTAGCTGTTTTTGAAACCAAACCAGTAGAATCTTTACTAGATATATTTTGGGAAACTTCAACTAGTGGTTTAATAAGCGATTTAAATACTGCTATATTAGATGAATCAATAGGTGGTGCAAATTTAGAAAATTTTTCTACACCTAACTTTAAAGAAAATGCAGTTATAGGAACTGTTATAAACGGAGCTCCTTTTTATTTAACTGACAGCTTTGGCGCTCAAATTCCACAGGCAAATATAACTGAATTTTTATTAGAAAGTGTTACAGATGGAAATGGTGTTGATAGACTTCTTGATTTTGAATTAGATTTATCTTTAAATAATGGAACTTATCAAATAAAAACTAAAAATTTATTTTGGTACGGAGTTTTACCTGCCCCTAGAGTTTTTACTTTTGAATTTAAAGTTATAACAACAGACGGAACTGCAAGCACATTTATAGAAGAAGTAAAATTAATAAATATAATACCAGCAATTGTTTGTCCTCCAGCCAATACCGTTGTAGTCGTTGATATTGATGTAGAATTTGTAACACAAATAACAGGTTACAATGGATCCGCTTATAAAGATGCTACTGGTCAAACGCCTGCTGTTGCAAATTTAGCGGGCCAAGATTTAATATGGGAATTAGTTCAAAAAGATTCCGCTGGAGTAGTATTAGCTGATGGAGTTGGCCCCTTTACAGGAACTCCTGTTATACCGGCCGAAGGAACAGATCAAATTGCCGCATTAAATATAACTAAAAACACAACTTCAGCAGGTATTTTTACATTAGAAGTAACATTAAAAGATGCTTTAGGGGAAGTTAATTTAGGGTCGTTGTCAACAGGCGCATCACTCTGTACTTTTAATGTTGACATTGAAGCTGCTTGCGTAGATGGATTTCAGTATTTACTTAAAACAGGACCTACACCCGCAGTATTAAACAATGGGGAGCCTGCTATTATAGACGCTACTGCTGTTTTTAATGGACTTGTTAGCGGAAGTTATGCTGACGCAGATCAAATAATAAATATTGAAGGTATAAACATTCCAAATTCTACTGCAAACATATACAGCTATTGCAATCAAGAAGCAGATGGTAATATACAAGCGGGTGATTTACAAAAAGCTGGCCCTTTTAGAGGATCTTTTCTTCAAGTTCAAATAAACGGAGTGTGGTCCTCAAGCGTATCTATACAATACTATAAAACTGGAAGCAACGCTACCGGTCAAATAAAAATGAGAGCTAGTAGCAATATAGGAGGACAACCGCAAACCGCAATAGATTGGTCAACTATACCAAATAAAGCTTCATTAAGATTTATAACTGGAAAGGGAATTGTTACATGGACAAATCAAGCAGGAAGCGCGTGTTCAGGTATTTACAATTATAGTAGTCTTGTTCTCGTAACAGTTACATCTATAATAGCGGCAAATATAACTACGCAATTTGCGGTTTCTGGTGGAGGAGTTTGTGCTGCAATTGGCAATGGTGGATGTTATTCACCTATCTGCCCAGTTGCTGTAAACGGATTTCCACCTTATACTTTTATAGGCTTTCAACCAGCAGGTGGCGGTAGCGGTGGCCAAGGTCAAGGTTGTGGTACAGCAAATCAAGTAGTATGTACATAGCAATAAAAACAAGTAATAATTATCTATGGGAGCAGTAGTAGAAGTAAAATATTTTAACACTTTTATATTAAAAAAGACTATAAGCAATCCACCTGAAAAAGCAGTGTGGAATGGCTCCTTTGGTGTGCCTCAAAGTATTGGCGGTTATAGCAGAGCAGGATCTAATTTAACAGACCCTGGAAATTGGGCTATAGAAGAATCTAGAATTAGAGGTGGATATAATAACACAACTGTAGATTTTGGAGTAAAAGCTTATTTAGTTGAGGAAGAGCCTAATGCTTCTAACAGAATAAATTCAATGATATATTCTGGTATATTTAACTCTAGAACAGGTATAAATAGAACCAATGTATTTTCAGTAGGCGAAGACATAACTAAGTCCGTAGATCCAGCTAATGGCTCAATACAAAAGCTACATGCGGAAGATAATAGATTAATTATATTTCAAGAACAAAAAGTAAGTCGCGCTTTAATAGACAAAGATGCAATTTATTCAGCAGAAGGAGGAGGTATTGTAACCACTTCAAATTTAGTTATAGGTACTGTTCAAGCATATGCCGGGGATTATGGCATGAGCACTAACCCAGAAAGCTTTGCTGTTTATGGGTATCAAAAATATTTTTCAGACGCAAACAAAAATGTAATATTAAGACTTTCTAAAGATGGCTTAACTGAAATATCAGCAGTTGGAATGGTCGATTTTTTTAGAGATAAAATAAATTCTTTTTCTGTGCCTTCGTTTCCAGCTAAATTAGTAGGAGGATATGACATATACAGTAAACAGTATGTTGTATCTATTCAAAAAAATGTACAATTACAGGCTCCGTCTTATGAAACATTGTCTTGGGACGAAAGAGTTAAAGGTTGGATAGGATTTTTTAATTATCAACCAGATCAAATATTAAGCTTAAGAAATAAAACCTATACTTTAAATGGCGCAAGGCTTTATGAGCATTATACAAGTAGACCTACAAAGTTTTACAGTATACCTTATCAATCTTCTATAACTTTTGTTTTAAATCCAGAACCAGAACAAAGTAAATCTTTTGAAACTATTAGCTACGAAGGAACAAATGGTTGGCAAGTAAACAGTATAATTTCAGATTCCGTCGGGGCTGGACCCGCTTATGAAACAATAGGTTTTGATGGAATTGGGTGGGTATTTAATAATGACGAAGCCGCTTTAATAAGAAGCTATACCACAGGAGCATTTGATAATTACGGAAATATGTATCCTGCTGTTTTATTTCCACCAATAAATTACGCTGGGTTTAACAGAAAAGAAAATACTTATGTTGCTAACTTAATAAATAATACGCCTGCGGCTGAAGCTGAAGTTACTTTTGGAAATTTTATCAGCGGGATTAAAGGTAATTATGTAACAGTTACAATGCAAACCGACGGGGTAACCGACAATACGGGGATTAAAGAATTATTTTCTGTTAGCTCAAAATATACAAGAAACAATGGATATCAACAATAAAAAAACAAGACTATGCCAATACCAATAGCAGCAGCAGTAATAGGAGGCGGTTTGTCAGTTCTAGGTGGACTAATGGGTGCTAGTTCGGCTAGAAAAAGAGAAGCAGCCGCAGCAGCAGAAAGATCTAGACTTCAAGCAAAACTTAATCAATTAGAGAACAATAGACAAGAAATAATTAATCCTTATGAAGGAATAATGGATTTGTCGGGCATGATAAGTAATCCTTTTGCTAACTTGTCAGTAGCCACAGGCGCAGCTGAAATGAAAATTGAACAAGCCGATATATCTTTAGCCAATACTTTAGATACTATAAGAGCCACTGGGTCAAGTGCCGGCGGCGCAACAGCTTTAGCACAGGCTGCTTTGAAATCTAAACAAGGAGTAGCTGCTAGTATTGAGCAACAAGAAAAAACTAACGAAGATAAACGAGCAGCTGGAGAGCAGCAAATGGAACAAAGGCAAATGGCTGAAGCGCAAAGACTTCAACAAGCAGATGTAGCTGGAGAGCAGTTTATGTTTAGCACAAGAGAAGGTAGGGAAATGCAAGAATTAGATAGAACTGCGGCTATGTTAGGAGCGTCAAAGCAAGCAGAAGCACAAGCTGCTGCAGATGAAACAGGTGCAATGACAAATATGCTTGGATCCTTAGGGGGAATGGCTGGAGCATATTACGGAAGTTAAGGGAGTTAAAAAAAACAAAAATGGAAAACAAAAATTTATTTCAAAATCTTTACTTAAAGCAGTTTAATCAAAGTGATGCTATAGCTTACAGTAAAGGATTTGTAGCCAACGCAAGTGATTATAATTTTCAATTGCTAGACAACGCTTATAGGCATGCAGGTAAAACATATGCTAATTTAAAAATAGCCATTGAATCTAACAAATGTATTTCAGAAGATTGCTCATTAGAATTAGCTGGTGTAAAAATGCTTGAAGAATCCCCGCAAGCTTCTTTAGATTTTTTATCTTCATTAATTTCAGAGCTTAGTGTTACAGAAGAATCCAATTTTGATCCTAACAATAATTACAGATACACGGTTGCTAATAGTTTAATGGCAGGTAAGCCTGGGTTTTCTAAAACAGATGGGTATAATGCTTATTTAGATTTATTACCAGATGGATCTCAGCAAATATCTTTTATGGGGCCAGCTTTTGGTTTTCCTTTAGTTATAAATAGCGCATCTTTAAAAGCTTTATTAGATTCCGATACTTCTTTAATTGCATCTACCCCAAATATAGATAAAGACATGCTGCGACTTTTAACTGAGGTTAATTTGTTTAATTCTGATATGATTGGTGAAAACAGTCAATTAAAACCTAATGCAAAAATAAGTGAAGAATTTATATTAAAAAATCCTGATGGATCTTATGATTATGAAATTTTAGATTTAGGTAATGGTATGGGCAAAAACATTATTAAATTTGATATAAATAAAATTGAAAAAAAAGTAACGCCTTTTATAAACGCGGAGGTTGCTGGTTTAATGAGCTCTGAGCAAGACGTAGTAGCTGCTTGGAACGTTTATATATCTAAAGACACAAGTGTTGATGAGGACGCCCAAATGGCCCAGAACGCTAATGCAGGCGGATCTAGTTGGAGTTATGAATTAGATTTGCCTTTGCAACAAGATAAAAAAGTTTTATTTGAAAATAAATATAAAGAATACTTTATGAATAATTATTTAAATGAATTTACTAAAAATCAATCACCTATAGTAAAAGAAGATGCTGCTGTATTTGATTTATCAGAATCAAAAAAAGCAGACGCACAAAAATTTTTAGATGATAACAATTTAAATTAAATTAAATGACATTACTAGAATATGTACAAACATTAAGTTCCGATATATCTTTATCAGAAAAGATTGCTTTAACTAAAGCTTGGAAAAATAAAAATGATCAGTCTGCTCAAAAAATTGTTGATGGAATCGCTGAAAAAGCTGTTGAAGAAGTAAAGCCTTCTAAATTTAATGAAGATGGATCTTTAAATGTAGATTCTTTTTCTAAAGAAACTAAAGGTGCCGCTGAAAAAGTAAACGAAAAAAAGAAAAATGCTGCTGCACAGGACAATGCACTAGCTACACCGGTTATGTCCGAGAAATTCAATTTTGGGGATGGAGAATCTTTATTTCAAGAAAGTGAATTTTTAAAATCTTTTAAAAAACAACAAGAACAAAAAAAGGCTTACGACGATCAACAAACAAAATTGAGTAATGTTGTTTCTAAAAATGAAACTTACAATGCTAACACTTACGATTTTAAATGGAATGTTGGTGAAGATAATAATTTAGAATATTATCAAAAAAAAGAAGGTACAGATAAATGGAAAAAAGAAACAAATAACCTTTCTATTGCTAGCATACAGGTAGAATTAGGTCATGCAAGTGAAGATCAAGAAAAAGCATTAAAGTTATATAAAAAACAATTACGCAAACAAGAAAAAAGAAACGCTGAAATTACAAAATTAAATAGTAAACTTAAGGACGACACATTAGTGCCTTCAGTTATACCTATGGATGAGCCTATTACCGAAGGTGATGATCCAAATATATGGATCAAAAAAGCTGATGGTGAAATAGTAATAGATAATAATCCCTACGTAGGGCCTTATCGCGCTGGATACAAACCGGTTCCTTTGGAAGTTCAAATAGAAAAATATGATAAAATTATTAAAAATGATTTTGAATTTGACAAAGAAGGTAAGCCAATTATTTATACTGAAGAAGAAGCAAATTTTTTTAACAGCTTAATTAAAACTAGAAATAGCTTAGCATCAGATTACCAATATCAGCAAATAATAGATAATTCTCCAAGCAATGCGGAAATTATTGAAATGCAAAATTTACGTAAAGATGATGGTACTTTAAAAAATGTTTCTGAGGAAGCTTTTTATGTAGAAAGCTTTACGGCAAGCAATGGGCAAAAAGGCGGTGGTTTTTACATACAAGGAGAACAGCAAAAAATACCTAAAGCAAATCAGCAACAAGCTTTTAATAACTATAAAATAAGAACAGGCAAAGACGCTAAGTCGGTTATGGAATTAACTGCTGAAGATTACACACTTAGTGCAGCGCAAGATCCGTTTAACACAGTACTTGCTATTACAAATAAAAATAAAGAAAACGCCAAACGTCTTGAATTTGCTCCGCGTTTAGGAAAAAGCTTTGAAGCGGGTTTAACTCGCATAGGGGGCAAGGTGCTTGGTATACCTAGCTGGGTAAATCAGCAAATAGCTACTATTGCTTTTGACGATAAAACATTAGCAGCAGTAAATGCATTGCCTTATGAGCAAAGAGCTAAAGTTATAAATAAGATGGCTTCTAAATTTGGCCTTCCCTCTGGAGATATAGCTAATTACCTATTAGATATATCAGAAAAAATGTATGACGAAGTAGATAATATAAATTCTACTATGCGTACTTTTGATCAAACCATTACCGAAGGAGCTTTTCAAAGAGATTTTGTAAGTCAAATGACGCGATTATCTACAGATGCTTTAAGTTCAGCTACTAGTCTAATTGAGGTGTCAATACCTATTATTGGTATTCCTTTGTTAATAGTAGGAGAAGCCTCCTCTGCTAGTAGAGATAAACAAAAAGAGGGTGATGATTTAAGCTTAGCTCTTTCTGGTTATTCTTTAATGATTGGCTTATCGGAAGGTGCTTTAGAAATTGTAACTAGAGGGTTAGCTAAAAAAGCTTTTGGTTTTAAGCCTAAAAATTTAGATGATTCTTTTAAAGGGATAGCAAATTATTTTGGAGATATAGGTAAAGCGTTTGGAATGGAAGGCGGGTCAGAAACAGGAACATTTGTTCTTAATGAATTAGCTGAATATTTATACACAGGAAAAGAAATAGATTTTAATAAAAAGTTTGCAGAAGGATTTGACACATTTTTAATTGGTGGAGCATTTGGAGCAAAACTATCAAGTGTTGGGGCTGGGCGATCTTACTTAAATCAATCAGCAACTAATAGAAGAGTTAACACCATATTAGATGATTCTGGAGTAGATGCTATGTACACTGCTTTTAGCGATATTAATGTATCTGACACTTCTGTTAAGCTTGCCAGCGTTAATGGATCTTTAAGTTTATTAAACACACAATTAAAAGCAGAAGTAAACAACGGCAGCATAACTCAAGGAGAGGCTGATGTAATTAAGCAAAACTTTTTAGATGTTCAATCAAATGCGAACGCTTTAAATACAGCTGGTGTAAACCTTAAAAGTCAAGCCCCTTTAACTGCATTGTTAATAGAAAAAAATAAACTTCAGCAAAAAATTAAAGACATAAATGACTCTGATATTACCGAAGGTAATGGTGATCAAACTAGGTTAAATGAAATAAAAACAGAAATTCAAGAATTAGTTATACAAGACACAGTAATTGATATTGAAAGTTCTAAAACTAGAGAGGGAGCTAGATTAATAGCAGAACAGTTGGGAGCGGAGTTTGAAAATTATGGCACACAAGAATCTTACGATGCTAGAGTTAAAGAGCTTGCAGATAAGGGTGCTAAAGTACAAAAATCATTAGGATACGGCCAGGCTGTTGAGTTTGGCGGTGAAACTATTATATTAATAAATGACAGAGTTGCTGCAGAACGAAATAAATATACTACTGACCAGCATGAACTCTTACATCCATTTTTTAAACAAACATTTCAAAACAATCCTGAGCTAGCTATAACTTTTGGCAAGTCTTTAATAACAGAGATATTAAACAATAAGCAAATTGAAGGCGGAGATAAAATGAGAGCTAGGCTTCAAGACTATATAGATGATAAAAATTATTCAGCTGAAATGACTTATGAGGAAGTTATTCCTTTAGTTAGTGAGGCTATTACGAATGGTGACATTGTTTATAATGAAAAAACAAAAGGCTTTTTCGAAGCGTTAAGAGATAAAATATCTAATGTTTTTAAATCTAATAAAAAACAGCCATTAAATATTGAGTTTAACACTGGATTAGATGTTTTTAATTTTTTAAAAGACTATAACGATACAATTAACTCTGGTAACAAATTAAATGAAGCTCAGCTTAAGATAGCCAAAGAAGGAGCAAAAGGTAAATTAGTTGATGGAATAGTCGAAAAGGTTGACGGTAGAACCAAAGGAGCTCGTGAAACCAAATCAATAGACAACCAACTAGCTAAAGTTGAATCCGAAACAAAAGACATAATTGCAAAAGAAAGCAAGCTAGAATCTAATATTAAGGCAAGTGAAAACGTGCAAACTATTTATGAAACAAAAGGCAAAGATGGGGCTTTTGAAATTATAGAGCAATTTAAGCCTATAGTAAGTAAAATAGTAGAAAAAAGAAGTGAAGCACCTAATTTTGATCGTCAACTTTTAACAGACGAAATAGAAACAGGTAAGCGTGGCATAATTGATTTAATTAAAGAGTACAAACCTGAATCAGGTGTTCCATTAGCTGCTTATATAAACAAATTTTTACCAGCTAGAGCTATAGAAGCTTCCCAAAGAGTTTTAGGAGAAGAATTTACAACCGATGTTACGGAGGCTAAAGGCGTAATGGCTGAAGAAATAACAACAGAAGTTACTCCAAAACCTGTAAAAAGAAAAATAAAACCTAGCTCTCTTATATCTAACAATGCTGTAGGCAAGATTAAAGAGCAGGTGCAAGAAAAGATTGAAGGCATTGATCCTAAAAATCTAACGTTTAAAAAGCTTGGTGACTTAGCTCCTGAAATTATTGCAGAAGAAATTGGTATACCGGTTAAAAAACTTACTGTACCCGCTGCTAATTTATCAAAAGGAGATGCAACAGCTATACAGCAATTTGTTAATAAGAACGCTGATAAACTATTAAAGATATTACCACAAGGCGCAGTAGTAGAAGCTGCAACAGAGAAGCTCTTAGGTACCTCTACAGGCGTGCCAAAAGGATTGCTTGACGCATTTTATACTAAAAAAGCTAGACTTGGTAAAGGCGCCGGGCTTGCTCCGTTTGTTTTAAATAAAGGAATTACTAAAGCGCAGTTTTTGGAAGCATTTGGTATCGTTGATGGCAAAAAACAAGAAGGATTTAATGCAAGGTCTTCTCAAGCGCAGGCTTTAAAAGGCATTGCTAATTTATACGGAAAACTTGTAACAAACGAAATTGTAAGATCAGATACTGATTTAAGCTTAGAAACCAAACAAGATGTTGCTGCGGGCAAAAACGCATCTATGGCTAGTAAATTAGAAAGTTACGATAGTATGCCTCCTAAGCTAAAAACCTCATTTAAAGCTGTTTCTGTTTTAAAAAACAAAAAACAATTAGCAGCGGATTTAGACTTTAAGTCTCCACCTATAAATGAATCTAATAGAAAGGCTCAGCAAACCGCTATGCAGAAAGCTGTTGTTGAATATGGATTAGACATTACTACTATAGAAGCCGGTAAAATGGGTAGTGGTGGTAAACAAACTTTTTATGGTGTTAAAGGAGGAAAAATGTATTCTTCTGCTAAGCAAGCTTTTGAAGGTGGAATAAAAAAACCTATTAAGTTTGGAAAAACAAAAGACGGAAAATTTGTTGAGATTACAACTAAAGGCATAACAAACTGGGTTGCTAAACCTGGTAGGTTATATTACGGCAAAAGTGATCCCGCTTACAAAAAACTAATAAAAAGTGCTAACTCTTACAATGGCCCTAAAGCTATGCGAGTATCGCCTATTCAAGCTTTTTCTAAAAATAAAAAAGTTAGAGAATTAGCTGCGCAAAGAGCTAAAGATAATATGGTAGTTTTAGATCATGTAGTTAATCAACTTACCGATGCCGTTGCAGGCGGTATGTCATTAGATATAGGCGCTGCTATTATTATACAGAGTTATCAAGCTACTACAGGTTTAGTAAAAATATCTGCACAATTTAAGTATCGCTCAATTGAAATGAGATATGGAGGTATTAATTCAAAAAAACAGCAAAGAGAAGGTAAAAAATATAGAGAAGAGCATAATCCACCTGCCTCGGTAGTTGGAGCATCTATACTTTTAGCTATTAAAAATAATGCTGCTATTCCTACAATGGAGGCTATAAAAGAAAATTATTATCAAACACAACTTTCTAAATTTGATGATGATTTATTAGACCAGGCTAAATTAGATTCTACATTAGCAGAAGGTCAAAGTATATTTAATAACCCTATAACAAGACTTGCCGCTGCAGGAATTGATTTAAACACACTTAAAAATCCTGACACAGGAAAAACAATTGCTGAAGAAAGCGGATTTGGTATTGATCCAAAAATATATGATGGATATAATGCTAATGAAAAAGTACAAGCTTCTAATATTCAAAACGAAGCCATATTAAGAACTATAGAGAACTCTGATTATAATGCAGCAAAAGTTATTAAATCGGCATTACCTTTGGTGGAAGGAAAATCAATGGCTTCTAAACTTGATAGCGATTTAATACCAAATGATATAAAATATAACAATCCTATAACTGTACAAAAAGCTGTAAACGCATTAGAAAAAACTGATAAAGCTTTAAACAATGCTAGAAAACTAAACGCTCCTGTTAAAAAAATTAGAGTGTTTGATTTTGATGATACACTTGCAAAGTCGAAAAGCATGGTTATTGTTAATATGCCTGACGGTTCTACTAATCAAATAAATGCTACGCAATTTGCTCAACAAGCCTCAAATCTTGAGTCTCAAGGTGCTGAGTTTGATTTTACACAATTTAGCAAAGTTGTCGAAGGCAAAAAAGGTCCTTTGTTTGAAGTTGCTCAAAAAATAGCAGATGCTAGAGGAACTGAAGATGTATTTATACTTACAGCAAGGCCTCAAAATGCTGATGGTCCTATAAAAGCTTTTATGGAAGCAAACGGTATTAATATACCTTTAAAAAACATAACAGGTCTAGGTGACGGTACAGCTGAAGCAAAAGCTGGCTGGATAATGGGTAAAGCCGCAGAAGGCTATAATGATTTTTACTTTGCAGATGATGCAATTAAAAATGTACAAGCTGTAAAAAATGTGCTTAGTCAAATTGATGTTAAATCTAAAGTTCAATTGGCAAAAGAAAGCAAACTAGAAACTTTTGATACTATCGTAAATGATATGATTGAAGATTCTTCTGGAATTGAAACATATAAACAATATTCTGCTGCGAGAGCTCAAACAGTGGGCGCTAGTAAAGGTCGATTTAATTTCTTTATTCCCGCAAGCGCTGAAGACTTTACAGGTTTGTTATATAAAATGTTAGGTAAAGGCAAAAAAGGTGATGCTCAAATGGCATTTCTTAAAACAAACTTACTTGATCCTTATGATAGAGCTGAGTCGGCTGTAACGCAAGCTAAGATAGCTGCGGCAAATGATTTTAAAGCATTAAAACAAAACTTAAAAACTTTACCTAAAAGTTTAAGTAAACCAACAGGTATAGGAGGATTTACATTTTCGCATGCCGTTCGTGTAGCCGTGTGGTCAAAACAAGGTATGGATATACCCGGGTTATCTAAAAAAGATATAAAAGAATTAAACGATTTTGTAGATAACAATGCTGAGCTTAGCGTTTTTACTGATGAGTTAATGAAAATTCAAAAAGGTAAACCATATCCAAAACCAGGCAAAAGCTGGTTAGGCGGCAACATTACTGGTGATATTATAAATGATATTAATAAAGTTAACAGAGCTGAATATCAGCAAGAATGGAGAGAAAACATTAATATTATATTTTCTGAAGATAATTTAAATAAAATGGAAGCTGCGTATGGAACTAGATGGCGTAATGCTTTAGAAGATTCTATACGTAGAATGAAGTCTGGAAGCAACAGGCCGCCAGGCGGGAACAGTGTAACAGACGGCATATTAGATTGGCTAAACAATTCTGTGGGTGCTGTAATGTTCTTAAACACGCGTTCTGCGCTTTTACAAACTATATCTGCGGTAAACTTTATAAACTGGGGTGATAATAATATAGTTAAAGCAGGTGCAGCATTTGCAAATCAAAAACAATTTTGGGGTGACTTCATGACGCTAATGAACTCTGACTATTTAGTTGAACGTAGAAATGGCCTTAAGATTAATGTAAGTGAATCTGAAATTGCAGATGCTGTGAGAGATTCAAATAACAAAGTTAAATCAGCTATAGCGTTTTTACTAAGTAAAGGTTTTGTTATGACTAGATTTGCAGATAGTTTTGCTATTGCAACAGGTGGTTCTACATTTTATAGAAACAGAGTAAAAGCTTTAGTTGCTAAAGGGATGGAACAAAAGGCTGCAGAAGCACAAGCTTTTGAAGATTTTAGACAAATAGCAGAAGAAAGTCAGCAATCAAGTAATCCGAATAGAATTAGCCAACAACAAGCATCTGGAGCAGGTCGTGTTATATTAGCTTGGGCAAATACACCAATGCAGTATGCTCGTATACAAAAAAGAGCAGCGCAGGATATTGCAAATGGCAGAGGTGATTGGAAAACAAATGTATCTAAAATTGTTTATTACGGGGCGGTGCAAAATTTAATATTTAATGCATTGCAACAAGCTGTATTTGCTTTAGGATTTGGTGAAGATGAAGATGAAGAACAACAAGACGCTAAGAAAAGCGAAAAGATTTCAAGAATAGCTAACGGTATGATTGATTCACAATTAAAAGGATTAGGCATAGGTGGAGCAGCAGTAGTTGCAATAAAAAGTGCTTTGATGGAATTAGGTAAGCAGCATGCTAAGAATCGTCCTGCGTATGAAGAGGCTGTATTTGATTTATTAGGTTTTTCACCACCACTTGGTTCTAAAATACAAAAAATAAACGGTGGGCTTAGAAGCTTTAGCTGGAACATGAAAGACATTAAAAACAAAGGTTTAAGTTTAGATAACCCAGCTTATTTAGCAGGTGCTCAAATAACAACCGGTCTTACTAATATTCCGCTGGATAGAGTTATTAAAAAGCTAAATAGCATGCGAGGTATTGTAAGCGAACAGTCTTCTCTTTGGCAAAAAGTTGCTTTAGGTCTTGGTTGGTCTACTTGGGATGTAGGTTTAGGTTATTACGGAGGATTTGATGCAGCTAAAGTATTAACGCCTGAGGAAGAAAAAGTAAAAGAAATTGATGACATGAAAAAGCTTACTAAAACTAAAGAGCAAATTGATATGTTATTAGATTTAGGATTAACTAAAAAAGAAATAAAAGCTTTAGGTAAAGAACAAGTTAGAGTTGAAAAAATTATAGAGCTGCAAAATGCAGAAGCTAATCCTAAAGAAGAAGTTAAAGTTAAAGAAGAAATAAAAGAAGAAACTAAACCAACACCTAAAGTAAAAGCAAAACCTAAAAACGAAAGTGCTGAAAGAAGGCTTAGAAGACAATTTGATTCTATTAAAGATGAAAACAAACCTGACCAAGTAAAAACATTACTTAAATATGGTTTAACTAAAAAACAAATAAGAGCTTTACAATACGAAAAAAACAGAGTAAATAAAATATTAGAACTAATGCCTAAAAACAAATAATGAGTATATCGGATATTAAAATGTATGCAATGAGTTTCGGAGTTGTTGGAATAACAACCTTTGGTCATATAGAAACTTGGTTAAAAATTACTTTGCTTCTTGTAACCATTGGATACACAGTAACAAAATGGGTAAAACTTAAAAAAAAATAAATAATGGAAAACAACTCGCCGCTTTTTATAAAAGAGCAAGCTTATGAAAAGTCTAATCGCAAAATGCGATCTAAGTACAAAAAAGAAACAGGTAAAACTTTAGGGACTAGACAAACATCTGGTACAGGAAAACGTAGAGTATCTTTTGCATGCAGATTTGCAGGCATGGCAGGAGCTATGAAAGACGCTAAAGGAGAGCCAACAAGAAAAGCTATGGCATTAAAAAAATGGGGATTTGGAAGCGTTGGAGCGGCTAGCAGCTTCTGTAATAAAAATAAAGAAAAAAAATAATTATGAAATCAGGATTATATCAAAAATTTATTGGTAAAAAGAAAGACACAGACACAAGGGTTAATTGGAATAATAATCCAATACCTGAAGGTGACAAAAAAACACATCCTCAGTACGAGAAGGCTATGAGTATGATAAAAAAATATAACAACTTTGAAGCTAATAGCAGCGGTCGTTTAGGAGGCTTGACTAATTCTGAAAAAAAATCACAAAAAAATAAGTTTTTTAAGGATAGTCTTGAAACTCCTACCATTGAGTATAATGGCAAATCTTATTCTTTACAAGCTTTAATATCAGATTAGCATGAAATATTTTAAATTAGAGGAATTTGATTCGTCAGACGAACCAGGTAGCGGAGCTAAAATGCATAAGGAAATTTTGCATATGTTAGATGCTGTTAGGAAAGAATACGGAAAACCTATTAAAATAAACTCTGGTTATCGAACAGAAGCTAGAAATAAAAAAATAGGTGGTGTGCCAAATTCTTCCCATTTAAAAGGGCTAGCCGTTGATATATCTTGCAAAAATTCAAAAGATAGATTTGCTCTAGTAAATTTATTATTAAAAGCAGGATTTAGAAGAATGGGTATAGCAGGATCATTTATACATGTAGATATCGATAAAACAAAATCTCAAGATTTAATTTGGGGATACTAAATATAAAGTAATGAAAAAAGGAAGATTATCAGAAATAGTTAAAGAACTAGAGGGCGCATCTAAAATGCATTTAAAGCAATCTAAAGAAATTGATAGCCATATTAAAGATATGGAATCACCTTTAGAATTAAAAGATGCATGCTACAAAAAAGTAGTTGCTAGATATGGCCCAAAAAATTCAGCATATAGAAGTGGTGCTATGGCTAAATGTAGAAAAGTAGGTGCTGCTAACTGGGGTAATAAAAGTAAAAAATAATGTATCAATCACCATTTAGTAAAGTTAGAAAAACTAAAGAAGGTTTAGCCCTTAAACGTTGGTTTAAAGAAAAATGGGAAACACCTAGCGGGAAAGAAGACTATAGCGAAACAAATGAAAACACCTTTAGACCTACTGTAAAGGTATCAAAAGATACACCTTCAACCTGGAGTGAATTAACTCCTGCTGAAAAAGCTGCGGCTAGAAAAGAAAAAAATACTAAAGGAAGAGTAAGTAAATATAAAAAATAAAAAAGGAACAAGATAAATAGGCGTACCATACCTAATAGTTCCTGTAACCAGAAAGGGCCCTCAATTACGAGAGCCCTTTTTTGATTTTAACCATCACACGCCAAACAATCTTCATTCATTGCTGTGGCTGCAATATCGCCCCGTAAGACGCTTTCTGTTCTTGTATAATATAAAGTCTTAACTCCTTTTTTCCAAGCCTCGAAATGCACCTTATTAAGCCATTTAGGCGTTGCTACGCTTGGGAAAGCTAAGTTTAAACTAACTGATTGATCTACATACTGCTGTCTCAATCCAGCTTGATTAACTAATTCGAGTTGATTAATTTCTTTAAAAGTTTTAAATACTTCCTTTGCAGGGATGTCGTGGCCCATAATAATATTATCAAGCTCAGCAACATCTTGGACAGAACCACCGTCAGCCAATATCTTATTCCATATTTCATTTGTGTTTATTTTATGTTTTCTTAAAAGTTTAACCAGTGTAGGGTTTTTACGTATAAAAGTACCTTTAGCTGATTGCTCTGTAAAAACATTAGCAGCCCAAGGTTCTATTCCCGCCGAGACGTTGCCACTGAGCTTACTATTGCTAACGGTAGGAGCAACAGCACGAAGATGAGTATTACGTACGCCAGTCCCAGCGCACCACAAAGGCTCTCCGTAAGTTTCCGCAAGTGCCATGGAAGCTCTTTCACTTTCAATTTTAATTTGCGAAAATATTTTCCTAGTTTCAAACTGAGATAATAAACCTTCGAAAGGAATACCCTTCTCTTGTAAATATGTGTGCCATCCGAGGACACCCAGGCCGAGTGCACGCCCTTTTTGTGCAGATCGTATAGAATTTTCGAAGCCGCGTAATCCTTTCGCCCTTTGAATAAATTCTTCCATAACACCGTCAAGAAACCATATGGCGTCATAAATAATATTAGTGTCTTTCCATTCGTCATATTTTGCTAAGTTTAATGATGATAAACAACATACAAAGCTGTGGTTTTCATCTGTGTGTAATGCAATTTCTGAACATATGTTTGTCATATGTACTTTTAATCCGTTTTCTTTGTATGCTTTTGGATTTTTTTTATTAACGTTTCCTTTAAACATAATATACGGCTCTCCAGTTGCTTTTCGTTTTCTAAGCAACTTACTCCATTTATTTCTAGCCTCAGCATCTCCTTGCTCAAGCTTTCGCATAAATTTATCACCAATAATTGCGCATTGGTGTAAATTAAGGCTTTGTCTGTTAACATCTCCTTTGGGCTCCCGTATTTCAAGCCATTCTTCAAAATCATCATGCTCAATGTTAATATTAACGGATGCAGCACCTCTTCTGACTGATCCTTGGTTTGTTGCAAGTATTGTGCTGTCATATATCTTGCAAAAGGGCACAACTCCGTCTGATGTTCCATTTCCTGTAATTCTAGCGCCGGCGGGTCTTATTTGATTTATACCGATACCAACTCCACCGCCGTGCTTAGCGAGTAGCATCATTTCTAAATTCTTTTGACCTATGTCTTGTATACTGTCTGCCACATCAATCCCAAAGCATGATATAGGAAGACCTCTATCAGTACCAGTATTACTAAGCACTGGACTAGCAAGACAAAGCCAGCCATTCCATATGTACTCAAAAAACTTTTCAGCCATTTCAGGCTTATAAAGTCTACGAGCAACTGTTTTACTGACGCGGGTGTATGCTTCACGAGGCGTTTCTCCGTCAAATAAATATCCCCCGGATATAGTCTTCTTGTATACGTCTGTATTACCCCACGTAGGGTAATCTTCTCCTTTAATCCATTCATTATTCCACATATTTTATACTATAAAGTGTTTTGTCCAAGCTATTAAACCATTAAGATTTAAAGCTACTAAATTCCATTGTTTTCTTGAAGCTGTTTGCACCATTACACATATAAAACCTAGGATATAAAGCCTAGGTTCTAATGTCCATTGTGCTGCTATTAAAAAACCAGCTCCCATATATCCTGCTCTAGTCGCTAGTCGCTTCCAAGGGCTTAGCCTCTTCTGCCTTACTAGATTCTTCAGCAAGTTTTGACTTAAGTTTGTCAATTGCATTTTCATAATCTGGCATTTGTTTAATTGTTTCTAATGTACCTACAGCTAAGTCTTTTATATAAGCATTCTCATCTAATAATTGTTGTACAACACCAATTAAAGCTTGCTGTTTTTTTTCTAATAAATCTGTTCTACTTTGTTTTTGTCCTTTCATTGTTGTTTTTTTTAACAAAATCTCTCACGCCATTCCAGTTAAGATCTTTGTATATTTCTTCTTCAGTTATGTCAATCTTACCAAATATCTTCAAAGTCTTCGCCTTCGCCAGCCTTTGAGTAATCAGTTGGCCTAGTCGCGAAAAAATCAGTATGAGTGACCCCGCCGGTAAGATGATAGAACCAATCAAGATTAGCCGCTGCTTTAACGTCATACGCAAAATACGATCCAAGGTCAACATAACCGAGTTCCACAAGTTTTTCATTTGTTCTCTTTTTTATAAAGTGTTTTAAATCATTTGCTGATATTCCTTCAATGTCTCCAGCTTCAAACATTTTTTCAATGTATTTAGCTTCTAGTTTTACCATTGTTTCAGCGGCTTTTATTATATCTTCTCGGCACAAATGCAGTAATTGATTATCTTCATTGCACATATCGCGAAATAATTTACATCCCATTTTGCTATGAAGAGATTCATCTCTTACTGACCATTTCATTTGTTGCCCTATACCTTTAAGTAAATTGCGTAACTGAAATGAATACAGTACAGCAAAAGCAGAATATAAGCTAACACCTTCCGCGAACGCACTAAATACTGCCAACGATTTCGCAATACCAATAGTAGACTTACCGCTGTAAGCAACCAGATTATCAAACCGCTCAGCAGTAGCGGGTTCATGTAAAAAAGCTTCATAATTTTCTAATTTTAAAGTTTCGTTTAGATAGCTGTACGCTACAGCATGCACAGTTTCCTGTGATCCAAACATCATTGCCATTTGTTTTATTTCGTGCTTAGGAAACCACGATACAACGTTCTGGGTCCAATAGTCTGATACCGCGCATTCCGTTTGTGCGAATCCAAGAAGTATGTTCCCGACGAGGTGTTTTTCTTTTTTATTAAGTTTTTCATTCCAATCTTTTATATCGCTTTGCATTGAGATTTCAGTATGTAACCAAAATGCTTGTGCTTGTTTTAACCAACCTTCTGTGTAATATTCAGGATATTCAAATGGTTTGTACGCTATGCGCTCATCGAATAATCCCATTATTTATAAATGCAAATTGCTAAATCTACAAACGGTAAATATAGTACATAAGTTGTATGTTCTGTTTCTTCATAGGTTCTTATGCCTACTACAATTCCTGGGTAAAATCCTATTTCAATAGTCCAGGCTACTTTTTTCTCTTTGTTATCCATATACTTTAATGTTATATTTATCTTGTTGCTCTACTAATTCTTTAAATTTTATTTTACCTCTTATTTCCCAGCTCCATTTGACAAACTTATCAATTTGGCGCTCGGCATATTTTTGTCTTGCTATCCTTTTTGCTTCCCAAGGATTAACTTTACTGTCTCGTCGCATTCTTTATGATTTTGTGGTTTGTATAATGTTATGCCTGGAAATTGTTCTACAATTAAACGCTTAAATAACTTCCACCGCATGGGAAATGATTCATTTGCTCTGCCTTTGGTTTCTATAATAAAATCGTCGCCAATAAAATCTGGTGTATACTTAATAGGTAATATGCGTTTGCAACCTCTATTTTTATAATCACCTTTACCATTAGCTTGTCTTTCATATACTTCATTTTCAAAATGAAAACCATTAAGCAAAACAAACGTTTCACCTTCGTACTTTGATTTAATGCCGGCATTTTTTAAAGCCATATACATATAGCGCTCAAGACCTGATGCAAAGTTGATACCATCATAGGTAACTTTCTTTGATACAACAGGTCCTCTTTTACCGGACTTTCTTTTAAATGTTTTCCTCATCTTGCAGGTTTTCTGTGTAAACTTCTTTAGCTTTTTGTAAATACAATACAGCATCCATAAGCTCTTCTTGTAAATGATTGAGCCATTCAAACATTTCTGATGGATCTTTATCAAGTGTTACGCCATACTTAGCAAAACCTATATCTGATCTTGATACAAATTTATTTACAACACGCTTAACAACTGGATCTCTAAATTCTATTTCTTGTTTGCTCATAGTGTTTCTTTTACAAATGTTCCATTAATCATTTTGCCCTTACGTTTAGCAATTTCATTATATGCAGATTCAATACAGCTTTCAATTTGCATGCCTTCTAACGCGGCTAGGTTTGTTAGTACAACAACCATATCACCAATAGCATCTTTTATTTCGTAAGAATCTTTTTTAAGTAATGCTTGAGCTAGTTCACCTGCTTCTTCCATTAGCTTAACATATTGAGTATGTGAATTGCCTTCTTTGTATATGCCTCTTTCATCAGCCCAGGCTCTTATTAAATCAAAGCTATCTAAGTCTTCATTTAAATTATAAAAGGCTTCATAAAAAGCTTTATTATATATATAACATTTTTTATCGTTATACATAGATGTTTTAGCATTAGCATCTATCCAGCTAATATGCTCTGTTTTAATTTCAAATACTCCGTGAGATGTTTTCCAGCTTAAGCCTATATTGTCCATTAGACGGCCTTTAAGCTTGTTTAATGGACAAGGAAATGTACTTGTCTGCTCTGTAGCGTTAATTTTCATTTGATTAGATTTTTTATTTAAGTTTTTATATTTAGTCCTATCAACTTTATAGCCATAAGACTTTTGAAGCTCTATTTCACGGTCTGATATATAATCTATATCGTCTGATCGTTCAAGAACTTCATACTCATTCTCCTTATAACCTTGTATAAGGGTAACCCGTGTATTAAGATCACGTGTAACGCCAATCTTTTTACCCGGTATGTGGTATAAATAATACATATGTTTTGTTTTATTTGCCAACGCTTAATTCTGCTTTAATTGCAGGATAAGGGTTGTAGTTAATTAATTTAATTTCATTTAGCTGAGGTATGCAAATTCGACTTTGAATTTTTTTATCAAGTTTAACGCCATCTAATACAGATAGTTTAGGCAAAGCTCGCTTTGATCTACTTAAGTATATTTCAGCTTGATCTAAATGATTATTGTACAAATGACAATCGCCAAGCTGTCCTATTAGCTGCCCAGGCTGCATATTAGAGCCTTTGGCTAATAACTCGAGTAATAAGCCATACATAGCAATATCGTACGGTAGACCAAGAAAAACATCTGCTGATCTTTGTTGCCACATAAGATCTAGCTTGCCATCATTTATATAAACTTGAAAAGCATAATGACAGGGAGGCAACACCATATCTTCCATTTCAGCAGGATTCCATGCGCTAACCATTAAACGTCTTGAGCTTGGATTGTGCTTAATGTTATATACAAGTTGCCAAAGTTGATCTACGCCTCCAAAATCACGCCATTGTTTGCCATATACAGGGCCTAATGTTTCATCTGTTCTGCCTGAACGCTCATAATCTGGCCGCCAATACTTAACGCCGTTATCTTCTAGGTATTTAAGATCAGTTCTTCCTTGTAAGATCCAAAGCAACTCTGTTTTTGCAGCTTTGAAACTAATGCGTTTTCCTGTAAGGATAGGGAAGCCCATAGACATATCATGTCTAATCGTTGCTCCGAAGACAGACTTTGTCCCTGTGCCTGTTCTATCTGCTTTATCCAATCCTTTGTAAAGGATTGTTTCCATAAGCTTTTTATATTCATTTTCTATGTTTGTCATAATAGTATTTACAATATTCAAATATTTTGTTCCAAATTTCTGTTTTGCCGTACGTTTCAGGGCTTGTGTGCGTTTGATTTTTATTCTTTATATCAATATACCATTGAGTTGTAGAATAAGCTTTTGGCGATATAGCTATGTTGTTTTTAACACACCATCTATAAGCATTCCAATCTAACGGGTTATGACCTGTTTGGCCCATATCTATTTGGCCTTTCTTTTTCTTAGAGCCACTACCCATTTATTCCCACGGCATTTTCTCGCCAGCTACATTAATTTGCTCGTGAGGTATAAAACAACCTGACTTCGGTTCCCATTTAAAATGAGCTTCAGCACCGTTTTCGCCAAGATTTTGAAACTTAACTTTTAAAACTTTAGCTTTAACAGTTTGTTGTTCGTAATCTCTGTGAACTAATATGCCGTGATAAGACGCATCGTACCATTCACCGCCGCCTTTAATGTTGTACATTGTGGGCTCTTCAATTTTGCCATCTTGCGTTTTATACATTTTAGTAGGGTGTGCAACAATAAATACTAACACATCATACTTCTTAGCAAAAATTTCTATCTTGCTTAAGTATTCCATAGTATATCTATTTACATCATCAGAACCGCCAACGTCTCTAACTTTATTAAAAGGATCAATAACTAAGCATTTAATACCTTTACGTTTAACCAACTCAGCTCCTTTACGTAATATAGAATCAAGCGTGTAGCGTTCCATATCAATATGATAATAATTACTATTGCAATGATCCGCTATTTGATTCCATTTATCAGTATCAATATCTTTAGCTGTTGGCATACCTTGCCAAGTTTTACGCATTAACTTATGAGCGTGTAAATAAGTTGGTTGATTCTCTGGCGAAGCAAAAGCCGTTTTCCAGCCATAGTTTGAGTTATATCCAACAACCATTTGGTCGACAAAATCTGATTTACCTGAAGACGGAATACCAGTAACAGTAATAAATTGACCAGTGTAAGTTGAAAAGATATCATCAAAATTTTGAAGGCCAATTTGGAATCCCGGCTTAAAGCCATTGCGAACAAAGTCTGTAACTTCATCTTCAATATCCCTGAACGTTGTAACATTCTCAAGCGGTACTGGTCTTGCTCCTGTAATACGCTCTGATAATTTTTCTTTTCCATACTTTTGTAAATATTCATTCGCATCTTTGCAATCTTCGAACGACGCTAAGTAGCACACCTCAGAGCCTAGTCTTCTAACTAATTCGGCTTGTAAGGCTTGTCCTGCTTCGTCTGAATCGCATGCTAGTATAATCTTATCTTTGTCTTCAAAGTAATCAATACAAGCGTCTAAGTATTCAAGATTGTTTGTATTTAATGTAGCACCGTTAGGAACTGATATTGCGTTAGGTATACCTGCTTCATGCAGTGCTAACACATCCATTTCTCCTTCAACAATAACACAATACTCATAACCTATTATACTATTTATATTATAGAATACTTTTTCAGCACCCTTATATAATTTAAAGTTTTTTCGTCCATCGCGATACTTAACATTGATAAGTTGATCGCCCATGAAATAATTAAACTTTATAACGTTCTCGGTCTTACCGGTCTGCGGCATATACTCAGGACCCTCGCCAATTTGAAGATCGACAAGAGTTTGCTGAGATATTCCCCTAGTTTTAAACCAATCAATTACTTTGCTAGCCGGAAGCTTAGGCTCAATCGTTACCGGTCTTACATATACTTTTTCGCTAGCGCCTTTACGTTGATACGTATGTAATTGAAATGATGTATTACAATTGTGACAAGTGCCAAGACCACGTTCCCAGTCGTAAGAAGCACACTTTGCTTTTACGTTCTTAGGTTTTCTATCAGGAGAACAGTTAGGGCATATACCCTGTTTCTTTCCTTCTTCAAGCTTATGTTGATTGAATTCATCAATCAAAAATCCATTGATCTCTGTTGTCTGCATTAATTTAATTTAGTTTAATTAAAATGGTAAATCATCGCTCTGTGGTTGTGCAGCCGCTGCTTGTTGAGGTTGATCATCTCTAGGTGCTGTTGCTACATTTTCTCCGTTTGTCCATACTACCTTAACATTTCCAAGATAAACTTTAGCTACTTTAGCTTCTCGTTCTTCTTTTGTTTGCTCTACAACAACTGGCCCTTGCTGACCATATGTGTCAACTTCGTCGTTAATTGTTATTGTAATAGGTAGATACTTTCCTTTTTTGCCCACATAGATTTTATCTTTTGGGATTTCATTCAAGTTAATACTTGCTTTAATAATACTTGCCATAATTATAGGGTTTTGTTAATAAAATAATTTTCCGGCTTAAATTCCGGGTTGTTAAAAAATAATTTGTATTGTTCTACTGCTTCCTGAACTTTGTCTTCACCAAAAGATAAAAACTTGTCAGAACAGTCGTATATGCCAATTTGATGTGTGCTTTTGTCAATAACCATAAAGATCATTTCATAACCAAACAACTTCTGGTATATATAAGCTTGACTGTTATAATTGTACTTAGTTGCTGAATATCTAAACTTAGAAATGTCTGCAGTTGTTTTTAAATCAATAATTAATTTCTCATCATGATTAATAATGTCTGCTTTACCTTTCCAGTTAACGCCAAATATTTCAGCTATTCCAGGTACTTCGTATTCTACATTTTCACCACGTATCAAACTTTTGCAAATTTCATTAGACATCATTTTGTCTACTAGTAATTCTGTTTGATCTGCTTCGTGTTGTAATAAACATAGCTCGCCGTTTGAAATCTCTTTGTACGCTTTTGTATTCCTAGTTGAAGCTTCTACTATCTTAAAGCTTTTAAGCTTGTGAGGCTCAAGTATTGCTGTATGAAAGTAACCTCCAACTAAGAATGCAGGAATTGGTTTCATTGGTTTTCCAAGCGCCAAAGGGTTTGTTAATAACGTTGATATGTCCGAGTTGCTTAGAAATTGTTTTCCAAACTTACCATAATAATGCTCGTCTTCCTTCAACTTGTTTAACTCATCTTTTCTATTCATTATAAAGTATTTAGTACGCCGGCTGGAATGTCATATTTCTTTTTAATAGCTTCCATGCTACCGCCTGATTTAATAAAAGCTTTTGCTTTTGTTAGTGCAGCTCCTTCTAATTTAGGTTTGGCTACATTACCTTTGTCGTGACTATTTGTTGCGTCACTGTCTGCTGTATCATCTATTAAAAATAGATTACCTAAAGCATACTTCTTTCCATAACTAGATGCGGAACCGAATTTTTGAGGCATTTGCATACCCTTTTGAGCTAAATCAACGCCAACTATTGCCGTAGCTTGTATAGCGTCTGTTGCATTACTAATAGTAGCTGTTGATTCCAAAATAGGGAATGGTTCACTTTCAATTAAACGTTCGTTAATTGTTACGCTAACTCCTAACTCTAAGAGATAAGGTTTTGTTGCTTCTAGGATGTCTTCGGCTGATCTGAAGTTGTATTTGCCGAATGAATTAAATCTACTTTTCTTCGATTTAAATTTTGTCTGGATTGTTGCCAGTTTCTCATTTAAGGTCATATGGTATGTGGTTTGTTATTAATATAATTACGCATTGTGTTTTTGTTTTACGTGGTTAAACTATAGGATATCAAGTACTTGAGAATGATCAACGTTGTCAATCAGCTTTTGTACTGCTTGTTTTTTAAGCTCTGATATTCTTACATAAGAGCTAACACCTTTAATATCTAAGATGCTTGCAATTTCTTTAGCTGAATGTTTATCACAATCTAAACCGTATGATAATCTCAGCACTTCGTATTCATTACCTGTTAAGTATTTTTGCATTAAGCCTTTAAGATATACATTCATTAGCTGTATATTATAAGGCTCTGATTTATCTTCAACTTGATGCATCATGTTTTCGTCATCGTCATTTGTAACTTGGGCATCAATACTTAAAAACACGCTGTTAAAAAACATAGCAACCATAATTTTATCTTTAGGGTTATTACGTATTTCAGTCAGCTTGTGTTCTGGTATTCTTATATCGCCTCGCATCATGTCAATTCTACGCCTGATATTGCCTTTAATTCTTTTGCTAAAAAAGCTTTTTAAAGTTTTTTCAATATCATCTGAATCAATTAATAAATCCCAATCTAGTTTATCTACAGCTTTAATTAAGCCTTCATTGCCAATTTGTAGCAAATCATTTATACTTAATACGCCAGATGCTTGTTGTGTAGTTGAAAACTTACGTGCTAAATTTTCAACAAGAGGCATGAATTTAATAATAAGTTGATCTCTAGTGTAATAATCATAAAACTTATCAGGAGGCATAGATGCTTTAAGATCTTCTTTGTATCTTATATAGTTTTGTACATTGTACTTTTTCATATTTCTTTATTTAAAAGTTCTTTTTCTTTTTTAAGTTCCATGCTCATATTTCGATGTATTGTGCGTGGCGAACAACTTAATATTCTAGCTAAGCCTAATATAGTTATAAATCTGTTTTCATCATGCAGATCTAACATACATTGATATATATCAGATTCTGTAACTGATTTTGATCGACCAACCATTTGGCCCACTATTTTAAATTTTTCTTCAGTTGTTAAACCGCTAAATTCTTTAAATATAATTTTACGCAATTTGTTTGGTGGTGGTTTTTCTAAATCCATCATGCTAACATCATAAATTATAGAATTAATTACCGCGGAGCTAGGTGTAAATGTAATAAAGCCTGTTCGTTTATTACATATATACTTAACTAAGCCTTCAAACTCATCTGGGTCTACTTGTGGATTTAAATACCATAACACATACATGTGCCATTTAAGTGACTTAAAAGTTGTTATTTTAGCTTTGCTTCGAAACAATTCGTAGCATTCGTGTGTACCATTTTCGTAGTAATTACCCCAATCAAAAACTTCTGTTGGTTCGTCTTCAATTGGAGCTCTACGATATATAATACGTCTCTTGACTAAATAATCAAGGTTTCTAGTGTATGACATAAGCCTGTTATTATTATATTATAATAGCTATTGTCGCTATTTGTTATTGATTCTGTTGTAATGACAATCAAGAAGCTGGTGTACAACCTCTTCACTGATCATATTG